>Ga0075026_100000970_pt1 | contig 12088 bp, 10 predicted proteins | sample Str012_2_FD_71392 | JGI IMG/M metagenome (GOLD analysis project Ga0075026, IMG submission 71392) | Freshwater sediment microbial communities in response to fracking from Pennsylvania, USA - Straight Creek_MetaG_SC_2012 | ecosystem: Environmental > Aquatic > Freshwater > Creek > Sediment...
TCGGCGATGTGCACCTGCAATTGCCAGTTGCCGTTTTCCATGCGCCGGACATAAACGGCGTCATCAAAATCACGCGCCGTTTCGCCATCTATCGTGACGATTGGCAGCTCGCGGAAATCGCGACGCCCGGCGCGCTCGGCATCGCCCACCGGCTGCGATGCGGCGGCGGCCTCCGCCGAAACTTCCGTTGAAAATTCATGCGGCAGATGATGCTTGCGAATCAGAATTTCCACATCCACACCGAAGTCGCCGGGCCGGCCGAGAATTTCAATCACGCGCCCGGCCGCCGCGATCCCGCCGCGCGGGAATCGCGTCAATTCCACATTGACGACGGCGCCATCAAGCTCCGGTAGACGAACACTACGCCGGGGCTGGCGCGAACCCAGCTTCGCTTGCAGCTCCAGCGTAAGTTCATCGCCAGGAGGAATAATAATTTCCTGTTGCAGGCGCGATTCGTAAGGCGCGACCGTATTGCCTCGCGAGCCATAACGAAACAGGCCAACGACCGTGCCGTGCGCGCGATTAATCACGCGCAAGATTCGCCCCTCGGCGCGGCTTGCTCCATCGCCGAAACGATTGCGCCGCTCAATGCTAGCCAGAACGTGGTCTCCGTGCATGGCGTCGCCCATCGAGTCTCGACCGATGAAAAGATCGCCATCCATATCTTTTCGGGGCGCATCGGGCACAACAAATCCGTAGCCATCGCGATGGGCCACCAGCCGTCCGGTCAATTGATTTACTTCCGGGCGGACTGGCGAGCGGGATTCCGAGCGCGGCTCGGAACCGTGGCGCTGTGGCGTGCTCTTTTGATGCTGCGTCGGCGCGAATTCCGCGCCTTGTTTTTCTTTTGGCAGCGCGACGCGTCCATTCGGATATTCATGAATCAGGCCGCGTTGTTTCAATTGTCGCGCAAGCTTCACCAGGGCGCGGCGGGCCGAATGGCGCAAATCCAGCGCGGCTGCAATTTCGCGCAAGCTTTGCGGCCTGCGGGAACGCGACAAATGCGCCAACACATCGGCTTCGCTGACAGGCGCGCGCGGCTCACTAGGGCGGGGCATGGGTTGCAATTGTATGCGCTCTATCAGAAAAAGGCGACGCGATGTGTGGAATAAGTAGGATAACCCGCGCTGCTCGCAAGAGTTTGCGGGCGCGATTCAGTGGCAGGCATGGAGCAGCCCGCGGGAAAGTATCGAATTACGATATTGTGGGAATCATAGTTCCGAGAGAAGAGATAAATTCTATTGACCTCCCCCGCCCTGGCAATTTTCGCTGCTGCCGGGCACCGTGCAGGTGACCAGGACATCTCGATTTTGATTCTTTAGTTCGAGCTTCCAAAGATTCCCATTCCGACTGAGCAAGCTATACCCGAATTGATTTTGACTTCGGCTTTCCACCACGCTGGCCCCGCGAATCTTCATCCCTTTGGTGGATACCTGAATCGGGACGGACATTTCCGTGCCGCCATCGCCGACAACAAGTTGCGGTGGGAGGCCGTGATCGACGCTCACGTACTCGAATAGGTGGACGTGTCCGGAGAGAATCATATTGAAGCCCGTCGGCGCGGCCTTCTGCCATGCCGCCTGCAAGGCGGCCACTATGGGGACCGGCGGGCCTCCGTGAAAGTCCGTCCGGAATCCCCAAAATGGATGGTGGGTCACGAGCCAGGAATTTTCAGGGTGAATGGAAGAAAGCTGCGCTGCGTACGTGGCGATCTGCTTTTCATCGAGGTCGTTTTCCTTAACGGCTGATACGTCGAGCACGGCCAATTCAAGTGCGCCCAGCGTGACGGCATAAGGCGGCGAGTACGCGTCGCACGTGCCGTTCCAGGGCCGCGGATCGAGATAGTAGAACCAGCCTCGCCAGGAACGGTTGCAGTCCTCATGATTTCCGCGCGTGAACACCCACGGCGCCCGGGCCAGCATTCTCGCGGCGGGAGTAAAAAAATCGGCATTCCATGCATCCCAATTGTCGCCAATGGGCGTGCCGCCGCAAAAGGATTGCGACGCCTCCGGACAAGGACTTTCGCGATACAGATAGTCGCCAACATGAATGATCAATTGCGGCTTGTCTATTTCGGCTCCGGCAAGAATTTTTTTGAAAGGCCACACATCGGGATCGTTGCAATTTTGAATTTGCTGGCCTTTGATTCGGCAGCCCGTGTCGCCGATGGCAATCACGCGATCCGTGTCGGGTTTCGCGAGAACCAGTGGCCGGGAATTGATCGTGGCGGACCTGGTTCCGGGAGGAATTTCAAATTCACATACGGGGCGGAGTCCATCGGGCAGCGGTTGCCGGAACGTCATGTGATGGTTCAGGGCATTGATGAGAATCGGCGGGCATTTTTGCGGGTCGGCCACCACGATTCGCGCGATCATTTTTCCGCCTTCGCCCACCTCCACCCACGCGGGAGTGAGCGATTGAGCGATCGCGGGAGCGGCCAACATAAGCAGAGCGCAAGCGATGCCAATGCTGAAAAGCGCGGCGCAAGCGCGCGAACTTCTTGTATTCGGCGCGAATTGAATCCGGTCAAAAATAAATTCGTCGTGGCGATGAGCGATTCTCATAAGGGATAAGCCTAACGCACTTGCTGGTGGAACTGAAGAGACACAAGTTACTTGGTGTTGTCTAAATCTGGCTTTTTCGTTTCTCGGAGGTCCGAGCTTCAGCTCGGACATTCAAGCTTCATTAAATGTGGGCTTTAGCCCCTGAAGCTTCAGGGGTTAAAACCCCATTCATACAAACATTTATGTCGTGGCTGAAGCCTCGACCTCCTAAAACAAATTCCAATCCAATGTACCAGGTTACTCATCGGCTCCGAACCTTCGGGTACAACCGCCTTTTCCGCCGTAGAATCAAACTCACAGCAACGCGGAAGTGTTGGTTGACTGCCACGTTGCCGGACAAAATAAAATGATGCGGAAAACATTTCTGGCCGTGCTGACAATTGCGGTGGTTGTGGTGGCGCAATGGTTGGCGTCTCCACCTGCGCGCGCGTTGGGCGGCGGCCAGGGCGCAAGCATGAGCGCCAATCCAGCGCCCACAGCCGAGCAAATCCAATCCCTGATCGCTCGAGCGATTCAGAACCAGCATCGCAATGATCGCGCTCTCGAGGAATTCGAGCGCGTCGAGCACTTGGTCACGCGCAAGCCTGAAAACACATCCGTGGTGCTCATCGATCGCACCGACCGCGTGGTCCCCTCCGGGACAGGCACGATGAAGTTACCCCTGGCGGAAAATGGAGCGCCTGTCTCTCCCGAAATTTACAGGCATTGGTTGGAGATTGCCGTCACCGCGCTCGATATCGCGATCCATCCCAACGACCGCTACAAGGCGGATATGGTGAAATTCGAAAAGCGTACACGGGAGCGGTCCGATCTGGTGGACACCGCCCAGAAGGCGTTTCGCATGAAATGGGCAGGCCGTGAGACGCGCCCCGATGCAAGCGCGCCGCACGGCGCCCGCACGCTCGACAAAATACTTCTCGATCCGGACCCAAGCTATGTTCCCACCAGCCGTTTCGCTGCCGCGTTCGGACACGTTCACGCAACGCTCTGGGTGGACGAGTCGCAGTCGCAATTCGCGCGCCTGGAAGGCGACATCACCAGCGATATTACGTTTGTCGGCGGAATTGCCGGAAAGATTTATCGCGGCGGCCACTTCGTGCTGGAGCAATCCGAAGTAACCCCGGGAGTTTGGCTGCCGACGCTATACACCCATGACGTGGACGGCAGAAAATTTCTGTTCGGATTCGGCATGCATGAGCGCACGGAAATCACGCGCTACCGGCGGGTCGGGCCGCCGTCGGAGTCGATTGAGATTATTCGTGGCGAGTTGAGGAGTCTGGAAGCTAAGAATCCTTGAATTGAGCATGCCCCCGGGTAAGCGCGAACCTTTCCCGCCCACTTGGCACCCCGTATCATTCGCGCCTCTTGAACCGCACGCGGCGCCACCGATTGCAAACCGAAAAGGGTAAAATATGTTTTTCAACTTCCCTGAGGCAAATCAGATGTTGCAAATGCGTTTGAAAATGGCGTTCGTATTGTGCGCCGCTGCACTTGTGTCCGCCGGCCTGCGCGCGCAATCCCCGAAGGTGGCGCCGAAGAAACCGGGCAGTTTGAGCGGCGAAGTGGTGAGCGCCAAAGGCGCGCCGGTTCCCGGGGCGCTGATTATGTGGCAGGCGGCCGACGGCGGAACGCCGCACATCCTTCATAGCGATGCTCATGGGCATTTCCGTGTTGACTCGCTGCGCGCGGGGCTTTACGAATTGCGCGCTTCGACGGGCGGTGCGTGGTCGGAGTGGGAACACAACGTGATCGTACGGCCTGGCACGGAAGCCGGCGTGAAGCTGCGGCTTGCGTTCAAGGCCCCTCCGGTTGCAGCTGCTGTAGAGCTAAAGGGCACGATACACACCTGGGATGTTCCGGTGCCGGGAGCCGCGCCATACGATCCGGCGATTGATCCGAAAGGAAATATCTGGTTCACGTTTCAGGCGACTGGGCACATCGCGCGATTCAATCCGGACACGCACGAATGGAAACTTTTTAAGATACCGACTCCTGATTCCGGCCCGCACGGCCTGGCAGCTGACGCGAGCGGCAACATTTGGTTCACGGAAAACTCAGCCGGGAAAATCGGAAGGTGGGACGCCAAGTCCGGCGCGATCGCGGAATACGCGCCTTTTAGCGCGAAAGACCCGGACGATTTGGTTTTTGGTCCCGACGGCGGACTTTGGTTTACTTCGCACATTGCGAATTTAATCGGGCGCCTGGATTTGGAGACGAAAAACATTCTTGAATTTAGCGTGCCGACACAGGGCGCGCATCCATCCGGAATGATTTCCGGGAGCGATGGGGCGCTGTGGTTTTGCGAATTGACGGGACAAAAGATCGCCCGCGTGGATCCGGTGACTGAGGCGATCACGGAATTTATTCCGCCCGATTCTGGAGTGCACCCGCGACGGCTGGTTGCCGCAGGTTCAGCGATTTACTTCACCGATTCCGGCGGCGGACGCCTGGGACGCTTCACGCCGGCCGACAAAAAATTCAAGATGTGGGATAGCCCGTCTGGAAAAGATTCCGCTCCCGACGGCATCGCGACGGATTCCACCGGAAAGATTTGGTACTTGGAAAGCGCGGCGAGCGCGAATAAATTGGTGCGCTTCAACCCGACTGTCGAAGTGTTCACTACGTATCCGATGCCATCGGCTAATTCTTCGGCACTTAACATCGCGCGTGACGCGCGTGGCCGCCTGTGGATGCCGCTTCCCGTCCTCAATAAAATCGCGGTGATCGAATAGGCGATTCCGTTACGATTGGCGCTTGGAATGATGCCGTCTCTAGCGGGCAGTTGCTGTCCTGCCTTCCTTTAAGTAGCTTATTACCATAAAGATAAATCCGAATGACCTGGTACTAAAACCCGGGTACCCGAAAATATGGTTCGGTTGGCCCATTGAGGCTTCCGGCTCCCGCTGTCATCATCCGACCTGGGTTGGGTGCTACGCTGCGGGGACGACGGCCCCGAGAAATCGGGTACGTGAGCGAGCCTCAACCCTTCCTCCTGTTTTCTGTCCACGAATCGCAATCTGCATCTAAACTACACACATGAGAAACTTCCGCCGACCTTGGCTGGTGTGCGCCATGGCCTATCTTGCATTTTCGGTTGGCATAGGCACGAGCGGCGCGTGGGCGCAGTCTTCGCCCGTCGCCGCAACCATTGGCCCCATCCAGCTTTCCAGCCAGCCGGAAATTGACGCCGGATTTCGATTGTTGTACGAATTAAAATTTCCGGAAGCACGCGAAGTTTTCAAGAATTGGGAAAAACGCCATCCCGAGGAAGGCCTCGGCCCCGCTGCCGAAGCGGCCAGCTACTTATTTCAGGAATTTGACCGCCAGGGCGTGTTGACATCGGAATTTTTTATGGATGATAACCGGCTGCTCGGCGGGATCGAGGGCGCGCCCGACCCTCCAATGCGCGACGGATTCCTAGCCGCCGACAAAAAAGCTCAGGATCTTTCGCGCGCGCGCTTGAAATCCGATCCCAATAATGCCGACGCGCTTTTTGCGCTGACGATCTCGACAGGTCTGTTTGCGGACTACGCAAGCCTGGTCGAGAAAAGGCAGATTGAAACGCTGCGCCTGATTCGCGAGGCCGATGGCGTGGCGAAAAATCTGCTGGCGGTGTCGCCGGGCGCGGCAGACGCATACGTTGCCCTGGGAAAAGCGAACTATATTATGAGCTGCCTGCCCGCCTACAAACGCTTTCTAATACGCTTTGGCGGATTTCGCGGAGACCGCGCCCTGGGCATGCAGCAATTGGGGTTGACGGCGGCAGGCGGTCACTATTTGCGGCCGTACGCGAAGCTGACGCTCGGCCTTGCCGCGATGCGCGAAAAACAGTGGGATTTGGCGCGGGTGCAATTCGAGCAACTTACCGCTGAATTCCCGGCCAACGCAAAATTTGCCCGGGAGCTTGCGAAATTGAAAGGGACGGTGGGTCCCTCCTCCGGCCGCCGCTAGTTTGCCACCTCGTTCTTGCATGATTTCTGTATTGGCGCATGGGCATTCTTTACATAATCTTATTGCGGCCAATGTTAAACTCCTTTGGCTGGTCTTCACGGAAGCCCGCGAGTTAGTGGTTTACAGCGGCCCGGCGCAAGAAACGACTCGGGCAATCCACTGGAGTTTGAGATTTGCTGTGAAATTTCTGGACAACGTCACGAATTGGATCGTCCGCGCGGCAGTTGGTATTCCAATGGCGCTGTTGCTGTGCGCGAATCTGTCCGCGCAAATTCCGCAATTGCAAGGCGTGCCGTCAGACACCGTGGACGACACGTCCAATCAAGTTGGTGATGGGCCAGTCACTTTTTTTCCGCATTCCGAATCCAGCCGTTTTTGGATTTCCGGGCAGGCGAATTTTATTTCCGAGTGGCACCCCGCTTTCCATTCTCCCTACCAGGGACCAAACAGTCTTTCACACCAGGCGCAGGACGCCAGTTCGCGGGTGCTCACGCTGTTTACGGGAGTTGAGCTTGGTTCCACGGCGGAGATTCTCTGCGATGTTCAGGAAACCGGCGGCCACGGAATAGGTGAAGCGCTGGGCCTGGCGGGGTTTACGAACCTTGATGTTGTCCGCAACCCGCAGATCAGCAAGGCGCCTTATGTGGCCCGCCTCATGTGGCATCAAGTGATTCCGCTCAGCCGCAAGAAGTCGCCCGCTGTGCGGACTCCATTTTCGCTTTTCAAGGAACTTCCCGAACGCCGTCTGGAAATTCGTTTTGGCAAATTTGGTCTGGTGGATTTTTTTGACGCAAATACATACGGGACTGACAGTAATTTTCAATTCATGAATTGGACCGTGGACGATAACGGCGCGTACGACTACGCCGCCGATACGCGCGGCTACACGTATGCCGCCATGATTGAGTATGACGATCGACATTGGGCGCTGCGTTTCGCGGAAGCGTTGATGCCCAAAGTGGCCAACGGAATAAATTTGGATGCGGACCTCGGGCGCGCTCACTCGGAAAATGCGGAGCTCGAGTACCATGGGACTTTGCTGCCGCACCGCGAGGGCGTACTGCGCCTGCTTGGCTATTCCAACGAAGCCAACATGGGAAGTTACTGCGTGGCAATCGCCAATTTTCTGGCGGGACTCACGCCTGTGCCGGAGATCACCGTCCATCCGCTCCAGACGGCCACGAAATACGGGTTTGGCGTGAATATCGAACAACCGCTGAATGATTGGGCGGGCGTCTTTGCGCGATGGGGATGGAACGAAGGGCAGCACGAATCGTACGCGTATACGGAAGTGGACGAGACTCTGGAATTCGGCGTGGGCGCAACGAGCGGAAAGGCCTGGAGCAGAAAATTCGATCACGCAGGTCTCGCGTTTGTTTCCAACGGAATTTCACGCAACCATCAACAATACTTGGCCCTGGGCGGGATTGGCTTCCTGCTGGGAGATGGAAAACTGAATTACGCGCGCGAGGATATTTTAGAAGCGTATTACACGGTGCACATCTGGCGGGGAATTTTTGCCGCTCTGAACGCGCAGTACATCGCCCATCCTGGTTATAACCGCGATCGCGGCCCAATCGTAGTTCCCGGCGTTCGCCTGCATCTGGAGTTTTGAAGCCGTGGGGACTGCGGTTTCCGGTAGGACAGGTTTCAAACCTGACTGGTTTAGAGTTGCGATTCGTCCAGACGAAAACCAGACAGGCTGAAGCCTGCCCTACATGGACCTCCGTGATATCCTGAACGCAAGGCTGCGGCGATGCGAATTGTGAAAGCTTGGTGGCTAATCGGCTGCGCATTTTTTTTGGTCGGAATGGCGTACGCCTACCAGGCTCCTTTCAAGGAATATCCTTCCGTCGAATATGGCGTGGCGCGCCTGCCCGCGGATTGGCAGGAGAAGACCGAGTTCGCCTTCGCGCGGCTAATGTATCCGCCGGGCTGGAATGACGGCTATCGCGGACGTTTTGACGGCGACTGGCGGCAGGGCCTCTCCCTATGGACACAGGATTATCCCCCGGCCGACAGGGCAATTTCGCAGGCGATTCGGCGATTGACTCGTATCCATACGCGTTCGGTCGAGCAGTGCGTGAATCTCGATGACGGGGACGAGGTGTACAACTGGCCCTTTCTTTACGCCGTGCAAGTGGGCGAGTGGGGCATCACCGACGCGCAGGGAAAAAAACTTCGCGACTATCTGCTGCGCGGTGGATTTTTCATGGCCGACGATTTTCATGGCACCCTCGAATGGAAAGTGTTTTTGGAAAATATCGAAAAAGTTTTTCCCGATCGCCCAATCGTGGAAATTCCGAACAACGATCCGATTTTTCACACCATGTTCGATCTCGACGACCGCTACCGCATCACCGGCGCCGAACACTTGCGCACGGGTTACAAAGCCGACGGTGTGGACGCGCACTGGCGCGGGATTTATGACGACAAAGGCCGCGTGATGGTGGCGATCTCCTTCAATTCCGACATCGGCGATTCCTGGGAGTGGTCCAACGATCCGCGCTACCCGCAAAAATTTTCCGATTTGGGGATGCGGATTGGCGTAAATTATGTGGTGTACGCCATGACGCACTAGCGTATTACAATAATTAGATCGATGATATAATTGACATACGAAGTGTTTATCGTTATTATTTTGGTAGGTCACGCCCATGAAGACAGTAAAGGTATCGCCTAAATTTCAAGTCGTAATACCCAAGGAATTGCGTGAGCGTTTGAAGCTGCGCCCGGGGCAAGACTTGCTGATGTATGAGCTTAATGGACAGATTCGAATGGAGATACGGACCCCCTTGAGTAGTCTTCGCGGCCTGGCCGAGGGGCTTCGGTGGACCGAAAGCGACCGTGACCATGACGAACGAATCTGACCTCGTCCTGGTTGATTCCTCCGGATGGGTAGAGTTCCTGGGAGAGGGGCCGCTGGCCGGAAAGTTTGCGCCGTATTTTGAGCGCGAAGAATCCCTCGTGGTCCCTGTGATCGTCCTTTATGAGGTGTACAAGAAGTTGCTTTCCGTCGGAGGGTCCACAACCGCTGACCGGTTTCTTTCCGCTGCATTGCGCTCCCGGATAATTCAGCTGGACGAACACATCGCATTGCTTTCGGCGCAAATCAGTCTGGAGCGCCGCCTGGCGATGGCTGATGCGATGATTTATGGCACGGCGACGGTGACGGGGGCCAGCCTGGTGACTTCGGACACTCATTTTCAGGGTTTGCCAGGCGTGACGGTGATAACGCGAGGTTAAGCCGTTCAAACAAGCTTCTAATGTGCGTTCCGCCCGGGAGTCCCTGGAAGCGCCAACCGGGAAATTGGCGTTCCCAGGGACTCCTCTAGTTCACACTTAGCTTCCTATCAAACAGTCTATTGCCTTGCTTGCGTCGGCGTATGGCTAAGATGTGCATAGGAGAATCCATGAATAACCATCAAGATAAACATCCCCTGGAAATACGGATCGAAAAACTGGAAAGGCAAAACCGGCTATTCCGGCGGGGGCTGCTTACGGGGTTAATCGTATTAACTTCCGTAGCCTTGATGGGGCAGACCAAGCGTCCGCGCAAAGCGGCGCCGGCAACTCCGCCCGAGCCCGCGGCCATGCCGGAAAAAATTGAAGCGGGCAGTTTTATATTGAAAGACATGAACGGAAAGATCCGCGCGGAGTTGTCCATGTCTGGGACCGGCCCTGCTTTCAAACTGCGCGATGAGAGCGGAGTTCCGCTGGTCACGCTTTCGCTAAATGACGGCAATCCTCAAGGGCCATTGGTGATGCTTTCGGATCCACAGCACCAGGCGTCAGTCTCGATCAGCGTGTTGCAGGGCATGGGTTCGCAGCTATCTTTGATTGGCGCGCGCCCCGATATTCAGGCGCGCATGGCGGTAGCGCCGGATGGCACTTCCTTCGAAATTTCTGACTCCGATGGATTCACCACCAGTATTGGCGACGGAATCCTGGCCTCGAAGGGCAAGCAGCCGAAGAAAACCACGGCGGCATCGGTTACCCTGTACGGCAAGGACAGAAAGGTGCTTTGGACAGCCCCGTAGACTTCAAATTCGCGAAACGAAACGGAATGATCTTTTCGCGTCGTTCAAGTTACAAAATCCTGCGTGCTATAGTTAGGGCGAACGATTGGGAGCCTATAAAATAGCGTTCGAAAAACAGTTTCATCGAGGAGCGTAAATGTACCCAGAAGTTTTTGTTCAACCCATGCGCGCGGAACTGACCAGCATTGGATTTCAAGAATTGCGGACCCCGGTGGAAGTGGACGCCGCTCTGACGCAGCAAAAGCAAACGGTGCTCGTGGTGGTGAATTCGATCTGCGGATGCGCCGCTGGAAAGGCTCGCCCCGCAGTGGCTAAGGCCCTAACGAATCCCGCGCGACCCGAAGTTCTGACGACGGTATTCGCCGGGCAGGATGCCGCCGCAACAGACCGCGCGCGAAGCTATTTCACCGGCTATCCGCCGTCTTCCCCCTCAATCGCGTTGCTGCGCGACGGGAAAATTGTTTTCATGCTGCAACGATCGGACATCGAGGGCCGCGAATCGCAGGCCATCGCGGCGGACCTTACACAGGCGTTTGACCGGTTCTGCGCTCCGGCGGCTGCGTCGGCTGGCCAGTAGTTGCTAGTCCCAAGCGCTGCCGTTAGGAGAACTTCGTTCTACGAATTAAAAGAGTAGGTCTACTCACCGGCGGGGGCATTCAAATAATTATTGTTTGAGGATGTTTTGCAATTGCTCTTGTGTGGCGCTGATATTCATTCCTAGCCATTTCTCGCGGTGGACCGATTACCACGTGGCATTCTGGGTTGCACCTAAAATCGTCGGGACACTCGTTAGGTCGTCTTTCAATAACGAAACCAATTTCTCTTACGACCCCAGCAGAAACTGAAGAGATTTCCAACCCGACAAAAATTCGCCGTAATTCAGTGACAACCTCGGGCGAGTTGACGAATAGAGAAGTCTCAAAATTCGCATCCATGAAGGCTTGGCTGGTAGGTCGTCGAGTCAGGCCAGCACCAGTAACCCAGCCTGTGAGCAAGGCGCGCAAAAGCGTTGCGTCATTAGGTACGGTAACGTCGTCTTGAAGAGGCATTCTGGATCATCGATCATTCAAAACAAATGAGCCCAAAACACCAGAAAGCCTGCTAACGAAGTCTCCTCTGTCCAAAGCGAGGGAACCTTCAACAATATTTTCGTCCTCTTCGGTTGTCTGAGCAAAATCGACTTCGCGCTCGCCGGGAAAAATGTTGAATGTGATCTCCCGATTATCGAGATTCCAAGTCAAACCAATTCCCCCGCCCGAGAACGGGATCACTGTCGGTTTGGGCACTTGGATTGTAGAGGCAAGTGTCAAAATTCTGCGTGCTTCGTCAGCCGTAGCCTGAGATATTCGAAAGTCTCCGAGACCAGGAATTCTCTGCCCTGAATCTTGCAGGCGACGTAGATCTTCATAGGCGACGGGGAGCCATGGTGCCGTCTTGTAGACGACGATGCGCTCTAACTGGGGAGAAGGCGGTGCCATCCACCATTCAGTTGGCCGCACTACGGTCGTAGAGCCTGAGTGGTAGCCATGGAGA
>Ga0075026_100000971_pt1 | contig 12086 bp, 15 predicted proteins | sample Str012_2_FD_71392 | JGI IMG/M metagenome (GOLD analysis project Ga0075026, IMG submission 71392) | Freshwater sediment microbial communities in response to fracking from Pennsylvania, USA - Straight Creek_MetaG_SC_2012 | ecosystem: Environmental > Aquatic > Freshwater > Creek > Sediment...
GGCTGCAACTGGGTGCCGCCGTTGCTCGAGCATCTCGACCAGATGCTCGCGGGCATCCGCGCCACCGGTCGCACGGGCGAGTTGGCGTACGACACGGCGACGGTGCCGCCCCGGTCGGCCACCGAATACTTCCGCCGCAACTGCTGGATGGGCGTGTCCCAGCCCGGCCTGGCTGACATCGCGGTGCGTGACGTGATGGGACCCGACCGGTTCATGTGGGGGAGTGACTACCCGCACAACGAGGGCACCGGACCCTTTACCCGAGAGCACCTGCGCCAGGTGATGGCCGGAGTCTCCGAGGAGGAGCTCCGGCGCGTGCTCGCCGGGAACGCGGCTGCGCTCTACGACTTCGACCTGGCCGCGCTCGCGCCCCTCGCGGAGCAGTACGGCCCGACGGTCGCCGAGATCGCCGAGCCCCTCACCGAGCTGCCCGAGAACCCGAACGAGGCCTTGCTGCGGGTTGCCGCCGGGGTGCGCTAGGACGCGACCCGGTTCCGATCAGGCGGGGGACCGCCCGAGCACCTTCAGCAGCGCGTCTTGGCCGGGCTCGACGTGGTCGGGCCGCGCCCCGTCGCCGAACATGCCGCTGCCGGCGAGCATGTCGAGCTGGGGCTCGACGACCCGGCGGCACGCCTCGACGAGATCGGGTGGGAGCGTGGTGTCCTGGCCGCTGCCGACCGCGAGGTCCCAACCGTGGATCAGGACGTCGAGGAATCGGTGGCCCGCGTACACCGACCCGGGGACGGGTCCGTAGCTCACCGCGGCCGGAGCATCCATCGCGCCGGGTCGCTCGAAGACGGTGGCGGCCGGCTCGACCGACGCGCGGTATGCCGCGCGTGGATCGTCACCGAGCATGTCACCGTCGAGCTCGTCACCGACCTCGGCGATCGTCTCGCCGGCCGCGAGGCGGGCCGCCCACCAGTTCCCCGCGACGACGTGGTTCAGCACCTCGCGGACATCCCAGTCCTCGCACGGGGTCGGGAGACCCCACGCGTCGTCGGCGATGCCGTCGACGATGCGCTGGGTGTGCGCCAGTGCATCCCCGTGCAGCGCGGGCAGGTCGAGTTCGTCGGCCATCGGCCCTCCTTGTCGGGTCAACCCTTCACGTACGAAAGCTTTTCGGCGATGAGGCCGTCACGCACGCGGAAGATGTCCGCGCCGCGGATGTGGCCGTCACCCCACGAGTACCGCCAGCGACTGACCACCCGGTCTCCGGCGGCGAAGATCTCCTCGGTCTCGAAGTGACTGGAGGAGTTGTCGAAGATCGGCGCCCACGCGGCGCGGATCGCGTCCCGGCCTTCGCAGCGCGTGCCGTCGGGCGCGGGGCCGGTGGCGTCGAAGATGCAATCGTCGGCGGTCAACGCGAGGGTGGCGGCGAGGTCGTGCGCGCCCCACGCCGCGTTGAAGCGCTCGACGATCTCGAGCACGCCGCCCGTCGGAGATGGATCGTCCTCGGCAGATGACATGCCGTCCCTCTCGCTCGCACTCCACCGCCGGAAGGATTCGTAGTCGTCAGCGGCGCCCCTCGCAAGCGCTGCGCTGGCGGCGCTCCCCCCGGCTCATTCGGCCGATCCGACCCGACCGGCGGTGACCGGCCGCACCGGCCCGCCGTAGAGTCACGGCCTCCCCGGTGCGAAGGACGGAGCCTCACCATGCAGTTGTCCATGCAGATCAGCTATTCCGGCGGCCATCAGGAGTCGGCCCGACGGCTCGTCGAACTGGAGGCCGCGGGCCTCGACATCGCCTGGATCGCGGAGCTCTACAGCTTCGACGCGCCGAGCTACATGGGGTACCTCGCGGCCAAGACCACCACGGTGCAGATCGGCGCGGGGATCTTGCCGCTCTACTCCCGAACCCCCACCCTCATCGCGATGACCGCGGCCGGGATCGACGCACTGTCCGACGGTCGGTGCGTGCTCGGGCTCGGCGCGTCCGGTCCGCAGGTGATCGAGGGCTGGCACGGCGTTCCGTACGACAAGCCGCTCGGCCGGACACGGGAGATCGTCGACATCTGCCGGCAGGTGTGGAAGCGCGAGGGACCGGTCGTGCACGACGGTCCGATCTATCACGTGCCGCTCCCCGCCGATCAGGGCACCGGCCTGGGCAAGGCGCTCAAGATCATCAACCACCCGGTGCGCAGTGAGATCCCGATCTACATCGCGTCGCTCGGTGAGAAGAACGTGGAGCTGACAGCGGAGATCGCCGACGGCTGGCTGCCGATCTTCTTCGTGCCGGAGAAGGTGCACGAGGTCTTCGGGCCCGCGCTCGCCGCCGGCTTCGCGAAGCGCGATCCCGCGCTCGGCCCGCTCGACATCGCCGCGGGTGGACTCGTCGCGATCGGCGAGGAGTCCGAGGTGGGGCACATCCGCGACTTCGCCCGGCCGGTGATGGCGCTCTATGTCGGTGGCATGGGCGCGAAGGGCAAGAACTTCTACAACCAACTCGTGCAGCGCTACGGCTACGAGGCCGAGGCCCTCGAGATCCAGGAGCTCTACCTCTCGGGCAAGAAGAAGGCGGCCGAGGCGCTCATTCCGGATGAGTTGCTCGAACTCACCAACCTCATCGGCCCCGAGAGCTACATCAAGGAGCGCCTGGCCGCCTACGCGGAGGCCGGGGTGACCGTGCTCAACATGACGCCCGTCGGTCCCGACCCCGCCGAGGTCGTCGGCAAGGTCAAGGGCTGGGTGAGCTGATCGTGCAACGCACCATCTTCGAATCCGAACATGACGCCCTGCGCGCGAGCTTCCGGGCGTGGCTCGATGCCGAAGTGGTCCCGCACCACCTGGAGTGGGAGGCCGCGGGGATCGTTCCGCACGACCTCTTCGCGGAGGCGGGCAGGCACGGGTTCGTCGGCATGGCCGTGCCGGAGGAGTTCGGCGGCGGCGGGGTCGACGACTTCCGCTACAACCAGGTGATCGACGAGGAGATCCAGGCGACCGGGGTCGGTGGCGCCGGCCTCGGACTCAGCCTTCACAACGACATCTGCCTGCCGTACTTCCTGGCCTACTGCACCGACGAGCAGAAGGCCCGCTGGCTCCCGGGCATCGCGAGTGGCGAGTTGGTGACGGCGATCGCCATGACCGAACCCGGGATCGGCTCCGATCTGGCGAGTATGGGGACCACCGCGATCCGCGATGGCGACTCCTACGTGGTCAACGGCTCGAAGACCTTCATCACCAACGGCGTCAACGCCGATCTCGTGATCACCGCGGTGAAGACCGACCCGACGCAGAAGCACAAGGGCATGTCGTTGCTCGTACTCGAGCGCGGCATGGAAGGTTTCGAGCGCGGCCGCAATCTGGAGAAGCTCGGACTCCACTCCCAGGACACCGCCGAACTGTTCTTCACCGACGTCCAGGTTCCCGTCGCGAACCTGCTCGGTGCCGAGGGGGAGGGGTTCCTCCAACTCGTGCACAACCTGCCCCAGGAGCGGCTCTCGATCGCGGTGGCCGGCGTGGCCGCGGCACGGGCCGCGTTCGACTGGACCCTCGCCTACGTGAAGGAGCGGACCGCCTTCGGTCAGCCGGTCGGGTCGTTTCAGAACAGCCGCTTCGTGATGGCTGAACTCGCGACCGAGATCGAGGTGACCCAGGCGTTCGTCGACCAGTGTGTGGTCGCGCTCGCAGCGAAGACGCTCTCCGCCGAAGAAGCCGCGATGGCGAAGTGGTGGGCGACCGAGCTGCAAAAGCGCGCGGTCGATCGCTGCCTGCAGCTCCACGGGGGGTACGGCTACATGATGGAGTACCCGATCGCGCGGGCCTATGCCGATGCGCGTATCACCACCATCTACGGCGGCACCACCGAGATCATGAAGGAGATCATCGGGCGGTCCCTGGGGCTCTGACGCCTCGGAGATCTGGCCCGGCGACCACCGGTCAAGGTGGAACCGTCCGGGTGCCGATACCTGGGTATGCGTCGAACTGCACGAGTCAGCCGCCGGTCACGCGCGGCCGCCGGTCCGGCCCCGAGCGCACCCGTCGAAAGCGTCGAAACCCCCGCGGATGCCGCGTTCTGGGACCCCGAGACCCACGAAGAGAACTCGCGGTGGCTCGATGCTCTCGAGGCGCCCGCGACCGCCGCCGATCCGGTCTTCGCCCCGACGGCCGCACTCGCGCCGATCCCCGAACTGGTGCCGGAGCCGGTGCCGGAACCGGCGGAACCACCTGCGGTCGCAACGCCGTGGGTGTTCGCGCCGGTTCCCGTCGTCCCGGTCCGTCCGGCGCCGCCGCGGGAAGTCTTCTGGGATCCCGCCGCGGAGGCCGCCGCTCCCCTCGAGTCGGTACCGGAGCCCGTCCCCGCGCCCGCGCCCGCGCCGGTGGTCGAGATGGTCGCGGCCGAGGAGTTCCCCGCGCTCGTGGAACCCGAACTCGCGCCGCCACCCGCGGCGGACTGGTTCGCCACCGCGAGCGACGACCTGCTGCCGCCCCGCTAACGCGCCCGACCCGCCGTCCTAGTGACGCCCCCCCCAGCCCGACCGGGGTCGGGATTCCACCCTGGGGTTCGGGCGGTCGCTCAGGCGGCCGCCCGCTCCAGGATGTGGACTCCGCAGGCCGAGCCGAGACCGATGACGTGGGCCAGACCCACCTTGGCTCCTTCGATCTGTCGGTCGCCCGCCTCACCGCGCAGGTGGTGGCAGATCTCCCAGATGTTCGCGATGCCGGTCGCCGCAATCGGGTGACCCTTCGACTCGAGCCCTCCGGACACGTTCACCGGGGTGCTGCCGTCACGCCACGTGGCGCCGGAGCGGAAGAAGTCGCCGGCACCTCCGGGCTCGCACAGCGAGAGGTTGTCGTAGTGGACGAGTTCCGCGGTGGCGAAGCAGTCGTGCAGCTCCACGAGGTCGAGGTCGGCCGGTCCGATGCCCGCCTGCTCGTAGGCCTGTGCAGCGGCGTTGCGGGTCAACGTGTTGACGTCGGGGAGCACCTGGCAGGCCTCCTCCCACGGGTCGCTGGTGAGGATCGACGCCGAGATCTTCACCGCGCGGCGTTGCTGCTCGAGCGAGAGCGTCTTGAGTTTGGCTCCGCTCACGACCACCGCGGCCGCGGCGCCGTCACAGTTCGCGGAGCACATCGGGCGCGTGTTCGGGTAGGCGATCATGACGTCGTTCATGATCTCTTCGAGCGTGAACCGCTTCTGATACGCGGCGAGCGGGTTCAACGTCGAGTGCGCGTGGTTCTTCTCGGAGATCTTGGCGAAGAGCTCGAAGTCGACGCCGCCGTAGCGGTGCCCGTACTCCATGCCGATCTGTGCGAAGACGCCGGGCATCGTGTCCGTGCCGATGCGACCGTCGACCGCCGCGACCGCGCCGTAGCGACCGCTCGGGGTCCATTCCTCGTTGTCGGCCTTGCGCGAGCCACCGCTGAGCAGACCCGCGCCGGCGAGTTTCTCGACGCCGACAGCGAGGCCCATGTCGCACTCGCCGGCCTTCACGGCCATGACCGCGGTCCGCAGCGCCGTTGCGCCGGTGGCGCACGCGTTCGCGACGTTGTACACGGGGATACCGGTCTGGCCGATCTGCTTCTGCAACACCTGGCCGATACCGAGTCCACCGCCCATGAGGTTGCCGGCCGCGAGGATGCCGATGTCGCGCATCGTCACGCCGGCGTCCGCGAGGGCGGCCAGCGTGGCTTCCGCCGCGAGGTCGACGGTGTCCTTGTCCGGGTACTTGCCGAACTTCGTCATGCGGATCCCGAGGATCCAGACCTCATCGCTCACGACGACTTCCCTTCTACGGGTTCGAAGCCGAAGCCGATGGCCTCGGTGCCTGCGTTGTCGGTGCCGACCACTTCGGTGGTGAGGCGCACCTGCATCCCGACGTGGATGTGTTCGGGGTCGGGCGGGGTGTTGAGGATGTTGCCGCGCACGCTCGTACCGTCGCAGTCGACGAGCGAGGCCACGAACGGCACGGGAATCCCGGGCGCGGCGAGTGAGACGATCGTGAAGGCTCGGACCTCGCCGGTGGTCGCGACGTCGACGGCTCGGAACTCAGTCGCGAAGCATCCGGCGCACGCATTGCGCCGGTCGAAGTACCGCGCGCCGCAACTGGTGCACTCGTGCGCGACCAGATGCGGCGCGGGTTCGAGCGCGAGGTAGTCGACCAAGGGAACTTGCTTCGCCATGCGTCCTCCTGAGCGGGTCGCGGGAGGTTATCGGTGGGCTCTCGGAGCTGTCGCCTTCATCGTGGTGCCGCGCCCGACGAGCCGGGCTCGATCAGTCGGGCCGGGCGATGAGCCACTCGTTGCGCAGGCTCTCGACGAACTCGGCGTTCGAGCGGTCCTGGCGGGCGAGCGTCGCGAGTACCTGCTGCACCATCACGATGTGGAACTCGTCGGCCGCGCCGGGCCGCAGGGTCATGATGCCCGCGTCGGCACCGCGCTCGATCTCGAGTCCGGCGGTGTAGAGCGCCTTCATAAGGAACTCGACCCGCTCGGGGGGTTCGTCGGTGATCCAGTGGAAGGGTGTGGCCGCGTCGGTGGTCGCGGCGCAGTCACGCCACGCGGCGATCAGACTCTCGAAGCGTTCGAGTGCGCTGGCCGGGACGGTCCCCGCGTGGGCGGCGCGCAACTCGGCGATGGCCCGGGTGCCGTAGTCGAACCAGGCCAGGGCGCTCGCCCGTGACACCGGTCCGATCTCGATCTGCACCGCGTCAGTCTCGCGCCACCCGGGTCCCGGGAGACCGCACCACGAGGTCGGGCCGAATCCGGCGTCGGTCCGCGCCGGTCAATCGTCGGCGAGGCGTCCGTCGGTGATGCTGACGACCCGATCGCAGTACCGCGTGACCCGGTGGTCGTGGGTGACGATGACTGCCGCGGTCCCGCGGCCCTTGACCTCCGAGCGGATCAGTTCCATGACCTGTTCACCCAGGTGCGTGTCCAGGGCCGAGGTCGGCTCGTCGAAGAGCACCAGCTCCGGCTCGTTCATGAGCGCCCGGCCGATCGCCACCCGTTGCCGCTCACCACCGGACAGTTCGGACGGCAGGTTTGTGCCGCGGTGGCCGAGGCCGAGTTCCTCGAGCAGTTGGTCGGCTCGAGCACCGGCTTGCTGACGCCGGCCTCGACCGCTCGCGACCAGCTCACCGACGACGAGCAGGTTCTCGCGTGCGGTCAGGAACGGCACCAGATTGACGGTTTGGAAGACGAATCCGATGTGCTCACTGCGGAATCGGGTGAGTTCGCGCGCGGAGTAGTCGGTGATGTCCTGCTCGCCCACGATGACCCGGCCGCTCGTCGGGGTCATCAGTCCGCCGGCGATGGAGATCAAGGTGGTCTTGCCCGAGCCCGACGGCCCCACGAGTGCGAGCACCTCGTCGTCGCCGAGCGTGAGCGCCGCGTGATCCACCGCGACGATGTCCTCGTCGCCGGACCGGTAACGCTTCGACACGTCGATGAGTTGCAGCGCCGGCACGATGTCTCCTCAGGTTCCGGTTCCGATGGCGGTCACGGGATCGATGCGCGCAATGCGCCGAAGCGAGAGTGCGCCACCGATCGCCGCGGTGAGCACGAGCCCCGCGAACGTGGTGATCGCGCGCGACTCGACGAGCAACAACGGAATCCGCGCCGGAAGCAGGCGCGTGAGGCCGTAGGTGAGCAGTCCTCCGGTGATGAAGGCGACGGAGGCGACGATGACGGCCTGGAGCAGCATTCCGGCGACGAGCCGGCGGGTGGTGGTGCCGAGCGCCTTCAGCACCCCGTAGATCGGCACCCGCTCGATGGTGAGCAGCGCGAAGAACAGTGCCACCACGAGACCGACGACCGCGAAGGTGACGCCGATGATCCCGTTGAAGGTCGACTTCTGCTGGCGCGTCCCCGGGGACGCGAGGATCGCCGCGTCCTTGGTCAGGGTGTTGGTGGATCCACCGGTGCTGTCGTCGATGCGCCGCGCGACTGTGGCCGGGTCGTCGGCCGTGTCCACCACGAGCGCCTGGAAGGCCCCGGGCGCGAACTGCGCGTCGGGGCGACTCGCGTTCTGGACCTCCCGCCACGTGGTCGGGGCGACCCACAACGCCCCTTGCAGGAGGTAGTTGGTGTCGGACACCCAGCCGCGTACCCGGAGAGGGATACCTCGCGGTCCCAGCCGCAGGGTCTGGCCGAGCTTCACGCCGAACGCTTCGAGGCGACGGTCGGCCCACGCCGAACCCGCGGGCGGCGTCGCCGGCACTCCGGCCGGCCGGCGTTCGTAGCCGATCACGGCAGTGTCGGCGAGGTCCTGCTGCCCCGGTACCCGAGCGCCCAGGAGGCTGACGCCGAGTCCGCCGACGGCCCGGACCCCGGGGACCGACTCCACCTGTGCCCGGAGCTCGGCCGGGATCCGGGACCGGATCACGGAGTCGTTGGCGTCGCTTGAGTACACGAACAGCGAGGCTCGCTGTGCCCGGAAGGCGCCGGTGGCCCCGATGAAGAGGCCGTCGAGCAGGCCGCCGAGGAACAGCAACAGGACGGTGAGCACGACGAGCGCCGCGGTCACCGCGAGAAACCGTTGCGGACGACGGCGCAGCTCGCGCAGGGCGTTCCTCATGCCTCGAGCCCTCCGGGCACCGTCGCCCGGACCGGGTCGATCCGCAGGACGCGCCGGGCCGCGCCGAGCGACGCGAGGAGCGAGAGCACCAGGACGAGGACTCCCGTCTCGACCACGGAGCCGGCCTCGACCCGCGCGCCCAGCCCGTTTCCGGCCGCGTCGAGCGCGAGCCATGCGAGCGCAGTCCCGATGACGAGTCCGCCGAGCACGACGATGGTCGCCTGGGCCACCAGCGCGCGCACCAGGGCGCCGGCCTTCACACCGATGGCGCGTAGCAACGTGAGGGCGGGGGCCTTCTGCACGGTGAGGATGAGGAAGAACAGGCCGGAGACCACGATGACGACGAAGAAGCACAGCAGGACCACTGCGCCGATCGACTCGCTCACGCTCGCGACTCCCGGTGACTCGGCCACGGCTTGGGCCCGGGTCAACGCCTGGACTCCCGGTACGGACTGGTTGATGCGGTCACGTGCGGTTTCGGGCGACACCCCGGGATCGACGGTCGCGGCGACCGCCGACGGAAACACCACGCGGCTCCCCGGGTTCGCGTCGAGCCGGGCCTGGGTATAGGTGGTGAAGGTCGTGAACACGGTCGGGAGAACGGAGAAGTTCGCGTCCCGCGCGATACCCACGACCCGGATGGTGTGGGCACCACCGTCGAGATGGATCACTGCACCGATCCGGAACCCTTTGGCCGAGTTGCCGTCGCTCGCGACGCCCTCGAAGTCGGCGCGCGGGAGCCGGCCGTCGACCAGGGTGGTGGGCGCTCCCGGCTTCCCGAGCTCGTAGCCGAACAGCGTGGCGTCGCGGGCGGCGCCACCGATCCGGACGGAGAACGTCCCCTCACCGAGAGGCCCCGCGGCCGCGACGCCGGGCACCGCCGCGACGCGCTCGACCGTCGTCGGTGGCACTCGGGAACCCTCGAGGTTCTTGCGGGCGTCGGCGCCGTAGACGAGCACCTGACCGGATTGATGGTCGACCGCGCCGATGAACTGGCGGATCAGCGCGCCGGTCAGCGCCTGGACGAACAGAATCAGGAAGACCAGGAGTCCGACGGCACCCGCGAGCAGGATGAACCGCGCCTTGGTGCGACGGATCTCCCGGAGGGCGAGGAACATCGATCCGATCGTAACGACCGAGAACCGGGGCCGATCGATCGGCCTCAGCCGCTGGCGGTCCGGCCGAACTTCCAGTAGCCGCGCACCGTCGCCCGGTCCCGGCTCCAGCCGCGGACCTCGAACAGATCGCGTCGGATCCGTTGCACGGCCGCGGCCTCGCCACCGGCCCACAGGTGATCGACACCCTCGAGGTCCATCGCGGCGACGGCGTCGGCGAGCGCGGTGCCCGGTGGCGCGTCGGCGAGGCTCACGACCCACTCGACCGTGGACGGGTCGGTCACCGGCAGCGCGACGATCCCGTCCACTGCACCGACCTCGATCACGACCGTCAGCCGACGGTCGGCTGCGGTGGTCACGAGCTGCCGGATCGCGGGCAGCGCCGATTCGTCGCCCGCGATGACGACGGACCGGTCGGTCGCGCCCATGACCCATCCCCGCGCCGGTCCGGAGAGGGCGAGTTCGTCACCGGGCTCGAGCTGGGTCGCCCAGTCCGCGGCGCGCCCCGGCCCGTGCAGCACGATCTCGAGCGCGAGCGTGCCCTGCGCGGGGTCCGTGTCGACGGGCGTGAGCGTCCGAATCGTCGCTCGGGTGCCGTCAGGGAGCACGAAGAGGTTGCCGGTCCACTCGGGGATGACCAGACCGGTCGCGCCGGGGAGCAGGACCCGGACGCTTCCCGCCGGCTCGGGCATCGGGATCCCGACGAGCTCGGGACCGGCGATGTCCACGTGCAGGAGGCGCGCGGACCGGGGTGCGACGTCGACGACCTGCGCGCGCCGGAACGGCGGCGGCGCGCGCCGGACCCGGGCCTCGTCGCTCATGCGGACGCCCGCGGTCGCTTGAGCAACACGACATAGCGCGTGGTCTCGACGCGGAGGCCGTGACTCGCGGCGTGCGACGGGGCGAAGCCCACCGCTTCCCATCCGTCGGCGCCGAGCGTGTCGAGGGCGCGGGTGGCCTCCCCGCGCGCGCGGTCGTCGTCCTTGCCCGGGATGGTGAGCGTCTCCAGCCGGTACTCCCAGGGTGTGCTCATGGCGTGTCCTCCAGTTGGCGGATGAATGCGCGGGAGAAGGCCACGTCGTGACCGGCGTCGCGCAGCAGCCGCCACGGGACCGCGACCTCGGTCACGTCGAAGTCGCGGTCCGGGAGCGGCATGAGGATGCGCCCCACGGGTCAGACCGCCGGGGCGGTGACGAGTTGGCCGAACAGTGCGAGGTGGTCGGGCCGATGGCGGAGCAGCTCCGGGTGCCATTGCACGGCGAGCACGTTCGGCGCGTCCGTGAACTCGAGCGCTTCGACGTGTCCGTCTTCGTTGTGCGCGACGGGAACGACACCGGGCGCGAGCTGGTCGAGTACCTGGTGGTGCAGCGTGTTCACACCGAGGCTCGTGGTCCCGACGATCCGGGCGAGGCGCGCCGTGGGCTCGATCGTGACGGTATGGACGTCCTGGTTGTAGCGCCCGAGCTGCATGTGGTCCTCGACGTGCTGCGCGAGGGTTCCGCCGAGGGCGACGTTCATCACCTGGATGCCGCGGCACACGGCGAGCGTCGGCAGATTGCGCCGCACGACGGCCCGTGCGATTGCGAGGTCGGAGGCATCACGGCGAGGGTCGACGGGACCGCAACACGGATCCGTGGCCTTGCCGTAACTGGTTGGGTCGACGTCGCGGCCACCGGTGATCACCACCGCGTCGACGGCGTCGAGCAGTGCGTCGAGGTCGTCGGTGTCCACGACGGGCAACAGCACCGGGGTCCCCCCGGCCTTGTGCACGGCCTTCACGTACCCCACGGTGGCCATGTAGTGATCCATCGCGACGTTCTCGTCGCCCGTCACCGGGTCGATGTGCGCCACGATCCCGACGACGTTGCCGGCGCGCGTGGTCATGCGAGTTCGAAGTAGCGGTCGAGCTCCCAGGGGGTCACCGCGGTGGCCATCGGGTCGCCGCCGGTCGTGTGGAACATGAGCCACTCCCACCGGCGGGTGTTGATCCAGTAGTGGGTGAAGGCCGGGCCGATCACGGCGGCGAGCGCGGTGTCGGCGGCGAGCGCGTCGGCGGCGCGGGTGATGGTGGTCGGCAGATGGGGCCAACCTCGGGGTGGGAGTCCCCAGGCGCTGCCGCCGACGGCGGGTGGGAGCACGGCCGCGGTGTCGAGGCCGGCGACCCCGGCGGCGAGCACGCTCGCGAGCACGAGGTACGGGTTGGCGTCGCCACCGGCCACCCGGTATTCGATCCTTGCCGCCTTCGGCGCGATGGAGAGCACGCGAATCGCGGCCGACTTGTTGTCCTCGCCCCACGACGCGACCGTGGGTGCCGCCGCGAAACCCACCATGCGCCGGTAGGAGTTGATCGTGGGGCACGCGAACGACGTGAGCCCGGCCGCGCTCTGCATCAGACCGCCGATCCAGTGCTGCATCGTCTCGCTCATCGCGCCGTCGGGCGCGTAGAACACCGGCTCG
>Ga0075026_100000972_pt1 | contig 12077 bp, 10 predicted proteins | sample Str012_2_FD_71392 | JGI IMG/M metagenome (GOLD analysis project Ga0075026, IMG submission 71392) | Freshwater sediment microbial communities in response to fracking from Pennsylvania, USA - Straight Creek_MetaG_SC_2012 | ecosystem: Environmental > Aquatic > Freshwater > Creek > Sediment...
GGGAAGGGGCAGGCTCGACCGATCGTGGTCCGCGCCGCCCGGTGCGTCGCTGTTGGTGTCGGTGCTGCTGCGCCCGCGGATCGAGCCCGGGGATGCCTTCCTGGTCACCGCCGCGGCCGCGGTCGCGGCCTGCCAGGCGTGCAGCCAGGTGGCGGCGGTGTTCCCCGGCATCAAGTGGCCCAACGACCTGATGATCGTGGCGGGGGAGCGCTTCGCCGGCCGGAAGCTGGCCGGCATCCTCGCCGAGTCGGTCGTGGCCGACGGCCGCATCGCCGCCGTGGTGCTCGGCATGGGCCTGAACGTGAACTGGCCCGAGGTGCTGCCTGCCGACCTGGCGCAGACCGCGGTCGCGCTCGACCACGTCGTCGGCCACCCGGTCGACCGCGAGGCGCTGCTCGTCGCCTGGTTGCGCCACCTCGACGGCTGGCTCGACCTCGTCGAGACGCCCGAGGGCCGCGACCTCCTCCTGGTCCGGGTCCGCGAGACCTCGGCCACGCTGGGCCGCCGGGTCAGGGTCGAGCTCCCCGATGGCTCCATCGAGGGCACCGCCGTCGACGTCACCGCGGAGGGCCACCTCCTGGTGGCGTCGGACGCCGGCCACCAGGTCGAGGTGACGGTGGGCGACGTGGTGCACCTCCGCCACGCCACCTGAGGGTCAGCCGGCCCCTACGGGCGGCCCAGCGGCCGCGGCGGCGATCTCGGCGGCCTCGGCCGCACGGAACGTGGTGAGCGCGGCCTCCGCCATCGGCCCGCCGACGACCGGGACGGGCCGGCCGTCGATCGACGCAACCGGTCGCACCCCCGCCACCGACGACGTGAGGAACGCCTCGCGGACCTCGCCGAGTCGTTCGAGTGGGATGTGGCCCTCCTCGGCCATGCCGGCCTCGAGCAGGACCTCGCGCACGATGCCCCCGAGGCACCCGCAGTCGGTGCCCGGTGTGAGTCGCCGACCGTCGAGCTCGACGAACACGTTGGCGGTGAGGGCCTCGCTCAGCCGGCCCCGGGTGTCGCCGAGGAGGGCATCGCCCGCTCCGGTGGTGTCGAGCCGGGCCTGGAGGGCGGCCGCCTCGGCGTAGCTCGTGGACTTCACACCGGCCAGTGGCGAGCGCTCGTTGCGGGCCCAGGGGAACGTGACGACGTCGACGGCCTCGGCGACGACGCCGGGCCCGCCCGCGACCGAGCCGAGCGGCGAGGCCGTCACGAGCACCGACGGCCGTGGCCCCCGCCGCAGCCCGGCCGGGCCCGGGCCGCTGCTCACCGTGATCCGGAGCCGGGCGTCGGTGAGCCCCGACGCTTCGAGCACGGCTCGCACCGCGCCGGCCACGACGTGTTCGTCGACCGGAGCCATGCCGGTGCTGGACAACGACCGGGCCAGGCGGGCGGCGTGCCTCGACCAGAAGGTGGGGTGCCCGGCGCGCACGAGCAGGGTCTCGAACACGCCGTCGCCGATGGTGAACCCGTGGTCGTCGAGGCGCACGGCGACGGCGTCGGGGCCGACGAGCTCACCGTCGAACCACGCCGTGGAGCGGCCCTCGCTCATCGCCCCGCCCCATCGAGGGGCACACCGGGCACACCGGCCGCGCCGGCCAGGCCGGGGTGGTCGGCCGCGCTGGTATCACCGGGCGAGGCGATGGCCAGCAGGCGCTTGGCCTTGAGCTCGGTCTCGGCCCACTCGTCGGCGGCGGTGGAGTCCCAGGTGATGGCGCCTCCGGTGCCGAGGCAGAGCTGGTCGCCCTCGACCCAGAAGGTGCGGATGGCGACGTTCAGCTCGCCCTCGCCCCGGTCGGCATCGACCCAACCCACCGCGCCGCAGTAGGGCCCCCGGCCGACCGGCTCCAGCCGGGCGATGTGGTCGAGCGCCGCCAGCTTGGGCGCGCCGGTCACCGACCCGGCGGGAAAGGTGGCGTCGAGCAGCTCGGCCCACCCGATGCCGGGCCGCAGCTCGCCCTCCACCGTGCTGACCAGATGCGTCAGGCCGGGGTGATCCTCCTCCGCGAGCAGCGCCGGCACCCGCACCGAGCCGGGCACGCACACCCGACCGAGGTCGTTGCGGACGAGGTCGACGATCATCACGTTCTCGGCCCGGTCCTTGTCCGTGAAGGGCGTGCCGGGGGCGGTGGTGCCCTTGATGGGAGAGGACCGGACCCGCCGGCCCTGGCGGCTGAGGAACAGCTCCGGCGAGGCCGAGGCGACACGCACGCCCGCCGCGGGCAGCTCGACCACCGCGGCGAACGGCGCCGGGTTCCCGGCCGCAAGGGTGGCGCCGAGGGCGAGCATCGAGGCATCACCGGGGAGGGGTGCCGTGAGGCGGCGGGTCAGGTTCACCTGGTAGACGTCGCCGGCGGCGATGGCCTCCCGGATGGACTCGACCCGCCGGCCGAACTCGTCGGCGTCGAGCGACGAGGTCCACGAGTCGAGCGGCGGGCCGGTCCACGGCACCGGGGGACGGGGCACGGCACCGCTGGGCCGGCGGCGCTGGAACCGGGCGCAGACGGGAGGCCCTTGGAACGGCAGCACCACCGCCCACCAGCCCTCGGAGTCGAGGGCCGCCAGGTCGTCGGTGAGGTCGACGAGGCCGCTCGCGACCATGCCCCCGACCACGGCGACGCACTCGACGTGCCGTGCGCTGGCGACGGTGGGAAGGGGGCTCACGACCCCCCGAGCCTAGGGCGAGCAGAGGCGGGGCCGGTCGGTCGGAAACCCCCGGGGGTGCCCCGGTCGGGCCGGGACCCTCTAGTAGGTTGCCCGGCGTGCGTCGGCCCCACCGCACGTGGCCCCAGCGGCTGCTGCTCACCCTCAACATCGCGCTCGTGCTGGTCTGCCTGGCGGCGGCCGGCGGCGTCTACTGGACCTACAACCAGGCCAGTGCCCTGCCGCGCATCGACGTCGGAGCCTCGTTGTCGCCGTCCACCACGGCTGGTGAGGCGCAGAACATCCTGCTCGTCGGCATCGACGACGGCACCGGCCTCGACTCCGGCGACCCCGTGCTCCGCGGCCGCACCACCTCGCTCAACACCGACACCGTGATGATCCTGCGGGTCGACCCGAAGACCCAGCAGGCCGCCCTGCTCTCGCTGCCCCGGGACCTCTACGTCGACCTCTCCGGCGGCGGCAAGGGACGCATCAACACCGCCCTCGCCCTGGGTGGCCCGGAGCGCCTGATCGAGACGATCAAGCAGGACTTCGGCATCCCGATCAACCACTACGCCATGGTCGACTTCCACGGCTTCGAGTCGCTGGTGTCGGCCGTCGACGGCGTGCCCGTCTACTTCAACTACCCGTCGCGCGACCAGAACACGGGCCTGTTCCAGTACGACCCGGGTTGCGTCACGCTCAATGGCGAGCAGGCCCTGGCCTACGCCCGGTCGCGCCACTTCGAGATCCAGCGCACCCCCAACGGCAGGTGGCAGGAGGACCCCTCCAGCGACTTCGGCCGGATCACCCGCCAGCAGCAGTTCATCAAGGCCGCGTTGCGCAAGGCCGTGGCCAAGGGCGTCCGCAACCCGTTCGTGCTGAAGGACCTCCTCGGCATCGCCCAGAAGAACGTCACCCTCGACACCGAGTTCTCCATCCAGGAGCTCGTCGACCTGGGGATGCAGTTCAAGGACTTCGACCCCGACCAGCTCGCCACCTACACCCCCGAGGCCGCCGGCCAGTATGTCGGGGCGATGAGCGTGCTGATCCTGAACTCCTCGGCCTCGCAGCCGATCTTCGACATCTTCCGGGGCGTCACCCCGATCCCCACCGACCCGTCCGCGGTGACCTCGACGACGGCGCCGCCGACGTCGGCGCCCACCGTCGCCCCCGGCGCCACGACCCCCTCGACGCTCGCTCCGGTGACCACCACGACGTTGAGCGATTTCGTCCCCCAGGCCCCCGCTGGCGAAGCCTGCGGGTGAACCTGTGGGTAAAGGTGGCCGCTGACCCGCCGATAGATTGAGCAGTGGATACTCGAGCGGGAGCAGTGATGGACAACAAGGTCGCGGTCGTGGGTACGGGCTATGTCGGGCTCACGACAGGTGCCTGCTTCGCCCACCTCGGGCACCAGGTCACCTGTGCCGACATCGACGTCAGCAAGGTCGAGCGGCTGCGGCGGGGCGAGATCCCGATCTACGAGCCCGGCCTCGAGGCGCTGGTGGCCGAGGGCATCGCCTCGGGGCGCCTCATCTTCACCGACGACCCCGTGGCCGCCGCCAGTGAGGCGGGCTTCGTCTACCTCTGCGTGCCCACGCCACAGGGCGACGACGGCTCCGCCGACCTCAGCTACCTCGAGGCCGCGGCCCGCCAGATCGGTCCCCACCTGCAGGCCGAGACCATCGTCGTGAACAAGTCCACCGTGCCGGTCGGCTCGGCCAACTTCGTCGCCCAGGTCATCGGCCGCGGCGACATCCAGGTGGTCTCCAACCCCGAGTTCCTGCGCGAGGGCACCGCGGTCCACGACTTCCTCAACCCCGACCGCGTCGTCATCGGGGCCGACGACCAGAGCGCCGCGATCCGCATCGCCGGCCTCTACCTCGGCCTGCCCGCGCCCCTGATGGTCACCGATCCGGCCTCCGCCGAGACCATCAAGTACGCCTCCAACGCCTTCCTGGCCATGAAGCTCTCGTTCGTCAACGCCATCGCCAACCTCTGTGAGGTCGTGGGCGCCGACGTGAGCGACGTCGTGCTCGGCATGGGCTACGACAAGCGCATCGGCCACGACTTCCTCCGACCCGGGCCGGGTTGGGGCGGCAGCTGCTTCCCGAAGGACTCCCGGGCCCTGCGCTACATGGCATCGGAGGCGGGCTACGAGTTCGGCATCCTCGACGCCGTCCTCGAGGCCAACGAGGAGCAGTTCGGCCGGGTCGCCGACAAGGTCGTCGCCATGGTCGGCGGCGACATCGCCGGCGTGAAGGTCGCGGCCTGGGGCCTCGCCTTCAAGGCCAACACCGACGACCGCCGCGACTCGCCCAGCATCAACGTCCTCCGGCGCCTCGTCGCCATGGGTGCCGAGGTCACGGCCTTCGACCCGACGGTGTCCGGCCCGATCCCGGAGCTCGTCGAGCTGAACATCGCCGACGACCCCATCACCGCGTGCCAGGGCGCCGACGTGCTCGTGGTGCTCACCGAGTGGGACGACTTCAAGTGGGTCGAACTCGACGAGGTCAAGGCCGTGATGAGCACGCCCCGCATCGTCGACGGCCGCAACCTGCTCGACCGCAGCCTCCTGCTGCGCCGCGGCTTCGAGTACGACGGCATCGGCCGGCACTGATGGCTCGCGTCGTCGTCACCGGCGGCGCCGGGTTCCTCGGGTCGCACCTCACCGACGCGCTGCTCGACCGCGGTGACGAGGTCGTCGTCCTCGACAACCTGGTCACCGGGAGCCTCCGCAACCTCCAGCACCTCGCCGGCCGCGACGGCTTCACGTTCGTGAACCACGACGTCACCGAGCCCGTCTCGGTGCCCGGCGAGGTCGACGCCGTGCTGCACTTCGCCAGCCCGGCCTCGCCGCCGGCCTACCTCGCACTGCCCGTCGAGACCCTCATGGTGGGCAGCAGGGGCACCCACAACGCCCTCGGCCTGGCCCGGGCCAAGGGGGCCCGGTTCATGGTGTCCTCCACCAGCGAGGTCTACGGCGACCCGAGCGTGCACCCGCAGCCCGAGTCCTACTGGGGCAACGTCAACCCGATCGGGCCCCGGAGCGTCTACGACGAGGCCAAGCGCTTCACCGAGGCGCTCACCATGGCCTACCACCGCACCCACGGCCTCGATGTGCGCATCGTGCGCATCTTCAACACCTACGGGCCGCGGATGCAGCACGACGACGGTCGCGTCGTCACCAACTTCATCATGCAGGCACTGAAGGGCGAGCCCCTCACCATCTACGGCGACGGCAGCCAGACCCGCTCGTTCTGCTTCGTCGACGACGAGGTGCGGGGCTTCCTGGCCCTGCTCGACGGCGACCACACCGGCCCGATCAACATCGGCAACGACGGTGAGTTCACCATGCTCGAGCTGGCCGAGGTCGTGCTCGAGGTCACGGGGTCGAGCTCGACGCTCGAGCACCGGCCCCTCCCGGTCGACGACCCCAGGCAGCGCCGTCCCGACCTCACCCTGGCCCGCAGCCTGCTGGGCTGGGAGCCCACCATCGCGCTGCACGAGGGCGTCACCCGCACCACGGAGTACTTCCGCGGGCTGCTCGACGCCGGCGAGATCTGACCGGCTCCCCGGACACCCCGCCGGTCAGGCCGCTGCTCAGACCGGGCGGGCCTCGGCCTCGTCGCGGTGTGAGAGGTACCAGTCGAGGGTGAGGCGCAGGCCCACGTCGAACGGGGTGCCGGCCACGAACCCGAAGCGCTCGCGCGCCCGGCTGGCGTCGACCCCGCGCCGGGGCTGGCCGTCGGGCTTGCTGGTGTCCCAGCGGACCTCGCCCTCGAAGCCGACCAGCTTCACGATGATCTCGACGAGGTCGCGGATCGGGAGCTCACGGTCGGCGCCCAGGTTCACCGGCTCGCCGTCGTCGTAGCGCTCCGCCGCCAGCACGATGCCCTCGGCGGCGTCGTCGACGAAGAGGAACTCCCGGCTGGCGCTCCCCGTGCCCCAGACCTCCATGTGGTCGGCGCCGCTCTCCTTGGCGTCGACCGCCTTCTTGATGAGGGCGGGGATGACGTGGGAGACGGCCGGGTGGAACTTGTCGCGGGGCCCGTAGAGGTTGGTGGGCATCAGGTAGACGGCACTCTGCCCGTACTGGGCCCGGTTGGCCTGCAGTTGCACGAGCTGGGCCAGCTTGGCGATGCCGTAGGGGGCGTTGGTCTCCTCCGGGTAGCCCTGCCAGAGGGAGTCCTCGTTGAAGGGCACCGGGGTGAACTTGGGGTATGAGCAGATCGTGCCCACCATGACGGTCTTGGGGGTGTCGCGCAGGCGGGCCTCGTCGAGCACGTAGGTGCCCATGAGGAGGTTGTCGAGGTAGAGGTCCGCAGGGCGGGCCATGTTGGCGCCGATGCCCCCCACCCGCGCCGCCAGGTGGATCACCAGGTCGGGCTCGACGTCGGCGAACATGGCGGTGACGGCGGCGCGGTCGCGCAGGTCGTAGTCGGCGCTCGGGGGTGCGACCACCGAGCCGGGCTCCCGGGAGGAGAGACGGTCGAGCACGGCCTGACCGAGGAAGCCGTTGCCTCCCGTCACCAGCACCCGTCGGGTGCGCCAGAACTCGAGGTCGGGCTCGCCACTCATCCCTTGATCCTACCGACGGGTGGGGTGCTGCCCGGTCAGCCCCGGCGGTCGTGGGAGACTCCTGCACCCATGGATCGACCTCTGCGGGTGGCCGTCACCCTCGAGCAGTGCTGGCACGCGGTGCCCGGTGGCACGGCGCGCGCCGCCCTCGAATCGGTCCGCGCCCTGGTGGCGCACTCCTCGCTGGACCTCGTGGGGGTCAGCGCCCGTCACGGCGCGCCGCCTCCCGTGGCCTGGGCGCCCCCGATCCCGGTCGAGGCCCTGCCGTTGCCCCGGCTCGCCCTCTACGAGTCGTGGCACTGGTTGCGGCGGCCCGCGGTCGAGCGGGCCACCGGGCCGGTCGACGTGATCCATGCCACGGGCATGGCGGTGCCTCCGCCGTCGGCGCCGCTCGTGGTGACCGTCCACGACCTGGCGTTCCTGCGCAACCCGGGGCAGTTCACCCGACGCGGGGTGAGCTTCTTCCGGCGCGCCCTCGAGCTCACCCGCCGTGACGCGACCCTCGTGATGTGCCCCTCGCAGGCCACCCTCGACGACTGCGCTCGCAACGGCTTCGACCCCACCCGCCTCCGACTCGTGCCGTGGGGCATCGACCCGCAGCCGGCCGACGCCTCGGCCGTGGCGGGCGTGCGGGCCCGCTTCGGCATCACCGGTCGCTACGTCCTGTGGACGGGCACGATCGAGCCCCGCAAGAACCTCCCCACCCTCCTCGCGGCCTTCGAGCGCCTCGGCCGCACCGACGTCCAGCTGGTGCTCGCCGGCCCCCAGGGCTGGAACGAGGACCTCGGCACCCACCTCGCCCGACTGGGTGACCGCGTCCGCAGCGTGGGCTTCGTCGACCCCGACGCCCTCCGTGCGCTCTACGCCGGCGCCGACGTGTTCTGCTTCCCGAGCCTCGAGGAGGGCTTCGGCCTCCCGGTGCTCGAGGCCATGGCTCAGGGCACCGCGGTCGTGACCTCGGCCGGCACCGCCACGGCCGAGGTCGCCGGTGAGGCCGGCGTCCTCGTCGACCCGCTCGACGTCGACGCGCTCACCGGGGCCCTGGCCCGCCTCCTCGACGACGACCCGGAGCGACAGCGCCTCGCCGGCGCCGGTCGCACGCGGGCGGCCGGGCACTTCTCCTGGTCCCGCACGGCGATCGCCCTCGAGGGCGTGCTCACCGAGGCGGCGGCGTGACGGCGCTCGTGGCCCCCGAGCCGGTGCGCGTCGGGGTCAACCTCCTGTGGCTGGTGCCCGGCGAGGTGGGGGGCAGCGAGGAGTACACGGTGCGCCTGCTCGGTGCCCTCGCCGACCTCGACCTCGACGACCTCGACGTCACCCTCTACGTCAACGGCCGATTCGGCACGGCCCACGCCGCGCTGGCCGAGCGGTTCCGCACCGTCGTGGCGCCCGTCGCCGGCACCTCCCGACCCCGACGGGTGGCCGCGGAGTCCAGCTGGCTCGCCGCCCGCACCCGCCGTGACCACGTCGAGGTGGTCCACCACGCCGGCGGCACCATGCCCGCGCTGCGCAGCGCTCCGGGCATCGTCACCCTCCACGACCTCCAGCCCATCACCCACCCGGAGCGGTTCGGGCTGGTGAAGCGCACCTACATCCGCCTCGTCGCGCCCCGATCGCTGCGGGCGGCGGCCGCGGTCGTCTGCCTCACCGACTTCACCGCCGGCGACGCGGTGGCGCTGGCCGGGGTCGACCCCATGCGGGTCCGCCTGGTGCCGTGCGGCGTCGACGACCCGGGGCCGGGCCCCGACCCGCTGCTGCAGGAGGCCGTGCTCGAGCGCCATCGCCTGCTGGGGCGCCCGTTCGTGCTGTACCCGGCCATCACCTACGCCCACAAGAACCACGAGACCCTCGTCGCCGCCTTTGCCCAGCTGGCCGCCGACCATCCCGACGCGAAGCTCGTGCTCACCGGTGGTGAGGGCTCGTACGAGCCGGTGGTGCGGGCGGCGATCCACGCGTACGGCCTCGCCGACCGGGTCGAGCGCACGGGCCGCATCCCCGAGGCCGACCTCGACGTGCTCTACCGCCGGGCCACGGTGATGGCCTTCCCCTCGCGCTACGAGGGGTTCGGCCTCCCCGTGCTCGAGGCGATGGTGCGGGGCTGCCCGGTGGTGGCCAGCGACGCGGGTGGCCTTCCCGGTGTCGCCGGCGACGCCGCCGTGCTCGTCGACCCGCTCGACGCCCACGCGTGGGCCGACGCCATCGGCGATCTGCTCGACCAGCCCGAACGGCGTACCGTTCTCTCCCGCCTCGGTGTCGAGCGGGCCCGCCTCTTCCGGTGGCCCGACGCGGCCGAGGCCCTCGCCGCCGTCTACCGGGAGTCGGCCCGGCGTCCCGTCCACGAGACCAGTGAGGAGATCGGGTGAACCTCGTCGTCCTGTGCCCTCACTTCGCTCCCGACGTGGCCCCGACGGGCGATGTGATGACCCGGATCGCCCTGGAGCTGATCGAGCGGGGCCACCGGCTCCACGTGGTCACCGCCCTGCCCTGGTATCAACGCCATGCCCTCGAGCCGGGCTGGGACGGCCAGCTGGTGCGGGGCGAGATCACCGAGTGGGGCCGCATCAGCCGGGTGCACCCGTTCCCGACCGACAAGCGCAACATCCCGGCCCGGGCACTGGCCTTCGGCGGCTTCACCGCCCTCGCCACCGCCGTGGGTGCCGTGTCCACGCTGAAGCCCGACGCGGTGCTGGCCATGTCCCCACCCCTCACCCTCGGGCCGGCCGGCCGCGCCGTCGCGACTGCCCGCCGGGTGCCGCTGGTGTTCAACATCCAGGACGTCTTCCCCGACGTCGCCGTCGAGCTCGGCCTGCTGAACGGCCGGCGGGTGATCGCCGCCGCCAGCTGGCTCGAGCGCACCTCGTACCGGCTCTCCGACGCCGTCACCGTGCTCTCCGACGACCTCGCCGACAACGTCCGCACCAAGCTCACCTCCGGCCTCGACGCCGAGCGGGCCGACCGGGAGGCCGCCAAGGTCCGGGTCATCCCGAACTTCGTCGACACCGACCGCATCCGCCCCGACGACCGCGAGAACTCCTACCGGGCCGACTACGGCCTCAGCGGTCGCAAGGTCGTGATGTACGCCGGAAACGTCGGCTTCTCGCAGTCGCTCGACCTCGTGCTGCTCGCCGCCCGCTCCTTCGCCGTGACGCGGCCCGAGGTCGTCTTCGTGATCAACGGGGGAGGGGCCGCCCGCCCCGAGCTCGAGGCCGCCGCCGCCGACCTCCCGAACGTGCGCTTCGTCGACATGCAGCCGGCCGAGCGCCTGCCCGAGGTGCTCGCCGCGGCCGATGTGCACGTCGTGCCGCTCCGGGCCGGCCTGGCGTGGTCGAGCGTGCCGTCCAAGCTCTACTCGATCCTCGCCGCGGCCCGACCGATCGTGGCGAGCGTCGACGAGGGCACCGAGGTCGCCCGCACCGTCGAGCGGGCCGGGGCCGGCATCTCGGTGCCGCCCGACGACCCGGCCGCCTTCACCGCCGCGGTCGGTCGGCTCCTCGACGAGCCCCATGCCGCGGCCCAGATGGGTGCCTCGGGGCGGCAGTTCGTCGAAGGGTGGGCGTCCCCGTCCGCCGTGGCCGCCGCCTACGAGGAGCTCTTCTCCGAACTGATCGCCCGCCGCGGGCGAGGCTGAGGGCCCGTTCACCTTCTCGTCACCCATGGCGGCCATCGCGCCGGGACCCCCCTCGCCGGCCGCTAGCCTCTCCGCCCTATGGGCAAGGCAAGCTCCTCCAAGAAGGTCGCCCGCGCGGCACGGGCCGGCGGCAAGACGACCAAGGGCCCCAAGCGGCAGCTGGGCTACCCGATCGGCATCGCCATCATCGTGGTCATCGGCGTCCTGGCGGTGCTCTTCGCGCGCAACGACAACAAGACGGCGGCCGCGGTCAGCCCGACGGTCGGCGACCACTGGCACGCGGCGTACGGCATCTACGTCTGTGACGCCTTCCTCCCGCCGCTCACCGACACCGTGAGCGACACGACCGGCCTGCACACACACGGCGACGGCATCGCCCACATCCACCCCTTCAACAACGGCGCCGCCGGCAACAACGCCACCCTCGGGAACTGGGGCAAGACGACGGGCATCTCGTTCTCGTCCACGGGATTCACGGTCAACGGCACGACCTACGAGAACGGATACGACTGCAACGGCCAGCCGGCGACCGTCTCGCTGTTCGTGTGGTCGGCCGCCGACACCTCGGCGGCGCCCACGGTGGTGCCGGCATCGGAGATCGGCTCGTTCAAGTTCAGCGAGAACAAGCTGGCCATCACCCTGGCCGTCGTCCCTGACGGGGTGACCCCACCGCCGCCGGCCACCGCGGCCGACCTCGACAAGCTCGATGCCAACGACCAGGTGGTCGGTGGGTCGTCGGCGACCTCGACCACGGTCGCCGGGGCCACGACCGGCTCGACCGACCCGACGGCGACCGCCACGAGCACGACGGCGACGGGCGCCCAGTGAAGGCGGTGGTCCTGGTCGGCGGGTTCGGCACACGACTCCGTCCGCTGACCTGGACGACCCCCAAGCAGATGCTCCCCATCGTCGACCGCCCCATGATCGAGCGGGTCGTGGCTGCGCTCGGGCGTCACGGCGTCACCGATGCCGTCCTGTCGCTGGGGTACCGCCCCGATGCCTTCATGGACGCCTACCCCGACGGGCAGTGCGCCGGCGTCGCCCTGCACTACGCGGTCGAGCCCGAACCGCTCGACACGGCCGGTGCCGTCGGCTTCGCCGCCGCCTCGGCCGGCATCGACGACACGTTCATCGTCGTGAACGGCGACGTGCTCACCGACCTCGACGTCTCGGAGCTCTGGGCGTTCCACCGCGAGCGTGGCGCCGAGGGCACCATCGCCCTCACCCCGGTCGACGA
>Ga0075026_100000973_pt1 | contig 12070 bp, 12 predicted proteins | sample Str012_2_FD_71392 | JGI IMG/M metagenome (GOLD analysis project Ga0075026, IMG submission 71392) | Freshwater sediment microbial communities in response to fracking from Pennsylvania, USA - Straight Creek_MetaG_SC_2012 | ecosystem: Environmental > Aquatic > Freshwater > Creek > Sediment...
AGCCCACACCGACCCCGAAGCCGACTCCCAAACCAACACCAAGACCGACCCCCAGACCGGCCGCCAAGACCGTCGTGAATCCGCTGCCGCCAGTTGCTGCCGCGACGCCCAGGCCGGTCTCGTCGCTCGCGACGTCGGACGGTCCGCAGCCAACCGAGGCATCCGTCAGTCCGACCGGGTCACCGGTTCCCGTGGCTGAGGCGATCGGCGCCGGCCAGCCGCCCGATGGCGGCGGATCGGGGAGCGGGAATCGGTTCGATCCGGGCGGCATGGTCGGCTTCGTCGCGAACCCGTTCATCTGGCTCATCAGCGCGATCGGAGGCGGCTTCGTGCTGTTCCTGTACCGCCGATCGCGTGATGGCGACGATCGCGGTCCCAACGGCCTCCAGCTCGCCGGCGCGACAGCGGGAGCCGGGGGATCCCGCACCGCCGCCGCACCCCTTCCGGCGTCGCCGCCGGTGCCGAGCCGGGCGGCGGCCGCCGTCGCGAGCGTCGAGGCTGCTCCTGCCGCGAAGGGGCGCAGGGGTCGCCCGAAGGAGTCGCCCGTGGCAACGGCGCCCGTGGCAGCGGCGGCCCTGGTCGAGGCTGCGGCTGATCCAGCCGAACCCCTCGACGACGACCCGCCTATCGACGAGGATCGGCCACTGGCGAGCGTCCGGCATGCATCGCCGACGTCTCCCGAGGCAGCCACGGCTCTGGCCGCGGCCGCCGGCGCCACCGCTGACGCCGTCCCTGCCATCGTCGACGCGGAAGCGGCATCCATGGCCGAGCCGACGCTCGCAGACCCACCGTCATCCCTCGATGCCGTCGATGGCGCGTTCTCCGCGGCGGTCGCCGCCAAGCGCACGCGGACGAAGCGAGCAAAAGATGCGTCGGCGACCGAGTCGGCGCCGACGGTCGAGGCGACCGTCGCGCCGACCGTCCTCAACGAGACCGCGGAGTCCGACGTCTCGCCGGCTCCTGTGGCCGCGGCGGAAGCGATGGCCGGCCCCGTCGCGGCAGCCACGGTCCAGTCATCCGCCGCTTCGACGCCCGCGCAGACGTTCGCCAAGTCTCCGGCCAAGGGCGTCGAACGCGTCAAGGTCGGATATCGCCTTGTCCGGATCAGCTCGAAGCCGGACGCGGTGCGCTCTGTGGAGCTCGGTCGTCTCGATCGCGGCGACGAGGTCGAGATCCTCGACTCGTACGAGGGCTTCCTCCAGGTTCGGACGCCCGGCGGCGTCACCGGCTGGATCCTCCGACACACCATCGTCGGGGCGCCGAGCACCTGACGCGCGGCTCATCTAGCGAGCGGCCCGCGTCCTCGCCTTGATCCGTGCCAAGGCACCCTCCCAGTCGACCTCGATCGGCTTGCCCGGCTCATCGAGATCGATGAGCAGCGGCGCGTGGTCCGACGGGACCGGCGGCCCCTTGCGGGCATCGCGGTCGATCTCGGCATCGACGATCCGGGCTGCGATCGACCCGGAGACCAGGAGATGGTCGATCCGCATCCCGAGGTTCTTGTGGAACATCCCGGCCCGGTAATCCCACCACGAGAAGCGGCCAGTCTCGGGGTGCCGCGCGCGGTAGCCGTCCACGAGCCCGAGGTCCAGCAATGTGCGAAAGGCAGCCCGCTCCGGCTCGGAGACATGCGTGCCACCGTGCACCGCCGCGGCGTCCCAGACGTCGGCATCGGTCGGAGCCACGTTGAGGTCACCGCCCAGGATCAGCCCATCGCCGGCTGACCGGGATTCCTCCACCCACCGAGCCAGCCGCGCGAACCAGGCGAGCTTGCCCTCGTAGAAGGGCGACCCGACGACCCGCCCGTTGGGTGCGTACAGGCTGACGACCCGCAGCCCGTCGACCGTGGCGGCCACCATCCGGGCCTCGTCGAACGGGTCGAAATCGTCCTCGCCGGTCGCCTCCGCGCCGGCGCCGCCGAGCCCGGAGTCGCGGACCGGCCCATCGCCGAAGTTCGTGACCACATCCGACACCGGCAACCCATCTCGGGCGGCGATGGCCACTCCGTTCCAGCGGCCCTCGCCGTGATGGGATAGCTGGTAGCCGGCCATCGCGAAGGCCATGACCGGGGCGTCCGCATCGGTCAGCTTGGTCTCCTGGATGAGCAGGATGTCCGGCGCGGCCCGCGCCAGCCAGTTCTCGACGGCCTCCTGGCGGGCCTTCAGGGAATTGACATTCCAGGTCGCGATGCGCATCTCCGCGAGGGTACCCGTTCCAACGCCGCCTGAACGCTAGGATGGTGCAGTGAACGACCGCGCGGTCCCGATCGATGACCCAGACCGCCTCGTCGAGCTGATCCGCGCATCGGTCATTGGCGACGATGAGGCGGTCGCCGGCCCGTTCGGCATCCGGCGGGTCACCTACGCCGACTACACCGCGTCCGGCCGGGCCCTGTCGTTCATCGAGGATTACCTGCGCGACGCCGTGTTGCCGCTCTACGCGAATACCCACACGGAGTCGTCGGGGACCGGGCTCCAGACAAGTCGGTTCCGCGAGGAAGCGCGCCACATCATCCGCGACGCGGTCGGCGCCACGGACGACCATGCGGTCATCTTCTGCGGGTCCGGGATGACGGGCGCGATCAACAAGCTCGTCGACGTGCTCAACCTGCGGATCCCGGCCGATCTCGACGATCGCTACTCGCTGCGCTCGTATATCCCGGCAGGAGAGCGGCCGCTGATCTTCATCGGGCCGTACGAGCACCACAGCAACGAGCTCCCGTGGCGCGAGTCGATCGGTGACGTGGTCACGATCAGCGAGGACGCGGACGGTCGCATCGACCTCGCGATGCTGGAACGCGTGCTCGGCGAGACAGCCGGCCGAGGACCGCGGATCGGCTCGTTCTCGGCCGCCTCGAATGTGACCGGCATCCTGTCGGACACGCGCGCCATCTCGATCCTGCTCCATCGCCACGGAGCACTCTCGGTCTGGGACTTCGCCGCGGCCGCGCCATACGTCGACATCGACATGGAGCCACATCGGCCCGGACCCGATGCCGAGCTGGACTACAAGGACGCCATCGTCCTCAGCCCGCACAAGTTCATCGGCGGTCCGGGGACGCCGGGCGTCCTCGTGGCCCGGCGGGAGCTGTTCCGGAACAGGGTCCCGACCGCGCCCGGCGGGGGCACCGTCGTCTACGTCAACCCGCTCGAGCACGTCTACCTCGCGGATCCGGAGCATCGAGAGGAGGGCGGGACCCCCGCGATCATCGAATCGATCCGTGCAGGCCTGGCATTCCAGCTCAAGGAGCGCGTCGGCAGCGAGGCGATCCGGGCCCTCGAGGAGGGATTCATCGACCGGGCGATGGCGGCCTGGAGCGCCGTGCCGGAGATCGGCATCCTCGGCAATCCGGCGCTCGCGCGACTGTCGATCGTGTCGTTCACCATCCGAAACGACGGTCGCTACCTGCACCACAACTACGTCGTCGCGCTGCTCAACGACCTGTTCGGCATCCAGTCGCGAGGCGGCTGTTCGTGCGCGGGGCCGTACGGCCATCGGCTGCTGGGCATCGATATCGAGACCTCGCACGCCTTCGAACGCGAGATCTCCCGCGGCTGCGAAGGTATCAAGCCCGGCTGGGTCCGGGTCAACTTCAACTACTTCATCAGTGAGGCGGTCTTCGACTTCGTCGTCCGGGCCGTGGCCCTGGTCGCGCGCGACGGATGGCGGCTCCTGCCCTGGTACCGGTTCGATCCCGCGGCCGGCATGTGGCGACACAGCACCGGCTCACCCGAGGCACCGCTGTCCCTGCATGACATCAGCTACGCGGCCGGCGGGCTGCACTACCCGGCGCATCGACACCGTGAACCGGAGTCGCGTCTGACGGGCTACCTCGACGATGCCGAGCGGATCCTGGCCGATCCGACGGCCGTCCTCGGGGCCGCGCCGCCGTCGGAGGCCCTGGACGTCGGCACGGACTTCGAGTCGCTTCGCTGGTTCTGGCTGCCCGATGAGATCCTGGCCCGGTCGTCGCTGTAGTCGTGGTTCGCGAAGGGGTCCTCGACGAGGACGCCCGTCACTGTGAGCCCGCTGCCCCGCCCGTCCGAGCTGTCCGGTCACGTGCACGTCACGCGGGCATTGGTCACCGATCGGCTGACAGATGGGTCGTCGGGTGGACATCTGACACGATCAACAAGTCCGTCGGGTGCGATCCACGCTCAGGATGGTGGGCGAACGATGAGAACTGCGTGACGAGCGCTCGCGTGGCGGGCATTTGTCAGGAACGGACTGCCCGCTCCTGATCCCGGCCGGTCATCCGGCCTCCACGTCGAATCAGTACCGCCGGCCGCGCTGGCGCTCGAGGTCGAACGTCGCGGTGTCCGCGACGGCCATGACCGCCATCGTGCCGGCCTGGACGGGGTCGGACACGACCAGATCGACGTGATCGGTGATCGAACCGACCATGTTGAGCGCGATGATCGGGATCCCGACGGCACGCAGTTCCTCGGCCGCGACACTGATGTCGCCGCCCATGATCGAACCGGCGAGGACCAGCAGCCGGGCGCGCGGCAGGTCCGCGACGGCACGGACGGCGGCCGCGATGTTCTCCTCGCCGACGAGCGGGATCGTATCCACGCTGATCCGCTCGCCGCGGAGGTTGTGCCGGTCGGCCTCGCTCACCGCGCCGAGCGCGACCTGGGCGACCTGCGCGCCGCCGCCGACGACGATGATCCGCTTGCCGAACACGCGATCGAGCGCCCGCGTGAGCCGGACCGCCCGGATGTCTGCGAGAGCCTCGAGCGCCCCGACCAGCGCCGCCTCGGTGACCCCCTCGACCTCGAGTTCTATCTCCGCGAGTGGCGGGTCGCCGCCGACGCGGCGAACAGTGGCGAGGGCGCGGATCCTGCCACCGAGCCCGGAGACGGCGTCGGTCACCCCAGAGAGCGACGCGGTCGAGTCGACGATGTCGAACCGGATCGCCGCCGTGTCGACCGCGCGGGTCCTCGGCATCAGCCCAGTGAGCCGCGACCGGCCGCACCCGGGCGAAGGTCGCTCACCGACATGCTGTCAGGCTCCATCCCGCCGGTCGGGTCGTGCTCGGCGAACGTGACCCCGAGTCCTTCGAACGCCTCGCGTGTGGCGGCGGCATCGGAGGTCGTCAGCATCAGTTCACCGTCGGTATCCTCGGCGACCCCGACGATCCCGGTGATGTTGACGCCGCGGTCACCGAGCGCGGCGGCGACGCGTGCCAGCGATCCCGGCCGATCGTCGAGTTTGACCGTGAACCAGACCGTCACGTGGCACCTCCATGTGTGGCCCTCGATGGTACCCGGTCGACCCGGCTGCGCAGTACGCTCCCGGCATGCCCGCGCCGCTCGGCAAGACGCCGACCCGCAAGATGCCCGACATCCAGGTCTTCGGTCGCGACGACTCGTCCGCCACCCGCGCAGCCCTCCGGTTCTTCCGGGAACGGCGGATCGTCGTCCAGTACGTCGACCTCAGGAAGCGCGGGATCGCGGCGGGCGAACTGCAGCGGTTCACCCAGCGCCTCGGTGCCGCCATGCTCCTCGATCCGACGTCGCGCCCGTACAGGGACGGGGGCCTCGGGTACCTGGCGCTCGACGAGGCCGGCATCGTGCGACGCCTTCTCGCGGATCCGCGACTCCTGCGCCTGCCCCTGGCGCGCCACGGGAGCGCGGTCACAGTCGGGCTTGACGAGACCGCGTGGACCGGCTGGCTCAGACCTGGCGGCGGGCCCTGAGCGCCGTCCAGCCGACGGCGAGACCGAGGACGACGAGGGCGGCGCCGATGACCGCCCAGACCACGTTGCCGTCCATGAACCCCGAACCCTTGAAGGTCCCCGTGCCCTGGCCGATCCAGACGGCCCCGACGACGATCGACAGGACGGCCACGACCCACCTGGTGCGCGACGAAAGCTTCACGGTGGCATCCTAGCCCTGTGGACGATTCGACGCCGGAGACGACGACACCGGACGAGATGACGCCCGGGCCGCGACGGGCCGGCCGGATGTGGGTGACGACCAAAGCCGCTCGGATGCTCGGAGGCGGGGGCATCGCGACCGAGGACGAGAAGCTCCTCGAACGGCCGGAGGCCGCGTTCCTGGGCACGGACCCGTGGCGGGCGCTCCGGATCCTCGGCGAATTCGTCGAAGGTTTCGATGCGATGGCCAGGGTCGGCCCAGCGGTCACTGTGTTCGGATCGGCCCGGACCCGGACCGACGACCCCATGTACGCCACCGCGCGCGAGATCGGCCACCGGCTGGCCGATGCCGGGTACGCCGTCATCACGGGCGGCGGTCCCGGCGCGATGGAGGCGGCCAACCGCGGCTGCCGCGAGGGTGGCGGCCTGTCCGTCGGGTGCAACATCGAACTCCCACACGAGCAGGGGATGAACCCGTACGTGGACCTCGGCGTGGAGTTCCGGTACTTCTTCGCGCGCAAGGTGATGTTCATGAAGTACGCGGACGGGTTCGTGATCCTGCCGGGCGGTTTCGGGACGCTCGACGAATTGTTCGAGGCCCTGACGCTCATCCAGACCGGCAAGGTTCGGCACTTCCCGGTCGTGCTGGTCGGCCGAACCTACTGGGCCGGGCTGATCGACTGGATGCACGGGATCCTGCTCGCGCACGGCGCCGTCGCCGAGGGCGACCTCGAGTTGTTCCACGTGACCGACGAACCGCCCGAGGTGATCGAGATCATCAGGGCGAACCGTGCGGCCGGCGGCGAGCGCTAGTCAGGCGGGCCAGGCGATCTCGATCCGGCCGTCGACGATCCGTACGGGGTAGTAACGCAGGAGACGGACTCGGGTCAGCCGGCGAGCCTCGGCCTTCCTCCCGGGCGGATCGACCTTCGGGTCACGTCCTGCGGGCGACCACGTGGGATGGTAGGTGCCGTCGGGATGGAGGCCACCAGTGGTCGGCATCTGGATCGGCTGACCCGTACACAGGTCGAACCGACCCTCGTGGAGCGGACAGGCGACGACGCACCCCTCGAGTTCGCCGATCGACAGCGGCGCGCTCATGTGCGGGCAACGATCGTCGGTCGCGACGATGCCCTCCGGCGTGTGTGCCAGCAGCACGTCGAGGTCGCCACGGCTCACCCGTTGCATCGAGCCGGGTGGCAGGTCGTCGAGGTCGAGGACGGCGACGAACGCCCCGTCCACGATGGTCGTCCCGAGCGCCTGGAGCTCGGCCGGAAAAGGGGCGGGTCGGGGGTCCATGGGTCGAATGCTACCTGCGGTGAACGAACGACGGCCCCGGTGGGGTCCACCGGGGCCGTCGAGCTAGAGGAGGAGCGACGGTCAGTCGCCGACAGCCCTGCTGGCGGAGACAGGCTCGACCTTGGTCGCGGGAACGGCCGCCGCATCGGCCGTGGCCTGGGTCGGGACCGGTGCCTCGTTGGACGTCCGGAGCGGAATCTCCTTGATTGCGACCGCGGCAACGAGTGCGACGATCGAGCCGATCACGCCGAGCCAGAACGTCTGAGCCGTCGCCAGGCTGAATGCCCCATGGACACCCTCGACCATGGCACCGATGAATGGCTGGACCGCCGCCTGGAACTGCGGCGGGATGGCCTTCAGGATGGCCGCCCCCAGGTCACCGACCCCGGTCAGTGAGCTGAAGTCGAACGAGCCGCCGCCACTCGCCTGGGTGAACCCATCGGTCACCTGTTGGGGGACGCCCGCGGCGGTCATCTGCGGGATGAGGTGATCCTGGAACGACGTCGCGAAGATCGTGCCCACGAATGCGAGCGAGATCGTGCCGCCGATCTGGCGGAAGAACGTCAGGTTGGACGTGGCCACGCCGAGCTGCCGGAACGGCACGGCGTTCTGGATGACGATCGTCGGCACCGAGAACGTCGTTCCGACGCCCAGGCCGGCGATGAACATCCACAGCCACACCACCGGCACCGGGGTGTCCTTGGTGAGTTGGGTCATCAGCAGGACCGCAAAGCCCATGACGGCGACCGAGCCGACGATCAGCCACTTGTAGCGGCCGGTCCTCGCCACGATGAGGCCGGAGATGATCGAGCTGGCGATGAGCCCGATCATGAGCGGCAGGAGTGCCAGGCCGGAGTTCGTCGGCGAGAAGCCCTCGACCACCTGGAACCAGCGCGGCAGGAAGACGATCGCGCCGAAGAACGCGAAGGCGGCGAAGAAGACCGAGACCATGGTGGCCGAGTATGTCCGGCCTTGCCACAGGTCCAGTGGGACGATCGGCTCCTTGGCCCGCGACTCGGCCAGGATGAACAGGATCGTCCCGATGATGCCGATGACGATGAAGCCGCCGACGGTCGGTGTCGCCCAGTCGCCGAACTGCTTGTTGGTCAGGCCGACCAGCAGGAACACCATCGCGACAGTGAAGATCGCACCGCCGATCAGGTCGAAGTTGCGGGTCGCCGATGGCGTCTTGACCGTCGGCAACAACCGCTGGATGACGATCAGGGCGACGATCCCGATCGGGATGTTGACGTAGAAGATCCAGTGCCAGCTCAGGTTCTCGGTCAGCCAGCCACCGATGAGCGGGCCGGCGACGAACGCGATGCCGAAGACGGCCCCGAAGAGGCCCTGGTACTTGCCCCGCTCCTTGGGTGAGAACAGGTCGCCGATCACCGCCAGCGCGACCGGGAAGAGTGAACCGGCGCCGATGCCCTGCATGCCTCGGAAGAGGATGAGCATCCCCATGTTCTGGCTGAGGCCGGACAGCGCCGAGCCGATCAGGAAGATCACGATGCCGATCATGAAGATCGGCTTGCGGCCGTAGACGTCGGACAGCTTGCCCCAGAACGGCACGCTGATCGTGCTGGTCAGGAGGTAGATGGTGATGGCCCAGACGTAGTAGTCGTTGCCGCTGAGCTGGGTGACGATGGTCGGCAGTGCGGGACCGACGATCGTCTGGTCCAGTGCGCCGAGGAAAAGCCCGAGCATGACGGCGAAGAGGATCTCCATCTTCTCGCGGTGGCTCAGGCCGAGGGCCGGATCCTCCTCGAGCGTCGGGATGTACTCCTCGCCCTGCGCGGCTGGGAACGCTTCCATTGAGTTGTTACTCCCTCCCCTGGGGTTCGTGGGTGTGGTGGGCTCCCGAAATCGGATCCGCGAATGTCGACAGGAATGCGACGCGAAGGGCGGCCATCGCGGTCGCGACTCCGTCGAGCTGCGACGGGTCGAGTTGGTCGAGGACGTGCTGGATGATCTCGGTACGGACGACCTCGACGTCCTCGAGCATCTGGCGCCCGGCCGGCGTGATCCGGACAAGGACGACCCGGCGATCCTCCGGGACGCGGATGCGTTCGACGAACCCGCGCTCCTCGACGCGGTCGACGAGTCCCGTTGCTGCCGAGAATGAGACGTCGAGCATGTCAGCGAGGCGGCTCATCGCCAGCTCGCCGTGACGCTCGAGCAGGTGCATGACATGCAATTGGCTCATGCTGATGCCGAGGCGAACGAGACGCTCGCTGCCGATGCATTTGAGTTCGCCGAACGAGGCGCGGAGGTCGGCGACGATCGCCGCCTTGGTCTCATCGGTGGTCATGCTTCGTATCACGTGAACTATCATACTCCTGCGAACGATATCGTCAAGCTGAATCATCGACCCGCACTGGAGGACCTGGATGCGCTTCGCCCTCATGCTCGAATCGCAGCAGGGAGTGAGCTACGGCGACCACGTGAAGATCGCCAAGCGCGCCGAGGCGAACGGACTCGAGGCCATGTTTCGCTCCGACCATTTCCAGAGCTTCCCGGGCCCGACCGGCCAACCGACCACCGACGCCTGGTCGATCATGGCCGGCCTGGCGCGCGACACGGACCGGATCGGGCTGGGGGTCCTCGTCTCACCGGTGACGTTCCGCCATCCGGGAACGTTCGCCAAGGTCGTGACCACCGTGGACGAGATGAGCGGCGGGCGGATCGAGGTCGGCGTCGGGGCGGGCTGGCACGACCTCGAGCATCGGCAGCTGGGTCTCGACTTCCCACCGATCGGCGAGCGGGCGGATCTCATGGAGGACCAGCTGGCCATCCTCCACGGCCTGTGGGGCGAGCCCGATGGCTGGTCGTACGACGGACACCAGGTCAGCATCGCCGACGCCGATTTCCATCCCAAGCCGGTCGATGTCCCCGGCCGGCCGCGGACACCCATCGGCGGTGCGCGGCCTCGACTCCTGGTCGGTGGTCAGGGATCGCCTCGGTCGTACCGCCTGGCCGCGCGGTACGCGGACGAGTTCAACCTGAGTTCGTCGGATCCGGCCAAGGCCACGGTCGCGTTCGCGGCCCTCGACGAGGCCTGTATCGCGATCGGACGCGACCCATCGACGGTCGCCCGCTCCACGATGGCCGGCGTGCTGATCGGCCGGGACGAGGGCGAGGCGCAGAGTCGGATCGCGGCCGCCACGGCCGCATTCGGCAACGGCTATGACGACCGGGCGTGGCTCGAGGAGCGGCTCCAGCGCTGGGTCGCCGGGACCCCCGACCAGGCGCGCGCGATGGTGCGGCGATTCGCCGACGCCGGAGTCGAGCGGATCATGCTCCAGGACTTCCTGCCCTGGGATCTCGACATGATCGACGTCATGGGCGAGGTCCTCGTCGGACAGGTCTGAGGGGCTAGTTGCCCGCCGCCTCGGCGGCCGCGAGGTAGATCGGGTCGTCGCGGCGGATGAGGTCCGGGTTCGTTCCGCGGGCCCGGGCGAGGCGTTCGGTGAGTAGCTGGAGAGGCGTGGTACTGCCGACGAGCGCGGCGACGGGCACTGGCAGGGAGGGGGACTCGGTGACGACGAGACGGCCGGCGGGTGTCAGCGACGGATCGAGCGAGGCGGCGGCGCCCTCGGCCAGGATCGCCGCTGCGCGAAGCCCGATGACCCGGGCCGCGCTGAGGGCTTGACGCGCACGGGCGACACGCTCGGCCCGGCCGTCACGATCGGTCAGGACGAGGATCAGGCCTGTCGCCGGGCCTGTCGCTGGCAGGTGCCCATGCAGGAATGTCTCGAGGTCGCGGTAGGCCGATGGCAGCCAGGCCGCTTCTTCGACTTTGAGGACGAGTTCGCGGGCGGCCGCCCGGTCGGCGCCCGAGCCGATGACGATGAGATTCGCTGTTTCGGCGAGTCGCGCCGCAATGGCTTCCGCGCCCGCCGCGTCCCTGGCACCGTCAGCCAGGAGGCGCTCGACCGCGGCCGCGTCGAGCGAACGACCTGACAGATGCGCTCCGACGGCAGCCGCGGCCACGATCGGACTCAGGTAGCCGACGGTGTGGCACCAGCCCTGGTCGAGTTCGCCGGTCTCCACGGTGATCGATGCAAGGGCTCCAGCCGGCGATCTCCGGCTGACGGTGATGACCGCGGTGAGCCGCCCGGCTGTGCGGGCCGATTCGAGCGCCGCGTTGCTGGCGGCGGTCGCGCCCTCGTGCGAGACGCCGATGACGAGACCATGGGTCGGTGGGTCGAGCGAGAGCTCGAAGGCCTGCTCGGCGCGGATGCTCGGGTCGCGAAGCCCGGCCGCGGTCGCCGCCTCGCGGAGGATGTCGGCGGTCGCAAGCGCGCAATGCTCGGAGGTGCCGCAGCCGGTCACGAGGATCGGCTCACCAGCCTCGACGGTCGTTCTGATCGCGGTGGCAAGTCGAGCGGCGTCGTCGCGGGCGGCAGCGAGCCTGGCGAGGATCCGGCCGGCCACCGCAGGCTCGGCGGCGATCATGTCGGTCATGTGGAAGGGCGGTCCCGGCCGACGGCTCGGTGTCGGGGCGTAGTCCCACGGGTCGGTCGGTCCTGGGAGTGGTGCGGTCGGGTCGAAGTCGGGCTCGGGGCTCATGATCGGCTCCACATGGGGACCCGAGGATAGGGGGTGCTGGTCGGCGATTGTTCGGCGGCCCGTGCCGCGCGACAACGGTCGCCCGGTACTCACTCGCTCCTTGGGATGCGGCCGATCCGCCGCAGCGGTGCGTAGCGGAACCACGCGCGCCCGACCAACAGCTCGAGGGGGACCGGGCCGTATTGGCGTGAGTCGATCGGTTCGCCGAAGCCGTCGGCAGCCGCCGTCTCGGTCGTGGCGTCGCTCAGCAGCCAGGCCTCGTCTTCGGCGAGCTCGATATAGCCATCGGCGAACGCCACACGGTCACGCGGGCCCGCG
>Ga0075026_100000974_pt1 | contig 12064 bp, 13 predicted proteins | sample Str012_2_FD_71392 | JGI IMG/M metagenome (GOLD analysis project Ga0075026, IMG submission 71392) | Freshwater sediment microbial communities in response to fracking from Pennsylvania, USA - Straight Creek_MetaG_SC_2012 | ecosystem: Environmental > Aquatic > Freshwater > Creek > Sediment...
GCGGGGCGAAGTCGGCGTCGTAGACCACGATGAACTCGCCGCTCGTCCGCTCGAAGCCCGAGATCAGGTTGCCGGCCTTCTTCCACTCGCCGCGGTTGGGCCGCACCATGTAGGTGAAGCCGTACTTGCTGGCAAGAGCCTTCGTGGCGGCGCTGTCGGCGTCATCGAGCACGTAGACGGCCAGCTCTCCCTCCCACTCGAGCGCGGCCACGTGGTCGAACGTGTTCGTCAGCACTGCAGGATCCTCGCCGCAGGAGGGGAGGAAGACGTCGACGGACGGATACGTCTGTCGCGAGGCGCGCCACTGCTCGACCTCGACCACGTGTGCTTCCAGGGTGATCCGCCGACGGCGCATACGGAGCCAGAAGTTGACGAACACCGGCGGCACCATCACGGTCAGGAAGATCAGCCCGAGCGCACTGTCGGGCGTGCGCAGCATGACCGTGGTGAACGCATAGATGAGACACAGCTGCGAGAAGAACATCCACACGAACGGCCACCGACGCTGCACGCCGAAGTAGCTGTACTTCTCGGCGTCGGACGGCGCCTGCGGGAGGTGATAGGTGAGGGTCGGCGGTGTATCGGAGGTGACGGACTGCGCAGCGGCACGCTCGATCCGGGGGGCGAGAACGGTCATGGAGTGGAAGTCCTCACGTGCAGAAGTGAACGACGAACAGGCCCGGCGACACAGACGTGGCGCGGGTTGAGGTGTGCACTTGTGGTGAGCACCGCAGTGTGCTCACGGGCGACGCCGCCCCGTCGGGCTCGGCGTTATATCTGGTGTGTTACGGGGTCGATCGCGGACTGATGGGGAACCCCTCCGGGAGGGATCAGACGGGCGACGGACGTCTTCGCCGCCGTGCGGACTCGAACGCGACGACACTAACAGCGGCACATGACCGATCGGACCATGCTGGGTCAGACCAACGGTCAGATGTGCGCCAAACGGGCGACAAGCCTGCGCCCGAGGGACGGCGAGTCCCCGAGTTCTCCTGGGAACACAGGGCTTTTCGGACTCCTGCAAGAGTCGCCACACGTCGGTCTGAACTGTCGTCGCGTTCGTCCGTATGGGTGAAGTCCTCGACGTCAGGCACCGTGTGGTCGTGGTCCGGAACCGCGACCGGTCCGTGCGTGACCGCTCCCAGGAACGTCTCCTGAGCGCCTCCGCTGCAAATCTGGTCGACGTGCTCCGCGCAGGACCGACGAAGGACCGGGAACCGACCAGCCCAGCCTTGACAGATGCGCGACCCGCATGTTCTCTTTATCTAGTTATCTAGATAAAGGAGCGAGAGACGTGATCACGTTCCGGTTGGACCCGACCTCGGGTGTTCCGCCGTACCTGCAGATCGTCCAGCAGGTCGAGCACGCGGTCCGCGCAGGTCGGCTGCGCGAGGGCGACCAGCTGCCCCTCGTGCGTGAGCTGGTCAGTGACCTGGCCATCAACCCGAACACCGTGCTCAAGGCCTACCGCCAGCTCGACGCCCTCGGCCTCACCGAAGGTCGTCCAGGTGTGGGCACGTTCGTACGCAACGTGCCGGTCGGGATGTCGGTGCCCGCCTACCCGGCGTTGCGTCGACGGCTCTCCGCCTGGGTGGACGCCGCGCGCGAGCAGGGCCTCGAGGACGCCGAGCTGCGCGCGTTGTTCGCCGAGGCGTTGCACGCAGCCGAGGATCGGGGCATCGCATGAGTGCGGCACTTGCGGCGACGGGACTCGGGCGATCGTTCGGCGCGACCTGGGCGCTGCGGTTCTGCTCGCTCCAGATCAGCCCCGGGACCGTGACCGCGCTGGTGGGCCCGAACGGGGCCGGGAAGTCCACCCTTCTGCAGCTCGCGGTCGGGTTGCTGCGCCCGAGCGAGGGCAGCATCACGGTCTTCGGGTTCGCACCGGGATCCTCCGAAGAGGCTCTGGCCCAGGTCGGCTACCTCGCCCAGGACCACCCGCTCTACCGAGGTCTCTCCGTCGCCGACCACCTCCACATGGGCCGCGACATGAATCCGATGTGGGACCAGGCATTCGCGCGCACCCACATCGAATCCTTGGGCATCCCGCTGGGACAGCGAGCAGGCTCGCTCTCGGGCGGACAGCAGGCGCAGCTCGCCCTCACCCTGGCTCTGGCCACCCGCCCGGCACTGCTCGTGCTCGATGAGCCCGTCGCCAGTCTGGACCCGCTGGCGCGCCGGGACTTCATGACCACCGTGCTCACCGACTCCGCGGACCGCGGCACCACCGTGATCCTGTCGTCGCACGTGGTGTCGGAGCTGGAGCGCGTCTGCGACCACCTCGTGGTCCTGACCGCCGGCCAGGTGCAGGTCGACGGGGAGATCGACGCGCTGCTGGCGCGACACCGTCATCTCGTCGGTCCACCGGAGGCTGCGCGTCCTCGCGTGCGGCACGTTCTCTCGGAGATCGTCACCGCCCGCGAGGTAACGCTCGTGGTCGAGCTCGACGGACCGGTGGTCGATCCGCGCTGGACGTCCACCGCGATCACCCTCGAGGAGCTCACCCTGGCCTACCTGCGCGACCCGGACGCTGGCACCCGCTCCGGCTCCCTGCGCCCGGTCGGCGGCACGCGATGACCTGGACCGCGTGGCGGCTGAGCCGCTCGGCCGCCGTCGCCACCGTCGGCCTGGTCAGTGTCTCGTTCGCCTACCTCGTGTGGTCGGGGCAGCGGCTGCGCGACTACTTCGCCAGCACCGGGCTGCGGGACTGCCTCGCCGGAGGACACATCCGACAGGATTGCTCGGACGTCGCCTACAACTTCTTCGAGCTGACCCGGACCATGACGGGCGGCCAACCCGTCGTGGGCTTCCTCTCGCTCATGCCCGGTCTGTTCGGGGCGTTCATCGGAGCGCCGCTCGTGGCGCGCGAGCTGGAGACCGGGACCCTGCGACTGGCCTGGACCCAGTCCGTCACGCGCGGACGGTGGCTCAGAACGAGGTCCCTCGTCGCCGGGCTGATCGTCGTCGTCGGGGTCGCCCTCATGACGGCGGGCCTCACGTACTGGCGCTGGCCGCTCGACCAGGTCGACGGCCGGGTCGAGGTCAACGCCTACGACGTCCAAGGCGTGATCCCGGTCGCCTACGCCATCCTCGCGTTCAGCCTCGGACTCGCCTTCGGCGCGATCACACGCCGCGTCGTCCCCGCGATCGCCGCGACTCTCGGAGTCTTCTTCCTGCTGCGCACCGCGCTCGAGACTGCCGTGCGTCCCAAGCTCATCGGCCCGGTCACCCTGTCGTTCACCGGCAACCCCCCGGCCGACCTCGACGAGAAGCTCAAGGGTGCGTGGCTGCTCGAGGAGCGGATCCCGCGCCCCGGGACCGGCCTCCCGACCGTGTACGTCTTCCAACCGGCAGACCGGTTCTGGCCCCTGCAGCTGCTCGAGGCCGGCATCCTCCTCGTCCTCAGCGCCGCGGTCATCAGCCTGGCGTTCTACTGGACTCGACGTCGGACCCACTGACGAGCCCCACGCCGTCCAGATGCCGGAACGCTCCGAGCGCCCCGCGGGTGGCCCGTTAACGTCGGACTCATGGGGAAGGTTCACGAGACGATTAACGACCGGCTGCGGGACTTCATCAAGTCCCAGCACGTCTACTTCGTGGGTACGGCGCCCCTCGAGGCCGACGGCCACATCAACCTCTCGCCCAAGGGGCACCGCGACACCTTCGCCGTTCTCGACGAGCGGACTGTCGCCTATCTCGACCTCACGGGCAGCGGTGCGGAGGCGCTCGCGCACCTGCGCCAGAACGGTCGCATCGTCGTGATGTTCTGCGCCTTCGACGGACCGCCGAACATCGTGCGGCTGCACGGGCGCGGCAGGGTGCACACCCCTGACGACGAGGGCTGGAGCTCGCTCGTCGCGCACTTCCCGCCGCGCCAGGGCGTCCGCGCCGTCGTCACGGTCGACGTCACGCGCGTCAGCGACTCGTGCGGGTTCGCCGTACCGCTGTACGACCACCTCGGTGACCGCGACCTGCTCGAGTCGTGGGCCTCGCGCAAGAGCGACGACGAGCTCGCGACGTACCGCGCGACGAAGAACGCGACGAGCATCGACGGTCTGCCCGCACTGTCGTCGCCGGCATCCTGAGTCTCGCTGCTGCCGTCATGACCCTGCCGAGGCCCGTCGGGCGGGCGTAACGTTCCTGCGGTGATCACTGGCGCTCATCTCATGCTCTTCAGCACCGACCCGGACGCGGACCGCGAGTTCCTTCGCACAGTCCTGGGCTGGCCCTACGTCCAGGCGGCCGGACCGGACGACCCGTGGCTGATCTTCCGGCTGCCTCCCGGTGAGGTGGCCGTCCACCCGACCGATGCGTCACCGTCGACGGCGCTGTACCTCATGTGCGACGACCTGGACGTCACGATGACCGCGTTGGCGGTGCACGACGTCGAGTTCACGAGCGAGCCCCGAAATCTTGGGTGGGGACGCGTCACCGCCTTCCGCCTCCCCGGCGGGACCGAGGTCGGTCTCTACCAGCCCCGGCACATCACGGCACACGACCTCTGAACGTAGTCGAGAAGGCGACCGCCGTCCCCCACGTGACGCTCACGGGATGGGATCTCCAGGCTCTCTACCGAGAGGCACGTGGGTTCGCAGCGCGACGAGTTCACGTTCGGGGCTGGCTGGCTAGGTGGTGAGCGTCCCTCGTACGGCGCTGTTCTTGCTGTGCTCCGGTGACCCGTTCATCGGCTGCAGCGACACGTCGACGGCCGAGTACATCGTCAGGTCGAGCCCGGCTGGAACGACATACGCTCCATGCCCCTCGGAGCCGAGCACACCGAGCGACACGAGGTGGCTGTTGGTCGGATCCATCAGCCACACCTCGTAGAACGTGCCCGGCTGGGTCGGCAGGTTGACCACGGTCACGGTCATCGTGCGTTGGTGGGCCGACACGACGCTCAGCACCGCGGTTCCTGCGGCGTTAGGTGTGTCGACCGGGCGCAGCGCGGCGACCGAGACCTGCGACGGGCTCACCTGCGGGGTCGGTGTTGTCGATCGCGTCACGTTCCAGGTGACGCCCGTACCGACCAGCACCCCGACTGCCGCGGCTGCGGCCAACGAGAAGCCCCACCGGGCGCGCCGGCCAGGTGCTGCGCGCTCGGCGAGCAGTGCGGTGGACGCGAGGGGCGCGGTGGCGTTGGCGAGCGGCGCACCGGTGGCACGCTCGTCCTCGCGGACGTCGTCCAGGATGCGGTCCCAGACGGCCGACGACGGCGTTGCAGGGTAGTCGGCGTCGTCGAGCGAGCGCCCGATCGCGACGACCTCGCCCAGCTGGTCCACCTCGGCGCGGCACCGGGCGCAGGCGGCCAGGTGCTGCGCGCCGTCGTCCGTCACGTCGCTCTCGCCGAGGGCGAGCAGGGCGAGGGTCATCTCGTCATAGTGCGGCACCGTCCACCTCCAACCGTGTGCGCAGGCGTGCCAGGGACCGCTTGATGTGACTCTTCACGGTACCCAGCGGCAATCCGAGCTGTTCGGCGATCTGGGCGTGCGTGAGGTCGTGGAAGAAGGCGAGCTCCAGGATCCGCTGGGCCGGGTGCCCGAGCCGGGCGAGCTCTGCGGCGAGCAGCACCCGGTCGGCCACCCGTTCGGCCGCGGCGAGCGCGACGGGCTCGGGCTCGGTGACGGCGCTGACTGCTCTGACCACCCGACGGTCACGTTCGCGCGCGGCCCAGCGGTCCGCGACGGTGTGCCTCGTGATGCCGACCAACCAGCCGGCGAGGCTGCCCGCCGCTGGGTCGAAACTCTCGCGGCCTCGCCAGGCGCCGACGAACACGAGCTGGGTGACATCCTCGGCGTCCTCGCGGTTGCCCAGCGACCGCAGCGCGATCGTGTAGACGAGCGACGACCACCGTGCGTACGCCTCAGCCAGGCACTCGGGGTCGCCGTCGCGGAACCGGGCCGCGACGTCGGCGTCGGAGAGCACGCCGTCATGCTGCCACGGCTTCCGCACCTCGACCTCCCGAGCGATCACCGCCACGGACGCGTGAGGAGCGGGAGCGGGCGCCGACAACCCCATCGAGAGCCCCTCCCCTCATGCCCACGTCGCGGTCCACTCTCTCTTCGGGCTCGGCATCGGATCCGGATGCACAGGACGGGGATCCAGCTGCGACCGGTGTGGGGCGACTACACCGGGACCTCCGGCCCGCGAGACAGAACTCGTTGCGCTGAGGTGCATCCAGGGCCGGGGTGGCGTCAGAAGAAGAGGCACCACGAGATCCACCTACCCCGGAGGACAGATGAACATCCGACGCACTCTGATCTCGACCGCAGCGGGCGCCGCGCTGGTCGCCGTAGGCCTCACCGGAGCCGGCGCGGCGACCGCTTGGGGAGCGGCTCGCACCAGTGCGGTCTCCCCCGCCACTGCATCGGCCGCGGCACTGGGCAGCAAGCCGCTGGCCAGCGTGCTCGCGCCGTACGCCGGTTCGTTCAACCGGAACTGGCACGACTACAACATCGTCACGCACGCGGTCTTCGCGGTGCTCAAGGCCAAGCCGTCCTCCGCCGTGGGCGTGCTCGCCAAGGGCAACGTCGCACTGACCGCCTTCATCCCGAACGACCGCGCGTTCCAGATCCTCGTCAAGCAGATCACCGGCAAGACGGTCCGCACCGAGTCGGGAGTCTTCGCGGCCGTCGCGACGCTGGGCATCCCCACGATCGAGAAGGTGCTGCTCTACCACGTCGTTCCGGGTGCCACGATCACTGCGGCCCAGGCGCTCCGGTCCAACGGCGCCAACCTCCGGACCGCGCTCGGCGCGACGATCCACGTCGCCGTCTACCGCGGCCCCGTGATCTCGCTCTGGGACAAGGACCCCTACCTCCGCAACCCGCGCGTGATCCTCTCGCAGACCAACATCAACGTCGGGAACAAGCAGATCGCCCACGGCATCAACCGCGTGCTGCTCCCCCTGCCGATCAAGCCTGTCTGATCGGACCGTCAGCGACCGCGGCCTCACTCGTCTAGTGGGGCCGCGGTCGCCTGCCCTGTCCGGGGCCGGATGGACGGATCGGCCCCGCTACAGGTCGGCGGCTACGGGTTCGGCGGTCACGTCCGGCAGGGTCGGCCTGGCGTGCGGGAGGTCCTTGGTGAAGGCGAGCGACAGCAGCGCCAGGAAGGTCACCGCGAGCAGCCCGACCTTGAGGGACTGGATCTGAGCCGTCGCGTAGTCGTCGACGAGGGCCGCGGTGGTCGCCTCGTCGAGGCCCGCCTTCGTCGCCGCCTGCTCGATGTCGGCGGACGACACGAAGTCGATGCCGGGGGCGACGGCCACGGTCACCTGCGCGGCCACCTCCTGCGTGATCCTCGTGTCGGAGGAGACCTGGCTCACGAACACGCTCGTCAGCCCGCTGAGCACGATGGCACCGATCAGGGCGACGCCGAGGGACGACCCCAGCTGCTGTCCGGTGTACTGCAGTCCGCCGGCCTCGCCCCTGCCTGAAGCGTCCACAGAGGACTGCACGACGTTGCCGAGCTGCGAGACGATCAGTCCCATCCCGATGCCGAGCACGGCCATGGAGAAGGCGAACATGAAGTCCCTCAGGTCGGGCTGCACCGTGGCGAGGAGAAGGACGGTGGCGACGACCGTGGTGCCGAGGCCCGCCCGCACGATGGTGCGCACCGGATACGTCGTCGAGAGCCGCGAACCCACCGCCGAGAACAGGAACATCGTGATCGAGACCGGCAGCATCTTCACGCCGGTCTGCAGCGCGTCGAGCCCGAGCACGAGCTGGAGGTAGAGCGGGACGACGAAGAAGACCCCCATGAGGATGAGGTTCTGCGAGAAGAGCCCGACGAGTCCCGAGCGGAGCGGCGGGATCTTGACGAGGTCCAGGTGGACGAGGGGGTCCTCGCCGTGCGCCTCGCGACGGCGCTGCCACATCACGAAAGCCCACAGCAGGAACGCGCCGAACGCGATCACGAACAGCGTGAGCGAGAAGCCGAACGGCGTCACCGGCGAGTCCTTGGGCTGGACCCAGCCCCACGTCGTCGACTGCAGGACACCGAGCACGAAGAAGCCCAGCCCGGCAGCCGACAGGACCGTCCCGACACCGTCGAGGTGCGGGCGTGCACCGTCGAGCGGGGCGTCGTGGATCAGGCGGCTGAGGCCGAGGATGAGAAGCACGAGCACGACCTCGCCGACGAACACGATGCGCCAGGACAGCTCCGTCGTCGCCCAACCGCCGAGGATCGGACCGATGGCGATGCCTGCCCCCGCCACACCGCCGATCACGGCGTAGGCGATCTTCCGCTCGCGCCCCTCGAAGTTCCCGGCGATCAGTGCCGCCATCGCCGGCAGCACCAGGGCGGCTCCGAGACCTTCCAGGACCGACCAGCCGAGGGCGAGGGTCGCGACCGTCTGGGACACGGCCGTCAGCGCGCTGCCGCACCCGTAGATCACGAGACCGACGACGAAGGCGCGACGCCGACCGACGATGTCGCCGACCTTCGCGCCGGTGAGCATGAACATGGCCATCACCAGGCAGTAGAGCGTGATCACGGCCTGGATCGTCGTCACGGTGGTGTCGAAGTCCGCGACGAGCGTGCTGATCGAGACGTTCATGACCGACTGGTCGAGCACCATGACGAACTGGGCGATCGCAAGAGCGATCAGCGGAGTCCAACGCTTCACCCGTAGCACCTCGTCGACTCGGTCGGTCGGACGCCCGAACCTACCAACTCCGCAGCATCACGCGCGTAGTCGAGGGGGTGCGGAGAGGCCTTTCCGCGGGCGTCGCCGGGCTCAGGTTCGGCGTCGAGCGAGACTGTCCCTCCCACGATGCAGGACTCTGACGGTGCGCTCGTCAGCCAACCGGTGCACCGTCACTTCGATCAGGGCAGCGGTCATCGCCGTTGCCGCTGTCCAGGCCAGCGCTCGCGTCCACGACGTCAGCGGGTCGCTGGGTCTGGGTGGCGTACGACCGGTGACACTCGTGTAGGTCCGGTTCATGCCTTGCCGAGCCGCCCACACCGCAGCAGCACCCACCAGCGGGGCTACGAGGTGGAGCAGCGGGCGCGTCCGAGACCCGACCTCGACCTGGCTCCCGTCGTCCAGGGTGACGACGTCACTGGGACTCATGGCATGGACGCTAGACCCCCAGCACCACGACGTCGACAGAATCCATAGTCACCGCGGAGATCTCGGTGCCCATCCCTAGTGCCAGTTGCTGATCTTCACGTCATGAGGCGCCGGGAGTCCGGTGCCCGTCCCGACGAGAGAGCGGAGGCTCAGCAGGAACGTCGCCCACTTCGTGCTGCAGTGGTGCATGAACTCGACGGGCTCCGCCCAGCCGGCATGCGCGAACAGCACGATCGTGTAGTCGCCGTCCTGCCGGATCTCGAAGGTCACCGTCGTACCGATCCACTCGGCCGGGCCGTCTACGACCTCCCACTTCACGAGCTGGTCCGGCACCAGCTCTCGTACGAGCATGCCGATGGTGCCGATCTCCACGCCGTCCTCGTCGAACGTGAAGACGATCACCTCGCCGATCGCGCTCTCCCCCTTGGTCTTCTCCGTCCACCAGCCGGCCAGCCCGTCGCGGGTGGCGAGCGCCGTGTAGACGTCGTGCGGCGTCCGTCCCTGGACACCGATCCTGTGCAGGATGTCGACCATGTCGTCGTCCTCTCTCGTGGGCGTGCGTGTCCGCACCGGCGGCGGTCGCCGCGGTGTCGCAGGTTGTTCGTTGCTCAGCGCCGACGGCGCTGGATGGACTCCGAGATCCGCGCGATACGGCGGAGGCGCGCGTCCCACGTCGCGCCGACGGCGGCGAGCTGCGCGGCAGCACGTGCCAGCTGTGCCTCGTCCACCTGGTACCTCATCTCGCGTCCGAGGGGAGTGACCGAGACGAGGCCGACGCGGTCGAGGACCCCGAGGTGCTTGGCGACGGCCTGACGCGTCACTGGAAGCTGCTCGCTGAGCGACGTCGCCGTACCTGAGCCGTCGGCCAGCAGGAGGTCGAGCAACCTTCGTCGGGTCGGGTCTCCGATCGCCGACCACAGGTCGTCGTTGACGGCGAGGGTCGTCACGACGACGCCACCTTCTCGGCGAGGACCGCGAGGCGCGGGAGGAAGTAGTCCCAGCCTGTCACGTGCTCCTGGTACTGCTGCTCGAGCATCGCGACCTCCCAGCCCTTCTCGCGGAACCCGGTCTCGGTGAGCCGGAGGACGGAACCCGTGGCGGAGGGCGACACCTCGAAGGTCACGAGCAGCGAGTTGCGCGGATCGGCGACCGCGCCGTCGGGATAGACCCAGCGGAACGAGAACAGACGGGGCGGCACGACCTCGACGACCGTCAGCGTCGCGACGTGCCCGTCAGGGCTGGACCGGTCGCCCCACACGAGCTCGCCCGTCCCGCCCGTGCGCGCCTCGAGCGTGACCTCGCCCGGCTCCCACCAGTCCCTGATGTGCTCGGGGCTGGTGATCACCTCGAACACCACCTCGGGCGACGCCTCGATGTGCACCTCGCGGTCGATCCGTCCGAACTCCATGTCCACTCCTAACGCGCAATCACTGGTTGCATGTCACCGTAACCGGTCATCGTGAGAAGCGCAACCGTTGGTTGCTGATGGGTAGGAGGCGCGCACACCGCCGCGTCAGCCGGCGAGGGAGCGGCTCAGCCGTCGTAGGCCCGACGTCCACAGGTGCGGTGGTGGCGCAGCCCAGCCGACGACGAGCGACGCCGGTGCCGAGCCGGGCACCCAGGAGTACGTCGCGAGGCCCTCGACGGCAACGCCGCGAGACCGGGCGCGGGCGATCGCGTCGTCCTCGGAGTCGCCCGGCGCGAGCTCGACGACCGAGTGAAGACCGGCCGACAGGCCGATGACTCGGCTCTGCGGGGCATACCGGGCGAGCTCCCCCACCAACGTGGCGCGCCGTCGGGCGTAGGCGAGCCGCGAACGACGGACATGACGGTCGTAGCGCGTCGTCGTGATGAGGTGAGCGAGCGCCAGCTGGTCGATGGCAGGAACCTGCTGACCGAGGAGCCGGCGGCGTTCGACCACCGGATCCACCAGACGCGCGGGCAGCACGAGCCACGACAGCCGGACCGCCGGTGCCAGCGTCTTGCTCGCCGTGCCCGCGTGGACGACGTGCCCCGGGGCGAGCGGTTGCAGTGAACCGACTGCTCGACGGTCGTAGCGGAACTCGGCGTCGTAGTCGTCCTCCACCAGAAAGCCGTCCGCGTCGTCGGCCCATCGCAGGGCCTCGGCACGGCGTCGCGGCGAGAGGGACCAACCGAGCGGGAACTGGTGCGCGGGTGTGAGCACCGCGGCGCCGACATCGCCCCACCGGCCGACGACGGCACCCTCGTCGTCGACGTCCAGTGCGTGCAGGCGCTGCCCGGTGTCGGCGAGCACAGCGCGGTGCTGGGCATGGCCGAACGCTTCTACCGCAACGTCTCTCACGCCGATGTCGTGCAACGCACGACCCACGAGCCAGAGCGCCTCGGCATAGCCCGCGCACACGACGACCGAGCCCGGATCGGCCTGCACCCCACGGGCGCGGCCGAGGTAGGCCGCGAGGGCAGCGCGCAGCTCGGGACGACCGCGCGGGTCGCCGTAGTCGAGCGCCGAGGCCGGCATCTCGAGGAGCACCTGGCGCACCGCGGACGTCCACTCGGCCCGTGGGAACGAGCTCACGTCGGGCCGTCCCGCCCGGAAGTCGTACGGGGTGCTCGGGGGTGACTGGACCCCGTCGCGGCGCGTCGCCGCCTCGGCCGAGCCGACGGCCGCCACCCGTGTCCCCGATCCCTGCCGTGCCTCCAGCCAACCCTCGGCGACGAGCTGACCGTAGGCATCGACCACGGTCGCGCGCGCGACGCCGAGGTCGGCGGCGAGGGCTCGGCTCGGCGGCAGCAGCGCTCCGGGGAGGAGGCGGCCGCCGCGCACCGCGTCGCGCAGCGCCCGTTCCAACGACTCGCGTACCCCGCGACGGTCCAGGTCGAGGTACAGGTCGAGACCCGAATTGGACTGCTCCACCACCCCATGATTGGACCATGGGCACCGGTCCGCTTGCACGTACCGTGGACCCATGACGATCACCGAGACCCCCGTGACCACTCCCGTTCGCTACG
>Ga0075026_100000975_pt1 | contig 12064 bp, 14 predicted proteins | sample Str012_2_FD_71392 | JGI IMG/M metagenome (GOLD analysis project Ga0075026, IMG submission 71392) | Freshwater sediment microbial communities in response to fracking from Pennsylvania, USA - Straight Creek_MetaG_SC_2012 | ecosystem: Environmental > Aquatic > Freshwater > Creek > Sediment...
GGATGAACTGCACCAACGGTCGCTGCGAGTAGAAGATCACTTCGCTGACGAAGACGAGCGGCGCGGCCGGGAAGCGGCCGTAGTCGGGCGCGCCGGTCCCGCCGTGCAGGTTGATCACCACACCGAGGTCCTCGCACACCTTCCACAACCGGTCGTACGTCGGATCGATGAGCGGTGACACCCACGTGCAGTCGGGCGGCAGGTTGGGGAGGAGCAGTCCGCCCCGCAGTCCGTGCTCCTTGATGAAGTGCACGTCTTCGATCGCGTCGTCGACGTCGTTCAGGAAGATCTGGCCGATCCCGGCACGCCGTTCGGGGAACCGGGAGCAGAAGTCGACCATCCAGCGGTTGTGGGCACGGATCCCGGCGAGCCGGTGCTCGTACTGGTCGGGCTTCGGCGGCTTCGCGAAGAGCACGAAGCTCGGGAAGAACGGCGGCACCGTGTTGGGAAACACGACCTCGGCGACCTGACCGTCGGCCTCGAGGTCGCCGTTGCGACGATCGTCGTCCCAGTTGCGGACCCGGCCGCCGTCGTGCAGGTCGCGGTAGGGGTTCTTGTACTTGTTGCGCCAGGCGTCGAAGTCCTCGCGGTAGGCCGGATCGAGGTACTCGCGGTACTGCTCGTGGCTGCCACCCGCGTGACAGTCCGACGAGATGATCGTGTAGTGCTCGGGGGTGGCGGTCGTCATCTCGGCTCCTCGAAGCTCGATCGCGCGGTGGGTCACGCGCGGGATGCGGACCTTACGCGCCGCCGAGGAGCGGGCCCAAGAACCGGCCCGCGTCCTGCCGATAGCGTGCGCGGCGTGACCGATCCGGCGGAGGCATGGCAGGAGTTCTGTACCGCGTTGCTCGCCGCCGGCGAGCGCATCACCGGCGGCGGGTACCCCACCGAACCCGTCGACCGGGCCGAAGGGTTCCGCCACCTCGGCCGACTCGCGGTCATGGCGTTGCAGTCGCACGTGGAGTTCGGCAACGTCGACTTCCCCGCGTTCCACCGGTACGACGACGACGCGGTGAAGTGGGGCGGACCGAACGTCGACAACCAGTACCTGCGCGCTCGGATCGACCCGACCGGTGAGTACCGCGTCGTCGGCGACGTCACCGGCGTGCGCGATCTGATCGTGTCGACGCACGAGGGCGACATGGCGCTCGAGCAATACGGCGTCTACGCGGAGCGTCAGCTCTCCGAGCTCGCGGTCGACCCCGACGGCACCCTGGCCATCACGCTCGGCGGGCCCGAACGGGCGGACCTGAACTGGCTGCCCCTCGATCCGGCGGCGAGCATCGTCATGATTCGCGTGTACGTCGCCGACTGGTCCGGGGACGGCCTGCCCTGGTTCGACATCGCCCGCACCGACGGCGCCGCGGGGCTCGCACCCCGCCTCGACCCCGACCAGTTCGCCACCGATCTCACCGCCGCCGGCACCTGGGTCGACCGCAGTGTGCAGTACTGGCGCAACTACCTCGAGGACTCGCCGGTGCGCGGGCTCGTCAACCGGCTGAGCCCGCCCCGCGGTGCGGCCGGCGGCTCCGATCGCATCCAGTACGGCGCGGGCTGGTGGGAGTTGGCCCCGAACGAGACGCTCGCAGTCGAACTCCCCGACCCGGGCGCCGACTACTGGTCCGTGCAGCTGTACTCCTCCCCCTGGTTCGAGAGCCTCGACGTGCGCAACCGGGTGAACAGTGCGTCTTCGGCCACGATCGCACCGGACGACGACGGGACGATCCGCATCGCCGTCGGCGCGACCGACCCCGGTATCGCCGGTTGGCTCGACACCGAAGGCCGGCACACCGGCATGGTCAGCTACCGAATCATCGGCGCGACGCGCGCGGTCACGCCCACCGCGGTCGTGGTCACCGACGCGCCCCCCTGGCCCGCGCGTGCCACGTTCACTGCGTCCGACCGCGCGGAGCAGATCCGCGTCCGTCGGGCCGGTCTCGCGCGGCGGTTCCACCGATGAGCGCACCCGCGACCGGGTGGCGACCGCCACCGCGCCCGGAGTGGGTCGCGGATCTCATCACGAGCGGCGAGACCGTCGGACCACTGGCACTGCATCCGCTCGACGCCGACGAACTCGTGGCCACCGCCACCCGGGTCGCCGGCACCGACGACTTCGGCGGCGCCTCCTGGCGCACCGGCTTCGAACGGCTGTGCACCGCGCTCACCGACGAGGCCGACCTTCACGCCGTCGGCGCGGCACTGACCCGCGCCGAGATCCTCCGCACGCTCGTCAACCGGTTGCGGATCGTCGGATCCGGCCCGATCCCTGAGCAACCGATCAACGCGCCCTGGGTGGTCTGCGGCACCGCGCGCTCGGGCACGTCGATCCTCCACGAACTGCTCGCGCTCGACCCGGACGCGCGCGTTCCCCGGGCGTGGGAAGTCCTCGACTCGGTACCCGCCCCGAACGGTCCGCCCGATCCCTTGCGCGTCGATCGCATCGATCACGAACTACGGCATTGGGACCGCATCACCCCCGAGTACCTCGCGATGCACGAGAACGGTGGCGCGCTCCCCACCGAATGCATCTTCCTCACCGCGCACGAGTTCGCGTCCGAGCACTGGTCCGGCGTGCACGACGTCCCCACCTACAACAAGTGGATGATCGGCGCCGACCTGCGGCCCGCCTACGAGTGGCACCACCGGCACCTGCAGTGGCTCGGCCGGCACGACGCGCCGGATCGGCAATGGGTGCTCAAGGCGCCGTCGCACCTCGGCGCACTCACTGCACTGTTCGCCAGCTACCCGGACGCGTGGATCCTCCAGACGCACCGCGATCCGGCCGCGACCTTGCCGTCGACCATCAGCCTCATGGCCACCCTGCGCTGGATGCGGAGCAACACCGTCGACGTCGACCGGCTCAGTCGCACGATGGTGCGCGGCGTCGCGATGTTGTTCGCGTTCGTACAAGAGCAACGCGCCGACGGCACGCTGCCGAACGAACGCTTCGTCGACGTCCACTTCGCGGACCTCATGCGCGACCCCGTCGGCACGCTGCACGGGGTGTACGACCACATCGGCCGCGCCTGGCCGGCCGGGTTCGACGAACGGATCCGCGAGTACCTCGCGGCCAAGCCCCGGGCGAAACACGGGGCCCACCGCTACGGCCTCGCGGAGTTCGGCATCGACCCCGTCGAGCTCCGCGAGCGGTACCGGCCGTACACGGACTTCTTTCACATCGAATCCGAGTGACCGGCCATCGGACCAGTCGATAGGTTCGACCCATGAGTACCCGACCACTCCGCCAGTACTACGGCGCGCCCGACGGCACCGGCGTCCGCATCGAGGTCGACGCCACGCTCTGGCCCGTCACCCGACCGTGGACCGCGCAGCGCGAACGAATGCTGAACGTGCTGCGCGATCTCCCCACCGCGGCCTGGGACCGGCCGACCCGGTGCGACGCGTGGAGCGTCAAGGACGTGATCGGTCACCTCGTGGTGGTCGACCAGTTCTGGAGCCTCACGCTCGGCAACGGACTCGCCGCCGCCGAACCGACGCGCTTTCTCGCCGGGTTCGACCCGTCGTCGTCGACCGACGATCTCGTCGCCGCGACCGTCGCGCAGCCGGTGGCCCAGCTTCTCGAACAGTTCGCGACCGGGACCGCGACGTTCGCCGGCGTCGTCGGTCAGTTCACCGACGCCACCTGGCCGAACCGCGCCGAGAGTCCGATGGGCCACCTCCCCGCCCACCAACTCCTCGCCCACGCGATCTGGGACTCGTGGTTGCACGAGCGTGACATCCTCGTGCCGACCGGTGATACGGCCGATCCCGCGCCGGACGAGTTGCGCGCGGCGGCCGCATGGAACTGCGTGTTCGCAGCCCTGCAGGGCGGCCTGGTGGGCGATCCCGATGCCGTTGCCGCGGGACCGGCGGCGCCGATACGCGTGGCCCTGCGCTTCGCCGACCTGCCCGGGACCGCGCTCGCGCTGACCGTCGACGACGGCGTCACCCTGGAACCGGCGAACCCGGCGGACGCCGTCGACGCGGGCACGGCGATCGACTTCGTCGAAGGGCTCACCGGTCGCGCCCCGATCGACCGGACCCTGATGGCGTTGCCGACCGACTTCGCCGCGCAGGTGGCGCGCGCCGCGCAGACGCTCTGACCGGGTCGTGACCCTCACCGACGGATTCCTCATCACCCTCGCGGGACTCGCCGCGGGAATGATCAACACCGTCGTCGGGTCCGGCTCACTCATCACGTTCCCCACCCTGATCGGGCTCGGGTATCCACCCGTCCTCGCGAACGTCTCGAACAACATCGGCCTCGTGCCCGGTGCACTCTCGGGCGCGATCGGCTACCGCCGCGAGCTGGTCGGGCAGGCGGATCGTCTCCGCCGGCTGGTCCCTGCCTCCGTGACCGGCGGGCTCATCGGCGCGATCCTGCTGCTGGTGCTGCCGAGCACGGTGTTCAAGCGCGTCGTGGTCGTGCTGATTATCGTCGCGCTGGTGCTGGTCGTCCTCCAGCCACGCATCGCGCGCCGACTCAAGACCCGCGAACACCATCGCCACGAGATCGGACCCGCGCTCGTCGGACTCGTCGCGCTCACCGGGGTCTACGGCGGCTACTTCGGCGCCGCGCAGGGCATCATTCTGATCGCCCTGCTCGGCATCTTCGTCGACGACGATCTGCAACGACTCAATGCAGTGAAGAACGTGCTGGCGATGAGCGTCAACCTGATCGCGAGCGTCATCTTCGTGTTCGCGACCCACGTCGACTGGGCCGTCGTCGGATGCATCGCCGCGGGATCGGTGGTCGGCGGACAACTCGGCGCGACGGTCGGTCGCCGGCTCGACCCGCGGGTGTTGCGGGGTGTGATCGTCGTCGTCGGCCTGACCGCGTTGATCCGTCTCCTCTGATCGGGAACCGCTACGCGCGACTCAGGATCAGCCCGCTCGTCGGCACCCCGGTCCCCGCGGTCACCAGTGCGTGGTGCACGTCCGGTACCTGATTCACCGCGGTCCCGCGGATCTGGCGCACCACCTCGGTGATCCCGTTCATGCCGTGGATGTACGCCTCACCGAGCAGACCGCCGCTGGTGTTGATCGGCAACTCTCCGCCGAGCGACAACCGCGCGACCGTCGCGTAGTCCTTCGCTTCCCCGCGGCCGCAGAAGCCGAGTTCCTCGAGCTGCATCAACACGAAGGGCGTGAAGTGGTCGTACAGGAACGCGGTATCGATGTCACCCGGCGCGAGACCCGACTGGCGCCACAGCTGGTCGGCCACGACGGCCATGTCCGGCAGCTCGGTCAGGTCCTCGCGGTAGTACGCGGTGACCATCTCCGCGTCGTACGCCGCCCCCTGCGCGGCCGCAGTCACGACCGCCGGCGGCCGACGCAGATCACGCGCTCGCTCCACCGATGTGACCACGAGCGCGACCCCGCCGTCGCTCTCCTGACAGCAGTCGAGCAGCCGCAGGACCGGCTCGATGATCCAACGTGACGCCTGGTGATCCGCGACGGTGATCGGCCGCTCGTAGAACCAGGCACCCGGGTTGGTGGCCGCGTGCGCGCGGTCGACCACGGCGATCGGCGCGAAATCCGCGTTGGTCACGCCGTAGCGGTCCATGTACGGCATCGCCGCGAGTCCGGTCCACGCGGCCGGGGTCATGAGCCCGTAGGGCGCGTACCACGAGAGCCACGGCGGGAGGCCGCCGCCACCGGCACTGAAGTTGCCGAAGCGCAGACCCGACCGTTCGTTCATCGCCCGGTAGCAGACGACGACGTCGCAGATGCCGGTGGCGACGGCCATGGCGGCCTGCATCACCACTGCGGCCGCGGCACCCCCGCCGTACGGGATGCGGGCGAACATCGACAAGTGATCGATGCCGAGACTGCGCCCGACCTCCATCTCGTCGTTGTTGTCGAGGGTGAAGGTCACCAGTCCGTCGACGTCACGGGGCCCGAGGCCGGCGTCGTCCAGCGCAGCCTTGATGCACTCCGATGCGAGCTGCAGCTCGGACCGGCCCGAATCCTTGGAGAACTCGGTCTGCCCGATACCGGCGATCGCCGCCCGGCCGGCGAGGCCGCCGGTCATGCCGACTCACCGTCGAGCGGCAGGCTGAGCGTGGCGGTGCCACTCACGTGTTCGCCCAGGTCGTCCACGGCGCGGAGCTCGACATCGACCCAACCGAGTCCGTCGGCAACCTCGGCGCGCGTGACGCGACCGGTGTAGGTGAGCGTGTGCCCGGGGAAGAGCGGAACCCCGAGCCGGATCGCCAACGCGTGCAGCTGTGCGTCGGGTCCGGCCCAGTCGGTGAGGAACCGGCTGCAGTACCCGGTGTCCGAGAGGATGTTCATGAAGATGTCCGGGGCGCCCTGCGCGTTGGCGTAGTCGCGGTCGTGATGCACAGGCATGAAGTCACGCGTCGCGATGGCGCCCGCGACGATCACGGTCGCGGTGACGTCGACGACCAGCGGGGTGAGTTCGTCACCGACGGCGATCGAGGAGAAGGTGCGCGGCACCGGCCCGGCGTTCATGCGTCCACCGCCGGCGCGAAGAGTGGGAGGACGAGGTCGTCGTCGAAACGCTCGAAGCGCACCACGACGGTCATGCCGATCGCGACGGACGCGGGTGCGACATCGACGAGGTTGGTCACGATCCGCACACCCTCCTCCAGCTCGACCAGCGCCACGATGTCGTCCTCGCCGGACCACGGGAACCGCGGGTGGCGCGGCATCACGAAGCTCACGACCTTCCCCCGCCCCGAGGCCGGCACCGCGCTCCAGCCGAGCGACTGACATTGAGAGCACATCGGCCGCGGCGGGTGGCGCAGGACACCGCAGTCATCGCAGCGCTGCACGAGCAACCGGTCCGAACGCAACCCGTCCCAGAAGAACCGCGTGTCGGGCGTGACCGTCGGTGCGAGGCGCGTGCCCATCACCCTCCCTCCGGCTTGAACTTGAGGATGCGGAACCGCTGGACACCCACGACCTCGCCGCCGTCGACGGTGTACGTGGTGAGCCAGGTGAGGAAGCGGCCGGGGCCGAGACGGGTCTGCTTCTCCTCCGAGATCGACTCGGTGAGCCCCGTCGCCGAGACCCGTTCTCCCACCCGCAGGTAGCGCACGATCTCGAACTCGGAGTTGGTGGCGAGCGTGCCGACGAACCCGGCCGCGTCGAGCAGTTGCAGGACACGCGCGCCGTCACCCTCGACCGGCGACCCGCCGCGCTCGCGGATCCCGGTGATCTGCGGGGTCTGCATCGTCCAGGTCTGGAGCATGAGCGGCGGCGCCACGATGCCACCGAAACGCGACGCCGCGGCCGCCGCCTCGTCGACGTACACCGGGTTCGCGTCCTCGAAGGCCGCGGCCCAGTGTCGGATCATCGGTTGATTAACCGGATCCGGCCCGACCGACCCCCGATCGGCACCGATCGGTTTCCCGACCAGCGCGGCCAACGCCGCGTCCAACTCGGCTCCACTGAGTGCACTCATCCGGCGGTCTCTACCACGGAGACGGTCGAACGATCACCTTCGGCACGGACCGACCGGCCGGCGCGCGCCCGGATCCGAACCGGTACCGTCTCCGGTCATGTCGGCCATCGAGTTGCGCGACGCCGAACCTGACGATCTCCCGATGGCCCGCCGGATCCTCGGGCTTGCGTTCGCCACCGAACCGTTCACCGAGAACATGTACGGCGCGGCTCCGCTCGACCGGCTCCGCGGTTCGCTCGACGAGTACCGGCGGTGGCCGGCCGACGACCAGCTCGTCGTCGTGGCGACCATCGCCGACACCGTGGTCGGCGTCGCGGGCGCGACCCGCGGCGGCAGCTGTCATCGGTGCGACCGGCCCGCGCCGCCGCTCTCGGCCGACGCCACGCGGGCCGAACGGGTCGATCACGAGTTCCTGGCCCGCGTGACCGTCGGCCATCAGTCATTCCAACGCGAACCTCATGGTCACATCGCCTCGGTGGCCGTGGACCCGGCGGCGCAGGGCCTCGGCGTCGGACGGGTGCTCGTCCCCGGACTGATCGAATGGCTGCGGTCCGAGCGTAGCGAGCCGATCCTCCTGGAGTGCGTCACCGGCCGCGCCGCCTTCTACGAGCACTGCGGCTTCACCCGCCTCGAGGAGTTCGACGACCCCGGCGCTCCCGGCCTGCGGGCCGTCCTCATGCGTCGCGATCATTGACTCGGCGACGCTCCGGTCATGGCCCGGCCCGGCGGTGGTCGGCGACGCACGTCGTGGCGTACCGTGCCGAACCCGACTTCTTGCAGTCGGTACGGCCACCCACCTGGAGGACACCGCGATGGCTCCCGTGATCGGCGACGTGCTGCTCGACTCGTTGCAGCGACGCATGCACACCATGCACGGCCTCTACTACCAGGCCGTCGGCTCGATGGGCCTCGAACACGTCAATCACTTCGAGCGCGAGGGCGTCCTGCCGATCGCGTTCTCGCTGTTCCACTACACGAACATGCAGGACGCATCGTTCATGTTGATCACCGGGATCCCACCCGTCTGGAACGACGAGTGGCAGGCCAAGGTCCAGATGACGATCAACGATCACGGCAAGCACAAGACCGTCGACGAGATGATCCACCAACGCATCGGCGACTACGACGCGTTCCGGGACTATCAGCGCACGGTGTTCGACCGCACCGAGGACTATCTCGCCACCATGGACCCGAACGATCTCGTACGCGTCCTCATCACCCCGCCCTATCCGGACCAGGTCGCGTCCACCTACAGCGCGCGGTGCGCCGGCCCCGAGGGCATCACCGTCCTCGACGGTTTCGAGTGCTGGCTCTACCAGCACGGACTGCGTCACATGGGAGAGATCGAGCTCGCGCGCGGGCTGGTCGGCCTCGGGGGCATGACGTCCTGATGGAGGGACCGATTCCGGGCACCGGCGAGTGGTTCGACCTCGTCGTGGAGGACGTGGTCGAACCGGATCAGCGGATCATCGACCCTCACCACCACCTCTGGCCGGTCAGCGGACCGCTGCCCTACGGGACCGCCGATCTCCTTGCCGACGTCGGATCGGGTCACCGCGTCGAGCACACCGTGTTCATGGAGTGCGGTGCGGCGTACCGCCACGACGGACCCGACGAGCTGCGGTGCGTGGGCGAGACCGAGTTCGTGGCCGCCGCCGCCCGCGAGTCCGACGGGCTGATCGCGGCCCTGGTCGGCCACGCCGACCTGCGGCGCGCCGACCTCGACGCGATCCTCGACGCGCACGTCGACGCCGGCCAGGGATTGTTCCGCGGTATCCGCGACGCACTGTCGCGCGCGATGCCGGGCGAGCCGCTGATGATCCCCGGCGGCGCGCCGGAAGGACTCTTCGAGGACCCGGACTTCCGCCGTGGCGTCGCTCGGCTCGGCGCTCGCGGCTTCACCTACGACTCGTGGCACTACCACTATCAGAACCGCGAGTTTCTCGAACTGGCGCGCGCGGTGCCCGACACGCAGATGGTGCTCGACCACTTCGGCACACCCCTCGGCGTCGGGTCCTTCGTCGGCCACCGGGACGAGATCTTCAGCGCGTGGCAGGACGACATCCACGAGATCGCGGAGTGCGAGAACGTCGTCGCCAAGATCGGCGGGCTCGCGATGCCGGACAACGGGTTCGGCTGGCACACGGCCGCACGGCCCCCGACCTCGGACGAGTTCGTCGCCGCCCAGGGCCGGTACTACTGGGCCACCATCGACGCCTTCGGCCCCGAACGGTGCATGTTCGAATCGAACTTCCCGGTCGACCGGCTCTCGCTGTCGTACCGCGTCTTCTGGAACGCGGCGAAGAAGATCGCGGCGTCCTACTCACCGGCCGAGCGCGACTCACTGTTCTTCGGCACCGCGAGTCGCGTGTACCGCCTCAGCGACTGAGTTCCCACCGATCGCGCTCGAGCCGCATGACCACACAATCGTCGGAGCCGAACCGACGCGGTCCGACAACCTCGAACCCGAGCCGTCGATAGAACCGCCGCGCGTCGACGTTGGACTCGAGGGGATCGATGAGGATCGCAGACACGGCCGCCGGCGCGAAGCAACGGGAGCACGCCTCTCGCATCATCTGCGTGCCGTATCCGAGGCCGAGGTCCGCCGCGTCGCCGATCCAGATGTCCATCGCACGCAGGTCCGGTGCGCAGGCACCCCAGTAGTGGGACTCCTCCCGGAGCGGGTCGATGATCTGCACCACGCCGACTGGGCGGCTGTCGAGCTCCGCGACGAGGATCTCCTGCCAGTCGTCCGTCCGGGTCACCTCGACAGCCCAGTCCTGGACATCGTCGTCACCGGTCGCGGCGATCACGTGGGGCTGCGCGTCCCAGGCGGCGAGCGTCGCCACGTCCGCCGAGGTAGCGCGCCGCAATCGGATCACTCCTCACGCACCGCGAGCGTCGCGACGAAGGGGTGATGGTCACTCCCGGCCGTCGGCAGGTTGTGGAGTTCCATGACCGCGACCCCCTCACTCAGCAACGCGTGATCGACGCGCGTGAAGGCGGGGATCGAAGCCGGCCAGCCCCGTGCCCCGAACTTCAGCGACCGGGTGAGTCCCTGACCCATCACGTCGTGCGCGTCGTGCAGTTTCGCCATGCGCATCAAGCGACGCATCGCCGGCCGGAAGAGGGCGGCGTTGAAGTCGCCGACGATCACGTAGGGCTCGGGAACGTCACGCAGATAGATTCCCAGCTCCCGGACTTCGAGATGCCAGGTGCGGTATCCCCCGGGCTCGGTGAGCGCGGCGAGGTGGACGCCGAGCACCGTGAGCGTCACACCACCGCAACGCACGCCGACCTGCGCGACCCGCATTGCGCCCAACTCCACCAAGTGGGCTGACTCGGTCCGCTCCGGCCGCGCCGCCATGGCAACCGCGTACTCGGGCGGGGTGGCCTCGTCGGCCACCACCGTGCGGTAGCCGTGATCGGGCACGGTCGCAAAGCTGCGGCGGAACTGCTCGTTGTGTTCGTTCACGACGATCAGGTCCGCCGTCGTCCCGGCGAGCGACGCGGCCATCGCCTCGGGCGTGCGGTTGTCGACCAACACGTTCGCGACGGCGATGGTCATCGTCGGTGCGGTCGTCGCCCACGCCGGTCGCCGGCGAGCAATCCGCCGGGGGACCACGATCGCCAAATGGAACAGCACCACGGCGCCGGCCACCGCGGCCAGGGCCCGATGGCGAGTGACGAGCGCGTAGATCAGCGCGACCCACGCGCCGGACAGCGCCACCGGCAAACCATCGTGGTACGCGGCGAGCAGACGGCCCGGAGAGAAGCTGGCCAGCCACGTGACGATGACGACGACCAGCACCCCGATCCCCACCCACATCACGAACGGCACACCGGCAACGTACTCAGGTGGGCAGGGTCACTTCCTGTGACTTCCGGCCGGGGTTCGGCACGCGGACGGTGTCAGGCCGGGCGCGCCGCCTCGATGCGCTCCTCCGCGAGCTCGACTGCGGCGCCGAGGTCGGCCCGGGCCGACGCGACCCCTTCACGGAGAATCTCGCGAACGTCGTCCGTGGCACCCGAGCCACTGTCCAACCGGGCGCGGACCGCCCGGAGGGTCTCGTCGGCACGTCGCACGGCGTGATCGACCTCGTCGCGGCCGTCCATCTCGGCCAAGTCGACCTGCACGCGCAGATTGTCCAGGCGGGCGCGCCACGCGTCCAGCAACGCCTCGACGGTCTCGCGTCCGAGCTGAACGAGCAGGACCCGGAGATCGCGGACCTCCGCCTTCACCTCGTCGATCGTCTCGGTCCGACCCATCGTGGTCTCAGTCATGGCTCACTCCTTCTGTCGCCCTGATGATGGGCTCCAGGAGCGGAGGATGACAGTGGCGAAAGTCCTTGCCGGGTCCGGCGCGGGACCGAGATCTCGGTACGCGTGCCGATCACGCGACGGCGCGGCGGACGGAGCTCGACGGCTGACCAGGGGCTGACCTCAGAAGGTCGCCGGCCCGGTCGTGAGCGACCCCGAGCGGGGGCGCTCACGACCGGTGCCAGCTACGCCACGTTCTTCTGCTTGGTGGCCGTACCCGTGCTCCCGGCGTTGCCGCCGGTTCCACCCGCACCACCGGTGCCGATGGTGATCTGGGTTGCCGCGATGGTGATGCCGCCGGTGCCCTTGGCG
>Ga0075026_100000976_pt1 | contig 12059 bp, 5 predicted proteins | sample Str012_2_FD_71392 | JGI IMG/M metagenome (GOLD analysis project Ga0075026, IMG submission 71392) | Freshwater sediment microbial communities in response to fracking from Pennsylvania, USA - Straight Creek_MetaG_SC_2012 | ecosystem: Environmental > Aquatic > Freshwater > Creek > Sediment...
AGAAAGCAGAAGCGTACGGACTCGGCGACACGGGCTATTCCACGCAGGCCGCCTTCCTCGACTATGACCGCGATGGCGACCTGGACTGCTTCATCATCAACCACTCCGTGCAGAAATACACGGCCGGCGTACAGGACAATCCCAAGATGCGTGAACAGTACGATCCCGCTTATGCATGCCAACTGTATCGCAATGACAAAGGACATTTCACACAGGTCAGCAAGGAGGCCGGCATCATTTCCGACGTCTTCACCTTCGGGCTGGGCGTGACCGTGTCCGACTTCAACAAGGACGGCTGGCCGGACATCTTCGTGGACAATGATTTCAACGAGCCTGACTACTACTTCGTCAACAACGGCAATGGCACCTTCACAGAGAAGTTGTCATCCGCCTTCGATATCGCCTCGCTCTATTCGATGGGCTCCGATGCCGCGGACTTCAACAATGACGGTCTACCCGACCTCATGACCCTGGACATGCTACCCGAGGACAACCATACCCTCAAGATGCACAGCGGGCCAGACAACTGGGAGAAATTCCAATTCCTTTTCCGGCAGGGTTTCTACTATCAGTTCAGCCGGAACATGCTGCAACGAAATAATGGCGACGGCACCTTCAGCGAAATGGCCCAGCTATCCGGCGTTTCCAACACGGACTGGAGCTGGACCCCACTCTTCGCGGACCTGGACAACGATGGAAAGAAAGACCTGTTCGTGACGAACGGATATGTGAAGGACTACACCGAGATGGACTTCCTCAAGTACTCCGTCGACCGTGTGGTGCGCTCGATGCACAAGGATTCCGTGGATCCGATCTCCGAGTACCTGCGCAAGATGCCGACCATCCAGATCCCGAACTATGTGTTCCAGAACCGTGGCGACAGCGGGTTCGTGAAACGTACAGCGGAATGGGGACTGGAGCAGCCCGGCGTTTCGGCCGGCGCCGCTTATGCGGATCTCGACAACGATGGCGACCTTGACCTCGTCGTCAACAATACGAATGAGATCGCCAGCATTTACAGAAACAACGAGGACAAGCTGTTAAAGAATCATTACCTCCGCGTGGCCCTGGACGGCGGTGCTGCCAATGGGCGAGGCCTTGGTGCCAAGCTGAGCCTCTGGTGCAAGGGGGAACAATATTTTCAGGAACAGTCACCTGTGCGCGGCTACCAGTCCAGCTCAGATCCCACACTTGTCTTCGGCTTGGGCCAGCATGCCACCGTGGATTCGGTGGTGATCACCTGGATCGATGGAAAGCAGCAACGGCTAACCAACCTGAAAGCCGACCAGACCATCACACTGAAAGCATCCGAGGCAACGCCTCCGGTGATGATAGCTACGCCGCCGGCCCTGTTCAGTGCGGAAGCGCTCGCAGCCTTCAGCCATCGCGAGAACCCTTTCAACGACTTCACCGTTCAGACACTGCTTCCCAATTATCTCAGCCGCCAGGGGCCCTGTATGTCCGTCGCGGATGTGAACAAGGATGGACTGGATGATATCTTCATGGGCGGCGCACAAGGCCAGGCCGGACAGTTGTTCCTGCAGGACCGGGGAGGCAGCTGGAAGCTGACTGAAGTCCCCGACTTCAAGAAGGATGCTTCCTTTGAAGATGTCGCATCGCTTTTCTTCGATGCGGACAAGGACGGCGACCTTGATCTGTATGTGTGCAGTGGCGGATTCGAGGCCGCTGCCAATGACCCGCAATTGCAGGACCGTCTCTACCTCAATGACGGACATGGCAAGTTCACCCGCAAGACGGACGCACTACCACAGTTATTCACCAGCAAAAGCTGTGTGCGGGCTGCCGATGTGGACGGTGATGGCGACCTCGATCTGTTCGTCGGTGGTCGCGTCGTGCCTGGACAATACCCGACCGCTCCCCGTAGTTACCTGCTGATCAATGATGGGAAAGGAGTGTTCGGCGATGCCACGAAGACATGGAGCGATGCGCTGACCAGCCCCGGCATGGTCACGGATGCCATATGGATGGATCTCAACGCCGATGGAAAGCCCGACCTCATACTGTCTGGCGAATGGATGCCCCTGCGTGCCTTTGTCAATGCCGGCGGGAAATTCACGGATGCCAGCAAGACTTATTTTCCCTTCCCCAGCTCCGGCTGGTGGAACCGCATCAGCGCGGAGGATATGGATGGCGATGGTGATCTTGATCTGGTGCTGGGCAATTGCGGCAGCAACACCCAATTCAAAGCCAGCGAAAAGGAGCCGATGAGCCTTTATGCTAAAGATTTCGACAACAACGGCCGACTTGACCCGGTGCTTTGCTATTATTCGGGAGGCGTGTCCTACCCGGCCTACCCGTTGGATGACATGACCGAACAGATGCCTTTCCTGAAAAAGAAGTTCCTGCAGTACAAGGCATACGCCGATGCCAAAATGGAGGATCTGTTCACGCCGCAGCAACTGCAGGGCGCCACCGTGCTGATCTGTGACAATATGCAGACCTTGTATCTCGAGAATCAGGGCGCGAAAGGATTCGTTGCCCATGCCCTGCCCGTGGAAGCACAGTACGCACCGGTGTACGGCATCGTGACAAAGGACCTGGATGGCGATGGCAAGAAAGACATCCTCCTGGCCGGAAACAATACCTGGACCCGCATCAAGTTCGGACACAACCTTGCCAACCACGGCATCCTCTTGAAAGGCGACGGCAAGGGAAATTTCAGCTATGTGCCTCAATACCAGAGCGGCCTCCAGCTGCGCGGGAACCTGCGCAGCCTGGTCACTGCAAACCTTGCCGGCAAGCCAGTGATCGTTGCGGGGATGAATGACAGTACGGCGGTTCTGATCAGGAGGAAATAGAAAAACTGGGCGGAAGTTAACTTCCGCCGAGGTCATGGTCCTATCGATCAAAGCCAGAATGGTGATATGACCCGAAGTGTTTTTCATCTGGGCGGAAGTTGAACTTCCGCCCGGCAATAATACCCGCCTATGACTCGTGATCAATTCCTCAAACTCACCAGCACCCTGACCCTTGGTGCCGCCCTTCCATCCATGACGGGTTGCGGTCCCAAGCCGGGACCCCAGACCCACAACTGGGCGGGCAATATCGAGTATTCGACCACGGATCTCCGCACACCGGGGACTTTGGAGGACCTGCCGGCACTCGTGAAGGAGCTGGATCATGTCAAGGCACAGGGCACCTGCCATTGTTTCAACCGTATCGCGGACAGCAAGGATGTGCTGCTGTCGACCCGACAGTTCAACAAGGCGGTGTCCATCGATAAGGGGAAAAGCACGGTGACGGTAGAAGCCGGCATCAAGTACGGGGATCTGGCCCCCTGGCTCCATCAACAAGGATACGCATTGCATAACCTCGCGTCATTGCCGCATATCAGCGTTGCGGGCTCCGTATCCACGGCCACCCATGGGTCCGGTGTGGGGAATGGCAACCTCTCCACAGCGGTCGAAGGAGTGGAGTTCATAGACGCGAAGAGTAACAAGGTCAGCCTGTCCAGAGAGAAGGATGGCGATAAGTTCCAGGGCGCCGTCGTAGCGCTGGGAGCCCTTGGGGTCTTCACCCACATGACCCTCCGGGTCCAGCCAACGTTCGATGTCCGCCAATGGGTGTTCGAGAAGCTTCCCCTGGATCAGTTGTATGCGAATTTTGAAGGCATCATGAGCGCCGGATACAGTGTCAGCCTGTTCACGGACTGGCAGCAGGGCTCCGTCAACGAGGTCTGGGTTAAAGACAAGGCGGATATGATCCGGCCGGCCCCTGATGGCAAGACCTTCTACGGGGCCACACCCGCCACGCGCGACATGCATCCCATCGCTGCGAATGATGCCGTGAATTGCACCCCGCAGATGGGCGTCCCCGGCCCCTGGTATGAACGACTGCCGCATTTCAAGATGGGATTCACGCCCAGCAGCGGCGTGGAACTTCAATCAGAATATTTCGTTCCTTTCGAACACGGCGTGGAAGCCATGAAGGCCATGGCCACACTGGCGAAGGAGATCGGTCCGCACCTGTTCATCTCCGAGATCCGGAGCATCGCAGCAGATGAATTGTGGATGAGCATGGCCTACAAGCGGAAGTCCATCGCGATACACTGCACCTGGAAACAGGAGACCGATGCGGTGATGGCACTCCTGCCGAAGATCGAGAAGTTGCTGGAGCCTTTCTCTCCCCGCCCGCATTGGGGGAAGCTTTTCACGCTGCCACTGCCAGTCCTCGAATCTCGCTATGAGCGGATAAAAGATTTCCGTGCGTTGGCGAAGGAGTATGATCCGAACGGAAAATTCATCAATGATTTCCTGAAGACGAACGTCTTCGGTTAGACCAGCAACCAGCAACATTCATGGTCAACATACTCTGGTTCTCACTCATCCTTCTGGCCGTCTGGTTCACCACAGTCCTGGTGCGTGACCTTTGGCATCATCGCGCGGAACTGAAAGCCCCTTTCTCCACTTCGGGTGCGATCGGTTTCGTCGTCAACTTCTTCGACGTGCTGGGGATAGGGGCATTTGCCCCGCAAACGGCATTGCTTCGCTTCACAAAGCAAGTCCCGGACCGCCTGATGCCTGGCACCCTGAACGTGGCGAACACCTTGCCGGTGCTGATCCAGGCCATCATATTCATCCGCGTCATTGAAGTGGAACCCGTCACGCTCGTGACCATGCTGGCGAGTTCGGCCATCGGTGCCGTGTTCGGCGCGCGGATCGTATCCAAGTTGTCGGAGAACAGGATCCGGTTGGTCATGGGCATCGCCTTGCTGGTGACGGCAGGGTTCATGATCGTCAACGGACTGCAGGGCATCCAGGGCAGTGGGACGGCGATCGGGCTGTCGGGTTGGCGACTGGTGCTCGCCATTGCGGTCAATGCCATCCTGGGGGCCCTCATGACGGCGGGCATCGGGCTCTATGCGCCGTGCATGGCACTCGTCTTTCTCCTCGGCCTTTCGCCTAAAGTGGCCTTCCCGATCATGATGGGATCCTGCGCTTTTCTCATGCCGCCAGCGTCCGCAACCTTCATAAAGAAAGGGTCCTATGACCGGAAAGCAGCCATCGCCATGGCCATTCCCGGTATGGTCGCCGTGCCCATCGCCGCATTCCTGGTCAAGTCGCTGCCGCTGGACACCCTGCGCATATTAGTGGTGCTTGTCGTGTTGTACACGGCAGCGAGCATGCTGACTGCCTATGCCAAGGGGCGAAGAGAAAAAGTCAACCCTTCGCCATGAAGGTCATCATCATATTCCTGATGGGGCTCGTACCTTTTCGCCTACTCGCTCAGTCCGCCACGTATGTTTCTGCCGACGGCATCGTTGACCTTGGCTTGAGACCCTATGTCCATGTGTCCAAGACATTGCCGCATGTCGAGGACAAACCTTGGAACCTGGTCTGCACCATGCCTCACAATGCGCATTTCCAACCCTGGCTATTGGTAGAAGGCCGCGCAGGGGACACGATCAGCCTGAATTCAACCAACCCCCTGGTGCGATACCTGACACCCACCGAGGTCTTTCGGATGTCTTCGACGAGAGAGGTTTATGAAGCAAAGCATTGGATCAGCGGCGAAGGAGCGCTCTACACGATCCCGCCCGGTGTCAAAGTGATATCGGTGCAATACCGGGAGACCGGATACGACACACGATTCGCCGGTTCGTTCACATGCGATGACGAGGATTACAATATACTTTGGCGAAAGGGTGCCCGAACGGCCTATCTCTGCATGCGCGACCATTTTTACGACTGCCCGGATCGCGAACGTGTCGGCTTCTGGGGTGACGGCACACCGGAGCTCAACCAGTGCTTTTATGCCTTCGATACGCGTGCACATCGGCTGGCCAGGGAGTTGGTGCTGCGGCCACTCGATCCCGAATTCTATCCGGGCCAGCAACTGGAATTCCTCGGCGAGTACGGACTCTGGTATTATTATATGCAGACCGGGGACCTGGCGTCGATCAGGAAAGTGTATCCCGCAACAAAGGATTTTCTTTTCCATGTCTACAAACCCGGCAAAAAGCGCCAATGGTTCGACTGGGGCAAGGAGAACAAGGATGTGGCCGTGATGGAAACCTGTTTTATGTTCATCGACCTGGGCTCCTTGCGCAAGATGGCCCTGTTGACCGGACATGCTGAAGACACGACGGCCATCGACGGAAAAATGGACAGCATCAAGAATTCCTTTCATGGAAAATTCTGGAGGAATGGTTCTTATATGTCGGATCAGGTCACGGAACCGGATGACCGGGCCAACGCGATGGCGGTGAATGCCGGATTGGCGGAGCCGGAGACATGGGCCTCGATATTCAACAACGTGCTGTCTAAAAAGACCTATTCCAGTTGTTTCTTCGATCGATGGGTATTCGAGGCGCTCTGCAAGATGGGCCGGGAAGGCGACGCCCTGGAACGCATGCGAACAAGGTACCGGACCATGATCGACGCTCCTTTCACCACCCTGTGGGAACATTATGATCGTTGGTGGGCCTCGCAGATCGATGCGTTCGATGAAGGTTCGTCACTCAATCACGGGTGGAACCCTCCGGTCATCAATCTCTCGCAGGATATTGCAGGCATCAGTCCCGTGGAAGCGGGGTGGGCTACTTTCCAGGTCTTGCCGAAGGAAGCGTTCCTGCGTCAGATCAAGGTTGTAGTGCCTTCCATCAAAGGAAATGTACAGGTGGAACTGAAGAAGACGAACGACGAATATTGCCTGAACCTGAATGCTCCCGTTTCCACCACGGCGATCGTTGGTATCCCAAAGCGTTCGATGAGGAAGATCGACGCCGTGCGGGTGAATGGACAGCTGATCTGGAAACAGGGTTATGTTGGCAAGGTGAAGGGGTTGGCTTGGGGAGGTGAAGATGACGAATACCTGAGATTCGTGGCCGGACCGGGCCATTGGGCCTTCACGGCCGCGGGCGCGGTGATCAAGAACCCAAACAGGGAACCGGTCCGCGCGATCATTCAAGGTACCAAGCTCGATAAAGTGGGTTGGAAGGCGTACGCCAGTGTGAAGGACAGCAGTTTCCTGTTCAGCGGCGACAACATCCCCATTGGCGTGGCCGCTGAAAATGCCATTGACGGAGATCATTGGACCGGCTGGCGGGACATGACCCACACACAATATCCCGGGCAATATCTTGTCGTGGACATGTCCGGATCCCGGAGTTTCAACAAAGTGGTGCTCGAAAACAGTTGGGCGCTTTGGGATGCTCCCGTCGGTTATGTGCTTTCCATATCAAGGGACGAGAAGCAATGGAAGGAAGTCGCTTCCGGGAAGGGAGGTCGGGGAATAACGGTCATCGATATTCCGGAACAGACAGCCCGGTACCTCAAGGTCACGCAGACCGGACAGGACAGTACCTATCATTGGTCGGTGTATGAGCTCGATGTCTATCGGAAATGAACAGGACAATTACAATTCATCCCATGAAGTTAATGCGCGATGATCTATTACGGGTGGTGGCAGCCTGCATGGCTGTGGCCAGTTTGATGACCCATGCGTCGGCCCAGCAGCCAAGGTCGTCGCTGGAGGCGTCATACGAATCTCATCTGGAGATGAAGCAAGCGACCCCCTTCAACCTGCCCTGGGTATCGATCGGCCCGATGGTGAATTCAGCAAGGGCCGATATCGTGCAGGGCGATCCTATCCATACGGGCACGATGTATGTCGGATTCGGTTCCGGCGGCTTGTGGAAGACCATCAACAACGGTGTCAGCTGGTCTCCGATCTTCGAGAATCAATCTGCACCCGGCATCGGCGATGCGGAGCTCGCACCGTCCGATCCTTCGATCATTTATGTCGGCACCGGTGAGCATCTCAAGAAGCCGCGGAACTTCACGCTGCCCGGCACCGGGATGTTCCGTTCCGGTGATGCGGGCAAGACCTGGCAGCATATCGGCCTGGAGGATTCCTGGTCCATCGCTGAGATTGCCATACACCCGAAGGATCCCAATATCGTGCTCGCGGCCGTGCTCGGGCATTTGTGGTCTCCCAACAAGAACAGGGGCGTGTATCGAACGACCGACGGAGGCCGGCATTGGACTCAGGTATTATACAAGGACGGATCCACCGGTGCCAATGATGTCGTGATCTCACCCACGGATCCCAATATCGTGTATGCGTCGTTGTGGGAAGTGCATCCTGGCATCAGCGGCAGGAACAGCGGGGTCTATCGAAGTGTGGATGGTGGAAAGACATGGTCCCCGGCGAACGTAGGGTTGCCGACAGGGCCCAAGCTCGGAAGGATCGGCCTGGCAGTGTCTTCCATGAATCCCCTGAAAGTTTATGCACTCGTAGACAACCTGGCCAATCCGAAAGAGGAGGCCGCTGAACTCTATCGCTCCACGGATGGTGGCCACCGTTGGACACGGACACACAGTAAGCCTTTCATGATCTTTCCAGGCATCGGGTGGTACTTCACGGATGTCTATCTGGATCCGAAGAATGATGATGAGGTCTATTGCCTGGGCGTGCGGCTGGCACACAGCGTGGATGGTGGAAAGAGTTTTGAATTCATCGGGGGGAAAGTGGATCATGTCAACCCGAGTGCAGCGCAGGGGATGCACCTGGACCAGAGCGAGCTGTGGATAGACCCGAAGAACCCCGACCACCTGTTGCTAGGCAATGATGGCGGCGCCTATGGTAGTTTTGACCGGGGGAAAAACTGGACGCACTACAACAATATCCCCACCGGGGAATTCTATGACCTGTCGATCGATCCTTCACGATACATCATCTATGGCGGCACACAGGATGATGCCACGGTGTATGGGCCATCCACGGAACTCAACACCGATTTCCCCGACCCCTGGAGATACTTGTGGATCGATCCCTGGAACGGCGGCGATGGTTGTGTCAGCGCGGTTGACCCCGTCGATAGCAATATTGTTTACTACAGCATGCAACATGGTGCGGCTGTTCGGCTGGACAGGCATATGGACACGACCACCAGCATCATGCCTTCACTGCCTGAAGGGTCCAACGACACGTTGCGCTTCAACTACATCGCCCCCTATTTCATCTCCGCCCATGACCATGCCACGATGTACCATGGTGGCAATTTCATTTTCAAGAGCACCCGGCATGGAGATGACTGGAAGGTCATCAGTCCTGACCTGTCCAGGTCCGCTTATCCCTCCAAGCGATCGGTTGCTGCGGGGGCCCTTGTGGAGTCCAGGCTAAAGAAAGGGCTGTTGTTCGCCGGCATGGACAAGGGCGCTTGCTGGGTGAGCCGGAATGATGGAGAGGATTGGCAGGAAATATCTTCAGGACTCGCGGATCGATACATCCGGAGTATTTGCGCTTCCCGATTTGATGAACATCGCGTCTACCTGGCCATGACCGGCATCAACGAGGACGACCTGCGTGCTTACCTGTACCGTTCGGACGACCAGGGAGCGACCTGGATCAGCATATCCAAGGGTCTGCCTGACGAGCCCGTGAATGTGGTCTTGGAGGATCCGATGCATGAGGACATCATCTATGCGGGTGGATTGCGGGGCGTTTATGTCTCGACAGATCGCGGTGCTAGCTGGTCCAGTTTGGGAAGGGACATGCCTCAGGCTGCCATAGCCGATATGGAAGTACATGAACCCACGATGGACCTCGTCGTGGCCACCCATGGACGGAGCATGTACAGGTTGAACCTGAAGCCTTTGCATGCATGGATGTCCATGTCATGGAAGCGGGACAAGGACCAGTTGCTGGAGATCGCCGTCGGGCAAAGGCCCTGGTTTAATTCCGCCGGTGGTGAAGTGGACAAGCGCACCATCGTGAAGACGCCCATTACTTTTTGGCTTACAGAGGCCAAAGCCGTGAGGTTGAGTGTGGTGGACAGTATCGGCGAGGAGATCTGGAGAAAGGAACTTCAGGGAGTAAAGGGATTCAACACCTTCCGATGGGACCTCATCGTGGCCAGACAGGAAAGCAATCTTCCTTATTTCATTGACTATGAGAAATTTCTTCCCGCCGGCCACTACCTGATGTCGCTGATGGTGGGGGCGAAGGTCTTGATCCGCCCTTTTGAAGTGGTGTCGACGATGTCGCCTTATCGGAGGTGAGGGGATACTGAGCGGAAGTTCAACTTCCGCCCAGTTCATGTTCTGGCTAAAAAATTGTACTTTTTCTTTAAGGATATTTTCTCTCGGCGGAAGTTCAACTTCCGCCGAGTAAGGTTAACTTCCGCCGAGTAAACTGACCAATATGCCCAACCACCCCAGCATATTCAACGATGTGATCGGTCCCGTGATGCGGGGCCCTTCCAGTTCGCACTGCGCGGCTTCGCTGCGCATCGGCAGGATCTGCCGCGACCTGATGCATGGGCAATTGCGTAGGGTGGAGATCGAGTTCGATCCGAACGGATCGCTGGCCACCACCCACAAGGCGCAGGGGTCCGATATGGGACTTTTCGGCGGTTTCCTGGGATGGGAGGCGCATGATGAAAGACTCACGGAGGCCGAAAGGCATTTGTCGCTGGCCGGCATTGAAGTGTCCATCGATATCCATGACATCGGCGCTGCGCACCCGAACACATACAAGTTCACCTTGCACAACGACAAATGCACCCGAACCCTGACAGCTTTGTCGACCGGGGGTGGAATGATCGAAGTGATCGAGGTCGATGGTTCGCCGGTGAGCATGTTGGGTGATTATTTTGAAACCCTGGTCTATACCTCTGACGATCACAAGGTGCATGGACTTCTGGATGGGGTCTTCCGATACGATGACATGATCTTTCATAAGGGACCGCGGCCTTATGTGGAAGTCCGCGCGCAGTCGCATCCGGATGCATCGTTGACGGAGGAATTGAGGAGCCTTGGGGATGTGGAGGATGTCGTTCTCCTGAGTCCGGTGATGCCGATCATGGCCCGCAGGGACATGAAAGTTCCATTCACCAACTGCGCGGAAATGATGGCTTTTGATGATGGCCGTGGACGACCACTCTGGGAATTGGCCATCGACTATGAAAGTTCAAGGGGCGGAATTTCGCGCGAGGAAGTGGTGTTGAAGATGCGCGAGATCGTTCGGATCATGGGCAATGCCATTGAGACCGGTTTGAACGGTACATCATATGAGGATCGGATCCTGGGCAGCCAATCGCCCGGGTTCAAAAGAAAAATGGAAAGTGGGGCGCTGGTGAAAGGAGACCTGCACAATCGCATCATTATGTACGTTTCAGCCATCATGGAGGTGAAGAGTTCCATGGGTGTCATCGTGGCTGCCCCTACAGCGGGTTCCTGTGGGGCCCTGCCCGGTGCTTTGTTCGCCGTGGCGCATGAGTCCGGTTATCCGGAGGAGGCGATCGTCAAAGGCATGCTGGCTGCAGGGTTGATCGGCGTGTTCATCGCTGGTCATGCCACTTTCGCCGCAGAGGTAGGCGGGTGCATGGCCGAGACCGGATCTGGCGGCGGCATGGCTGCTGCGGCCATTGTCGGCATGAAGGGGGGCAGCCTGGAGCAATCCATCGCCGCGGCATCCCTTGCACTCCAGAATTCACTGGGCATCATCTGCGATCCCATAGGAAACCGAGTGGAAGCACCCTGCCTGGGCAGGAATGTCATGGCCGCTACCAATGCTTTGTCTTCTGCCAATATGGCCCTCTCTGACTATGCGCACCTGGTGCCCCTTGACGAGGTCATCGATACGATGAAGGCCGTGGGTGACCGGATACATCATACGTTGCGCTGCACCAATCTGGGTGGGCTGGCCATCACGGCCGCGGCGAAGGAGATCGAGAAAAGGCTGGAAGAGCGGGCCGGGGCATTCTTCAAAAGCTGTTGATCGAACTCATCTAACCCCGGGTTTAAACCCGGGGTTAGATGAGAGGTGGTGCAACTTTTCTCCTCCTCAGGTGTTTAGATGCTAAAACCCATGAAAATCCTGATCATCATACTCGCAGCGGTCATGCTGGTCATTTTCATCATCCAGAAGGTCATGGCAGCCGCAAATGCGAAACTTGAAAGGCAGGCATACCGGCTCGTCAGCCGGGATGGGAAGTTCGAACTCAGGGACTATCCCAGCGCAGTCATGGCCACGGTGCATTCATCCGGGAATGGGGAGGGCCGATCTGAAAATTCAAATTTTCGCAGACTGGC
>Ga0075026_100000977_pt1 | contig 12052 bp, 6 predicted proteins | sample Str012_2_FD_71392 | JGI IMG/M metagenome (GOLD analysis project Ga0075026, IMG submission 71392) | Freshwater sediment microbial communities in response to fracking from Pennsylvania, USA - Straight Creek_MetaG_SC_2012 | ecosystem: Environmental > Aquatic > Freshwater > Creek > Sediment...
TTTAAATTGCTCCATATATTTCCCGACTAAACTTTTCCACTGCAGGTAAGAGCCCGACAATAACATGACCGGCCAATCGCTGCCGAAAAGCAGGCGTTCCGTTCCAAATGCTTCAAACACAACATCGAGATAAGGGAAGAAATCGCCTGCACTCCAATTACGCCAGTTTGCTTCTGTAAAGAGTCCTGATAATTTGCAATGCACCTGCGGATGTTGCGCGATTTCCTTCATCAGGAACCGCCAGTTATTGATCTCACGGTTACGGATATCCGGTTTTGCACAATGATCGACAATAAGTTTTTGATCTGGGAGATTGGAAACAAAATCAACTACTGAGTTTAACTGGTAGTGGTATACAAGAATATCATAGGTATAGTTGAATTTCTTCAGGTGCTGAACACCTTGCTGGAAACTTCGTCTCAGTAAAAAATCATTGGCCTCTCCCTGCACAATATGCCGCCAGCCCTTAATGATCGGAAATTCCGAAAAATGAGTCAGTCTTTCTTCAAGATTTTCTGCCTGCAGGTCGATCCACCCCACCACCCCTTTAATAAATGAATGTGTTTTCGCGAGTTCTATCAGGAAATAATTTTCCAGTTCAGACTGATCAACCTGTACTGCTACGCAACTGTCTATATGGTTTCTTCTTGCACTCAACGCCAGGTCTTCCGGAAGATAATTTTGTTTTAACACTTTCATGTCGTCACCGATCCAGGTATCGCGCATGGCACTGTATTTCCAGAAATGAACATGGGTATCTATGGCACCATATTCTTGATCATCCGATAAACTGATTAAATCATCTTCTGTTGACTGATTACTCATAGACCCTAATTAATATCATCCCGGTTTACCTGCTTTAGTCCAGGCTTCCCAACTGATCAATGTTTGTTTTGCAGAACCCAATCCGTCTATGCCGAGTTCTACCTCATCTCCTGCCTTCAGGTACCAGGGACTGGGCTTTTGTCCGAGTCCTACTCCGGCCGGTGTACCTGTACTGATGATATCACCGGGCAGCAGGGTCATGAACTGGCTTACATAGGATATCACAAAAGGAATTTTGTAAATGAGATTCTTAGAATTACCATCCTGTACTATTTTCCCATTCACGGTAAGCCATAACCGAAGATTGTTGATGTCGGGGATTTCGTCTGGCGTAACCAGGTAAGGTCCAATCGGCGCAAAGCTGTCACAGCTTTTCCCTTTTACCCACTGTCCGCTTCGTTCAATTTGAAAAGCTCTTTCACTATAATCGTTGTGCAGCATATAACCAGCTATATATTTTGCAGCATCGGCCTCATCCACATAAGACGCTTTTTTACCGATGACCACCGCCAACTCAACTTCCCAATCCGTCTTTTCACTGTTTTTGGGAATGATCACCGCATCATTGGGCCCGTTGATGGCAGTTGTTGATTTAAAAAAGATTACTGGCTCCGGGGGCACATTGGCCTGTGTTTCTTTTGCATGGTCAGAATAATTCAACCCGATGCAAACGATCTTCGAGGGCCTTCCTATTGCAGGACCAAATCTTTTGACCGGATCAATAACGGAGCAGCTATTTCTATTTTGTGTCACCCAATGTGACAAACGGCGGATACCATCCGTTTCAAAGAATGATTCATCATAGTCTTCTCCAAAAGCAGATACATCGAGGTGCGTTCCGTCTTTTAATAAAGTGCCCGGGCTCTCTTTTCCAGATTGCCCATGCCGGAATAGTTTCATACGTGCAATTTTCCTGTTAAACTTAAGATTTTTTTGATTGAGAAGGTGATTCTGAAAGATCCGGTATTTCGTTTATGCCTTCACCAACCGAAATGACAATGGTTTCAAAAACTAACACTCATTAGCTTTTTACTCTAATTTTGTTTAATGGAATCCAGCAAAAATATCCGTATCGTAACAGCAACAAGTCTGTTCGACGGGCATGATGCCGCCATCAACATCATGCGACGCATCATGCAAAGCAAGGGCGTAGAAGTTATTCACCTCGGCCATAATCGCAGCGTGCATGAAATTGTAGAATGTGCTATTGAAGAAGATGCACATGCCATTGCTGTCACTTCTTACCAGGGCGGACACGTTGAATTTTTCAAGTACATGAAGGATTTGCTCGGGGAAAGTGGATCGGGTCACATTAAGATATTTGGTGGTGGCGGTGGAACGATTTTGCCGGCGGAAATTGAACTACTTCACCAATACGGGATCAACAGAATCTATACACCGGATGATGGACGACATATGGGACTCGAAGGAATGATCGAAGATTTATTGGAAAGATGCGCGGTACCCCTTTCAACTCCAAATACTGAGGGAAGTAGTTTTACGAGTCATTCGGGAAATGATCACAATAAAAATTTCGTCCTTGGAGAATGGAGAGATATTCTTACCGTCTCCAAAGCGATCACGCTGGCAGAAAACGGGATGGATTATAAATCATTTTCCCGTGCATTAGGCGATCCTACACAGCTTTCATCTTCATCGAAGCCTATCGTGTTGGGTATTACCGGAACCGGCGGCGCAGGCAAGTCCTCTGTTACTGATGAAATCGTGAGAAGGTTCCTGCATGACTTCCCAGACAAAACGATTGCAGTGGTTTCTGTTGACCCATCGAAGAAAAAAACGGGTGGCGCATTATTGGGCGACCGCATCAGAATGAATTCAATCCACCACCCGCGTGCTTATATGCGCTCCCTCGCCACGCGGGAAAGTGACCGGGCATTGAGTGCTTATGTACGGGAAGCAACAGAAATTTGTAAAGCGGCGGGTTACGATTTCATTATTCTCGAATCAGCAGGCGTTGGTCAAAGCGATGCTTCCATCCTCGACTATTGCGACTTGAGCCTCTACGTTATGACACCAGAATATGGTGCTCCTTCGCAACTCGAGAAAATCAACATGCTCGATTATGCGAATTTCATCGCTATTAACAAATTCGATAAGCCCGGTGCGCTGGATGCACTTCATGATGTGCGTAAGCAATACAAAAGGAGTCACAAATTATTTAATGCCAATGATGATGAACTGCCGGTGATCGGCACGATGGCTTCCCAATTCAATGATTCCGGCATCAATCAACTCTTTCAATGGATCCTGCGCGGGTTAGGAGCTGAATATCAGTCAAACTTGTTAAGTGAAGACGCAGCGTTAGTCAATCCAAAAATTCAACCATCACTTCATATCATTCATTCCTCGCGCATTCGCTACCTGAGTGAAATTGCGGAAGGTATCAGGGCATATGACCAGCTGGTAAAATCGCAATCGGCCGTTGCCTCCAAACTATATCAATTGCATGGGGCACTGAACATTTTAAAAGAAACAAACCAAAACGATGCTTCAGAAGCTATTGAAAAACTGGAAGAACAAATCTTGCTCTATGAAAGCCAGTTGAATACTGTCAGTCGCAAAATCATACAAAACTGGCCCAATAAAGTACGTGCATACGAAGAGGATTTTTACCAGTACACGGTTCGCGACCAAGTCGTGAAACAGGAAATGTACACCCACACGCTCAGTGGAACAAGGATCCCAAAAGTAGTATTGCCAAAATTCAGGGATTGGGGAGATCTTCTTGAATGGAGGGCGCAGGAAAATGCACCCGGACTTTTCCCTTTCACTGCAGGCGTATTTCCATTAAAACGTGACAGCGAAGATCCGACCCGCATGTTTGCAGGTGAAGGCAGTCCCGAGCGGACCAATCGGCGCTTTCATTATGTGTCGATGGATCAGCCTTCCCTCAGACTGAGTACGGCTTTCGATTCGGTTACACTTTATGGTGAGGATCCGGCAAGAAGACCCGATATCTATGGAAAAATCGGCAACAGCGGTGTGAGTATCGCGACCGTCGACGATGCCAAAAAACTTTATTGCGGATTCGATCTTACTGATCCTAAAACATCGGTGAGCATGACGATCAACGGACCTGCACCGGTAATCCTGGCCTTTTTCCTAAATGCGGCAATAGATCAACAAGCTGAACATTGGATCAACCAACATGGCATGTGGCCAGAGATAAACGACAAAATCAATCGTTTTTTCCCGGAGTTTCTAAGACCTTCCTATCGTCCGTTTGGAGAAGATGGAAATATTGAATCGATGGATCATGTGGCTAAAAATTCCGATGGCAAATCATTGGGATTGGGTCTGCTTGGTATCAGCGGGGAGGATGTACTGTCAAAAGAAGTATTTGAACAAATTAAGTCCAGCACCTTATCTAAGGTGCGCGGAACGGTGCAATCTGACATACTTAAAGAAGACCAGGCTCAGAACACCTGTATTTTCTCAACTGAATTTGCTTTGAAACTGATGGGTGACGTACAGGAATATTTTATCCGGCATTCCGTTAGGAATTTTTACAGTGTGTCGATCAGCGGATACCATATTGCAGAGGCAGGCGCTAATCCTATTACTCAACTCGCTTTTACATTGGCTAACGGTTTTACCTACGTAGAATATTATCTAAGCCGGGGGATGTCGATTGATGATTTCGCCCCAAACCTTTCTTTTTTCTTTAGTAACGGAATGGACGCAGAATACAGTGTAATTGGCCGGGTAGCGCGTAGGATCTGGGCCAAAGCCATGAAATATAAATACAAGGCCAACAAGCGTAGCCAGATGCTCAAGTACCATATTCAAACCAGTGGGCGTAGTCTGCATGCGCAGGAAATTGATTTCAATGATATCCGAACAACATTACAGGCGCTCTATGCGATCTACGATAACTGCAACAGCCTTCATACAAATGCATACGATGAAGCCATCACCACACCCACAGAAGAAAGTGTTCGCCGGGCCATGGCCATTCAATTAATCATCAACCGCGAACTGGGTAGCGCCAAGACCGAAAATTTTATTCAGGGTTCGTTCATCATAGAAGAACTCACAAACCTTGTAGAAAATGCGGTACTCAAAGAATTCGACCGGCTTACGGAAAGAGGTTCTGTGCTGGGCGCTATGGAGAGAATGTACCAGCGTAACAAAATCCAGGAGGAAAGCCTTCATTACGAAAGTCTCAAACACAGCGGTGCGTTGCCCGTTGTGGGCGTCAACACTTTTTTAAATAAAAAGGGCAGTCCGACAATTATTCCCGAACAAGTGATCCGATCCACGGAAGAAGAGAAGGAACAACAAATACAAAACCTACAGGCATTCCATCAGCGCAATGAAAAGCAAGCCAATGACAAACTCAAAAAACTTAAAATGGTAGCCCTGGAAAATGGAAACCTCTTTGAAGAACTGATGGAGACCGTGAAATACTGCTCACTTGGGCAAATTACGCATGCACTCTATGAAGTAGGCGGACAGTACCGAAGAAATATGTAGGCGATCCCACGGCGGATTACAACATTGAAAATTTTCTGGGGTGTTGATTTTTCGTAACTTTCTGTCAAACGATGGTTTATGAAATATCATTTCTTTTCGGCCATCTGCTTCTTTTTTCTCCTGCCGCTTGGCCCGACAACGGAAATATCAAGGGATCAAAATCCCCTTACAGCATTATCTCCTGGTTTATTTGACCAGGATGAACCACTGAACATCCAGTTGAGCGGAAACGTTCGATCGGTCTTTGATGACCGGGGTGATAATCCTGCTTATCATCCGATGGTACTTTCCTATAAAGGAGATCAGAACCAGGATGTCCCTATTCCAGTAGAAGTAAAGACCCGTGGACATTTCAGGAAATCGCGAGATAATTGTGCCTATCCTCCATTGCTGATTTCATTTTCAAAAAAGGAGTCCGTCGCGAATACCCTGTTTTCGGAGCAGAACAAAGTAAAACTGGTGATGCCCTGCACTGGCGATCAATATGTAGTGAAGGAATGGCTCGTGTACAAACTTTATAATCTCATTACTCCAAAAAGTTTTCAAGCCCGTTTGGTCAAAGTGATATTCTCAGATCCGGAGCACAAAAAACCCTCCGGGGATTTCTTTGGAATTCTGCTGGAAGAAGAACACCAGGTGGCTGCGCGCAATCACGCTGTTACTTTGGAGAAAAAATTATTGAGACCTGAAAACACCGAGGCAGATCCATTCCTAAAGATGGCAGTTTTCGAATATATGATCGCCAATACCGATTGGTCTGTACAATATCTTCAAAACATCAAATTGCTCGCACCAGATTCTAATTCCATTCCCACCACTGTGCCCTATGATTTTGATCATGCAGGGATCGTAAGCACTCCCTATGCACTACCTGCAGAAGAACTGCAAATGAGTTCGGTTAGGGAAAGACGTTATAGAGGTTACTGCGTGACCGACATGAAAAAATTCGATCCTGCCATAGCATTGTTCAATTCACTCAAGGACTCTATTTATGCTGTATATACGCACTGTACATTGCTCGATGCAAAATATATAAAGAATACAACCGAGTACCTGGATGCGTTTTATAAAACCATCAACAGTCCCGCGGCGCTCAAAAAAGCATTTCAGTATCCCTGCGATCCCGGTGGCACCGGAAATGTAGTGATTCATGGACTCAGCAAGGACTGAAGTATTGTGCTTATTGGCTAAATTGAGTGTTCAATCAGGTCAGTGACTATGCACAGGATCAGTCTCCTATTACTTATGTTCTGCTGTTGGAATTGCGCACCAAACCCCTATAAAGGGTCGAATAAGCTCTCCCGGAGCCACGTGAAGGAGCTAACGGACCAACTGAAGCAACCACCAGCAAATTACGTGAACGAAGTTCCCTGGGTCGGCTCTCCGAATTTTGATTTGCGCAAACCTAATTTTATTATCATCCATCACACGGCACAAAACAGCTGTGACCAAACGCTCGGTACGTTCAGTAATACTCAGTCAAAAGTGAGTGCACACTATGTGATTTGTAAAGACGGGACCGTGCACCATATGCTGAATGACTATTTGCGCGCCTGGCAGGCAGGTGTTAGCAAATGGGGAAACAACACCGATATCAATTCTTCCAGCATTGGTATAGAGCTCGACAACAATGGCTTTGAATATTTCACAGAACCGCAGCTAAACAATTTGATATTGTTGTTGGATACCTTGAAGAAAAAATACAATATACCCACTGCCAATTTCATTGGTCATGGAGATATTGCACCGGGTAGAAAAGTAGATCCTAACTGGCGCTTCCCCTGGAAATTGCTAGCCGAACATGGATTTGGAAACTGGTATGGCGATACAAGCTATGTGGCGCTACCAGTGGGATTCGATCATTTGCAAGCTCTTCGTATCGTAGGCTATGATTTAAAAGATAGCGTTGCCGTGATCAGTGCCTTCAAACGGCATTGGTTGCAGGACACCCTTGCGGCGGTGTTATATGAACCAGACCTAAAAATTCTGTACAGTCTCTCTAAAACATACCAGTAATATTTTAGTCGGGGCAATCATTTTCTGCGTCTTACTCCCATGGCTACACGAGACTGTTTACTTTCTTTGAAATAGCCGCTGCGCCGACAGGATAACCAAAAACGACCTACTCAGAAATTTCAACTAACTTTGCGGCATTTTCAAAGAACCGGTAGTGGGTTTCCATGATCCGGTATAACTGATACCATTTGCGTTTTACTGAATTCAACTTTAACCCGGACTTGTTGGAAGGAATTGCAGCCTCAGGCTATGAAACCGCCACCCCCGTACAGGAAGCCGTGATCCCACCGATCTTAGCAGGCAGAGACATCATCGCATCGGCACAAACAGGAACCGGAAAAACAGCGGCCTTTCTTCTTCCTATAATGCATAAACTGCTACAACACCGTGTAGAAGGACAGGTGAGTGTGCTGATCATTGTTCCTACCCGTGAGTTGGCCCAGCAGATCGCGCAACACGTAGAAGGGCTTTCCTATTTCACCAACATAAGTTCCATCGCAGTATATGGCGGTAACGATGGAAGCAATTTCGTGAATGAAAAAAAGGCTTTGCAGATGGGAGCCGATATAATCGTATGCACGCCGGGAAGAATGATTGCCCATCTTAATATGGGCTACGTAGCTTTAAAAGGATTGCAGTTTTTAGTGCTCGATGAAGCAGACCGTATGCTCGACATGGGCTTTCAGGACGATATCAGCAAAATCATTTCATTTCTCCCGCCGAGTCGGCAAACTTTGTTGTTCTCAGCAACCATGCCCGATAAAATACGGCAGCTTGCGAGGGCCATCCTGAAAGATCCTGCGGAAATTTCGATCGCCATTTCCAAGCCTCCGGAAAAGATTATTCAGAAAGCATTTGTAGTATACGACTCACAAAAACTTGCAGTTCTAAAATATTTGTTGAAAACAATCCCTTTTAAAAGCGTACTCATCTTTTGCAGCCGCAAGCAAAGCGTGAAACAACTGGCGAGTGAGTTGCAGAGAGCGCGCTTTTCCATCGGGGAAATGCACAGTGACCTGGAACAGGTTTACCGGGAAGATGTTTTATCCAAATTTACCAATGGCCGCATACCGATACTCGTTGCCACGGATATTTTATCACGGGGGATTGATATCGATACAATAGACATGGTCATCAATTACGATGTGCCGCACGATGGAGAAGATTACGTGCATCGCATCGGGAGAACTGCGCGCGCAGAACAAGATGGCATGGCCTTTACTTTCATCAGTGAAAAAGAACAGAATCGATTCGCAACCATCGAAGCATTGCTTGGCAAGCCCGTGGAAAAACAACCGATTCCTGAACAGTTCGGGCCTGTGCCGGAATATCAACCCCGCGCAAAATCTTCCCACAATGGAAGAAAACCAGGCTCTGCACAAAAAAGACAATTCCATCCGAGAAAGAACAGCCGATAGGTAGGTAAAGGAATAACTATCTATGCTTGCCTGTCATCCTGATCTATTCATGTTCATTGTTTGCCTTGCAGTATCTTTAGCTGCCCGGAAAGATGCATTTACCCATCAATGAATGCATGCCATCATTTGTCATCGAAACCAATACTATGACAGCAGAACAACAACGTCTGAATGTAAATAACGCGAAGAAAATTCCACTGGAACAATGGGGTCCCTATCTCAGCGAGCGTCAATGGGGAACCGTGAGGGAAGACTATAGCAGCAACGGTGATGCCTGGCACTATTTTCCCTACGATCACGCTCACTGCCGCGCTTATCATTGGGGAGAAGACGGCCTTGCGGGCATTTCAGACTTCTTTCAAAACCTTTGTTTCGGAGTGTCAATTTGGAACGGCAAGGACCCGTTGTTGAAAGAACGTCTCTTTGGCCTTGGCAATAGTCAGGGGAACCACGGCGAAGACGTAAAAGAATTATACTACTATCTCGACAATATTCCTACACATTATTATATGGAATATTTGTATAAATATCCGCAACAATTATTTCCCTACGAAAGTTTGTTAAAGGAAAATCGGGCCCGCACGAAAGAGCAACCAGAATTTGAAATCCTGGATACCGGCGTATTTGACAACTCAGAATATTTTGATGTTACTGTCACCTACGCAAAACAAAATGCCAAGGATATTTTCATCAGGATAAATATACATAACCGCTTCACGAAAGCCGCGGATATAACGGTATTGCCTACCCTATGGTTTTACAATCGTTGGTCATATGACCTCGAAAAAAAACCAGTAATCAGTATGCGCGACAAAACGTCGGTAAAAGCCTCGCACAGCAGGTTAGGATCTTATTATCTTTATTTCCAGCCACCCAAAGACAGGTTATTCACAGAAAATGAAACCAACTTACTGAAAGTAAAGGGCATCCCCAATGCCACACCCTTTGTGAAGGATGCTTTTCATGACGCCATCATCAAAGGAGAAAATCTTGAGTTGCTTCGACAAAAAAAATCAGGAACAAAATTCGCACCCGTATATCGATACCGGGTTGAAGGCGGCAAATCACAGGACATTTATCTCCGGTTGAGCAATAAGTCGCTGGACACCCCCTTCGCTAAAGGATTTGAATATATTTTTTCAAACCGGAAAGAAGAAGCTGATGCTTTTTATGCAGACATCCTTCCTTCGAACGGAAGTCCGGAGGTTATCAACCTGCAGCGGCAGGCACTGGCCGGGTTATTGTGGAGCAAACAATACTATCACTACGATGTAGAAAAGTGGCTCACCACAACGGATGGCATTTCTACCTCAACCGCTGGCAAACAATTCGGTCGCAATCACGACTGGAAACATCTCAAGAACCAGGATATTATCGCGATGCCCGACAAATGGGAATACCCCTGGTACGCGGCCTGGGATATGGGCTTTCAGTGCATCCCGATGTCACTCGTTGATGCTTCCTTTGCGAAAAACCAGTTATTGCTCATCATGCGGGAATGGTACATGAAACCTGATGGACAACTACCAGCTTACGAATGGAATTTCAGCGATGTCAATCCGCCCGTACAAGCATGGGCGGCATTGCAGGTTTACCGGATTGAAAAAGAACAAACCGGTAAGGGCGACATCGCTTTTTTAAAGAGAATATTTCAAAAACTGCTGATCAATTTTACCTGGTGGGTTAACCGGAAAGACCCGAACGGAAATAATATGTTTGAAGGAGGATTTCTTGGACTGGATAATATCGGCGTGTTTAACAGAAGCATTGAACTCCCCGGCCAGATGCAACTTGAACAGGCCGATGGTACCAGCTGGATGGGCATGTACGCATTGAACATGATGGATATGGCACTTGAAATTGCTGTGAAAGACGAAGCATTTGAAGATACCGCCACTAAATTTTTTGAGCAGTTCGTGATGATTGCTGAAGCTTTGAATGAACAGGGCATGTGGAACGAAGAAGATAAATTTTTCTATGATACCCTTTCCATTGCCGGTTCCACGCCCATCCAACTTCGCATACACTCGATCGTTGGTATCACAACACTATTTGCGGCTTCGATTATTGAAAAGAGTAAGCTGGACAAACTTTCCGATTTCAAAAAAAGAATTACCTGGTTTGAAAGCTACCGTTTAAAGAATAATAAGTTCTGGCCTAACGAAGAAAAAACAGACGGGGATACGATCCTTTTGTCGCTCGTCCCCAGGGAAAGACTGGTTTATTTGCTGGAGAGATTATTGAATGAGGATGAATTCCTTTCACCCGGTGGCATCAGAGCCCTGTCGAAGTATCATGAAATAAATCCATATTCCGTAACTATCGATCACATCAACTATACCATCCAATACGATCCCGGTGATTCGACCTCCAATCTCTTTGGAGGAAATTCAAACTGGCGCGGACCTGTTTGGATGCCGATCAATTATATTATCATCCAATCGATTCGCAAATACGGAAGTTTCTATGGCGACTCGCTGAAAGTGCAATACCCCTCAGGTTCAGGATCCTTCCTCAACCTGGAACAGGTAGCAGATGAATTGACGAACCGGGTAATCAGCCTTTTTGAAAAAGACAGCAAAGGAAACAGCCCGCAGTATGGAGACTATAGCTGGTTCTATAAACAGCCCGGCAACGAGCACCTGAATTTATTTTATGAATATTTTCATGGCGACAATGGACAGGGGCTGGGTGCAAGCCATCAAACCGGTTGGACGGCGCTTGTTGCGGAGTTAATTCGTGAACATTTCAAAATGAAAAGTTCCCCATCCCTTGAAGGTGCAGGCAAATAGCTAATTGCTGTTTCCGCCTTCATCGCGAAAATGGATTGAATCTTTTTGTCAATCGAATTTCCGGAGTCTTTACCACTTCATAAAATCCGATTAAATTATTCTACTTTTACCCGATCCAGCGTCTATGCAATCGACCACCGAAGACATTAAGAAACTTTTCGCACAATACAGCCAGGACCTGGTTACCAGCATTGAAAAAATTCCACAATCGGGTAGCAACCGCGTTTATTTCAGGCTTCGGACCAGTCAACGATCCTATATCGTAACCTACGGAACGCATGTCCTGGAAAACAAAACTTTTATTTATTTCAGCCGGCATTTCCAGGCCTCCCATTGCCCGGTACCGAAAATCTACGCTGTAAACGACGATTCCACCATTTACATACAGGAAGACTTCGGCGATACCTCATTACTCGCCAGGCTTGAGCAGTATGGTCATAACGATTATGTATACTCGCTTTTTAAGCAGAGCCTAAAACAGCTTGCTCACCTGCAAATCAAGGG
>Ga0075026_100000978_pt1 | contig 12040 bp, 8 predicted proteins | sample Str012_2_FD_71392 | JGI IMG/M metagenome (GOLD analysis project Ga0075026, IMG submission 71392) | Freshwater sediment microbial communities in response to fracking from Pennsylvania, USA - Straight Creek_MetaG_SC_2012 | ecosystem: Environmental > Aquatic > Freshwater > Creek > Sediment...
ACAATCGTCATGATCACCATCACCGTAAAGAGCAACCCTGTGATGATGCCGCGCTGCAAGCCGATGTTGAGAATGATCAACTCCGTCAAACCGCGTGCATTCATCAGTACGCCAATCGCCAGCGCGCTGCGATTGTCCTCACCGCTGATACGCGCTGCCGCCCAACAGGCCACGCCTTTGCCCAGACAAGCGGCCAATAGCACGACCAGCGCAATACCCCATAACCAAGGGCTATCAACCAAGTTAATGTGCGTGTTCAGCCCTGAGTAAACAAAGAAAAGCGGCAACAAAAAGGTGGTGGTCAGCGGCTCAATTTGGCGTTGCACTTCGCGGGCAAAGCGCCCACGCGGCATGGCTGCGCCCATGATAAAAGCGCCAAAGACGGCATAAATGCCAACGCGGTCGGTAAACCACGCGCCCAGCATGACCAAAATCAAGGTAATGGTGAGCAAGGTGGGACTGACCCCTTTGTCTCGCTCGGCCATTTTACCTAGCGGTTGCAGCAACCGTTGCCCAATCGTCAAGGTGCCGATGGCATAGAGCGTACCGCCACCAATCGCCAGCACGGCGATCATGGGGTTGCCGCTAAAGCTCGCCAGCACCAAGGCGAGCACACACCAGGCCGCGCCATCGTCAATCGAGCTGGCCGCCAACGCCAGCGTTCCCAATGAAGTGCCCGATAAACCGCGCTCGTAGATGATGCGCGCCAACATCGGGAAAGCGGTGATCGACATCGCCGCGCCGACAAAGAACATCGCTTCCCAGGTTACAACCTTTGGCGCGAAGAAACTTCCGTCGCGCACCAGGAAGAAACCAAGCCCACAGCCCAACACAAACGGCATCAGAATGCCCGACAACGAAACCCCCGCCGCACTGCGCAGCCGATTGCGGATCAACGTGGTATCGAACTCCAACCCCACCAGAAACATATAGAGCACCAACCCTACTTGGCTGACGGCATAGAGCAGCCCCGTAGACGCAGCGGGGAAGACAAAAGCCTGTCCCGCGGGCCAGAACCAGCCAAAGAGCGATGGCCCCATCACCACGCCGGCGATCATCTCGGCTACGACCTGCGGTTGCCCCACCCATTTCGCCAGCCAGCCCACCGCTCGGCAGACCAACAGAATAGTGGCTAACTGCAAAAAGAAGAGGACGGAAACTTCAAAATTGGACATGAATTGTTCTCAACTGCTTCTTAAGAGTGAAACACTTTTGGATTGACAATGGCGTACAGGATGATTATCGCAACCGAACGTGGCTTGAATGTGGGTTGAACGTGGCGTTGCCTCTCGCAAGGTTCGCTTTTATCCTTGTTGCAAGACTTCAACCAATTTAACTGCTGCCGCCTGTTGAACTCGAAGGTTCTGCCCAAAGGAGATGCACACATGGTCGCCATACGCTTTGCCGAAGATCTCACCCGGCACCATGGCGATATGCTGCTCTTCCAACATGGTTTGACAAAAGTCCCAGCCAGACATGCCGCGATACGCAATGCGGGGAAAGAGATAAAGTGCTCCACCAGAAGGGGGCAGTTGTACATTGGCACATTGGCCCAGTGCCTCGGTCCAAAGGGCGTGCCGTTCCGCAAAGGCAGCACGCATTTCGGCCATCCGTTTGAGCCACAGCGCATCGCTAGGGAATTTGTCATTGACCATGCCCAATGCTAGAACGCAGGGTCGTACCACTTCACCACTCAATTGGTGTTCGCTGCCAAAAGTAAAATCAGATAGAAAATAGTAGTTTTTGAACAGGTGAAAACTACTATTTTTTATCTGATTTTACTGTAGCACACCAACGTGGCGTGAATGTGGAATGAACGTCACATAATGCTGGATACGCCATGCGTCTACCCTACTGTCAAAGACTACAACTTAACTCGGAAATATTCAATGTAGTCGGCAAATTTTTCATCAATCTTTTTCGTGTCTAAACCGAAAGTGGCTAAGGTATATTCATGTTTGCCATGTTTGTGCTGTCGATTGTTGTCTAGCCAATGCTGCATTTGCCCCACTGTATCCAAATGGATTTCTTGATGATAGTGCGCATACAATTGCTGTACCGTGCCGATGGGGTCGGCCAGCAAGTCGCTGTATTGTAGATCGTAAAATTGGGCTGGATTGGCCGTAGCGCGTATCTGCATCACGCGCTGTAAGGGCAAGGACCAGCGATTGATAACAATTTCCCCTACCTGTTCAGGGGCCAATGGGGTATCCCGCCACAGATTCATCACATTGCTTTGGACACTGCACAATGAAGCAATTGATTGGTATGGATGGCGGTGAAGATGAACGATGCGCGCATCGGGAAAAGTCGCCAAGATAGCCTCTACGCCTAACAAGTGCCCCGGGTTCTTGAGAATCCAGGGGGCACCTGGGCGGGACCATGACAGAATTTGCAGTTGTTGTTTATAGTAAAGATAGGCCGGACGCTGGTCGATTTGGCCGATCCAGTTCTGATAAGAAGGGATGTGATAGAAAAAAGCGGTATCAAAACAAGTAAATGCGTTTTGAAACAAAAGATAACATTCTTCCGGTATAGTTGGCTGCATCAAATGCATTGAGGCAACGGTTGGCAGGAAGGCTTCTAACTCGTGAATATAAGCTGCTGCTTGTGCAATCCTTGGATCAGTTTCCCCGGTTGCTGTTTGGGAAGACGGTGCAGGTTGTAATAATTCCCAAAATAGAGGCACGCGCGCCCCCGGCGTTTCCGCTAACAAGCGATGCAAAAAAGTCGTTCCACTGCGGGGTAAGCCAATGATAAACAGTGGGCTACGCACGGGTATCGCTAAGATTTCGGGGTGCTGTGTCAAAGTAGCTTGAATACGAAGTCGGTTTGCGAGCCAGCGCAGACATTCCGTTTGCAACCATTTTTGGCCGATGAGACTCAAGCCGGCTTCCTGCCGGCAAGTTTGTAGCAAAATTTGCATTCCTTCTCGAAAATTATCATCTCCCCAATCAGACAAGCCTGTCTGCTGTTGGGCAGCGCGCATGAGCGCTGCTTCCGACAAATCAATTGACGCGGCGCGGGGATTTAAAGGTAATTTCTGGGTCATTGTCAAATGCTCTCTTTCTCGTGAATCATTCACTTTGATGATAAGGTTTCTATCCAATATCGTCTGCACTCTGTGATCTGAACAATGGCAATAGTATATTCCCAAGCCCCACTAACAGACCGCTACCAGAGATGATGAACCCGGTCAAAATGCTCCACTGGAAAATCAAGATACCGCCAATGCAAACAACACTAGGTATGGTGGCGATCAGGAGATTATTCTGCATATTTGCCTCGAAATCCTGTACCATATCGAATAGTTGCCAAAGCTGATTTAAACTACCATCCATTAACACAATTTGTGCTGTGTCCGTCGCCATTGTCGTTGCGCCACGTAAGGAGACAGAAACATTTGCTGTTTTCAACGCAATGGCGTCATTGATGCCATCCCCGACAAAACAGATTGACTTACCCTCTTTTTGGAGTTTAGTGACAAGGGCGGCTTTGTTTTCCGGTAAGGTATTGGCAAAATAGTCGTCAACGCCTAACGCCTGTGCTAGTTTTTGGGTGGGTTGTTCATGGTCCCCAGAGATAATATAGATTGACATCTTGCGTTGGCGTAATTCTTCGATCACGCGTTTTGTCTCTGGGCGGAGGGTCGCATGGAGTTCAATTGCACCAGCTAATTGTTCATTGATAGCGACCATGATGAGTGAATCACCTTGTTCATGGCAGAATTCCTGTGCGGCCTGGATCTCGGGCGGGATGGGAATGCCTTGGGCTGCCATGAATCGTTCACTGCCAACGCGAATGATGCGATCCGCTAGTTGCACCTCTAGGCCGTAGCCAACTTCATACTTGGCATGGTCAAGTTTGGGCCAATCTAACCCGCGCGCAGTGGCGGCCGTGAGAATTGCCCGCGCAATCGGGTGGGTTTGTCCGTATTCGGCGGCGGCAGCGTACCGCAAGATGTCATGCTCATTACCATTACCACAGGTGTAGATCCTGCCTACTGTGGGCTGTTCTAGGGTAAGCGTTCCCGTTTTGTCAAAAATAATCGTATCAACTGTGTTCAACAAATCTAATGAACGCCCATCCTTGATCAGGATGCCCCGCCGCGAGGCGATGTTTAAGAAGGTTAGCATACTGGCCGGTGCAAATATGCGCATCCGATAGCCAAAGGTGTTGGTCAGCACCGCCAGCGCGCTGCCAAGTCCAAAGAAGGGCCAGACGATCGCACTTAAGCCAAGGGTTGGGAGCATCGTTCGGTCTGCAATGACTTCGCCACGGGACTGTATCAAGCTTTTGAAATCTGCGGTCTGCTGCAGTACTTTTCCGATCTGCATCGCTACCGTTTCCGTGCCTGTTTTTTGCGTTTCGACACAGATTCTACCTGCCAAGACCATGGTTGAAGCCAATACGGAGTCGCCGACACCCTTTTCAACTAGTTTAGATTCACCCGTCAAGATGTGCTGATCAATCGAGGCGAAACCAGCTGTAATGATGCCGTCGACCGGAATCGCCTGACCCGCGCTGATCATAACAACGTCACCGGCCTGGAGCTTTTCAAATGGAATTTCAACCTCTACACCATTCGCAAGGAGCCAGACGGAGCGAGGTTGTTTGCCAAAAAGATTCATTAAACTCTGCTTGGAGTGATCTTCACTTTTGAGCAAAAGTTTTCTGCCACCCGTAAATATCCAGATGCCCACTGTGCCGGCGGCCCAATATCTGCCCAATAATATACCCGTTAGGAGGAGCATGTCAAGCGTATAGGATGACACACGACGCTCTTTGATAGACTGATAGGACAACCGAAACAACGGAATGGCACAATAAATTAATCCAGGGATGGTCAGGACGATCAGTGGCGAATATAGAAAACTGAGCGCTGTAATCCCCAAATTAGTAGAGGCAACACGAAACGCACGATTGGCACGTTTTTCGGCTTCACTGATTTCTTGCCTGCCTCCGGCAATTTCCTGCAGTTGCTGCGTGCGTTTCCCACCCCAAAGAGGCGTAAGCTTTTTTGTAATCAGCAGACGAAGATGGCCGACCATACCTTCTTTCGGCGCTTTACCCTTCTGATCAAGCGGTGACCGATTTGGAACGGGATCGCGCGTTGCATAATTCTCAGTCAGTACTTGAACTAACGTTGGTTGTGGGCGCCTTTGCATAGAGACAGTCAAAGCTGTGCCTACTGCGCCTGTTACTACTAACCCTCCTAACATAGCTAGCTCCTTAGCTTCAACTCGCCAATGCACTGTTCGGGGTTTGTCACAATCGTGCGGGTCACCCGCGCGATATCTTCGTTCATTTTCACGATAGTCGCTTCTTTGAAGAGGCGCGGGTTGTAATAGGTTCCACCCAAGATGGTAGAGCTGCCTTCCACAAGCCAGAAACCTAAATCACCCTCTGTAAACGTCTGTACCTCAAATCCTGGAAAGCTTTCGACTGTCAACCCACCAAAATCAACCGGTTGGGTGTCGTTTGGATCGAATAGTTGCGCAGCTTCAGGGAAAATATGCAGTCGCTCAAAACAATAAGTCACCCGTGCCAGTGGCATTAAGCCTGCGGTCAGCTTTATGTCAAGCTGCTCGGCAATCGACAAAAAAGGATAGCCTTGATGCGCAAGCCCTTCTAAAGCTTTTGCTTGGGCCAAGCTACACACATCCTGCAAAGTTAATTCATCGGATAGGTGGACACGGAGCAAAACATGATTTGTCATTGATGTCATCGTACGCGCTACCTCATCATTGATCCGATTCGCCAGGCGGGTAGCAAGACGTACTTCAGATTGCTCACAATATTTGTACAACAGCACTTGGAGCACCGCTAGAAAAAACTGGAAGTAAGTCAGCTTTTCACGGGCAATAAAGTGCTTGACTTGTTGGTAAAGCTCAGTGGCAAGCACGAGCGAACACATCTTCCCCCACAAATAATTGGTGGCAGGACGCGGGTAATCGGTAGGAAGCTGCATGTCCGTTAATTCACCCATCAACTCTTTCCGCCAATAACGCCACAGCCTATCCCCCTCCGGTCCACGCAAGAGCGCCGCCTGCCAGCGATTATAGTCGAGCAGTGACCAACCCACAGGCGGTAGGGTTGCTGCAACGCCCGTAGACTCTGCTTGATACAAGGTCCGTAACTCGTCGAACATCATCCAGCAGGCCCACCCATCCATAATCATATGGTTGGCGATTATGTGGAAAAGCTGATCCTCTGTAGAGCGGATATACAAACGGAATTTGATCCCCAAATCGTTGACCAAATCCCAAGGCGTGGCGCTCTCTTGGTCAGCAGCCTGGATCAGCGCCTCGTCGGTCCATGTCTGCGCCTGAATCATGGTAAAATCTACCTCGACTTTTGGGCGTACTTTTTGGTAGCAACGTCCCTGATCTGTGGTAAACGTAACGCGTAGCCCATCATGCCGATCAACAAACGCTTGGCAAGCGCGGCGCAAGGCGGGCACATCAACGCTGGAGCGAATCCACAGGGCTTGGTGGATCTGTAAGTGAGCCGGATTTTCTGCAACACCTTGTTGATACAAGTTATGGTAAACTTCTTGCATCGGTGAGATAGGCTGCCACCCTGCTGCGCGCAAATGTTCGGGAACCTCTTCCCCATAATCTGGCGCTTGCGCTGCGTCCTCAACCCTAGCAAATTTGCTTGTCTTAAGCTGCCGGTCGATTTCAGTCGCTAGTTCGTGAATCGTCTGCTGCCAAAATTGTGCCAACGGAATTTCGATTTGACCTGCCATCAGCCTGTTGTGTAGGCGCGCAACCATCAAAGAATCGGTCACGAACGTGTTCAGCGCTGCGTCTGCGTCAACTCGTTCTTCCGATACACCTAAGAGACCGGCGACCTGGATGCGAATCTTGTTGACCAAGTAGCCGTAACGTTCTACCTGTGGCAACTCTTGCCATTGGCTATACAGGTTGCTACCCTCTGAAGGGTTAGTTGCTCCGAATAAAAATGCATCATCGCTAAATGCGGCAAAGGGTGAAGGATTTGAATTCATTGCTATTATTCTTTCCAAAATTGCTAATTACGATTTAAATAATGCCTTATCTACTGGTGGACTCTCCCCCAACTGTGCCGCCATCCAGTCACCCAACACAGGCAGTACATCGCCAAAACGGCTATAACAGATGTGTTCAGCCCCTTCTAAAATCCACGTATCGATCTCACCCTGCGCCCATGCCTGCAGCCGCTCAATCTGTTCTATCGGCACCAGATGATCGGCGCTACCATGAACAAGCAACAGTGGACAAGCGACGGCTTGGGGCAAGTCTGGTAGCGCGGGGAAATAATGCGCCGACTCGGCCATCGCCTGGTCATCGTCAACGCCAAACATCCGGGCAATCATCTCTTTGTTTCTGGCGGACAGGTTCAGAAAAGGGCCGCCATCGGCAAAGCCACTTACGCTAATGCAGGCGGCAATGCGCTTGTCGATTGCCGCGGCCCGCATCCCCCCAAAGCCCCCTGCGCAGATGCCAAAGATACCCACTGGTGAGGCTGGTGTTGCGTAAGCTTGGGCATAGAGAAAATCGAGCACTGCCTTCATCGTCAGCTCAAAGTCAGCCGTTGTCGCGTGGATTTGGGACAGCTCCCCCTGCCCGGGTGTGTCAAAGCAGACAACCGACACGCCGCGCGCCAGAAATGGTTGGCCTAGCTGGTGCAATTCCACTTCTTTCGCGAATTCTAGCCCGCCCAGGAGAATGACCACGGGTGCGCCGGCATGACTTACCTGAATGTAGCCCGGCAACGTTATGGCTTGATAGGCAATGGCAATCCTCTGGGGTGCAGCGGGCGCCAACTTGGTAAATTGACAATAAGCTTGCCGCGATTTCGTTTGGTACTCGATTTTTTGACTGCCCTGCATAAACATCTGAGCAAAGTGATAATAATTAGTAGCGCTCTGCCACCATTGGGCGGACGATTGCGGATGTCCACCCACCATCGCTTGCTCGGCCAACTGCTCATAGCGCAGAGCAAATTGCGCGATCGCCTTACTCCATGAGCGCCAGTCAATGGCCGCGCGATTGGCAGACAACAGATCGTTGTAGCTAATGCCAAAGGTCGTGGCGCGTAACTGTAATAGGAGTAGATCCTGATTGATTTGACCAGTCTGATTCATATGCTTATCACCTTAAACAGCGCTTTGCGTTTTTTCTGAGCGCCTGCTAAAGAAGTTAATATTGCGCAGCTTGCGCCCGTTGCAGATGGGTGTCCACCAATGCCGCTATATTCCCAATGGTGCTAAAATTCTCAAGGATGATTTCATCAAGTTGGACTGTTACATTAAATTTTTCGGTAATAAAGCTGATAAGCCGCAAAATGCCCATGGAATCGATTACCCGCTGCTCAAACAGCGGAAGGTCGTTGGTGAGGATAAAACCTGCTTGATCATACAAAAACGTTTCGGTAATATAATCTTTGAGGATCGCCTCGATTGATGATGTTTTATGCGTCGTGTTCATGTTTTTAACCTTTCCGTAGCATCAATACCTTCGCCAGCGTAGTGGGGAAGGAGACAAAAAAGGGAGCAATTGAGTAAGATTATGTTTTCAACTCTCACATTGGAAATGCAATTTCACGCAAAGGCTCCCATGGCTATTATCACGCTCTTAACGGTCCTAAGTCAAAGTATAGATGAAACGAGCATCCGGCAGTTGAGTATTATCGTAACCGCCGTACTGACGATGAGCGGACGGGTGACGATGTTAGGCATTGCGCGCTGGACAGAGCAAGGGGGGAGCTATCGTACGATCCAACGCTTCTACAATCACGTAATTCCGTGGGGGATGGTCTTATGGCTCTTTTTTGCCGCCTATCTTCTGCGCGAAGAAAACGAATATCTGTTAGTCGGTGACGAAAGTGTCGTCAGTAAAGCGGGTAAGCAAAGCTATGGTCTGGATCGATTTTTCAGTTCGATCTTTGGCAAGCCGATCGCAGGACTGGCGTTTTTTGCCCTTTCCCTGGTCAGCGTCCAAGAACGGAAAGCGTACCCATTACTCGTCGAACAAGTCACGCGCAGCGCAGCCGAAAAAGCCGCGAGTCAAACAAAGAAGGTCAAGGTAGCCACGAAAACGCCCGCTACGTCGAAACCGAAAGGAAAACCTGGCAGACCCAAAGGGGTGAAGAACCAAGATAAACGCCAGATTGAATGGACGGCGGAAATGCTGCGCCTCAAGCGCATGGGTTGTGAACTGTTGGAACGGGTCAAGGCGCGGGTGCGCATCCGCTATCTGGTATTGGCCCAGAGGGCGCCCCGTCATTTTGGCAACAATAATGTGACCCAAATGGTGCGCCAATCCTTAGGGCTTCACATCATTTGTAAGCTGCGGCATGACGCCGCCCTCTACTTGCCGTTTACGGGCGAGCAAGCTGGCAAAGGGCGTCGCCGTGTCTATGGCAGCAAACTCGACTTTGATAACATGCCAGCGCAATCTCTGGTCAAGAGTTTTACGGAAGACGGCCTCCAGACCGATATCTATCAAGCTACGCTCTTACACAAGGCGTTTGCTGACCCGCTCAACTGCGTGATCATCGTCAAAACCAATCGCACGACGCAGCGCAAGGCTCATGTGATTCTCTTTAGCAGTGACCTTGAACTCACCTTTGCTAAACTAATTGATGCTTACCAACTGCGTTTCCAGATCGAGTTCAATTTCCGTGACGCCAAACAATTTTGGGGCTTTGAGGATTTTATGAACATCAACCAGACCCCACTTACCAATGCCGTCGGTCTCGCTTTCTTTATGGTCAACTTGTCACATTTGCTGGTCACGCAGTTTCGCAAGACCTGTCCGCAGTTTGGTATTCTGGATCTCAAGGCCCACTTTCGTGCTCGCCGTTATGCCTTAGAAGCTTTAAAACTGCTTCCTGATTTTCCTGACCCAATTTTATTAGAGCAGATGCTCGATACCATGCCTGCTCTCGGTTCAATTCATCCCTGATTCACCCTTCGTCTCTTTCTTTCACTGACGAAGGTATTGTAACATGGTATAAACGTGGATACGATGAAAATTTAATTTTACCGTCTCTCAATTCCACAAGATCTGTCCCATACGTGATCACCGATACGCTTACCCCTTCATCACCGGGCGGGTGTTCGCAGCCTAGCACACCCGCGTGGCATGAACGTGGCATGAACGTGGCGCACCGCCAGACAAACGGCTTGTACTTGGGCAAAACAGGGAGAACTCCTGCTCCGCCGCGGTTGGTTGAGCAGGTACAGGTGCAGACCATGGATCGCACAGCGTGATGGCACTGTGAAATTTCAATGCGAAATCTCGCTGTGGGTAGAAGCATGGATTGGGGCAAGCTGTGGTATCACGGCGTATTTTATAGGCGCTGCGTAGATGGGCAATATGCGTGATGTGATGCTGCGTCGCCAAGTACGCACCCACAGCGCGCTGGGTAAGGAAACCGACGTTGTGTGCCCTGGTGACGACATCTCCATTATCGGCATGTCCATTACAAACGGGGGCGTTATAGTCCCCGATAATCAAAGTCCCCGATAATCAAAGCCTTGCAATGGATCTGATCTGCGGCTTGCCTTTCTCCCCATCCTGGCTAAGACCCGCTCGAATGGCTGAAAGTCGGATGGTGGGATTGTCAAGGATCAGCACCAAGATTTCCATGTAGTGGCCGATGAAGCGTTTGATCGTACTTTCTGCAAAGAGGTCGCTGTCATAGTCCACATGACCAAAGAGATAATCCACCCCTTCGATCACCTCAAACAAGATCTCACGCCAACTCCCAAACCAATGGGGAAAATCAGGAAGGCGCTGCACCTTGAGGCCGCCAAAGTCGATGGTCCCGGTCGGTTGCTGGTTGAGCAGTTCGATCACATTGCGGAAGGCGCGGGGCGTCTGCTGGTAGAGAAAACTGGTCTGGGGCATGGGCCGATCCGGATAGTGCGGGAGTGGCAGTTGTTCAAAGAGCAGCCGGTGCGGATATTCCCGGTGCTCAAGCGTTGTGAGGGCCTCCGCGCGCACCCGGGCCAGCAGTTCGCGGAAGGTAGGATCGTCGGCCAGATTGGGGCGCAGCATAATGAAATCACCGATGCAGCCAACGGTCTGCAGGAACTCACTCTGAATGCGATTTGAGGCCACCGTGGTGACCAGAATATCTTCCTGCCCACTATAGGCGTGGAGCAACATATAATAGGCGGTCAGCATGATGTTGTAGCCGGTGACACTTTCCGCTTGTGCAAACCGCGCCACGCGACGGGTCAGTTCCGAGGGCATACGATAGCTCAGACCGGCGCCATGATAGCTGCGTGTGGCCGGACGTGGGTAATCGGTCGGCAAATTGAGCACGGGCAACTCACCGGCGAGCTTATCACGCCAGTAGCGCAACTGTTGTTCGCCGATTGGTCCCGCCAATCTTGGTGTATACCAATCCACATAATCAAAGAAGCTCTTCTCCGGCTGGGGCAAGTCGATTTCCTGACCCGAGGCATACCCCAGGTATAACGTGGACAACTCACCGAGGAGCAGCTTGATGGACCAGCCATCCATCACGATGTGGTGGCCGACTAAGCAGAGGATAGCGCGATCCTCCGCTTGCCTAAGTAGATAGACACGCAAAAGCAGATCCTGCTCTAGGTCAAACGGCTGTTGTCCTACCCTAAAGAGCGTCTGTTTAATCTCCGCCGCAGACAAATGGACAGCGTCGATCTCGGTAAATACAGCTTCTACACAGTCGCGAATCTTTTGGAACAATTGACCATCTTGGCGGACAAAAGTCAGTTGCAGCGCATCGTGGCGCTCCAGCAGCGTCTGAAAGGCACGTTGCAACGCCGGGACATCCACCGGCGAGAGAATTTGTAGAGGAATAACGAGATTGTCCAGACCGTCGACCGGGGGGGCCGGATAGAAGTCGAAATCCTTTTGCCACTCCAGCACAGGACGGACACGAGTGTTGGCGCTGGCTTGGCTTGTTAGGTTTGCCACGGTGTCAACGGCACGGCCAGCGGGCAGTTGCTGCGCCGATACACTGGTGCTTCCCACGCGCTCTTGGAGTTGCTCATCAAGCG
>Ga0075026_100000979_pt1 | contig 12031 bp, 28 predicted proteins | sample Str012_2_FD_71392 | JGI IMG/M metagenome (GOLD analysis project Ga0075026, IMG submission 71392) | Freshwater sediment microbial communities in response to fracking from Pennsylvania, USA - Straight Creek_MetaG_SC_2012 | ecosystem: Environmental > Aquatic > Freshwater > Creek > Sediment...
CCTCTCGGTGGCACCAGGAGTCGAGCCGGCGGCACCGCCCGGCGAGGCCGGGTTGTACCAACGGTCGATGGTCAGGACAGTGGTCGAGTTCGACGTGATGACGCCGTAGACGCCCGTGGTGGTGCAGACCACGATGTGGCCCACGAGGGCGCTCGACGGGAAGGGGGCTCCCGAGTCGGTCAGTGACGTGGCGCTGGTGGCGGTAGCGGTACCAGCCACACCAACCACGTCGCCGCCCATCTGGCGAGCCTGCATGTCATTTCCGGAATTGACCTTCACGGTCAGGCCTCCTGGGCGGGTGCGGCCTCGTCGGCCGTCTCGGCGGGACGACCCACGGCGGTGCCGGGGTAGTTGCTGGCGATCAGCTCAGCGAGACCGGGCATGTCGGAATCGACCCAGGCCGGAGGGACGACCTTGCCGTCCGGGTCCGCCTGCGAGTGATGAGTCCACACGCCATCGGGAGCAGTGACGCACAGGAAGGCCTCGGCCAGCGTGTACGACTCGGGAATCACGACCGTGGTGACCTGGTCACCTTCGAGGGCGCGGTGGTAGAGGGTGTCATCTCCGGGGAGACGGTATCCCTCCTTGGCTGCGTTGTTGCCAAGCTGTACCTGCATGCGCGTCGCTCCTAGACGGTCCGATCCGTGATCTAGGGTGAGCGTAGTCGGGAAATTCCCGGGGATGGTGGATCTGAGCGCGGCCTATTCTGGGCCGGCGAGGACGACCTCTACCACCAAGCGCGAGGGTCTTCGGGCCACTCGACCAGGTGACACTGCGACTCTGGCCGGCTGGTGAAGAAGTCCCCCTCTTCGTTGTGGAGCCAGAGCTGGTCTTCCTTGTCGACGCCCATGTAGGCGTTGAAACGGACTCGATACACCGCCTCGACATCCGTGTCGCCCTCGACGCGGACCACACACCTTATCCAGTCGCGCCCCTTGGGCCGAGCCTCCCGCACCAGCTTGGCCCGCTCCTCTTGGATGCGGATGCGCCATCCGACATGGGACAGCAGTGCGTCGTCGATGAGCTGGTCGGTGACATCCAGGGTGTCGCCCCGGGCTTCAACGACCCGCCACTGACCCGTGATCTCGATGATGTCTCCTGTGTGCATGGGCGCGAGAATACGCCCCCCGGTGTGGGGGGCGCAAACTCGACGTGCACTACGAGGGCGAGTCGGTAGCCGAGCCGCTGTAGGTGGCGGTGACCACGGCGGTGTTGTTCGGCAGGGTGAACCGGGCCGAGCCGTACACGCTGGCCGGGATCGTGATGAAGGAGACGCCGTTCAGCGAGATCGTGAAGGTGCCGCCGGCCGGGTAGCCGACCGAGGGAGCGATCCGCTTGGCCCGCACCGTGTAGGTGGTGTAGTGGAGCCCGACCACCTGAGTGACCGTCGTGGCCGTGGGGGCCGTCGAGATGGTCTGAGTGACCACGCTGGACGTGACGGCGAGGTAGGGTGGGGCAGGGGCGTAGGTGGCTGTGATGGAGTGAGCGCCGACCGTGGGCCTGTGGCCCAGGGCCGTGGCCTTGAGGGCTCCGGCGGGCACGGTGACCGTCCTGAACACCACGCCGTTGTCGCTGAAGGTCACGGTGCCCTTGACGGGGGTCTTGACGTCCAGGGTGGCAACGTAGGCAACGGGGGCGTTGAAGCCGGCGTCAGGAGTGGTGACCGAGAGGCTGACTGGCGACGGCAGCGGAACGAAGCTCCACACGCCGGGCGTCTTGTCGAGCACCCAGTGGGGCGTGATGGGCGTCGAGAACGCCGCCGACCGGAAGGCCGAGGAGAACATCGGAGCGCCGCCCGAGTCGGTGTGCTCGATCAGCGAGTTGGCCGGCGAGGCGTTGGTCAGCGACGACGAACCGACAGCGATGCAGGTGCCCTGGGAGCAGTCGAGCCCCTCCACGTTGTTGAACGCTCCGGGCGTGATGGTGTTGGAATAGGCCCAGCCCGATCCGTCGTAGTGGGCCGACAGCGGGGCGGCAGAAGCGCCAACCGTCACAACCCAGCAGTCCGTCGAGGAGCCGCAGCTCACGTGGGCGAAACTGGTTCCGGTGGTGTCGGTGACGCCCAGACCGGTGAGGATGTCGGATGTCGCCAGGGCCAGCGTCCAGCTCGTGCCGTCATAGTGGTAGGTGTCACGGTCGTAAAGCCAGCAGTCGGTGGTCGACAGGCAGGTGACGTCGATGACCTGCGGGGCTGAGCCAGCGCCGAAGGAAGGGTCGGCACTCCAGGACGTTCCGTCCCAATGGATGAGGGGGGTAGTGCCGTCGCCGCCGGCCCAGCAGTTGTTGCTGGCAGGACAGTTCACCGTGCGGAAGAAGCCGTCCGGAGCGGCAACGGTGCTCCAGGTCGTACCATCGAAGTGCTGGACGAAGGAGTGAGTGTTGGAGTCTCCAACGGCCCAGCAGTCGGAAGCCGAGACGCAATAGACACCGATCAGACGCGTGGCGTAGCCCTGGACGGTGGAGGGCGTCGAGAGACTCCAGGACACACCGTCCCAATGCTCGATGACATGGTTGCTAGCTCCAGAAAAGTTGTCCACCCCGACGGCCCAGCAGTTGTCGCCGGCCGTGCAGTCGATGCCGTTGATGATGAGGGAGATGTTCCCGGCGGGGGTGGGGGAGGAGACGGCGGACCAGCTCGTGCCATCGAAGTGGACGAAGAGGCCCACTCCAGTCGAGTTGGCGCCGGCTTCCTTGCCGACGGCCCAGCAGTCGGACGACGAGACGCACGTGACGTCTCCGAGTTCGGCGTTGTTGAACACCGGGAGGGGAGCGGCCGATGCCGGAGCAGCGGAGAACGTCACCAGGGCGGTCAAGGCCATGATGAACGTGAGGGCCGCAGCTCCCAGGCGTGAGCGGGTGGACGTGACGAGGTTTGATCGCATGTTGCTGTTGTACTCCATGGGTGAGTTGGGATGGTGGACCCAATGTAGCACACTAAGCAACGCTTGTCAAGTCTTCTCGACAAACCTCGCGTCGGGGTACCCGCAGGCCACGATCTCCAGCTTGATAGCGGCACACGCCGGGCATGCCCAGACCGATGTTCCCCCTCCAGAACCGTAGTACGGGGGCTCCAGCCCGATCTCGCCGCCCTCTACCCGGCCTGACCAGTTCTCGCTCTTGCAATCGTGGACCTGATCGAGGAGGTCGAGCTTTCCCCAGAGGCTGGGCTCCGGCTCGTCGAGTTCTTCGTCGCAGTTCCTGCAGTACCAGGTCCCGTCACGAAGGTGCTCGGGGGGCTCGGGGTCGTCGCAGCATGTGTAGCCACTCATCGACGCAGCTCGAATCGCTGGGCCTCAGCGTTCCACTTGCAGGCCCTGTAGAGGCGGTTGAGGTCTTCGCGGGCGCCAGGGGTGCCGGCCTCGCACGGGACGAAGCCCTTCCCCTCACTGCACCTGTCGAGGCACCAGAGCCCGAGGCGCTGGCAGTCATCGACGCCGGGCCAGATGCCGGTCCAGATTTCGTGGCCACATTCCCCCTCGTGCTCGCCGTACCACTGGCCCTTGTACTCGTGCTCTTCACCACCGCACTGGATGCGCTGGAAGCCCGTGGCGAGGCAGCGGGCGACGTCGCAGCCGTCCAGGTGGGGCTGGCCGGGCTCTACGGCGCAGTCATGGCATCGGGATGGTACGCGGTCGGTCATGCGATGGACGTCCTCTGGGAAGCGAGCAGCTCGATGCGGTCGGCTGCCAGGTCGAAGATGTTACGGGGATCGGTGAGTCCCATCTGACACGCTTGTTCGCGCAGCCGAAGAGAGATCTCCTTGTCGGAGATGAAGAAGGGAGCCTCGGGGTCGAGCTTCTTGCGGTTCGTCCCCGTGGCGGTCGAAGGAAGGTCGAGCTTGCGGCGCTTGGTCATGTGGGGGACCGTAGCAGGCTAGACGCTCTCTGTCAAGTTGACGGGGGGGGTGGCGCATCGCCAGCAAGGACAGGGCTTACCCCTCGCCATTTGCTCAGAATGTCCACAGCACCGAGGACACGCCTTGGTCTGGATGAATCGGCCGAAACCGAGGTATCCGTCCAAAATCTTCACACTGGCTCCGCTTCGAGCGCATCGGCCTCAGTCACCCTCAAGTTCCTTGCGAAATTCGGCGGTCGGGTCTTCGATATTGGTGATGTCATTCTTCTTGCTGAGGGCAGCAACGGCACCAGCGATGGCGACGATGATAGCCCCCAATACGCCCAGGAGGGCGACGGCCAGCAGCTTCAACGGTTGGCCATCCAGTATGTGAGCGCCGGCTTCAGCCAATCAGGAACCTCCGCTCCCGCGTCCTGCAACAGCAAGGCTAGAGTGCGGCTGGGGCCGAGGCCCTCCGAATACAGGTTCTCGGCATCGCCGACAAGATCGGCCAGCTCTTCATCCGAGAATTGCTCACGGAGGAACTCGGCCTCGGCCTGCAGGCGCTCGATGGTGGCGGCGCCCTGGATCAGGAGGCTGGCCGTGAAATCGTCACGGATGTCGAGGGCATGGTCCATCATGCGCTCGCTGAGCGGCATCGGCTCGTCAGCCATCTTGGGCCTCCAGGATGCGGGGCAGCCGGAACAGCAGCCAGTTCTCGAACGAGGGGTTGCAGAGGCAGGCGGGCGAGCGGCGATCGCGGATCTGGGCCACGGCGTCACGAGCCGGCACGCCGTCAAGTACGAGGGCGGTGGCGGCCACGAGCGACGAGCGGTTGAGCCCGGCTTGGCAATGGACCAGCACGGGACCGGTCTTGCGGTTCTCGTTGACCTCCCGGGCCAGCTCGATCACCTGATCGAAGGCCTGGCTCTCGGAGTCGTACATCTCGACGTACTTCTCCGACAGCATCTCGTGCTCGATCGTGTACTTCTCCCACGGGTACAGCGACAGGAGGTGCTGGATGTGGGTGGGCAAGATCAGGCCGTACTCGCAGCCGCCCTGCCAGAGGTTGTCGTCCAGCTCGCTGATGAACGGGACGTCGAACGGGACGTTGCCGTGGATAGCCACGCCGGACATGCGCTGGACCAGCGGGTCGAAGTCGATCTCGAACGCGGTGGGGTCGGGCTCGGGGGGCCATGGGTCGTCCTTCGCCCAGGGCATCAGGACGTCGAGGGCGGCCTTCAGCTTGTCGTCGTCCTGTTCAGTCATCGTCATCCTCGTAGAAGTTGTGGTCGACCAGCTCCCTGGCCGGCGGGCGCCCGCTTTCTAGCACCTCAGCACAGTGATACGCAAGGTGGCCTTGCTCCTCACGCATGCGCTTGATGTCCTCGACGGTGAGGTAGTCAGGCATCGGCCGGCTCGGTGGTCGGCTTCGCCTCAGCGAGGGCCTTGATCCCGGTGTAGCCCAGCAGGGCCAGGATGGCCCAGGGGGCACCGACCAGGAAGTAGATGAAGAAGGTGATGACGACGACGGCGTAGAAAATCTTGGGCATGTCAGATCTCCGTGATGTTGGCCAGATGGTACCGCGTACCGCAGGCTCGGGTGTGGGGCGGGAAGGACGGGAGGAACTCGGTCTCAATGACCTCGGCGTGGGCGACGGGCTCGAATGCCTCACGCCTCTCCACGAGAGTGACCGTGAAAGGTGTTGGGTAGTTGAGCATCCCGGAAGAGTCGATGTGGGTGGGGCGCCCCGGGGCGGGGCAGGTGATGTTCCAGCTCCCGCAGACCCGGCCGGCGGCAAGGCACACCAGGGGGTTGCAACGATGAGGGATGCAGTAGTTGGCCCTGATGGTCGAGGTGGCCAAGCCAACCCATCCCTCGGGAACGAGGATGGAGGGTCCCTCGGTCACGTCTCGGTCCAACTCAGGCCCGACCGGCAGTCCCAGCCGGTGTAGTCGCAGCCACCCTCGACGAGCCAGGTGCGACCGTCGGTGGTCTCCACGGACCACTGCCATTCTGCGCCGTCGTTCTCCCCCTGCTGGAGCATCACGAGAGAGACGATGCCGACGCCTTCCTCGGCGAGCGGCCCCCAGTCGTTGTAGTTGCAGCCGGACGCGAAGTCCCAGCCGTCCTGGCCCGGGAAGAGCTTCTCTAGCTCCTGTCCGAATTCGTACGAGCCGACCCAGAGGTCGTCGCCCGGAAGTCGGACGAAGGGGTAGCCGTTCTCGTCGGTGGTCATGCCAGTGCCTCGATCAGTCGTTGTTCGGCGGTGATGTACTTGAGGATCTGCTTCTCCGTGAGGACCAGCTCGCAGCCGGGGCGCAGGTGGTCTTGGACGTCGAAGAGCTTGAGCAGGATTGCATCCTGCAGGTTCGAGTCGATGATGTCGGTGATGAACTGGGGGTAGGTCTCCTGAGCCGGCTTGCGGGTCAGGGTCTTGATCACCATGAGGTCGTGGAGCCCGACGCCCCAGCGCGAGAGCATGACGAGCGTGACCTTCGTGTCCTCCACGATGTCGTGGAAGTAGGCCGCCACCTTGAGATCGTCCGGAGCCGCAGCGGCCACACGGTCGAGGTGGTTGATGTAGGGGGCTCCGTCCTTCTCGGTCTGCCCGGCATGGGCACCGAGGGCGATGGCCCTGGCCGTCTCGATCTTCATGGCCTCACCGTAGCAGCTTGTGCTACTCCTGGTCAAGCTGCTGGTTGCGGATGATGCCGGCGGCGCCGTCGATGAACTCGACCACCTTGGGGTCCACGTAGTAGTCGGGCCAGGCGGCCTCGTTGGGGTACTCGACGGCGAGATCGGTGTAGAGGCCCTTGAGCGTGCGATAGCCGATCCACCCGAAGAGGGCGTTCACGAAGGCGCCGCCGTACTGGCCGTCGATGATGTTCTTGGCGGCGGCGAGGGCCATGAAGACGACGAACACGAGCACGATGTCGAGGGCCAGCCAGTGGAGCCAGTGCCTGAACATCTTCATCATGGCGTTTCCCAGTGTCCTGTCTCGGCGTTCCAGTAGGCGTAGGGCGGGTGCAGCCGGCTCAGGTCGGGCCGGGCTCCGTCATCATCTTCCCCGCAGGCCTGCCAGCGGCCACGGCGGTGCAGCTCGAAGTGGATGGGCTCGCCGGTCTCGCGATCGACCCATCGGCAGTAGAAGCCCAGCTCGATCGCATCGAGCGCAGCGGGAACCCCGCCAGTCCACTTGTCGTCTCCGCAGTGTCCCTCGTGCATGCCATCACAGGCTAGACGCTGCCCGCCCGTGGCGCGGCACACTGCGATTCCGCAGTAGTCGTCGTGGGGCTGCCCGGGGGCGACCCCACACTTGGGGCAAAGGGTGTTCATGGGTTGGTGATCACCTGGAGTAGTTCGGCTTGGCTCTTGGTCAGCTCGATGAAGTTGACCGGAGGGTTCTCGTGTTGTGACAGAGAGTATACCCAAGGGAGACCCCAGGCGTCAAGTGTGACGTGCAGCTCGACGAAAGCCGCCAGGGCCTCGATCAGCTCCTCACGCTCCACGAGCATGTCCATGGCCACACTGAGGGCCACCTTGTCCAGCGTCTCAGCCATTGTATCCAGCATCCAGTTCGTCAAGGAAGCCGACGGCCCGGACCTTGGCCCGGTAGACGGCGGCATCGCGGTCGTCAGTGGTGATCTCCACGATGCGGAACACGGCAGTCCGCGTGGAGAGCATGATGGTGTGCACGTAGTCGCCCGGCTCGGGAAGAGCGATCTCCCCGTAGCCGGCGATCTCGTGCGGGAAGTTGGTCCACGAGATGCGCGAGCTGAGGCCCTGGGTCACGACCCAGACCTTGATCTCGGGGTCCTTGGTCTTCTTCTTCTTGGCCGGCTTCACGTCAGTAGACGACGACGTAGTCGATGGGGCCGGTGAAAGTGCGGAGCCCGGGGATCTCGAAGAAGGCACACAGGCGACCCTCGCTGTCCTCGGTCCAGACCGCCCGGTCGTATTCGAGCCAGCCACGCTCTTCTCCGTCTTCGTCAGCGAAGCGCGTGCGAAGGGAATCGCCGTTCCACTCGAAGACCAGGTTGCCCGAGACGATCTCGGTGTAGTCCGGGACCAAGTCGCCGGGCAGCAGCGGCATGGGCGCTAGACCCTCCATCCACTCTCCGAAGGCGTGGTCGAGGGTGCTCTGGTCCCAGATGCCGGCCACGTCGAAGTTCGCCTCGTTCGTGATCTCGGGCGGAAGGCCGAGGTCAGCGATGATTCTGCGGAGGGCTTCTGCCTGGAGTTCTTCGTGGGTCTCTTCCGACATGGCCGGCACCGTAGCAGAACCATCCCCCACGGTCAAGGCCGGCGTGTCTTGGAATCCAGCCACGCCTCGATCTCGTTGCGGGAGATCACGTCGATGTCACTGCCCTCGACGATCTCGACCACGAGGAAGTCGTTGTGGCCCGAGGCCACGATGAGCTGCTCCACGAAGGCCTGGAACTGCTCCGGGTTCTCCGAGATGGACGGATCGTCGGCGGCCGAGTAGACGGCCACGATCGAATTGCGGGGCACCGGGAGGTACTTGAGCTTGCGGGTCCGCAGGCCCTCGATGTCGTAGTCGATGTCCTGGGGGTCGATGGACAGGTAGTCGGTCACGGAATCCACAACTGGCCCGTGTGAAGGAGCTGGGGGGCGTCTTCGCAAGGGTCTTCGTCGAAGATCTTGCCGTCGTACCAGATGGTCTCGACCTCGGCCTCGTCCAGCATGATGAAGGCGTTCGCGATCGACTCCTGCCAACGCTCGGGCGAGCGGTCGAAGGCCTGCTTGTGGGTCAGGAGGCCGACTAGACCACTCTCGATGATGCTTCGGGCGCAATCGGTGCACGCTGCCCAAGGGGCGGCCATCCATAGGCCCTGTGTGGCGATGCCAGCCCGGGCGGCGGCATACACGGCTCCACGCTCAGCGTGCTCGATGAACTCGTACTTGAGCGGGCGCTCCCAACGCTCGGTCGTGTACTCCACGCCCCGTGGGAAGTGGTTGTAGGCGAGCGTCTTGGGCAGCATCGTGGCCTGCACGGCGCTGTCGGTCGTGTGTAGCCGGAACAGCACGGCCCCACACTGCGTCGACTGGTCCGGGCTCTCCAAGGCCTTGCTGTAGGCCTGGGACAGGAGGAAACGCTGGGTGGGCTCTGGGATGTGGGTCCGGGACACCGAAGCTCCTAATTGTTGTAGACGAAGCTACGACAATATCAAACCTCTGTTGAATTTGTCCAATCGGACCGCGCCAGCGGATGGTTGGCACCGGCCAGCTCGCCGACCCCATGCCGCTTGTACTTCGTGTAGCACATGGGGCTGCATTCCCAGCAGCCGCCTTCCAGGACTTCCCTCTTGGTCAGTTCCCTGATGTGCCTACCGCACCAGCACTGGACCTTCAGCTCGTCGGCTGAATAGTCGTGGTAGCCCTCGTCCCAGGTGTTGCTCACTCGTCTTTCACACGCTTTCGGTCTCGGCCCCGCCGTAATTCGGCTGGGGGTCGAGCCAGATCCTATCGACTCCCTCGAAGATCTGCCAATTTCCGAACCGGCACTGGACGTAGACCTTGGCGTCGGGGTAGTCGCGCAGCATGAGGTAGAAGGCGCCTGGGTCGGCGGCGTCCATGTCCTCGATCTTCTCCCGCGAGAAGGTGGTGGCGTTGATGTAGTACCAGCCGGCCCAGTCGATCCTGTTGGGCGTCACCGTGTAGCTCAGCAGAACGGGATGCGGGGGCGCCGGCATGGTGTAGAAGCGGAAGGCGTAGGCGGTCTCGGGGGCCTTGGCCATGGCGACCGCCTCGTTGAGGCTGACCACTCGCTCGGTGTGGAACTTGGTGAGGGTGCCGGCGAAGATGGCGTACTCCACGAACCACTCGTGGACGGGCGGGAGGGTGACGGGTTCACGGCGTGCCTCGACACCCGCACACCACTTGGTCGTGCCCGCGAGTTCGTGGGACGAGTGAGCCCCCGTGTCCTCGCAGCGATATGGTTCGCTCATGGTTCTCTCTAGTGGCGATTCAGGTAGGAGATGCCGGCGATGGCCAGCGCGGCGAATAGGACGACTGAGACGACCGAGACGATCAACACCACCCAGAAGACGATGCTGACCGCTCGGTCGACGGGGCTGTCCATCCCCAGGTGGTGACGAAGCGCGCTGGTGCGACGCCGTGCCGCTGTGCGTTCGTCACGCTGCCCAGGGAGTGAACGTGGCCCCCTCATGTCAGACCAGCGCGTCCAGGCGGGTGCGCTCGTCACCCTTACCCAGGATGAGCACCTTCAGGTACGTCGGCGACTTCTCGCCGGCCCGGAAGCGGTTCCAGGACTTGGTGTAGGCGTGAGCCCACATCTCCTGGCTGGTGCGGTTGACCTGCTTGCGGTTGGACATCCAGTTCCGCAGGGCGAGGATCGGGCTGTCGACCGGGAGGCCGGCTCCGAGGCGCAGGGCCTCGAAGAAGTAGTCGGCGTCGGTGCGGTCGACCTGGCGGGCCAGGAAGATGAACGCAGCGAGGCTCGTGATGGTCGCTCCGGTGTGGTACCGGATCTGGCTGGCCTCGCGGACGCAGTCGGCCAGCTCGACGGCGTTGGCCGTGGCGAAGTCGACGACGTCCGTCTCGGGCACGATGAACTTGTTGCTCGGGTGCCCCTCGATGGCATCGTTGCGTTGCCAGATGAGGATGGCGCGGGCGGCAGGGCCGACGTTGCTGGCGCGCTCGACGCCCAGGCTCGTCAGGGTCGAGATCATCGAGCGGCGCAGGCCCTTGTCGGTCTTGTGTACGGCCTCGGGCGGGAGGCCCCGGACGACGACGGACTCGATCGGGGTGTTGGCCTCGATCACGCCGAAGAGGCGGTGGAACCCGTCGATGAGCTGGTTGTCGGTGTCGAACTTGATCGAGTCGCCGGTCACGGGCCAGTTACCCGAGCGCATGTCGCTGGCGTAGCTCTTGTAGGTGGGGGTCTGGACCTTGCGGATGTTGACCTGGCCATCGAGCCACGCTTTCGCCACGGTCGGCGTGATGACCTCGACGCCGCTCGTGATCCGGCGGGACTTTGCGGAGGGTGCTGCCATGGAGTTGTTCTCCTGAAGTTGGGGGTTGTCGGCGGTGAAGCTAGCAAGTGCGGATTAGGTAGTCAAATCGACTATGTCAGAACTCTTCGAGGTTCAGCGGATCGGTCTGCCGTTCGAGCAGAAGGTACAGCTCGATCATGCCGTGTGCAGCGCAGTAGATACCGAGGGCGCTCCCTTCGCCGTCCTGTAGCGAGACGGTCGGGACATCGGGGCAGAACTCGTCACCGTCGCACGGCGAGACCACGAGAGGGGCAAGGTAGGGCTCCATCATGCGTCCGGAAGCCCCACTCCACCGAATCCGACGTACATCGGAGATCCATCTACCAATGGCTTTCCATCGGCATCCAGTGTGATCTTGTAGGTGTGTTGGAGTTCATCGGCCATCCCGGCCGGCACGTTTTCGGCCACCCACTTGAGCCACGTCTCGACCATCTCCACAGAGTAGGGCGACTTCAGCATCTCGTAGAAAATGTTAAACGGACCGTCGGTCAGCTCACTGTAGTCAGCGAGGTAATCCGACACGTAGCCAATCACCCATTCAGCGGTAGGCAGATGCGAGCGCGAAGGGGCGACGGTCCACTCCTCGATCTCCCACTCGGTCGGGTCGTCGTCGTAGCCTAGAAGTGGCTCGATCTCTGACTCCCAAACGGAGTTCAGCTCCCACTGCAGGGACTCGGCACCGGGCGTGCCGTAGAGGCGCTTGCCTTCGACGTTCACGAGTACCGGTCCGATGCCTCGATGGAGACGTCGTCGTCCGAGTGGTTCACGACGCACGTCCGGTTGTTGTCGTCGCCGTACTGGACCTCGACCCAGTCGAGGTAGATGCCCTTCTTGTAGCAGCCCCGGAGCCACTTCACATACTTGTCGCGAGCCAGGTCGCCCAGCTCGGACGGCGTCCAGCCCTCCTTGGACCCATCAGGGACCACGGCGAAGGTGGTGTAGCCGTTGACACCGGAGGCCATGATGTTGGTGACCACGAGCCCCTGCTTGATGGCCTTGTGGTGGGCCTTCACGATGGCCTCGGGCTGCCAGGACGTGATGAGCATGCCGTGGTGGCGCATGTAGCCCATCAGACCTCGATCTCCTCTCGGATGATCTTGGCGACCTGGCCCCACGTCCGCCGAGGATCGCCGAGGGGGGTAGCCGGCTTGCCAAC
>Ga0075026_100000981_pt1 | contig 12018 bp, 7 predicted proteins | sample Str012_2_FD_71392 | JGI IMG/M metagenome (GOLD analysis project Ga0075026, IMG submission 71392) | Freshwater sediment microbial communities in response to fracking from Pennsylvania, USA - Straight Creek_MetaG_SC_2012 | ecosystem: Environmental > Aquatic > Freshwater > Creek > Sediment...
GCCGGACTGCGTAGGGTCCGCGCCGTGTTCCGGGGGGAAGCACGCAGAACTTCAGCCGCACCACACGCCCGAGCGGGAGCCGAAGCGAGGACGCCGACCGCGCAACGACAACCGCGCCGTCCGAGCGGGGCCCGAGCGGCCTGCGCCGCAGGCGCACGAGCGGAAGAGCAGTGAACGCGCTGGCGTACCGGTTGATCCCGTCGCCCGACGCGCGGCGAGTGCTGTCGTGGGTCGTGCCGATCGGGCTCGTCGCGTTCGCGGTCCTCGTCTGGCCCTACCCCGCGACCCTCGGCGTCATCCTCAACGGCGCGATCGGTGGCGGGCGCATCGCCCTCATCGCCCTCGGCATCGCGCTCGTCTACCGCTCGAACCGGATCATCAACTTCGCGGCGGCCGACCTCGGGGTCGCGCCGGTCACACTCGTCGTGATCCTCGTCCTCGGGTACGGCTGGAACTACTGGCTCGGGCTCGGTATCGGCATTTTCGGCGCGGTGCTGCTCGGTGTCGTCACCGAGATGGTGATCATCCGCCGGTTCCGCAAGGCCTCGCGCCTGATCCTCACCGTCGCGACCATCGGCATCTCGCAACTCCTGTTGGCGCTCGCGCTCGCGATTCCCGGCTGGATCACCGACAATCCCCTCGCCGGACTCGGCGACCGGCTCTCGCCACCCTTCACGGTGAACTGGTCCTTCGGCGGGATCATCTTCAACGCCAACGACATCGTGACGCTCATCGCGGTCCCCACGTGCCTGATCGCGCTCGCACTGTTCCTGACCCGCTCGCAGACCGGCATGGCGGTACGCGCGGCCGCCGAACGCGGTGAGCGCGCCGCGATGCTCGGTATCCCCGTCGGGCGGGTCCAGACGATCGTGTGGACCATCGCCTCGCTCCTCGCATTCATTGCGATCTTCCTTCGCACCGGTGCGGTCGGGCTCCCCATCGGTGCACCGCTCGGCCCGGCGTTCCTGGTCCAGGCCATCGGCGCGGCGGTCATCGGCCGCTTCGAGAAGTTCCCGACCATCGCGTTCGCAGCCATCGGCATCGGCATCCTCGACCAGGCCAACACGTTCCAGTCCGGCAACCGGCCTGCGTTCAACGACGTGATGATCTTCGTGATCGTGCTCGCCGCGCTCTTCTTCGTGAAGCGGGCGGTGCAGACCCGGGCCGGCGACATCAGCACGTGGCAGGCGTCGACGGATGTCCGACCCGTCCCGAAGGAGTTGGCCGGGTTGCCCGAGGTCCGCGCCTTCCTCTGGGGCATCGGCGCACTCGTCCTGGCGTTCGTCGTCCTGATCCCCACGTTCCTCTCCGAGTCGAAGATCAGCCTGGCCGCGGTCATCGTGATCTTCGCGATCGTCGGGGTGTCGCTCGTCGTCCTGACGGGATGGGCGGGCCAGGTGTCGCTGGGCCAGGTCGCGTTCATGGGGATCGGCGGCGCGGTCGGCGGTTCGCTCACGTCCCGGCTCGGTTGGGACATCTCCCTCGCGATGCTGGTCGGCGGCCTCGTCGGCGCGGTCGTCGCGGCGGTGATCGGGTATCCCGCGATCCGACGCCGCGGTCTGACGCTCGCAGTGATCACCCTCGCGTTCGCGTTGATCACCCAGACCTTCCTGCTCAACCGGGAGTTCTTCCCGAATCTCCTGCCCGAGGGGCGGATCGAGCGCCCGGCGATCTTCGGCGTGATCGACATCAGCACGGAGACCCGCTTCTACTACTTCAGTGTCGTGGTACTCGCGTTGATGATGCTGGCGGCGCGCGGTATCCGACGCAGCCGAACCGGTCGGGCGCTGATCGCGCTCCGGGAGAACGAGAACGCGGCCCAGTCCTACGGCATCGACGTCGTGCGCACCACGCTGGCCGGGTTCGCGATCTCAGGCTTCATGGCCGCGGTCGCAGGCGTGCTGTTCGTCCACGAGCAGAACGGCCTCGGCTCGACTTCGTACGCACCGGGTGAGAGCCTCAAGGCGTTCGCGACGGTGGTCATCGGCGGCCTCGGCTCACTCCCCGGGGCAGTCCTCGGCTCGGTGTACGTCAACGGCGGGAAGTACTTCCTCAGCGGGAACTGGCAGCTCGTCGCCACCGCCTTCGGCGTCCTGGTCATCCTGTGGATCTACCCGGGCGGCCTCGGCGGGATCGCGGTGCTCGTGCGGGACGGCTACCTGCGCTGGGTGGCCGAGCGACGCGGGATCGTGGTGCCGAGCCTCCTACGCGACGAACGCGTCGTCGAGGAACCCGCCGAGTCGGTGCCGCTCCCCCACGCCGACGACGGCCACGAAGCCGTGCGCTACGAGGAGCCGGTTGCATGAGCGAGCCCATGAAGGCTCCCGCGCCCGTTCCGGCGCGCCCGGGGTGGCGGCGGCGTCTCACCGGCGGAGCGCCGCTGTACCCGTTGCTGGTCCTCTTCGGGCTCACCATGGTGGACCAGTTCGACAAGACCGCCTTCCGGGTGCTGCTCCCCGACATCGCCGCGCACTTCCACATGGCGATCGGCACTGCGACCCTCGTGGTCGCGTTGGCCGCGATCGCCGCGATCCTGTTGGCAGTCCCCATCGGATTCGCCGCGGACCGCGTCAAGCGCGTGCCCATCGCGATCGGCGGCGCAGTGTTGTGGGGGGCATTCTCGGTCCTGACCGGGCTCGCGACCACGACGTGGATGTTGCTGATCGCCCGGGCCGGGTCCCAACTCGGTGAGGGAGCGAACGGGCCGACCCACAACTCGTTGCTCGCCGACTACTACCCGTTCGAGGCGCGCAATGCGGCCTTCTCGTTCCACCGGTCGGCATTGGCCTTCGGCGCCATCGTCGGACCGCTCACCGCCGGACTCCTCGGCGACGCCTACGGCTGGCGGATGCCCTTCTTCGTCTTCGCGGTCCCGACCGCGCTGATGGTGATCGTCGCGCTCCGTCTGCGTGAACCCGTGCGCGGTCATTACGAACGGGCGGCGATGGGTGCGTCCGAGGACGCCATCGCCACGGAGGACGTTCCGCCGAGCTTCGCGGAGTCGTGGCGCATCGTGTGGAACGTCGGCACGCTCCGCCGGATCTTCTTCGCGCTGCCCTTCATCGCCACCGCGTTCGTCGGTCTCGGCGAGATGAGCAACCTCTTCTATGCGCAGGTCTTCCACGTGGGCACCGCCGACCGGGGCTACCTCAGCGCCGCGCTCGCACCCGCGCAGCTGATCGGCCTGCTCATCGGCACGCCCATCGCCACCCGTCTCCTCGCGAAGGGCGCGTCACAGATCCCCCGGTTCGTCGCCGGTGTGAGTCTGGCGGTCGCGGCGGCATGGGCCGGCTTCGCGCTCAGCCCGAACCTCGGTGTGGCGATCGCAATGAACGCGATCCTCGTTGCCGGCGCGGTGCTGATCACCCCGGTGGTGTTCGTCGCGTTGTCGCTCACGATCCCGCCGAAGGTGCGGTCCTACGGCTACGCCGCCGCGAGTCTCTTCATCATCCCGGGCCTGATCCTCTACGCGATCATCGGCGCCCTCGCCGACTCGATCGGACTGCGCGGGGCGATCCTGCTCAACGTGCCGATCTTTCTCATCGGCTCCGCGCTCATCGCGAGTTCCGGCCGCGAGATCGACCGTGACATCCGGCGCGTGTGGAGCCAGGCCGCGGCCCAGTCGAACGTGCTCTACGAGCGTCGGCAGGGTCGGGTGAAGTTGCTGCTGTGTCAGGGCATCAACGTGTCGTACGGCAACGTGCAGGTCCTCTTCAACGTCGACTTCGAGATCGACGAAGGTGAGATCGTCGCGCTGCTCGGCACCAACGGCGCCGGCAAGTCCACGCTGCTCAACGCGATCGCGGGCATCGTCGAACCGTCCGACGGCGCCATCATCTTCGACGGCCGCGACATGACCTACACGCCGCCGAACGAGACCGCCGGGCGGGGCGTGACCATGGTCCCCGGCGGCAAGGGCGTCTTCCCCTCGCTGACCGTCCGCGAGAACCTGGTGCTCGCCGGTTGGCTCCACCGGCGGGACAAGGAGCACATCCGCACCGCGACCGAGCACGTGCTCGAACTCTTCCCGATCCTGCGCGAGCGCATGGACCAGGCGGCGGGCAACCTCTCCGGCGGACAACAGCAGATGCTCACGCTGGGCATGGCCTTCATCGAACGCCCGCGGCTGCTGATGATCGACGAACTGTCGCTCGGACTCGCCCCCGCCGTCGTGGGCCAGCTGCTCGGTATCGTGCAGGAACTGCGCGACGCCGGCACCACCATCATCCTGGTGGAGCAGTCGGTGAACGTCGCGCTCACGATCGCCGAGACGGCGTACTTCATGGAGAAGGGCGAGATCCGCTTCCACGGACCGACCGCCGAGCTCATCGACCGCAAGGACATCTTGCGTTCGGTGTTCCTCGAGGGCGCGGCCTCGCGCGATTCCGCCTCCACCTCGACGACGGCCCCGGCTGCGACCCCTGGCCCGACCGATGCGCGCGCGATTCCGGTGCTCGCGGTGTCCGAGAACGGTCACGAGCCGGCCGTCGCGGTCGACGGTCCCCGCGAGGATCGCCTCGAAGTCCGCAGCCTGGCCAAGCGCTACGGCGGCGTGACGGCACTCGACGACGTGTCGCTCACGGTCGGGGCCGGCGAGATCATGGGCTTCATCGGTCCGAACGGCGCCGGGAAGACCTCGCTGTTCGATGCGATCTCGGGCTTCCTCCCCGTCGACGGCGGCCGGGTCATCATGAAGGCCAACGACGGCGAGGTCTACGACCTCAGCGACCAGCCCGCGCAGATCCGGGCGCGGCTCGGGCTCGGTCGCTCGTTCCAGGACGGTCGCCTCTTCCCCGCGCTCACGGTGCGCGAGACCATCGCGGTCGCGCTCGAGGGCAGCGTCGCGGTGAAGGACCCGATCGCCGCCGCGCTCTATCTCCCGGCAGTCATCGAGTCCGAGGCCGCAGTGTCCGAGCGGGTCGAGGAACTCATCGAGTTCATGGGCCTCGGCGCGTTCGGCGACAAATTCACCAGCGAGCTCTCCACCGGAAGCCGACGCATCGTCGACCTCGCGTGCATCCTCGCCCATCAACCCAGCGTGCTGCTGCTCGACGAGCCGTCGAGCGGCATCGCCCAACGTGAGGCCGAAGCGCTCGGTCCGTTGATGCTCAAGATCCGCGATCAACTCGGCGCGAGTCTGCTCGTCATCGAGCACGACCTGCCCCTGTTGTCGTCGGTGTCCGACCGTATGGTCGGGATGGACCTCGGCCGCGTCATCGCGGTCGGAACTCCGAGTGAAGTGGTGAACGACCCGCAGGTCGTCGCTTCCTACCTCGGGGACAACGAAGCCGCCATCGCCCGTTCGGGCGACCGGAGCTAGGGGGAAACACATGGAACCGACCACGGGCCGTACGGGCGGGGGCAACCGTCCCAGTGCCATGAAGCGCTACGGGCCACTCGTCGCCATCGTCGCCATCGTGGCGGTGGTCGCGATCATCGTCGCGGTCGCGGGCGGCGGTGACGACAAGAAATCGAGCACGGCCACGACCGGCGGCGGCGCCAACACCACCGGCGCCACCGGGAAGGCACCGTGGCCGCAGTTCGACGCCGCCGACACCAAGACCGACTGGGGCACGCACTGCGACAAGAAGCTCGGCACCGTGGCGGTCCCATGGACCTACGCAGCTCCGTGCGCGAAGCAGCTCAGCGGTGACAACGGCGGCGCCACCGCCGACGGCGTCACCAAGGACTCCATCAAGATCGTCGTCTACCAAGGCGACCCGGCGAAGAACGCGCTGCAATCGGCCACCGTCAAGGGGGCCGGCGCGGACGTGAGCAACGACACTGCTCGCACCGTGTACCAGGGCTACATCGACGGCTTCTCGAAGTACTACAACCTCTACGGCCGCAAGATCGACCTGCAGTTCTTCCCGGGAACCGGCGGCCCGGGCGACGAGGTGACCGCCAAGGCCGACGCCGACGCGATCGCCGACATGCACCCGTTCGCGGTGTTGTCCGGACCGAACCAGACCCCGGCGTGGTCCAACGAGATCACCGCACGCCACGTGATGTGTCTCGGTAACTGCTCGCTCGCCGTGCCCCAGCAGACCGTCATCGACAACTCCCCGTACCTCATGGGCGTCGGCCCGACGCCGGAGCAGGCGGGCTTGATGACCGCGAAGTTCGTGACCGGTCAGCTCGCCGGCAAGAAGGCGATCTACGGCGGTGCCGACGTCAAGAACAAGACGCGCGTCTTCGGGGTCACGCACTACGACACCATCGACGGTCAGCAGAAGACGGCGTACGCAACCCTGAAGAGTGCCTTCGCCAAGGCGAAGGTGAAGATCGCGGCCGACCTGCCCTTCCAGCTCGACCTCGCGCGCGGCCAGGAGAACGCCCGCACGATGATCGCCAAACTGAAGGAGGCCGGCGTCACCACGGTCATCTACACCGGCGACCCGCTCACCCCGAAGAACCTCACCACCGAGGCCACGGCGCAGAATTACTTCCCCGAGTGGGTGATCGGGTCCAACGTGCTCGTGGACATCGCCCTGTTCGGTCGGACCTACGACCAGCAGCAGTGGCAGCACGCGTTCGGGATCGCGCTCACCGGCGCCCGGGTCAACCAGGACGTCAACCAGTCCTACACGCTCTACCAGTGGTTCACGGGCCACAAGCCGGAGAACAACACCTACGGCATCATCATCGCCGACCTGGCGTCGATGGTGACCGGACTGCACCTCACCGGTCCGAAGCTGACCCCCGACACGTTCCAGCAGGCGATGTGGGCCGCACCGGTGCGGGGCGGGAACCCGATCCAACCGCGGACCTCGTTCGGGCGCCACGGCCTCTGGCCCGGGACCGACTGGGGCGGCAGCGACGACACCGGTCTCATCTGGTGGAACCCGAAGGCCAACGGTGAGGACGAAGTCGGCAAGGTCGGCAACGGCCTCTACGAGTACACGGCGATGGGCAAGCGCTGGACGCTCGACGCCATCCCGTCCACCGATCCCGGCCTGTTCGACGCGTCGAAGTCGGTCACGATCTTCGACACCCCGCCGAAGGGCTACGCGGTACCGAAGTACCCCTCACCCGCGAAGTAGCCGCAGGACGCGGCCGTGCCCCCGCTCCCGGGGCACGGCCGCCTACCCTGCCCGGCCGTGGAACCCACTGCGCAGTCCCCTCGCTCATCCCGGAGCCCGCTCCGCCGGTACCTGCCGTTCCTGGCGGGTGTGGTGGTGCTCGCGATCGTCATCGCCGCGATCAACCTCTCGAGCAGTGACAGCAAGAAGTCCGCCCCGTCGTCGACCACCGGTCCGGCCGGCGCGGCGGCCGGACCGGTCACGCTCACCGCCGCGAACCGCAACTCGGTCAACTGGGGACGCCAGTGTGACGCGGCGCGAGGCACCGTTGCGGTCCCGCTCACCTACGCACCGCCGTGCGTGAAGCCCTTCACCGGCGACAACGGTGGGGCCACGAGCCCCGGTGTCACCGCCGACAGCATCACCGTCGCGCTGTACCAGGCCCAGCCCGACATTCTCCAGCAGGCCGCCCTGAACCGCAGCGGCTCGGACGCATCCTTGGCCGACGAAGCCGAGACGGTCCGCCAGTACATCGCGTTCTTCGAGTCCCACTACGAGACCTACGGCCGCAAGGTGAACCTCGTCGTGGTCAAGGCCAGTGGCGCGCCGGACGACGACGCGGCCGCGCGCGCCGACGCGATCAAAGTCGCAACCGAGATCAAGGCGTTCGCATCCTTCGGCGGACCGGGAGAGACCGAGGCCTACGCGCAAGAGCTCGCGGCCCGCAACGTGCTCTGCCTCGGCGACTGCATGCTCGCGTCGTCACAGAAGTTCGTGGACCAACGCGCACCGCACATCTGGCTCACGCTCCCGGCGGTCGACCAGTCGGCGGTGCACTGGGCGAACTTCGTGTCCCGTCAACTCGCGCATCGACCCGCGCGCTACGCGGGCGACAGTGCCATGACCAAGCAGCCGCGCGTCTTCGGACTCGTGCGCTTCGACGAGTCCTTCGCCAACTTCCAGCAGGCGGGCAAGTCCTTCGTCGGGCTGCTACGCAACGAAGGCCTGCGCCTCGCGGTGGACGCTCCGTATCAACTCGATCTCGCCAAGGCCCAGGAGAACGCGCGCAACACGATCGCCAAGCTCAAGGCGGCGCACGTCACCACCGTGCTGTTCGCCGGCGACCCCTTGACGCCGACGTCACTCACCGTCGAGGCGACTGCGCAGCGCTACTTCCCGGAGTGGGTGGTGCTCGGTGCCGCGTACAGCGACACGTCGCTCTTCGGCCGCACCTATGACCCGCAACAGTGGAAGCACGCATTCGGCGTGTCGTCGCTCTACGTACCCACCCCGCAGCGGCTCGACCAGTACTCCTCGATTCTCGAGTGGCAGACCGGCAACCTCCCCAAGGCCAAGACCTACAAGATCCTCGTGCAGGCGCCGCTCATCTTCTATACTGCCCTCCACCTCGCGGGCCCGAAGCTCACGCCGGAGACCTTCCGCGACGGACTGTTCCGCTTCCCGTCGCAGGCCACCGCACCGAGCCAGATCCACTTCTCGTGGGGCCATCAGGGCATCTGGCCGGGCACCGACTACTTCGGGGCCGATGACGCCACCCTCATCTGGTGGAACCCGACCGCCAAGGGCACCGACGAGCTCGGGAACGAGGGCACCGGCATGTGGGAGTTCGCCGACGGCGGCAAGCGCTACCTGCCGAAGGACTGGCCGACGAGCCCGCCGCGGCTGTTCCAACCCGCGACCTCGGTCACCGGGTTCGCCACGTTCCCGGCCGGGCAGGGCCCGCCGAGCTACCCGTCACCCGCGAAGTAGCGCGCAGGTGGTTCAGGTCGCGGCGGCGCGCGACTGGGTCGACTGGTCGCGCAGGACTTTCACCCATTCCGCGCGTTCGGTGTCGTAGCGCCGGATCACGCGCGCCGGATTGCCGACTGCCACCGAGTAGCTCGGCAACTCCCCGGTGACCACCGACCCGGCCCCGACCGCAACGTGTTCACCCACGTGCGCGCCGGGCAGGACGATCGAGCCGTGCCCGAGCCACGATCCCGCCCCGACCGCCACCGGCTTGGGCGGCGCGAACTGGCGACCGATGGTCTCGGTCACGTCCTCGTACCCGTGGTTCGCGTCGGTGATGTAGACGTGATGACCCGTGAACACACCGTCGCCGATGCTGATACCGCGATGGCCGACGATGCCGCTCCCCCGCCCGATGAGCACGTCGTCGCCGATGGTGACCACCGGGTTCGTGTCGGGCACGTGGCCTGGCATGACACCGGCCGCGAGCGTGCAGTACGGACCGACGATCACATTCGCCCCGACCCGGATGTACTCCTCGCCGTAGAGCGAGATCGTCGGGAACAGGATCCCACTCCCCTCCCCGAACGCCCCGAAGCGGCGGGCACGCGTCGACCTCGGTCCGATCGATGCCTGCTTCGCGTACCAGCGGTACATCGAGTCGAGGAGCTCTGCCCGTCCGCGCACCGCCGGAATGTAGTGGCTCACCGGAGTCGGTAGCGTGCCCGGGATGCGTCTCGGCCTGCTGTTCGAATACCCCCAGGGCGACGGCGGGGAGGGGTTCGAACGAGCGGTGCGACTCGGGCTCGCCGAGGCCGCCATCGACTCCGCAGGCGTCGAGGTCGTCCGCCACGAGACCCTCGGGCTGCCGGGCGGATCCATCGCCAACGTCGTGGCCGGGTGGGACGCGCTCGTGGCCGACGGCGTCGACCTGATCCTGGGTCCTTCGATCTCGGACAACTGTCTCGCCGCCCGAGATTGCGCGGACCGGACGCGAGTGCCGGCGATCAACTACTCCGGCGGCGAGCGCACCCGGTCGGAGTGGATGTTCCACTACCAGATCGGGTCGCTCGAGGACGAGCCCCCGTTGCTCGTCGCCCGGATGGTCGAGCGCGGGTTCGCGAGCGCGGTGGTCATCCACGATGCATCGGTCGTCGGCGAGCGGTATCGGGAAGTCTTCAGTTGGGCGGCGACCGATGCCGGGATCGCGATCCGCGCGCACGCGGCGATCGATCCGCTGGAGACCGATGTGCGCACGACGGTCGATCACCTGCTCGCAACCGAGCCCGACGGGTTCGTCTACCTCGGCCTCGGCGCTACCTCCCACGCCGTCGCCACCGCGATCAACGACTCCGCGGTCAACACCACCGGCCGCGCGGTGCCGGTGCTCGCCAACTCGGCGTTGATGTTCGGGTACGTGCGTCCGGATTGGCGCGCCGACTGGGCCAGTTGGGAGTACATCGACACCATCGCCGACGACAACGCCATGCGCGCCGCACTCAACGCACTCGACGCCGCCGCGGCCGCTGGGCCCATGGGCTGTGCCGCGTTCGACATGGGTCGACTGGTGGGACTGGCGATGCACCGCGCCGACCGGCTCGATGCAGCCGGGCTGCGCGACGCGCTGGAACGGGTGAAGCAGATCCCTGCCAGCTCCGGCTACGCCGGCACGCTCATGGGGTTCGGCGTGTGGGATCACGCAGCGCTGAAGGGCCCGTTCCTGGTCCTGCGGGCCTGGCGCGACGGGAAGACCGTGCAGGTCGACCGCTGAACCGACCGTGCGCACGGCTCACGCAGATTTGCGGCGGGGCGCGCGCTTCTTCTTCGGCTCCTCGGCCGCACCGGCGGGTGCCGCGCCCCCCCCATCGGCGGCGCGTTGGAGACTCGCCTCCAACGCGGCCATGAGGTCGATGACCGGGGCCGGGGCGTCCACGGGCGCCGCCGCAGTGATGACTTCGCCCGCGGCCTTCTGGTCGATCAGCGCGAGGAGCTGCTCGCGGTACTCGTCGCGGTACTTCGTCGCATCGAAGTCGGCGGACAACGTCTCGACGAGCTGGCGTGCCATCGCGATCTCGCGGTCGGACAGTTCGATCTCCTCGTCGGGCATCCCGAGCGACGCCTGATCGACGATCTCGTCGGCGTAGCGCATGGTCTCGACGCAGAGCATGCCGTCGACCGGTCGGATCGCCACCAGCCGTTCCTTGGCGCGGATCACGACGCGCCCGATCGCCACCTTGCCGAGTTCGGTCATCGCGTCGACGAGGAGCTTGTACGGCTTCGCCGCGGCCTCGTCGACCATGACGTAGTACGGCGTGTCGAAATAGATCGGGTCGATGTCGACGATGTCGACGAAGTCCTCGATGTCGATCGTGTGACTCGCCTTCGGCGCGAGCGAATCGAGCTCGTCCTTCTCGACGACGACGTAGCGACCCTTCTCGATCTCGTAACCCTTCACGATCTGGTCGCTCGTCACCTCCTCGCCGGTCTGCTCGGCGACGCGCCGGTAACGGATCCGGGATCCGCTGGCGGCGTCGAGCTGGTTGAACGAGACATCGCGACTCTTCGTGGCCGGCGTGAGTTTCACCGGCACGTTGACGAGTCCGAAACTGATGGTTCCAGTCCACACGGACGTGGGCACGGCACGACCTCCGAGACGATCGGGACCCGATAGGTTCGCACAATGGCGCCCAGTGGCGAAGACGTCATCGTGCAGATCGGTACCCGCACCGTCACCCTGACCAACCTGGACAAGGTGCTCTATCCCGCCGCGGGGTTCACCAAGGCGGCGGTCGTGGACTACTACGCCCGGATCGCGCCGGTCATGCTCCCCCATCTCCACGAGCGCCCGCTCACCATGGTCCGGTATCCGAACGGGGTGGACGGCCACTCGTTCTTCGAGAAGCGCACCCCGCCCCACGCGCCCGAGTGGGTGCCCTCCGGCGGAGAGTTGGCCAGTGTGCTCTGCGAGGAGCCGGCCACCCTCGTCTGGCTCGCCAACCTCGCGGCGTTGGAGCTCCACACCCACCAGCACCGCGAGTCCGCCCCCGATCTGCCGACCGCGGTGGTACTCGATCTCGATCCCGGGCCGCCGGCCGCCGTCCTCGACTGCGCGCGGGTCGCGCTGGATCTGCGCGCCGCGCTCGACCGCCTCGGGCTGGTCGCGGTGGTCAAGACGTCAGGCTCGAAGGGGCTGCACCTGTCGATTCCCATCGCGCCCGGCACCGCCGACGACGACGCCACGAAGAAC
>Ga0075026_100000982_pt1 | contig 12013 bp, 9 predicted proteins | sample Str012_2_FD_71392 | JGI IMG/M metagenome (GOLD analysis project Ga0075026, IMG submission 71392) | Freshwater sediment microbial communities in response to fracking from Pennsylvania, USA - Straight Creek_MetaG_SC_2012 | ecosystem: Environmental > Aquatic > Freshwater > Creek > Sediment...
CGATCGCTGCCAACGTGACGAACACGACCGCGTTGGCCGTGCTGCTACCCAGCACCGTGGCGGGCGGGCGCATGGAACTGCGCACCATCGGCGTCCGGGTTCTCGTGCTGAGTGGACTAGCAGCGGGGGGAGGTGCCGCCGGGGCGCTGCTCCTGCTCAGACTTTCCGCAGCGAGCTTCGAAGCCGTCGTACCGCTGCTGGTAGCGGCGGGATCGCTCCTCGTCCTAGGTCGAGACCGCCTCAGAGCCTGGATCGACGACCGTGTCCATGAGGGCGATGTGGAGGGGAGCGGCTCCTTGTGGGTGCTGGCTGGGTCCGTGGTCCTGGTCGGTGTCTTCACAGGCTACTTCGGGGCCGGTTCCGGCATCCTGATGCTCGCGGTTCTGTCCCTCTACTACGAAGAGCCCCACGCGGTCACCAATGCCGTGCGACTCGTCGTCACCGCTGCGGCGAACGGCCTTTCGACCGTGGTGTTCGTCTTCGTTGCTCCGGTCGACTGGCCGGCAGCCGGCGCCATGGCGTGCGGGCTGATGATCGGAACGGCTGCAGGCATGCGCATCGTTCCCCGCCTCGATGCTGGTCGCCTCCGTCAGGTGATCGGGTTCCTGGGACTCTTGCTCGCGATCTGGTTGGCCATCAGCAGGAGAACCACGACCTGACTCGGCAGGTCGTGGCCAGCAGCCGGGTGGTCACCGGATGGCGGCTGCATTGGCCGGGGTGGACACACCGCCAGGAACGTTCAGCGGGCTTGACACGAGTAGGAAGTCCCACCGGGAATCCTGCCTGCAGGCCGTGACGAGCGCATCCAGCCTCCACAGCTCACCGATCGCGAGCCCCATCAGGGCCAGAAGCTCCTGGTGCATCATGCCGCCGTCGTTGGCGGACCGGAACTCAGAACGCGGGATCGGGGGCATGACCTCCCAGGCGTAGGTGTCACTTCCGGCAAGGGCGATCCGTCGGTTCCACATCCAGGCCAGCAGGGCACGACGCTGTGCCAGGCCGGTGTAGCGAGCGTGAGCCCGCACGTTGGACCGGCCCTTCTCGTCCAGCTCATCGAGGTACCAGCGGCACCAGCCGGTGTGCAGGACGAGCATGTCTCCCGCGCAGATCTCGACGCCCTGCCGTGCGACGGCCGCCTGCAGGTCGTCGACCTCGATTGCTGGACCGTCGGCGTGACCTGTCCCTCGCTCAGTCAGTAGTGGTTCGAGGTCCAGCAGTACCGCTCGACCCGCGATGGGGTGCTCGGCCCAGGTCTGCACGCCCAGTCTCAACGAGTCGGTTCGCACGTCCTCGTCGTGGACGCCGTTGTAGAAGCCGTGTAGCTCGTGCCTGCGATGTCTCAACCCGTCGAGCTGGGAGCTGCTCTGCGGGTTGAACCCCTCCAAGACGTCATCCCTGTGCTCCCGGTGGCGACTGGTGATGTGAAGCCTGGGCGCAGCCCGGCTGGCGAGCAGGGGCGGGTCGAAGGCGTTGACGGCGTAGTTCAGGCTGAAGCTCTCACCGGAACGGACGGTTGCAGCGCCACGAAGGACGGCGGGAGCATCGAGCAGGCCCACCGAACCGACATCGCCGGCGATCCCCGAGCCGAACAGCCCCCAGGTGGAACCCGGCGGTGCATCCGTCCGGCGAAGCAGGTCGGAGTACCTGGGGTACTCCTTCTCGGATGTCACCGTGCACTCCAGATCAGATCAGGCCCGATGTCCGCGACGCGGACGCGGCCGCTCAACTGCATGGCGACGCGAAGCTCCGAGGTGAGCGCTCGCAGGACAGCGGAGACACCTGCCTGGCCGTCTCTGACAAGTCCGTAGAGCGGGGCGCGCCCTACGAACGCGGCCTGGGCTCCCAACGCAAGCGCCCGCAGTACGTCGACTCCGCTTGTAACGCCGCCGGCCCCGAGTGGTGACAACGTCATGAGACCCCCGTCGACCCAAAATCACATTGGCCGCAACTTTAGCCGAAATGGCTTGTCATTTGAAGGAGGTTGCAGTAGAACGGAAGGAGCAAACTACGCCGGTTCGTCAGGAGGCACACGGGCATGGCCGAGGTGCTTCTGACCGCAGCCGGCAGTGATCTGGTCCAGCGTGCCACAGCGTCACGTCTCACCGAGCAGGGCCTTCTGCCGGGCGACCGGATCGCGATCCTGCAGCCCAACTCGGCGGATGCCGTCAGTGCGGTGCTGGGCGCTTTGCGCATCGGCGTGGTTCCTGTCGTGCTCGATCCATCCATGCCACCACACGAACGGGAAGTGGTGCTGCACGATGCCTCACCCACCCTGCTGATCGACTCGGCGGACCGCCTCGCATGGTTGACGAGTGGTGCGGTCCCAGCTGCCCCGCCCCTGGCTTCCGTCCCTCTGGCTCGCCCGATGCACTACACGTCCGGGACCTCGGGTCGGCGCAAGGGCGTCTGGTCCGGCATCCTCTCGGAGGCCCATGCGCAGGCGCTGGTGGAGGAGGAGGCAGCCCTGTGGCGATTCACGGCGCAGGACGTGCATCTGGTCTCGTCGTTGCTGTATCACTCCGCACCCTTGCGCTTCGCCATGTACACCCTCCTGGCAGGAGGGTCTGTCGCGGTGCTGTCCAAGTTCAGCACTGCCACGTGGTTTGACGCCGTTCGACGGTGGCGTCCGTCGACGACGTTCGTTGCCCCAGCCCACCTGCAGCGAATCCAAGAAGCTGTCCTTGCGGGGCAGGCTCTGCCTGACTTGACGGCCTTCCGCCTTGTCGCCTACGCGGGTGCGGCGTGCCCCAGACCGCTGCAGGACTGGGTGCACGAGACGTTCCCCGAGGCTTCCGTATGGGAGTTCTACGGCTCGACCGAGGGCCAGTTCACGGCCTGTTCCCCCGATGACTTCCGTACCCACCCCGGGTCTGTCGGGAAGGCTCGACCTGGCCGGCGCCTGGCGACCGACCCGGACGGAGTCATCTGGTGCCACGTCCCGGACCACGCCCGATTCAGCTACTGGGGCGATGACGCCAAGACCGCTGGGGCGTGGCGAGGGGACGCGTTCAGCGTCGGCGACATCGGGCGCATCGACGACGACGGCTACCTCTATCTCGGCGGCCGCCGTGACGACCTCATCCTGAGCGGCGGCGTGAACGTCTACCCCCGTGAGGTCGAGCTCGCCTTGGAGCAATGCCCCGGTGTCGTCGATGTCGTCGTGACGGCCCGCGCGGATGACCGCTGGGGTGAGCGAGTCATCGCAGTCGTCGTCGGAACCGTGTCCGAGGACGAGCTGCGTGCCTGGGCAGGCGCCGAACTTAGCCCTCCCCGTAGGCCGAAGGACTATCTCTTCGTCACCCAGATCCCGCGCACCGCCAACGGGAAGGTCGTTCGCCGCCGAGTGTTGCAAGACCTCGGCCTCGACCCGTGACCGAACCCTCCATGGACAGGACCGCTGCTGGCCGCACCGGCGGCTTCGCCGGAGACGAACCCAAGGAGACGACGTGAGGCTGGACCACTGGATCCACGGTGAGTCGACGCCACCTGCTGGAGGTGAGTACTTCGACTCGGTGAACCCTTCGACGATGGAAGTCGTCGCTCGGGTCGCCAGCGGCGCCGCAGCCGATGTGGACCGAGCGGTCCAGGCAGCCGCCGCTTCGGCTGCCGCTTGGCGGGAGGTCGGCCCCTTCGACCGCGGCCGAATCCTTGCCACGACGTCCAAGCTCATGCGTGAGGCCGCTGACCATCTGGCCGACCTCGAGTGTTCCGAGACGGCCAAGCCGAGAGCGGCCGCACTCGGAGAGATCTCAGGGTCGGCCGACTACTTCGAGTTCTACGGGGGCCTGGTACACATGCCCAACGGGGAAACGATCGACGTCGGGCCGGGCTACCACTCCTACACCAGGCGTGAGCCGTTCGGTGTCGTCGGCATCGTGACCCCGTGGAACGTGCCGTTGAACCAGGCGTCGCGGGCGGGAGCGCCCGCTCTCGCGGCAGGGAACACGGTGGTGATCAAGCCGTCCGAATTCACCTCGGCGACGACCGTCGCCCTAGCCGGTCTCGCCAAGGAGGCCGGGCTGCCCGACGGTGTGTTCAACGTTGTCCTGGGTACCGGCCCTGGAGCGGGGCAGCCACTCGTGGAGCATCCCCAGGTCCGCAAGGTCGCCTTCACTGGCTCCATCGTCGCCGGGCAGGCGATCGCGCACGTGGCTGCGGACAAGATCATGCCGTTGACGCTCGAGCTGGGCGGCAAGTCCGCCTCGATCGTCTTCGCGGACGCCGACCTCGCGGCGGCGGCCGCAGGCACGGCCAGGGGCTTTACGGCCAACGCCGGCCAGATCTGTTCAGCCGCAACCCGGCTTCTGGTCCAGCGTGAGGTCCATGACGAGGTCGTCGCCAAGATCACCGAGATCGCAGGTGCCTTGGTGCTCGGTACCGATATCGGTCCGCTGACCACGCCCGCCCAGTTCGCCAAGGTCGGTGAGTTCCTCGACGAGGCGCGTGCCGAAGGCCTTGTGGCGCAGGTTGGTGGGACGGTCTCCGATCCCTCGGGAGCCACCGGCCTGTTCGTTCCCCCGACTGTGTACACGGGGGTGGGGGCGCAGACCAAGCTCGCGCAGAGCGAGGTCTTCGGGCCGGTGCTCGTGGTCATCCCTTTCGATACCGAAGAGGAAGCGATCCGCCTCGCCAACGACACCGAGTACGGTCTCGTCGCCGGCGTCTGGACCCGAGACATCGGTCGAGCTCTGCGCGTCGCAGACGCAATGGAGGCGGGTCAAGTCTTCGTGAACACCTGGACCACCGGCGCCGTCCAGACACCTTTCGGTGGCTACAAGAAGAGTGGCTACGGACGGGAGAAGGGCCTGGAGGCACTCCACCACTACTCCCAGCTGAAGTCCGTCACGGTCTCCAAGGGATGAAACGGCAGGACGACGCCCGGTTGCCTCCGTCGCCCGCCGTCGACGTCGGGGTGCGCCACGACGTAGTGGCTCGCGCCCGTGAAACGGCGCTGAGCGCCCGCACCGGGGAGAGCGTCTTCCCGTGGTTCGGGCCCTCGGTCCGATTCGGCATCGGCGCAACCGACGAGGTCGGTTGGGAGGCTAAGGCACTCGGGATGTCCCGGGTCCTTGTCGTCACCGACGTGAACGTTCGGGCCTCCGGTGCAGTGGATGCCGTCCTGGCCAGCTTGACGGCAGCCTCCATCGATGCGGACGTGTGGGACGGGTGCGAGTCGGAACCGACTGACGACTCGGTGCGCCGGGCCGTTGCGCAACTGCGGCACGTGGTTGTCGACGGATACATCGCTGTGGGTGGCGGCAGCGTGATCGACACATGCAAGCTCGTGAACCTACTCACCGTCGCCTCCGGTGAGCTCTTTGACTACCTGGCCCCGCCGCACGGTGCAGGTCGTCCGGTGCCTGGACGGTTGGCACCGATGATCGCGTTGCCCACGACCGCAGGAACTGGCTCGGAATGCACGGCAATGGCCATCGTGGACCTCTTGCAATCACACGCCAAAGGAGCGGTCTCGCACTGGTCGATGCGTCCGGCGCTGGCGGTGATCGACCCCCTGAACACCCTGTCCTGCCCCGCCCCGGTGACCGCTTCGGCCGGATACGACGCGGTGATCCAGGCCATCGAGTCCTTGACATCCAGACCGTTCGACGAGCGACCGGCGGCCCGGAGGCCCTCGGATCGCCCCGTCTACGTAGGTCACAACCCGATCAGTGCCATGTGGTGCGAGGCGGCGGTGCGTCACGCAGGCCGCTTCCTCGTCCGGGCGGTGACGGAGCCCCTAGATGTCCGGGCCCGCCATGGAATGGCCTTCGCTGCGCTCTGCTCAAGGATCGGGAATGCCGGCGTCCACGTACCCCATGCCAACGGCTATGCAGTGGCGGCAGCCGCACACACCCATCGGCCAGAGGGTTTCCAGGTAGCCAGAACGTTTGTCCCGCACGGCCAGAGCGTCGCCGTGACAGCAGCTGCGGCCTTCGACGTCACCTACCCGGCCGCCTCGGACAGGTACGACCTCGTCGCGGAGTTCCTGGGCATCGACGCTGTACGCCGAGCCGAAGCGCCGCACACCGCAGTGGGGGACTGGGTGCGGTCTTTGCTTGCCGCGACCGATGGTCCGCGATCGCTCGAGGCATTCGGTCTGACGCGTGGTGACATCCCGTCGATGGTAGAGGTTGCCCTGTCGCAGGAGAGGGTGTTGGTGTGCGCTCCGACCATCGTCGGTCACGACCTCCTGGTTGACGTGCTGGAACGCTCGTTCGTGGCGCAGACCTGACCTCCGGCTCGGCGACTGGAAGGACGACGCATGCCTGGGTATGACGCGGACATCGTCGTCGTAGGCGCCGGCATCGTCGGTCTGGCGGTGGCCCGGGAGCTGTTGCTCCAGTTCGACGGCCTGTCCGTCATCGTGATGGAGCGTGAAGGCCAGGTTGCTGAGCATCAGACCGGCCACAACTCGGGAGTGATTCATGGAGGGATCTACTACGAACCCGGCTCACTCAAGGCGCAGCTGTGTGTCGAGGGCTCTCGCCTCATGTACGACTTCTGCGACGAGCAAGGAATCGCCTACGAACGATGCGGAAAGCTCATCGTCGCCCTCTCGGAGCAGGAACGCCGCCGGCTCGACGAACTCCACCGACGCGGACAGGCCAACGGAGTGCCTGGACTCCGGCTTGTCCAAGGGGGGCAACTGCAGGAGCTCGAGCCCCTTGCCGCCGGCATCGCCGCGCTGCACGCGCCGGGCACCGGAATTGTCGACTACCGCGCCGTAGCACGAAGTCTGACGGACGACTTACGCTCACGGGGAGCCCGGATCAGTCTCGGGGCCACGGTCGACTCCGTTGAGCAGACGTCGTCCGGGTGCCTCACCAAGTACACCGGCGGTGCGGTTCGATCCCGGTACGTCATCGCCTGCGCCGGTCTCTACTCGGACAGGCTGGCCAAGGCGTCCGGCGATCCCGTCGACCCTCGCATCGTCCCCTTCCGCGGCGCCTACCTGCGTTTGCATCGGCGGGAGCCGAGGATTGTGCGGTCGATGATCTACCCCGTCCCCGACCCGACCTTGCCGTTCCTGGGTGTTCACGTGACGCCACAGATCAGCGGCGACGTGGTCCTGGGGCCTACCGCCATCTGGATGCCATCGCGGAACGCCTACGACAAGATCACGATGCATCCAGCCGACGTCTGGGACTGCCTGACGTGGCCAGGCACGTGGCGGGTGGCCCGTCGATTCTGGCGAACAGGGGTCCATGAGCTGGCCATGGCGAGTAGCAGACGCCGGTTCGTGGCCGAGGCCGCACGCTACGTGCCGGGGCTCGGCGTGGAGGACCTTGACGGGACCCAATGGGCGGGCATCCGCGCACAGGCCGTCTCCCGGGGCGGTCGACTCGTGGACGACTTCCTCCTCTCTACGGTCGGGCGGATCACACATGTTCGTAACGCGCCGTCTCCCGCTGCGACCTCGTCCCTCGCGCTGGCGCGGGAGATCGTCTGGCGTGCGCTGGATGGCGCGTCACCGGATCGATAGCCGACCTTGAGATCAGGGAGGAGCTCTTTGCGGATCTGTGTGTTGGACGACTACGAGCACGCGGCACACGGTGCTGCCGACTGGGTGTCCCTGGCCGCGGACCGGCTCATCATCATGGATCGACACGTGACGGGGCCGCCGCTCGTCGAGCTCCTGCAGTCCGTGGACGTCATCGTCGTGCAGCGCGAACGAACCCCTCTCACTCGCGACCTGTTGGTGCAGCTGCCGAACTTGCGGCTTGTCGTCACCACAGGTGAACGCAACGCGGCCATCGACCTCGAGGCATGCCGAGAACGCCAAGTCACGGTGAGCGCGACGACCAACATGGGAAGCCCTGTTGTCGAGCTCGCCTGGGCATTGATCCTGGCCGGTGCCCGAGACCTGGTGGGCCGTGCGTCCGGGATGCTGGCCGGCCGATGGGAGCCGCGGCCTGGTCGTGCACTGGAGGGACGGGTTCTCGGACTGCTGGGCCTCGGGCGAACAGGGACGCGCATGGCGAGGATCGCCACGGCCTTCGACATGCCCGTGATCACGTGGAGCGCGAACCTCTCGCAACACACCGCAGAGGAGGCGGGCGCTCGTCTGGTGAGCAAGCATGAGTTGTTCGCAGAGGCCGATGTGGTCTCGATTCACCTCCTCCTCTCACCCCGGACGCACCACCTCGTCGGTGCCGCCGAACTGTCCCTCATGAAGGCGGGAGCCTGGCTGGTGAACACCAGCCGTGGACCCATCGTCGACGAGGCCGCCCTCATTGCAGCCTGTCGGAACGGGGTCATCGCGGGCGCTGCATTGGACGTGTTCGAGGAGGAACCGCTGGGTTCCGAACATCCACTGCGCCGGCTGCCCAACGTCATCCTCACCCCCCACGTGGGCTACCTGACCCATGAGTGCCTTGAGCACTGGTACGCGGATGCAGTGGACTCCATCGCTGCCTGGGCGGCTGGAGCACCGATTCGGCTGCTCACCTGAGTGAAGGCCCCGGCGGCACGGAGCTGACACACGTTCGAAGAGCAATACAAATACTTCAATTGAACCGGCCAAATCGTGTATTGTGACAGTGGTGCCACCCGTGGCGGCCACGGCAGTTCTGAGGGTGGCGCCAGGCTCTCTGCCTGGCGTCCGCCCGGCCGGGGCTGGTGGGACGCGCGAGCAGTTTCGCCCAGGGAGACCAGGAGACACGTGCCATGGAGCCGACCACCATTCAGGCCGTGGTTGGCGCCGTGATCCTCATCCTGTCCCTCATCGGCGTGGCGTTGTTCGGGCGCGCGGTGGGGTACCTCGTGCGCGTCATCCGCATCGGCCAGCCCGACCCGACCCGTGGCGGCCGGGTGGGGGATCGGGCGTACAGCCTGGTCGCCGAGAGCCTCGGCCACGCCCGACTCGGCCGATGGCCGCTGGTCGGGGTCATGCACTGGTTCGTCTTCGTCGGGTTCGGCGTCCTCTTCTTCACCCTTGTGACCGCCTATGGACAACTGCTCGAGCCGCAGTTCGCGCTGCCGGTGGTGGGGCATTGGGTGGTCTACGAGTGGATCACTGAGGCGATCGGCTGGCTGACCCTGATCGCGATCCTTGTTCTTGTCACGATTCGACAGAAGAACCATCCCCGGCGCTCGGCCGGGGAGGCGGGACGGCGCTCCCGGTTCTTCGGGTCGTCGTCCTGGCAGGCCTACTACGTCGAGGCGACGATCCTTACGGTCGCGGTGTGCGTCATTGCGTTGCGTGGGTTGGAGTTCGCGCTCGAGCGTGCCACCGGGAGCGAGACCGCGCGAGGGGTGGTCCACTTTCCGATGACGTCATGGATCGGTGGCCTGTTCCCGGGAGCCTCGGTCAACAGCCTCAAGATCGCCATCGTCGTCGTCGCCGCACTCAAGATCATCGTATCTATGGCGTGGTTCATCACGATCGCCCTCCAACCCACGATGGGTGTCGCCTGGCACCGATTCCTCGCGTTCCCCAACATCTGGTTCAAACGGAACCCAGGTAGGCACAATGAGCGCGGCCTGACGCCCTCACTCGGTGCCCTGCAGCCCATTCGAGTCAAGGGTGAGCCGCTGGACTTCGAGGCGGTCGACGAGCTCGACGAGGACGATGCCCTCGGGGTCGGCAAAGTGGAGGACTTCACCTGGAAGGGGCTGCTGGACTTCACCACCTGCACCGAGTGCGGACGGTGCCAGTCGCAATGTCCGGCATGGAACACAGACAAGCCCTTGTCGCCCAAGCTGCTGGTGCTCAGCATGCGCGACCACGCACACACCAAGGCGCCGTGGCTTCTTGCAGGGCAGACGCCGGACGGCGGGGCCAAGCAGGACGCCCTCGATGCGGCGACCAAGCTGGCCGCTCACCGCCCGCTCGTGGCCGAGACCGGGTGGGCGGAGTCCGGCGACGTCCTCAGGGCCTATAACCCGGGCGGCAGCAGCGACACCTCCCTCGGCGTCATCGACCCAGACGTTCTGTGGTCATGCACCACATGCGGCGCCTGTGTCGAACAATGCCCGGTCGACATCGAACACGTCGACCACATCGTTGACATGCGCCGGCATCAGGTGCTTGTCGAATCGGCCTTCCCTTCAGAGCTGAACGGACTCTTCAAGAATCTCGAGAAGAACTCCAACCCCTGGGGAATGAGTCCACGACTGAGAATGGACTGGGCCAAGGGCCTGCCATTCGAGGTCAAGCAGGTAGGAACCGATGTCGAGGACCTCACAGCGGTCGAGTACCTCTTCTGGGTCGGCTGCGCTGGCGCTTTCGAGGACCGACAGAAGAAGACCACGCGAGCCATCGCCGAACTACTGCATACCGCAGGCGTGGAGTTCGCCGTCCTCGGCGACGGTGAAGGCTGCACGGGCGATCCCGCGCGGCGCTCAGGCAACGAGTTCTTGTTCCAGATGCTCGCTACCGCCAACGTCGAGATGCTCAACGAGGTGAAGGCGACCAAGGTCGTCGTCTCGTGCGCCCACTGCTTCAACACACTCAAGAACGAGTATCCGCAACTCGGCGGCAACTACGAGGTCGTTCACCACACCCAACTGCTCAACCGCCTGGTCCGCGAGGCCCGACTCGTGCCCGTCTCGCCGATCTCGACCGAACCCATCGACTCCCGGGGACCGGCGGCCGCCGCCGACCGTAGCGGCGCGGAAGCAACCGAGATCAGTCCGACGTCGGGAATCGGTGCGACAGTCACCTATCACGACCCGTGTTACCTCGGCCGGCACAACGGCGTGTACTCCCCGCCCCGCGAACTCATCGACGCGCTGCCGGGCGTCACCCTCAAGGAGATGCCCAGGAACACCGAACGCTCATTCTGTTGCGGCGCCGGGGGAGGGCGGATGTGGATGGAGGAGAAGCTCGGCACTCGGATCAACAACAACCGCACCGCGGAGGCCGTCGCGACCGGCGCCGACAAGATCGCAGTCGGCTGCCCGTTCTGCCGCGTCATGATCTCCGACGGTCTGACCACCCAACAGGCCGGCGGTACTGCGCCTGAGGCGGTCGAAGTCGTAGACGTGGCCCAGATGCTTCTGGCTGCAGTGAAGCGTCACGACCCGCACGGTGAAGGGTGAGGCGTCGAACGGGTCACGTGGCACTTCCACCTGTGTGCGTGGTGCAGGGTCTCGGGACCTGAACAGGGGCCGGACGAGTAGGAAGGGTGTCAACTGTGGATGGACCGACAGAGCCGAGTTATCAGCTGCTGGCCAAGGACATTCGTGCCCAACTGCTTCGCGGCGACTTCTCAGAAGGCCAGCGTCTGCCCACAGAGGCGGAGCTGGCTGTCGCCTACCAGGTAAGTCGCCAGACGGTACGCCGTGCCTTCATGGATCTTGTCGCCGAAGGGCTGGTCTACCGGGTGCCGGGGCGCGGCACCTTCGCCCAGAGAGAACGCAGCGGCTACGTCCGCCAAGTCGGCTCCGTCGATGACCTGATGGGCCTGTCGGACGACACCGCGATGAGAATCGTTCGGCCCCTCACACGCAAGATGAACCTGGTTGCCGCGGGACGGTTGAGGTTGACCTCAGACATCGTGTACGAGATGCAGTTCGTCCGCTTCCACGACGGTGCCCCGTTCTGCGTCACGACTGTGAGCCTGCCTCAGGCTGCAGCCAAGAGCCTCTCAGCCGTCAATGAGCTGCACACCGTCGGAGCGGAGAGCACGTTGACAGTCATTGGCCTGCTCGATGCCCGCTTGGAGTTCCCCATTGCCGAGGCGCAACAGAGCATCACGGTCGAGTGCGTCGACAAGGACGTTGCTTCGGCGCTCGGCTGCCCCGTCGGGCACGCGACCCTGCGGGTGGACCGCATCTATCTGGACACGAACGGCAACGGCGTCGAACTGGCGACCAGCCACTTCCTTCCAGAGCAGTACTCCTACCGGATAAGCCTGCAACGCAACGGATGACCATACATGGAGGTACCAGGAACGTGGAGCAGATCAGATCTGACCTGGTGGGGGCACTGGCGGCTCTACTTGACCGTGAAGGTGCCGCCCCCAACGACGGCGATCCGCTGCCACCCATGTGGCAGATCGTCTTCTTC
>Ga0075026_100000983_pt1 | contig 12005 bp, 12 predicted proteins | sample Str012_2_FD_71392 | JGI IMG/M metagenome (GOLD analysis project Ga0075026, IMG submission 71392) | Freshwater sediment microbial communities in response to fracking from Pennsylvania, USA - Straight Creek_MetaG_SC_2012 | ecosystem: Environmental > Aquatic > Freshwater > Creek > Sediment...
CGGATGAGGTCGAAGTCGGGGAGGATCAGGTCGACGCCGGGCTGGGCGTCCTCGGGGAACAGCACGCCGCAGTCGACGATGAGCAGGCGACCGGCGTGCTCGAACACCGTCATGTTGCGGCCGATGTCGCCGAGGCCGCCGAGCGGGATGATGCGCAGGGCGTCGGCAGCGAGCTCGGGGGGCGGGCCGAGCTCGGGGTGCGCGTGGCTCATGCGACCGACTCGAACCCGGGCACTCCGCCGTCGGCGAGGGTCTGGACGAGGACCTTGCGGTCGGCCGGGGACATCGGGAGCAGCGGCATCCGCAGCGCACCACCGCCCGGACGTCCCTGGTGCTCCAGCGCTGCCTTCACGGCGATCACTCCTTGGGTACGCGTCATGATCGCCTCGGTCACCGGGACGAGTTCGTCGTTGAGCTCTCGAGCGAGGTCGACATCGCCCGATTCGTGCGCGGCGATCATCGCCGCGATGCGGTCCGCCACCAGGTGCCCCGTGACGCTCACCGCGCCGACGGCGCCGATCGCGAGGAGCGGGAGGTTCATGGCGTCGTCGCCGCAGTAGTAGACGAGCTCGCAGCGCGACATCACCTGCTGCGAGCCGAACAGGTCTCCCTTGGCGTCCTTGTTGGCCACGATCTGCGGGTGCTCGGCCAGGCGCAGCAGCGAGTCGGTCGAGATGGGCACACCGGTGCGCCCGGGAATGTCGTAGAGCATCACGGGCAGGCCGGTCGCGTCGGCGACAGCCGTGAAGTGGGCACGCAGGCCGTCCTGCGGAGGCTTGTTGTAGTAGGGCGTCACCACGAGCAACCCGTGCGCGCCGGCCTTCTCGGCAGCGCGAGCCAGCTCGACCGTGTGCCTCGTGTCGTTGGACCCGACGCCGGCCAGCACGTGCGCCCGGTCGCCCACCGCCTCGAGGACGGCCCGCAGCACGCGGTCCTTCTCCTCGTCGGTGGTCGTCGGCGACTCCCCCGTCGTACCGCTCACGACGATCCCGTCGTTCCCGAGATCGACGAGCTCCACAGCAAGAGCCGCCGCCGCCTGAGGATCGAGCGTGCCGTCACCGTGGAACGGCGTGACCATCGCGGTCAGCATCCGACCGAAGGGCCGCTGAGGAGTAGACGTACGAGGCATGACCTCCAGCGTAACGTGTTTCCCTCCGCCTCCAAGATCCGCGCCTCCGGCGCGGATCGTCGGCGCCGCCTCCGCTTCCGGTCGGCTCGGGCGCTCTCCGCTTCGGCGGGTGCTCCGGGGTGGGTCGTCGCTGCGATGCGCGTCGCACAAGGCTCGAGCTATGTGCTCACGACGCCTTCAACCGCGGTGACGGCACATAGCTGGCAGCCATCTGCGCGGCCACACGGCGGGGAGGCGGGTCGCAGGGGTGACCGGGACCTGGGACGGGGCCCGCAGGGTCCCTCCCCGGGCCAGGTAGGGAGGAGCGCAGCGACGACCCACCCCGGAGCCCCGCCGAAGCGGAGTGTGCGCGAGAGCCCAGAGCGGCGATGCCGTACGCCGAAGCCCGGCCGCAGGCCGGTGGAGGCCGAAGGCCGACACCTCGGGCGGCGACGGCCCCCGAAGGGGGCCCGAGCTGACCGGACGCGGAGGCGGCCGGCGACGCGATCGCCCAGAGGGCGATCGCTTGGAGCCGGAGAGAGTTACGGCGCGACTCTGCCGTTGGCCTGGAAGGCGGCGTAGGTCAGGGGCATGAGGCGTTCGAACTCGACCTCGTACTTCTCGGCGACCATCTCGATCTCGCGCTGGGGGAAGCTCGGGAAGTGGCTGCCTTCGCGCTTGGTGCGCAGCGACAGGAAGTTCATGAGCGCGCGGGCGTTCATCGTGACGTAGGCGGAGGAGTAGATCGTCACCGGAAGCACGATGCGGGCGACCTCACGGGCGACGCCCGCGTCGAGCATCTCCTGGTAGGCGGCGTAGGCCTGTGTGCAGGACGCACGGACGGCGGAGTCGACGACGGCGAACTGCTCGGGCGTCCCGGGGACGAACTCGTACGCACCTGGCTTGCCCTGCTGCACGAGGTTGCGCTCCGGACCGGGGACGTAGAACACCGGCTCGAGCTCGCGATAGCGACCCGACTCCTCGTTGTACGACGCCACGCGGTGCCGCATGTGCTCACGCCACATGAAGATCGGGGCGCGGACGAAGAACGTGAACGACGTGTGCTCGAACGGGCTGCCGTGCCGGTCGCGCATGAGGTAGTTGATGAGGCCCGCCGACCGGCTCGTGTCGCCGTCGACGTCCTCGAGCGACAGCTCGCCCTTGGTCGACACCCGCGCCGCGAACAGCACGTCGGCGTCGGAGGCGGAGGACTTGACGAGCTCGACGGTGACGTCGCTGCGGAAGGTGATCTCGGCGGCGGGACCGTCGGTCATGGGGTGCTCCTGCGGGTGGTGCGGCCTGGACGTGGCGAGGCTATCTGCCCAGTACGTGGGGTCGCGGCTCCGGCTCGCCAGCGGCGAACCGAAGGAGGCCGAAGGGCACGATGTCGGCGTCCTCCGGCGCTCCCTCGACGAGGTCGGCGAGCACGAGTCCCATGAGCGCGGAGAACTTGAAGCCCTCACCGGAGTCTCCGCAGGCGAGCACGATCCGCCCCTCGGCCAGGGTGTCGATGACGAAGCGCCCGTCGGGAGAGTCGGTCCAGGAGCAGACCTGGGCGTCGAGCACCGTCGGGTCGAGGTCGACGAAGTTGCGGACGACGCGTTCGGAGATCATCGCGGAGACGTGGGCGTCGGGCACGCGGTTGACGTCGTCCTCGTGCCAGTCGCGCAGGGGCAGGTCGATACCGAGCTTGTAGCCGCGTCCTGGCGTCGGCATCGCGTACATCCCGGGCTCGTCGCCCTGGGGGCCGTCGTAGAGGCACGGCAGGTCGTCGGTGTCGGGAGCGTGGCCCACGTGGCAGACCTGCTCCAGCACCGGGTGAAGGGTGAGGTGCACGCCGAGCTGCTCGAGCAGCGGGCCAGCGCCCGGGCCGGGTGCGAGCACCACGACATCGGCCTGGAAGGTGCGACCGCCCTCGGCGGTGAGCAGCACGCCGTCAGCGGTGGTGTCGATCTCGCGGATGACCGGACCGCAGACGACCTCGCCGTGCGCCATCGCGAACAGTGCCGCTTGCGCGTCGAGCGCGGCGCGCGCGAGCACGGGACCAGCCGTCTCCTGCCAGATGCCCACCCGGCCGTCGGGCCGCAGCCCCGGGAAGAACGTCGCGACGTCGCCCGGGTCGACGACGGTGTGCGGCACGCCCTCGGCGGTCAGTGCGGCCGCGACGAGCGACGACGTCACGACGTCGCGCCAGAGCAGGCCGCGCTCGAGGATCGCGGTGATGCCGGAGTCGGCCTCGAGCCGGTGCCACGCCTCGACCGATCGCTGGGCGAGTCGTACGCGGTGGCGGTCGGGGTGGCTGAGCCGCCACAGCCGCGTGGGGCCTGACGACGACCCGAGCTGGTGCGCCGTGCCGTGTCGGTCGACGAGGGTGACCTCGTGGCCTCGACGGGCCAGCTCCGCTGCGGCAGGGAGTCCCCACGCGCCCGCTCCGACGACCACCACTCTCATGCTCGTCACGGTAGCGGGGAGGATGGGTCCATGACCTCTCCAGACGCGCCGTCCGACGTCTCTGTCCGAGCGGCGCGCGCCGACGACGCCGCGGGGGTCGCCGCCGTCAGCCTCGCGTCGTGGCGGGGCCCGTACGCCGGCCTGCTCCCGACCGGTGCGCTCGACGGCGTGACGGTCGACGACCTCGCCGAGCAGTGGCGTACGACCCTGGCCTCGTTGCCGTCCTCACGGCACCTCGTCGTCGTCGCGCTCGAGGGTGCAGACGTCGTCGGGCACGCGCTCGTCGAGCCCGCGTCGGACCCCGACACCGGCGTCGACACCTCCGAGCTCGTCGACCTCGTGGTGCACCCCGACCGCCAGCGTCGCGGCCACGGCTCGCGCCTGCTTGCCGCCGTGGTCGACATCGCGCGCTCGACCGGTGTCGTCGAGCTCACGACCTGGGTCGTCGACGGCGACGCACCGCGTACGTCGTTCCTCGACTCCGCCGGTTTCGCCGACGACGGCGCCGAGCGCACGCTCGACACCGGCCCCGGCACGGCCTCGCTCGCGCAGAAGCGCTTCGCGACCACCCTCTAGGGCACACCCACCGCTGACCTGGGTGTCGTGGGGGCTTCCCGGCTCCGAAGACCCCCACAACACCCAGGTGGCCGGTGGAGGTGGGCGCATTAGGGTGCGCTGGTGACGGCGACGCGGTTCTCTGGGTTCCCGATGGCGGGCTTCGACTTCTACGAGGCGCTCGCCGTCGACAACAGCAAGACATGGTGGACGGCGCACAAGGACACCTACGACGTCGCCGTGAAGCAGCCGTTCGTCGACCTGCTCGCCGAGCTCGAGGGCGAGTTCGGCGAGGGCAAGGTCTTCCGCCCCTACCGCGACGTGCGCTTCTCCAAGGAGAAGACGCCGTACAAGGACCACCAGGGCGCGTTCGTCGGGGTCGAGGACGGCATGGGGTGGTACGTCCAGGTCTCGGCCAGCGGTCTCATGGTGGCGGGCGGGTGGTACTCCTCGGCCCCCAAGCAGCTCGCTCGCTATCGGGACGCCGTCGACTCCCCGCTCGTCGTCGAGCTGGAGAAGGCCATCGCTGCCGCGCGCAAGGGCGGCCTGGAGCTCGGCGGAGACGTCATGAAGACCAAGCCGCGTGGTGTGGCCGACGACCACCCGCACCTCGACCTGCTGCGCCACCGCTCGGTCACCGTCGAGAAGCAGTACGGCATGCCCGAGTGGGTCACCACGCGGACCGCGTTGACGAAGGTACGCACGACGTGGCGCGCGATGACTCCGCTCGTGAACTGGCTGGCCGATCACGTGGGGCCTTATGACGACGGCATCCCCACGGAGCCGCGATGAGTCTCACGGGCAGCGATCCCGCGATCCACTGGCATGTCGAACGCCGCGGCATCCTCGTCAACGCCGTGTCCGTGGGCCTCGCGACCGCGGCGTACGGCGTCTCGTTCGGCGCCATCTCGGTCACGGGCGGTCTCACCGTCCTGCAGACCCAGGTGCTCTCCGTCTTCATGTTCACCGGTGGGTCCCAGTTCGCCCTCGTCGGCGTGCTCATCGCGGGCGGCGGTGGCGCCTCAGCAGTCGCGACGAGCGTGCTCCTCGGCGTCCGCAACGCCTTCTACGGCGTGACCATGGCACCGGTGCTCCGTGTCACGGGCATCCAGCGGATGATCGCCGCGCAGCTCACCATCGACGAGTCGACCGCGATGGCCGTGAGCCGCTCGGTCGAGCACGACGACGGGCGTGCCTCCCGCCTCGCCTTCTGGTCGACCGGCCTCTCGGTCTTCGTGTTCTGGAACCTGGCAACGCTCGCGGGTGCCCTCGGCGCCAGTGCGCTCGGTGACCCGCGGGTGTGGGGGCTCGACGCTGCGATCCCTGCCGGGTTCATCGCGCTGGTCTGGCCGCGGCTGCGCGACCGAAGGTCCTGGGCCATCGGGCTGTGCGCCGCTGCGGTCGCACTCGCGCTCACGCCGTTCCTCCGGCCCGGTGTTCCCGTACTCGTCACGGCCGTCGTCGCCGTGATCGCCGGAGTCACGGCCGTACGCCAGCGGGCGGCAGCATGAGTGCCGAGTGGTACGCCGTCATCGTCGCGACCCTCGGCTGCTACGCCGCGAAGATCGCGGGTCACTCCGTCCCCCAACGATTCCTCGAGAAGCCGCTCGTGCAGGAGGTCTCCGATGCGCTCCCGATCGCACTGCTGATGGCTCTCGTCGCCGTCCAGACCTTCGCCGTCGGACAGACCCTGCAGGTCGATGCGCGGGCGGCGGGGCTCTGCGCCGCCGTCGTGGCCCTGATGCTGCGCGCCCCGTTCCTCGTCGTGGTTGTGGTGGCCGCGGCCGTCGCAGCGGGGTTTCGTGCAGTGGGATGGTCCGCATGACGAGCTCGATGACCCCGTGGCGTGTGCCGCTCGTCTCGCGTGACCGCGTCGAGGCACACCGCGCTTCGACCCCGCTCGAGCTCTTCTTCGACCTGTGCTTCGTCGTCGCGATCGCGGCAGCAGCGTCCGAGCTGCATCACAGCGAGGCGCATCCCGACCACCTCGCCACCGACGTCGCGTCCTACCTCATGGTGTTCTTCGCCATCTGGTGGGCGTGGATGAACGTCACGTGGTTCGCGTCTGCGTACGACTCCGACGACGTGCTCTATCGCCTCTCGATCTTCGTCGTCATCGCCGGCGCACTCGTGCTCGCAGCCGGGGTCCCGTCGGCGTTCGAGGACAGAGACTTCCTCGTGGTCACGATCGGCTACTGCATCATGCGTACATCGCTGGTGCTGCTGTGGCTGCGGGCCGCTCACGACAACCCGGACCATCGCGCCACGGCGTTGCGGATGGCAGCCGGTGTCACGCTCTGCCAGCTCGGATGGGTCGCCCTTCTCGTGCTGCCGTCGTCGGTGAAGATGCCGGGATTCGCCCTGCTCGTCGTGTGCGAACTGGCGACACCGGTGCTCGGCGAGCGGGCTGGCGCGACATCGTGGCACCCGGGACACATCGCCGAGCGCTACGCCTTGTTCACCCTGATCGTGCTCGGCGAGTCGGTGCTGTCGGGCTCACGGGCGATCGGTGCTGCGGTCGGCTCACCGGACAAGCTCGCGCAGGTCTGGGGCATCGCCCTCGGTGGCCTGCTGCTCGTGTTCTCGATGTGGTGGAAGTACTTCGCGCGGTCCGCGGAGGACCTGCTCACCAACAGCCGGATGGCCTTCCAGTGGGGCTACGGGCATCTCGCGATCTTCGCCTCGGCCGCAGCCGCCGGGGCGGGCATCTCGGTCGCTGTCGACCAGGCACTCGGCGAGGCCGAGGTAAGTCGGGCGTTCGCGGCGGCATGCGTGACCGTGCCCGTCTCGATCTACCTCGTCACGACCTACTGGCTGCACCTGCGGCCGCAGGAGGGAGCCGGCAGCCGCGCCTTCACGATGCTCGGCGTGCCCGTGCTGCTGCTCGCGACGTTCGCACCCCAGCCGATCCTGGTGGCCGGCCTCGTGGCGGCCGCGATGGTCGCCACCAACGTCGTGCTCGACTCGCGGACCGGTGACCCAGCAACTGCCCTGGCCACCGAGGAGGGCTGAGCCGGCTCAGGTGGCGGACGGCCACTGCGCCGGGCGCTTGCCGAGGAAGGCGGCAAGCCCTTCTGCCGCATCACGATCGGCGAGGTCGGTGACCATCGCGCGAGCCGCGACGTCGTAAGCACCACCGAGCGGTTCGTCGAGCTGTGCGTAGAACGTACGTTTGCCGTTGGCGATGACCGGCGCGCTGCGCGCCACGATCAGGTCGGTGAACCTCGCCACTGCGGCCTCGAGGTCGTCGGCCGGAACGACAGCGTTGACCAGACCCCACGAGCGCGCAGTCTCGGCATCGACCATCTCGCCGGTGAGCAGGAGCTCCATCGTCCGCTTGCGCCCGATGTTGCGCGCCACTCCCACTGCGGGCGTCGAGCAGAAGACGCCGATGTTGACACCGGGCAACCCGAAGCGCGAGTCGTCGCTCGCCACGGCGAGGTCGCACATCGAGACGAGCTGGCAGCCCGCGGCCGTCGCGATGCCCTGCACCTGCGCGATCACCGGCTGCGGCAGCTGCGTGAGTCGCACCATGACCCGGTTGCACGTGTCGAACAGCGACTGCTGCCATGAGTCGTCGCCGAGGTGGTCGCGCATCTCGCCGAGGTCGTGACCGGCGCTGAAGCCGCGGCCGGCGCCCTGCAGCACCACGACCCGCACCGAAGTGTCGGAGCCGATACGCACGAGCTCGTCGTCCAGTGCGGCGAGGAGCTCGCTCGAGAGCGGGTTGAAACGGGCTCCGCGATTCAGGCTCAGCGTGGCGACGCCACCGCGATCGGTGCGCACGACATAGGGCTCGGTGACGGAGTCAGCAGTTGCGGTCACGGTTGTCGCCCACTCTCACTCGAACGTGTCCATCGTGTGCGCGAGCTCGCGCAGGACGTTCTTCTGGATCTTGCCGGTCGCGGTGCGCGGCACAGGACCGAAGACCACGCTGCGTGGCACTTTGTAGTGCGCCAGCAGACCTCGGCAGTGGTCGATGAGCTCCTGCTCGGTCGCGGTGGCGCCGGGGCGAAGCTCGACGTAGGCGCGTGGGGTCTCCCCCCACTTGGGATCCGGCGTCGCCACGACCCCCACGAACGCGACTGCGGGATGGCGGTAGAAGGCGTCCTCCACCTCGACCGACGAGATGTTCTCTCCGCCGGAGATGATGACGTCCTTGGCGCGGTCCTTGATCTTCACGTAGCCGTCAGGATCACGAACGGCGAGGTCGCCGGAGTGGTACCACCCGTCGGCGAAGGCCTCCTGGGTCGCCGCAGGATTCTTCAGATAGCCCTTCATCACGACGTTCCCGCGGAAGACGATCTCGCCCATGGTCTCGCCGTCAGCAGGTACCTCGACTCCGGTCACCGGGTCGATCACGGTCATCGCGTCCTCGAGCAGGTAGCGCACGCCCTGGCGGCCGTTGGCTCGCGCGCGCGCCTCGATGTCGAGGTCGGACCACGAGTCCTGCTTCGCGGCGACCGTGGCCGGACCGTAGACCTCGGTGAGCCCGTAGACGTGGGTGAGGTCGATGCCCTTGCGCTCCATGCCCTCGATGAGCGCGGCAGGCGGCGGCGCAGCCGCAACCATCGCACTGATCTGATGGTCGATGCCCTCGCTCAGCTCAGCCGGCGCATCGAGCAGCATGCTGTGCACGATGGGCGCACCGCAGTAGTGCGTCACGCCGTGCTCCCGGATCAGGCGATAGATCTCGGCCGCATCGACCCTGCGCAGACAGACGTTGGTGCCGGCGTTGGCCGCCATCGTCCACGGGAAGCACCACCCGTTGCAGTGGAACATCGGAAGCGTCCAGAGGTAGACGCTGTGCCGCGGCATGCTCCAGGTGAGGATGTTGCCGATCGCGTTGAGGTGCGCTCCCCTGTGGTGATAGACGACGCCCTTCGGGTTCCCGGTCGTGCCGCTCGTGTAGTTGAGCGAGATCGCCTGCCACTCGTCGACCGGTTGCGTACGTCGATATCCCGGATCACCTGAGGCGAGCAGCGCCTCGTAGTCCATCCCCCCGAGCGACCGGCCGGCTCCGGTGTACTCGGGATCGTCGACGTCGATCACCACTGGCGGGTTCTCGACCGTGGCCAGCGCCTTCGCCACGACGCCGGAGAACTCTCGGTCGACGAGGAGCACCCGCGCCTCACCGTGCCCGAGGATGAACGCGATGCCGGCTGCGTCGAGGCGGGTGTTGATCGCATTGAGCACGGCGCCTGTCATCGGCACGCCGTAGTGCGCCTCGATCATCTCCGGCGTGTTGGCGAGCACCGCCGCCACGGTCGTACCGACACCGACGCCGAGGCCCTCGAGTGCCGAGGCGAGGCGGCGACAACGATCGCGGGTCTGCGCCCAGCTGTAGCGACGCGCTCCGTGCACGACCGCGAGGCGGTCGGGGTAGACGTCGGCCGCCCAGTCGAGGAACACCAGCGGCGTCAGGGCGGCGAAGTTCGCCGTCGTCGGCTCCATGTCGTAGATCCCGTGCTCCACGTCGGCCTCCCGCGCCTCGCCCTGAGGGCACAGTAGGCGCAGGTCGGCCTGCAGAGCATGGGAGGGGCCGAGAAGGCCCTGCTAGAGGGCGAGGTAGTCGTCGAGCCCGACCGTGAGGCCCGGATGCTGGGCGACCTTGCGCACACCGAGGAGCACCCCGGGCATGAACGACGCGCGGTCGGTGGAGTCGTGCCGGATCGTGAGGGTCTCCCCCGGATGCCCGAGCAGCACCTCCTGATGCGCGACGAGGCCCCGCACGCGCACCGAGTGGATGGGGATGCCCTCGACGTCGGCGCCGCGGGCGCCGTCGAGGCCGGTGGACGTGGCATCTGGCTGCGCGCCGAGCCCGGCCGCGCGTCGTGCCTCGGCGATCAACCGGGCGGTGTGTGCCGATGTGCCCGACGGTGCGTCGACCTTGGTCGGGTGGTGCAGCTCGATGATCTCGACCGACTCGAAGAACGGGGCCGCCTGAGCCGCGAAGCGCATCATGAGAACGGCGCCGATGCCGAAGTTGGGGGCGACCAGCACACCGGTGGTCGGTGACGCCGCGAGCCATCCGCGCACCTGGTCGAGCCGCGCGTCGTCGAACCCGGTGGTGCCCACGACCGCGTGGATTCCACGCCGGATCACCTGCTCGAGGTTGCCCATCACGGCATCCGGAGCGGTGAAGTCGACGACCACGTCAGCACCCGTCGAGGTGAGAACGTCGAGGTCGTCGCCCTGGTCGAGCGCCGCCACGAGCTCGAGGTCGTCGGCGGCTGAGACCGTGCGGACGACCTCGGCACCCATGCGCCCGGCTGAGCCGAGAACTGCGACGCGGATGCTCATAGGTGCTCCCTCAGGCAGCGGGGTGCTCAGGCGATCGCGGCGGAGAAGTCGCGGTCGGCGTCGAACGGACCGATCACGGCCAGGGTCGGGGTGACCTCGAGCAGCGTGTCGGCGACCGCCTTCACGTCCTCGATCGTGACGGCGTCGATCGCCGACAGGACGTCGGCGGTCGACCAGAGGTCACCGGTGAGCAGCTCAGCCTTGCCGATGCGCGACATGCGTGAGCCCGTGTCCTCGAGGCCGAGGACGAGACCGCCGCGCATCTGGCCCTTGCCGCGCTGAAGCTCTTCGTCGGTGAGACCCGAGGCCGCGACCTTGACGAGCTCGTCGCGGCACACCGCGAGCACCTCGTCGACCTTCTTCGGCATGCACCCGGCGTAGACGCCGAACTGGCCGGTGTCGGCGTAGTGCGACGCGAAGGAGAACACGGAGTAGGCCAGGCCGCGCTTCTCGCGGATCTCCTGGAACAGTCGACTGCTCATGCCGCCGCCGAGCGCCGAGCTCAGCACGCTCAGCGCAAAGCGCCGGTCGTCGTCACGGGCCAGGCCCGGGACACCGAGGACGATGTTGGCCTGCTCGGTGGTTTTGGTGAGCACACGTACGTCACCAGCCCCCCGCGTGCGGAAGTCACCGGTGCGCGGCTCAGACGGAACAGCGTCGCCGTCGAGGAAGCCGGCCGGCCCGAACGCCTTGCGTACCAGGCGAACCACGGTGGCGTGGTCGACGTTGCCGGTGGCCGCGACGACCATGTTCTCGGGGCGGTACTGCCGGTGGTAGAACGCGCGAATCGCACGCGGAGTGATCGACTCGATCGTCTCGACCGTGCCCAGGATCGGACGGCCCAGCGGAGTCTTGCCGAACATCGCGTCGGCGAACTCCTCGTGGACGAGGTCGCCAGGATCGTCGTCGCGCATCGCGATCTCTTCCATGATCACGTCACGCTCGCCATCGACGTCCTTGGCGCGGAGCAGCGCGGACGTGACGAGGTCGGACACGACATCGACCGCGAGCGGCAGGTCGACGTCGAGCACACGTGCGTAGAAGCAGGTGTACTCCTTGCTGGTGAAGGCGTTCATCTCGCCGCCGACCGCGTCGATCGCGGCGGAGATGTCGAGCGCAGAACGACGCTCGGTGCCCTTGAAGAGCAGGTGCTCGAGGTAGTGCGCGGCCCCGGCCTGTGCGGGGGTCTCGTCGCGCGATCCCACCCCGACCCAGATGCCGAACGCCGCCGAGCGGACACCCGGCAGGTTCTCGGTCACCACCCGGAGACCGCCGGGCAGGACGGTACGGCGCACACGGGCACCGTCCTCGTCGAGCAGGGTCCGGGTGGAGCCGGGCTTCTGGTCACGCGCGCTGGGCACCCGGTGAGACCGGGTGCCCAGCGCGGTGATGCGTGACGGTGCCATGTCGAGGATCAGGCCTCGACGTCGGCGGTCTCGTCGGACGACGCGGCGTCGGCGGAGTCGCCGTCCTCGACCGGCGACAGCGACAGCTTGCCGCGGGCGTCGATCTCGGAGATCTCCACGAGCACCTTCTGACCGATGGACACGACGTCGTCGACGTTCTCGACGCGCTTGCCACCGGCGAG
>Ga0075026_100000984_pt1 | contig 12002 bp, 7 predicted proteins | sample Str012_2_FD_71392 | JGI IMG/M metagenome (GOLD analysis project Ga0075026, IMG submission 71392) | Freshwater sediment microbial communities in response to fracking from Pennsylvania, USA - Straight Creek_MetaG_SC_2012 | ecosystem: Environmental > Aquatic > Freshwater > Creek > Sediment...
ACCTTGAACGGATATTGGGACCAGGAGAAGATGCGCGCCACCTACCACCTCGTGTCCGAGAATCCCGGCTACCTTTTCCAGATCAATGGCAGCGCGGACCTCAAAGATTCACTCAACCGGAGGCTGGATGCCAATTTCGACATCGAGCGCACGAGGCTCAGTTTCCTCAACGTTTACCTGAAGGATATTTTTGCGGACATGCGCGGTACCGCCACCGGCAACCTGCGCATCAGCGGGCCTTTGCGTGAACCCGAACTCACCGGCAGCGTCAAGGTGTCCGACGGCTCGCTCATGGTCGACTACACGAAATGCCGTTACACACTGGAAGACCCGGTCATCAACTTCCGACCCGGGGTGATCGATTTCGGGGACATCAGGATCCATGACATTTATGGCAACTCTGGACAGGTCAAGGGTAGATTGACGCACCATTTCTTCCGGGACATGGGCTTCGAGTTCACCGCCACCACGGACAAGCTGCTCCTCATCAATACGACCAAGACCGACAACTCGTCCTTTTACGGCAAGGCGATCGGAAGGGCCTTATTCCAATTCAACGGACCCGAAGAGGACATGCGGATGCTGGTGAAAGGCGAACCCGTCGACAGTTCCTTCATCGATATCATCACCTACGGGAGTTCCAAGCAAAAGGGGGACGTGGACTACATCAAATGGCGCCAGTATGGTCGCGAAATGAACCGCGATTCCCTGCGTCGGCAGGGCAGCAACCTGAACATCGATCTGGACCTCACTGCCAACCCGCTGGCAAAACTCCGTGTGGTGCTGGACGAACAAACAGGTGACGTGATCGCTGCTAACGGCAGGGGCAACCTGAAGATCAACTATGCGACCAACAAGCCCATGACGATGAACGGGCGATACAATATCGACAAAGGGTATTACAATTTCAACTTCCAGGACATTTTTCAAAAGCCCTTCACGCTGGAACAGGGCTCTGGCAGCTACCTCAACTGGAGCGGCGACCCTTACAACGCGGAGATAGCCGTCAACGCTACATACACGGCCGAGAAGGTCCGCATGAGCACCCTCTTCGACGATCCTGCATCGAGCACGATCTCCGGTGTGAACTCCGATGTGCTCAAGGAGCTGAGTGATGTGAACGTGGTATGTGCCATCACCGGGACGCTGAATCAGCCGCTCACCAATTTCCAGATCGGCCTGCCGGTGACCAGCTCCGTGCGCAACAACCCCACTGTCGACTCCAAGCTCAAGAACATCAACCGAGACCAGAACGAAGCGTCGAAGCAGGCCACCTACCTGATCGTCTTCAAGAGTTTCGCCCCGCAGTCGGCCATTGTGACCAGCGACCTCAACAGCACGCTCATCAACAACACCATCAGCGGTGTCATCAACGCCATCCTGTCCAACAGCCTGCAGAATTTCTTCTACAAACTCTTCGGTTCCTCCATGAATGTGAACGTGAACTACTCCCGGATGATCACCAATGCGGCAGGCACCACGGCCGACCAGGGTTCAGGCCAGAACGTGCGCGAGAATGTGAGCCTGGAATTCATCAAGTCGCTCATGGACAACAAGCTCATCATCACTTTCGGCAGCGACTTCAACTTCTCCGCAGCAGGCAACTCCACCATCACCAATACGCAGTCTTTCCTCTTCCTGCCAGATGTGAACGTAGAGTACAAGATCACGCCCGATGGCAAGCTTCGCACATCCTTCTTCTATCGAAGCAGTTTCGATGCCCTCTCCACCTCGGGCAGGCGTGACCGTACCGGCGGGAACATCTCCTACCGAACGGAGTTCAACAGCATCTTTGGGAAGCGAAAGAAATCACCCATGGCCGTAGCGCCACAGGATTCTGTCATCGAGCAGCTTTTGCAGTGAGAAAATAGTTGTCAGGTGTCGAGAACAGCCTGACTGCGGAGACACACAAGTTTACTTTTAAAAATTCCCTCTAGAATACTGTATACTGTTCACAAGCTCCTGTACACTGTTCACAAGCTCCTGTACACTGGAGACTGGTTACTGTTCACTGCAGTTCATGTCCCATTTTATCCCGCTTGGTCTGCAGGTATCGCTCATTGAAGGGATTGGGCGCGATGCGCAGGGGCACTTTCTCGACCACTTCGAGTCCATAACCGCGGAGGCCGGCCCGCTTCTTCGGGTTGTTGCTGATGAGGCGCAGCCTGGTCGCACCGAGTACACGCAGAATCTGGGCGCCGACGCCATAGTCACGTTCGTCCATGGCGAAGCCGAGGTGCAGGTTGGCCTCGACGGTATCCATGCCTTGCTCCTGAAGTTTGTAGGCCTTGAGTTTATTGAGCAGGCCGATGCCACGGCCTTCCTGGTTCATATACAATACGATGCCACTGCCATGGTCTTCAACCATCTTCATGGCCTCATGGAGCTGGTCGCCGCAATCGCAGCGCAGCGATCCGAGGATATCACCTGTGAAGCATGAGCTGTGGACGCGAACCAGAACGGGCTCGTCCTTTTTCCAGGTACCCTTTACCAGTGCCAGGTGCTCCCCGCTTTCCGGATTATTGCGCTCACGGAAAACATGGAGTTTGAAATGGCCATGCTTGGTCGGCATGTCCACGACGACCACCTGTTCGATCAGGGAATCGGTCTGCAGGCGGTATTCAATGAGGTCCTTGATGGAAATGATCTTCATGCCCAGTTGTTCCGCCATGACCAGAAGTTCAGGCAGGCGGGCCATCGAGCCGTCCTCGTTCATGATCTCCACCAGCACGCCGGCAGGTTCCAGACCGGCCAGGCGGGCCAGGTCGATCGCCGCCTCAGTGTGGCCGGAACGGCGAAGCACCCCGCCTCTTTTGGCGCGAAGGGGAAAAATATGGCCGGGGCGGCCCAGATCCTCCGGTTTGGTGGCCGGGTCGATCAGGGACAGCACGGTTTTGGAGCGGTCATGGGCAGAAATGCCTGTGGTGCAACCATGGCCAAGCAGGTCGACGGACACGGTGAAGGCTGTCTCGTGCAGGGCGGTATTGTTCCGTACCATCAGGGGGAGGCCCAACTCGTCGCAACGGTCCTCGATCAGGGGCACGCAGATCAATCCCCGGCCGTATTTACTCATGAAATTGATCACCTCTGGGGTGGCTTTTTCGGCAGCGACGATGAAATCCCCCTCATTTTCACGGTCCTCATCATCCACGACGATGACCAATTTCCCAGCCCGGATGTCCTCGATGGCGCTCTCAATGGTGTCCAGAATACGGCTCATTCGGCAAAATTAAGGCAAAAGGGGAATGGATTGAAGAAATGGCAAGGCGCGGGGCCGTTCCCGGAAGGATTTTCATCCTGAAAAGGGTTACTGTGAAATGTCATTTTGTTAAGAAATTCTTAATCCAGTTTTACCTCCCTTTCCGCATCTTTGCCGCTCAAAATCGACCAATTTATGGGGAAGAAGATCATCCATTTAGCCGTCATGATGTTGATCGTCACGGCAGTCCGTGCCCAGGTGACCACCACCAGCATCGTGGGTTTCGTGAAAGACGCCGCAGGTAAGGGCCTGGTCGGTGCCAACATCCAGGCCGTCCATGAACCCACGGGCTCACGTTTCAGGACCCAGACCGGCACAGATGGCCGGTACACACTTCCCCAACTGAGGGTCGGCGGCCCGTACACCATCGTCGTCACCTATATCGGCTTCTCCGGCCAGACCATCCAGGAGGTCACGACACAGCTGGGTGAGCCCACCCGCGTCGACTTCGCCCTGGCCGAGACCAACAACCAGATGCAGGAGATCACCGTTACCGGCACCCGGGCCAAAAACCTGATCTCCAAGGAGCGCAAGGGTACCGCAACCAACATCAACCGCCGCGTACTGGCCAGCATGCCTACACTGTCCCGTAATATCACGGACTTCACCAAGCTGACGCCCCAGTCCAACGGCACATCCTTCGCCGGCCAGGACAACCGCTTCATCAACCTGACGATCGACGGTTCCATCTTCAACAACTCATTTGGCCTTCAGGCCCTGCCGGGCAGCCAGACCAACGCGTCGCCCATCTCCATGGACGCCATCGAGGAGATCCAGGTCAACCTGAGCCCGTACAACGTGCGTGAGGCAGGATTCACCGGCGCTGGCATCAATGCCGTCACCCGCTCAGGCACAAACACCCTTCATGGGTCCGGTTTCTACAACACCCGCACCGAGAAACTGGTCGGTACCAAGGCCGGACTCGACGGAAAGAACCCGGTGGTCGTCACCGCTTTCGATGTGAAACAATTCGGCGGCTCCCTCGGTGGTGCCCTGATCAAGAACAAGTTGTTCTTCTTCGCCAATTATGAGGGCGAGCGCCGCAACGACCCAGGCGTCACTTTTGTGGCCAATGAAGGTCAATCCGGCAGCAACGTCACCCGTGTCAAGAAGTCCGACCTGGATAGCCTTTCCGACTTCCTCAAGAGCAAGTTCAGCTATGACCCTGGTGCCTACCAGGGATATTCTCTGGCCACCAAAAGCGATAAGGCCCTGCTGAAATTCGACTGGAACATCAGCGACAAGCACCGCCTGAGCTTCCGGACCAACATCCTGAAGTCACAGCGCGACGTGCCCATCAGCAACTCCGGTGGCTTCGCCGGTCGCCGCGACAACCTGACGGCGATGACCTACGCGAACTCCAACTACGAGATCCACAACGATATATACTCAGGCATCCTCCAGCTCAACAGCCGCCTGCGCTCGAACGTGACCAACGAACTGATCGTCGGCTACACCGCTAACCGTGACTACCGCGTACAGAAGAGCCCTGCCTTCCCGACCGTGGACATCCTCTCCGGTGGTGATTTCAACTACATCACCTTCGGCTCCGAGCCCTTCACGCCGAACAACGTCCTGAACACGGACACCTACCAATTCAGTGACAACCTGACCATCTTCAAGGGCAAGCACACCTTCTCCTTCGGCGTGAACTACGAGCGCTTCAAGTTCTTCAACCAGTTCACACCGACCATCAACGGTCAGTACGTGTTCAACTCACTGGCCGACTTCTACACTTCCGCCAACGCCTACCTGGCGGACCCGAATATGGCCGCCAACCCCGTCAACCTTCGTCGCTACAACCTGACCTATTCCAATATGGCTGGTGCCGCGTTGTGGAATGCAGTCACCAAGGCCAACAACCTCGGCTTCTATGGCCAGGACGAATGGGCTGTGCGCGACAACCTCAGCATGACCTTCGGTCTTCGCGTGGACGTTCCGTTCTTCAGTGGCGGAGGTATGGAGAACACCGAGGTTGCAGGCATGAACTTCGTAAACGAGAAGGGAGAGGCAGCCAAGCTGAGCACCTCCAAGCTTCCCGGCGCCAAGATCATGATCAACCCGCGTTGGGGCTTCAACCTCGACGTGAATGGTGACAAGAAGACCCAGGTCCGTGGCGGCCTAGGCCTGTTCAGCGGCCGGCCTGCCTTCGTCTGGATCAGCAACCAGATGGGTAACAACGGTGTGCAGAGCGGTTCCATCAGCCTGGACAATGCCAAGACCTATCCCTTCAGCCCGGATGTAACGCGCAATATTCCGACCATCACCAACCCGGGACAACCCGCGCCTTCATATAACATCGCAACGACAGAGAATAACTTCCGTTTCCCACAGGTGTTCCGCACCAACCTGGCCGTCGACCAGTCGCTCGGATGGGGTATGGTCGCAAGTGCCGAGGTGATGTTCACCCAGAGCCTGAGCAACGTTTATTATTATAATGCGAACCTGAAGGAAGCTACGGATCATTTCAGCGGTCCGGACAATCGTCCCCGCTTCCCGACTTTCAACCCGGCCACCGGAGGCCTACTTAGTGGTGCATCCTTCAACAATGCCATCCGGATCAATCCGAAGGTCACGGACGCCACGGTACTGAAGAGTGGTCCTTACGGCGGCTCCTTCCTGACCACCGTGAAACTCGAAAAGCCCATTCGCAGCAAGGGCCTCGGCTTCATGATGGCCTACACCTACAGCAGCGCCAAGGACTATGTGCAGGCCGGCTCGATCGCCAGCAGCAGTTTCACCGGCAACCGCTCCGTAAATGGCAACAATCATCCGGACCTCGCCTATACGGACTTCGACATCCGTTCCCGTGTGATCGGCAACATCAACTATCGCCTTGAGCTGGCCAAGTCGATCGGCCTGCAGTTTTCGCTGTTCGGCCAGAGCCAGCAACAGGGACGTGCTTCTTACACCTATTCCGGTGACATGAACGGCGATGGCATCTCCGGCAACGACCTGGTCTATGTTCCGAAGGACATCACCCAGATGAATTTCCAGCCCTATTCGATCACGGTGAACGGTGCACCCCAGCTCCTGACCGCCAACGCCCAGAAAGCCGCATGGACCCAGTACATCAACCAGGACAGCTACCTCAGCAGCATCCGCGGCGGGTATTCCGCACGCAACGGGCTCCTGCTCCCGATGGTCACCCGTTTCGACCTGAGCGCCATGCTGGAGTTGTTCCACAACATCGGCAAGCAACGCCACACCATCCAGCTTCGCGCCGACATCTTCAACATCGGCAACCTGCTGAACTCCGCCTGGGGCGTGGGCTATGTGATCAACAATTCAAGCCCGCTCGCTGCCCGTGGATATGACCCCGCCACTGGCCAGCCGATCTTCAGGATGAACACGGTGAACAACAGCCTCAACTATACCACTTATCGTCGCGGCACCAGCCTTGTGGATGTTTGGCAGGCGCAGTTCGGTATCCGGTATATCTTCTGATCGAGCGAACATAGTCCCGATAAAAGAAAAACTCCGCAGTGATGCGGAGTTTTTCTTTTTAGGCGATCTGACTAACGTCCAAATCCCCATTTCAGGAACTCAGGCAACGCCCGCGCCCAGGTGGGCACGTCATGCCGCCCGTCGGCATACTCGAGATATACGATGTCCCGCTCGCGGTCATATCCCTTCTTCACCAGCTCATCGATCAGCCCAAGGGTGTCGTCGATCGAATCAATGATGCCGTTGTTGTTGCGGTCGGCGGTCTCATCGAGCACGCCGGTCTGGAAGAAAAATTTAAGCCAGGGTGCATAATGGCCCTTGCGGATGAGGTCGTGCATGATCCTGTCCCGTTCCTCGACATACCCATCGTCGAAGTCCTTCATCCTCCACCACAATGAGCCGCTGAAAATACCGACCCGAACAAACTCGTGGGGATGGGACCAGACGATGTCGATCGCGGACAGCCCCCCGAGGGAGAATCCGGCAAAAGACTTGTCGATGAACTCCGATGGCGTTACGCGTTCGCGGATGAGGGGAAGCAGCTCTGTAAAGACAAATTTAGTATAAGACCCCGCCCGGGCACCGCGCCCCAGGTAATCGGCCTGCGCCGCCGTGCCATATTCCATCTTGCGCTCCGGTCCACAGTGGATGCCGGCACAAAGCAATGGGCGAACGCTACCCTCCACCCACAACCGGTCCAGGATGGCGGCAAAGTCCATCGTGACCAGGTCCTGCCCATCATTGAGCAATAACAGGGAAAGGGGTTGGGCGTGCGTACGGCGGGGATGATAGAGATCGATACGCACTTTCCGGGCCAGGGGCACCGAGTCGATGTGGAGTGTTTCCACCTTCACCCCTGGTGCGCGTTTCGTGAACATATCCGTCAAATATAAACAAAACCAGTGGCCCTGAGAAGCCTGCCTGACACCCTTTTATTTGTCAATATGATGCTGAAAAAATATATTTGAATGGGCCCTGACCGGTCCGAATACCGCATAAAAATATTTTCATGAAAAAGATCGGCATCCTCTTCGGAAAGGAAAGGTCCTTCCCCACGGCCTTTATCGAGCGTATCAACACAAAGAAACCCGATGGCATAGTCGCAGAACCCGTGCGCATCGATAAAGTGGCACAAGGCGAGGATTCAGGGTACGCAGTGATCGTGGACCGCATCTCCCAGGATGTACCCTTCTACAGGGCATTCCTGAAGAACGCCGCCATCAGTGGCACGGCCGTTATCAACAATCCCTTCTGGTGGAGCGCCGACGAGAAATTTTTCAACAACGCCCTGGCCACCAAGATCGGAGTGCCCGTTCCCAAGACGGTCATCCTCCCCTCCCGAGAATTGCCGGATGACACATCCGATGATTCGTTCAGCAACCTGGCATACCCGCTGGACTGGAAAGGCATTTTCGACTACGTCGGTTTCCCCGCCTATATGAAACCATTCGCCGGCGGCGGCTGGAAGAATGTGTACAGACTGGCCACCAGTGACGAGTTCTTCGAGAAACACGCTGAAACGGGCAAACTGGTCATGCTGCTGCAAGAAGAGATCGTATTCGAACAATACTTCCGCTGTTACTGCATCGGCCGCAAGTACGTGCGCATCATGCCTTACGAGCCGCGCAACCCGCATCACCTGCGCTATGTGTCGGATTTCAACCCCTCCGCTGAAATGCTCAAAACCATGACGGACATTGTTCTCCGCATCAACGAGTACCTGGGCTATGACTTCAACACCGTCGAGCTGGCCATTCGTGACGGGATACCCTACGCGATCGACTTCTGTAATCCTGCACCAGATGCGGACGTTGCGAGTGTCGGCGCCGAGAATTTCGAATGGGTCGTGGAGACAGCGGCCAGCTATGCCATCGAACGCGCCCAGGCGCACAAGCCAGACGTGGACAACCTGAGTTGGGGAGCCTACCTGAACAGAAGTATTCAACAACAGCCGCTCTGAACCAACCGAGTCAACATGGGAAATTTCAGCTACAAGCATTTCACGCTCGGCGTCGAAGAGGAATACATGGTCATGGACCCGCAGTCCCGCGAGCTCCGCAGCCATGAACAGAAGATCGTCTCCGAAGGTCAGAAGATCATCAAGGACAAGGTCAAGGCGGAGATGCACCAGGCTGTGGTGGAAGTGGGCACGGACATATGCGAAGGCATTGACGAAGCCTGGAAGGATGTGACCACCCTGCGCCAGACGATCAGCTCCGTGGCCAGCGATCTCGGCTTCTGGATGGGCGCCTCCGGCACACACCCTTTCAGCCATTGGGAGAGCCAGCTCATCACTGACCATGTCCGATACCGGGAGATCGTCAACGAGATGCAGGAGGCCGCCCGCAGCAACCTAATCTTCGGACTGCATGTGCATGTCGGCATGCCAGACAAGGACATGGCCATCCATATCGCCAACTCGGCACGCTATTTCCTTCCCCACGTCTTCGCCCTGAGCACCAACTCGCCCTTCTGGGAAGGACGCCTCACAGGCTTCAAGAGTTTCCGCACCAAGGTGTTCGACAAATTTCCCCGGACGGGCATCCCGGACTATTTTGACAGCTACTCGGCCTACGAGAACTATGTCAACCTCCTGATCAAGACGAATTGCATCGACAATGCCAAGAAGATATGGTGGGATCTTCGTGTACACCCTTTCTTCGGCACCGTGGAATTCCGCATATGCGATGTGCCTCTGACGGCTGAGGAAACCATCGCCATCGCCGCCCTTTTCCAATGCATCTGTGCGAAACTCTACAAGCTCCGGTCCAAGAACCTCAACTTCATCATCTATCCCCGCGCGCTGGTCAATGAGAACAAATGGCGGGCCTCCCGTTACGGCATCGACGGCCGGCTGATCGATTTCGGCAAGGAGGAAGAGGTCAATACCCGCGTACTGATCTACGAACTCCTTGATTTTGTGGATGATGTGGCAGATGACCTGGGCAACCGGCATGCCCTGGGCCTGGTACAAAAGATCCTGGACAAAGGCACGGGGGCGGACCGCCAGCTCAAGGTGTTCGAGGAGACCCGGAACCTTGTCAGCGTCGCCGATTACATTCATTCTCAGTTCCTTGACTCACTTTAACAATTTCCTGAACGACCGGCCCAAAATGCAGGACTAACTTTAAGCGTTATCAGGCAACGCCTATGGCGTTAGCTGTGTCCTCATTTTGTCACTGAACCCGGCGTTTTGACCGAAAGAGAACTGATTAAGGGCTGCATCAACGAAGATCGCAGCTGCCAGCAGGCGTTGTTCGACACCCATGCAGGCAGGCTGTTGACCATCTGTCGCCGTTACACAGAGGATCAGAGCGAAGCCGAAGACATTCTACAGGAGGCCTTCATCCGCATCTACGACAATCTCGACCAGTTCCGATTCGAATGTCCGCTGGAGGGCTGGATGCGCCGCATCTGCGTCAACACGGCCATACGGCATTGCAGCAAGAAGAAGGTGCATTTCCGTGAAGTCGATGACCGGATCACGGAATCTGCCGATGCGGAACCGGGCATCTACTCCCACCTTGGTGAAGAAGACATCCTCAAACTCGTGCAACAACTGCCCGACGGATACAGGATGGTTTTCAACCTCTATGTGATCGACGGGTACAGCCATGACGAGATCGCCCGCATGATGGGGATCCATGAAGGCACCTCGCGGTCACAACTGGCCAAGGCGCGACGAATGCTACAGAAAATGATCATTGAACATCATAAAGTGATGGTGGCATGACAGACAAAATGATGAACGATCTGTTCCGGGACAAACTGGAACGCCATGCTTCCGAAGTGCCCACGGGCTCCTTCGAACGCGTCATGGCAGCCCGTGACCGGAAGAAACGCAGGCCTGCAGGATACTGGTATCTCCTTCCGGCGGCCCTGCTGATCGGCGGTGGGATCTTTTGGAACGCCCGGCATTCCGTCCGGACGGAGCATCCCGCTGTGGGCCAACCACAGGCCCGTTCTGAAGAAGCCATCCTGAACGCCCTCCGACCAGTTCCGGCCATTGCCCAGGACGATGGCAACAAAATTGCCGCGACTGAAGTGACCAACGCATCCAACACAAAATCTTCCGCCACTGACAAGACCTTTACCCTCCGTTCCATTCCTGCCGGTTCCCACAGCACCGATGCGACCAAACTTGGCAAGCTGTCCGCAAAGGACAAAATGATCCGTCCGGACGGTAAGAAAAATTCCATGGCGCTCCCCGCCAAAAACGGAGCTGATGGAACCACGATGAACCACGATGGAGACGCCACTGATGCAGCTCCTTCCACCCTGCTGACCAACCTCAGCTTTCCCCCATTGCGGACAGCGCTCAACCATGGCATGAACCCCCAGCTCGCGTTTTCTCCGAACATGGCGTCCACCCAGCGCTTCTGCATACCGCCCTGCGGCATCCCTGGATGTCCGGACTTCCGCGAATACCGGAACGACTGGTACATCGAAGCATTCGGTTCTGCGGACATGCCTTTCAAAAGCCTCATGAACACAAGGGGTAAGTCTGATTTCCTGCCGCACAAGGACAGTACGGAACATATGCTCGTATCCTACAGTGCCGGACTCCGCGTCAGCAAGAACCTCACCAACAACCTGCTGCTGAAAACAGGCTTTCATTACTCCCAGATCAATGAACGCTTCGACTACAAGAACGAGAGTGAGAAGAAGATCGTCACGGTGATCACCATCCGTACGGTGATCCGCGGCCCCGGCGATACACTACTGGTGCGTGATACTTCACAGGTTGAAACGGTCGGCGTCCGCATCAAACGCACGTACAACAAATACCGGAACATCGACATACCGCTGATCCTGTCCTGGGAATTGAGGAAGCCTGACTTCACCATCGGCCTCAACGGTGGCCTGCTTTTCAACATACGTTCGACCTTTAAAGGGGACATGCTTGACACCACGCTGGTGCCGATGTCACAGACCGCTAAAGCACCCGCCTCACAGATCCGCACCAACTGGGGGCTGGGCCTGTATGCCGGCGTCAGCTTCGTCAAACCCGTGAGTCCTGTCCTGGACCTGTTCGCGGAGCCCTGGTACCGCGTGTATCTGAAGAATGTCGCAACGGATGATGCGCCTTTCCAACAGAAGATGTCTGCCTGGGGATTGCAACTCGGCATCCGCTACAAATTCAACAACGGCGGGCAACGCTATTGATCCATCCAGTATCCTAAAACCACAGCACCAGAATGAGATCAGCTTTCCATATCACCTTATTGTTGAGTACAGGGCTCATGATAGCATCCTGCGGCAAGGATTATGACCACTACAGTGTGAACATCACGGG
>Ga0075026_100000985_pt1 | contig 12002 bp, 10 predicted proteins | sample Str012_2_FD_71392 | JGI IMG/M metagenome (GOLD analysis project Ga0075026, IMG submission 71392) | Freshwater sediment microbial communities in response to fracking from Pennsylvania, USA - Straight Creek_MetaG_SC_2012 | ecosystem: Environmental > Aquatic > Freshwater > Creek > Sediment...
GTCTGATGGAGATCGCCGACGTGTTCGTCATCAACAAGGCCGACCGCAAGGGTGTGGAAGAGACCCGCCGCGACCTCGAGGGCATGCTCGAGCTCAGCGACCTCGCACACGATGCGTGGCGCCCGCCCATCCTCAGCGTGGTGGCCACCGAGCGCAAGGGTGTCGACCAGTTGTGGGACACCGTGCTGGCGCACCGTCAGTACGTCATCGACTCCGGCGAGCTCGAGCGGCGCCGCGAGTTCCGCCTGCGCGAGGAATTGCGCGAGATCGTGGCTCGTCGCCTCGAGCAGAAGGCCCGCTCCATCGTCACACCCGAACGCTGGGACGCGCTGCGCGATCACGTCCTCGACCGTTCCGTCGACCCATGGACCGCGGCCGACGAAATGCTCGGCGACGTCGGAGCCTGAGTACTGTCGACCCACATGGGTGACTTGGTGCTGGTCGAGCGACGCGACGACGGTGTGGCGGTCGTGACGTTGAACAATCCGAAGGTGAACGCGCTGTCGCAAGAACTGCTCGGCGACCTCCACGACGCGATCGAGGGTCTGGCGGCCGACCTGCCGGGTGCTGTTGTCGTCACCGGTGGCGAGCGCCTGTTCGCGGCCGGCGCCGACATCAGCCAGTTCGGTGGGCCCCCCGAGGCGCGGGGCATCGCCGAGGGCTTTCACCGGGCGCTCGATGCGGTGGCCGCGCTGCCGCGCTTCGTCATCGCCGCCGTCAGCGGGTATGCGTTGGGTGGCGGCTGCGAGCTGGCACTTGCGTGCGACTATCGCATCGCCGGCGAACGTGCTGTGTTCGGGCAGCCCGAGATCCTGCTCGGCATCATCCCCGGTGGCGGCGGCACCCAGCGCCTTCCTCGTCTGGTGGGCGCCAGTCGAGCCAAGGAGATGATGATCACCGGTCGACAGGTGAAGGCCGACGAGGCACTGCGCATCGGTCTTGCCGACGAGGTCGTGCCCAACGATCAGGTCCACGAGCGTGCACTGACGCTCGCCTCCCAGGTCGCCAAGGGCGCGCTGCAGGCGCAGGCGCTCACCAAGCAGTTGGTCGATCGTGGCCTCGACGTACCGCTGGCGGAGGCGTTGCTGGTGGAGCGCGAGTTGTTCGAGGCGGTGTTCCACACCGACGACAGCCGCATCGGCGTGCAGAGCTTCCTGGCCAACGGCCCCGGCAAGGCCGACTTCACCGGACGCTGACGGCGCCGATCAACAAGAAGGCGGGGCGCTGCACCTCGTGGCGCCAGTCGGGGTGTGCGGCGAGGTCGTCGGCGCTGGGCCCCCACTCCACCAGGTCGGTGAGTCGGAATCCGGCGGCGGTGAGCGCACCCACGTAGGTGCCCACGGTGCGGTGCTGTTTCACCACGCCCGGCGCCAGCCAGTCGGTGGTGCGCGGCCCTTCACGGAAGTAGCCGTCGAGGGCCCAGGTGACGGTGCCGTCGGCGGTCTCGACGAATCCGGGCGTGCTCGGCGCTGTGTAGACCGGGTGCTCGATCGAGCACACGAATCGCCCGCCGGGTGCGAGCGCGCGGTGCACGCACGCCAGCAGCCGCGGCAGGTCGGCCAGGTAGTGCAGGGTGAGCGAGCTGTAGGCGATGTCGACGGTGTCGTCGGGCAGTGCGAGGTGGTCGAGGTCGGCGCGTCGGTACGTCACGTTCGCCTGTGTGGTGTCGACAGCGGCCTGCGCCAGCATCCGCTCCGAGATGTCGATGCCGAGCACTTCGGTCGCGCCAGCGTCGGCAGCCCAGCGACAGAACCAGCCGAACCCGCAGCCGAGGTCGACCACGCGGCGACCCTCGACGTCGCCCACCATGCGCCGCAACTGCGGCCACTCTGGCGCGGCCACGAGGCCATCGACCGATCGGGGCAGCGCGGAGTAGCCGGTGAAGAAGCGCTCGTCGTCGTAGATGTTCTGCGCCACCGGCACAGTGTCGCGCGTGGTGCTCGGCCCGATGGCGAGGGTTTCGGCGCACCCGTCGGGTGCCGAAACCCTCACCATCGGGCCGTTCGAGGCGGGCGGGGGGTGCCTGCCTCGAGAACGTGGGTGGCGGGCCTACACGGCCCAGGCCACCATGCCCATCTCGACGGGCGAGATGAGGGAGGGGTGCGATGGCATCGCGCGCACGGTGATGCCATACGGGCCGGCCTCGCCGATGACGTAGTCGGCCTCCCACACACCCGACTCGGTGCGACGCAGCGTGACCGATCGTGGCGTGCCCACGAAGTCGCCCTCGGAGTTGATGGGGCCGTGGAGTGCCTGCACGGTGATGGAGTCGACCTCGAGCCCGTCGATCTCGACGTGCGCGCGCACCTGGCGGCGATCGCCCTCGTGAGCGGGTGAGGTGTCGGCCTCGATGTCGACCACCTTCACCACCGGCCACGCGTCGCGCACCCGACGCTTCCAGGTGGCCAGGTCGCGGGCGGCGGCGGCGTGGTCGGCCAGGGCGTGGCGTGACGTGGCAGCGGCCGGCTCGTAGAACTCGGTGGTGTAGTCGCGCACCATGCGCGCCGCGGTGACGAACGGGCCGAGCGAACGCCAGTTGTGTTGCATCTTGTCGACCCAGCCGAGCGGCACACCGGCGGCATCGCGGTCGTAGTAGAGCGGGATGATCTCGCGCTCGAGCAGTCCGAACAGGCTGGTGGCCTCACGCTGGTCGCGGCGGCCCAGATCGGGGTCGTCGTCGGCGGAGTTGATGGCCCAGCCGTTCTCGCCGTCGTAGCACTCGTCCCACCAACCGTCGAGAATGCTGCAGTTGAGGCAGCCGTTCAGCGCGGCCTTCATGCCGCTGGTGCCACACGCCTCGAGCGGTCGGCGCGGGTTGTTGAGCCACACGTCGCAGCCCTGGTACATCTTGCGAGCGACGTACATGTCGTAGTCGGGCACGAACAAGAAGCGGTGGCCGATGTCGAGATGCCGGGCGAAGAGTTCGATCTCGCGGATCATGTCCTTGCCGGGCTGGTCCTGCGGGTGCGCCTTGCCGGCGAACACGAACTGCACCGGTCGGTCGGCCGACAGCAGCATCGCTCGCAGCCGATCGGGTTGCGAGAGCAGCAGCGTGGCGCGCTTGTAGGTGGCGAACCGGCGGGCGAACCCGATGGTGAGCGCCTTGGGGTCGAGCAATGCCTCGCCGAGGCGGGAGCGAACGAACGACACCAGTTCAGTGCGGCCCTTCGAGCGGGCCGACCACACAGCGGCGGGGTCGAGCTGACCGACGCCGTTCCAGGAGGCAGCATCGGCGCCGTCCCACACGGGCCCGACCGACTCGGCCAGCAGCGGGGCGATGTGGTCGCCCACCCACGTGTGCGCATGCACGCCGTTGGTGATGGCGCCGATGGGCACCTCCGAGGCGGGCACATCGGGCCAGAGCTCGGCGAACATCTCGCGGCTCACCTCGCCGTGCAACTGGGCGACGCCGTTGCTGCGCCCACCCAACCGCAGGCCCATGACCGCCATGTTGAAGGCATCGTCGGACTCGCTGTCGAGGCGACCGACTCGGTAGAGGTCGTCGAAGGTGATGCCCAAGGTGTCGGCGAAGCCGGTGAAGTAGCGCTGCATCAGTTCGCGTGGGAAGCGGTCGATGCCCGCCGGTACCGGGGTGTGGGTGGTGAACACGCCGCCCGCCCGCACGGCCTCGATGGCGTCGTCGAACGCCACCCCTTCGTCGACGAGTTCGCGGATGCGCTCGAGCGACAAGAACCCGGCGTGGCCCTCGTTGGTGTGGAACACCTGCGGGTGCAGGTCGAGCGCTCGCAGCGCCCGCACGCCGCCGATGCCGAGCACCATCTCCTGGCGGATGCGGTGCTCCCTGTCGCCGCCGTAGAGGCGGTCGGTGATGGCTGCGGCGTCGGCGCTGTTGCCGTCGCAATTGGTGTCGAGCAGATACAGCTGGACCCGGCCGACATCGACGCGCCACACCTTGATGTGCACCTGCTCGCCGTCGATCTCGACGGTGACCTGCACGTCGGTGGGAGTGAGCGCCAGGCCGTGCGGGTCGAGCGGTGGGTAGCGCTCTTCTTGAAGGCCGTCGGCGTTGAGCCGCTGGCGGAAGTAGCCCTCGGCGTAGAGCAGGCCGATGGCCACCAGCGGCAGGCCGAGGTCGCTGGCGGCTTTGAGATGGTCGCCGGCGAGCACGCCGAGACCGCCCGAGTACTGCGGCAGCGTTTCCGACAGGCCGAACTCGGGGGAGAAGTAGGCGACGAGCCCCAGCGGGCTGTCGGTGCGACCCTGGAACCAGCGCGGCGCGCTGATGGCCTCGCGCAGGCGGGCGTGGGCCTCGGTGGTGCGGGCGATGATGGCGGGGTCGGCGGCGAGCTCGCGCCAGCGATCGTCGGTGATCTCGGCGAGCAGTCGCAACGGGTCGTGATCGGTGGATTCCCACAGCGCTGGGTCGAGCGTGTGGAACAACCGCTTGGTGTCGCGGTCCCAGCACCAGTGCAGGTTCGTGGCCAACTCTGTAAGCGCTTGCAGAGGCGCCGGGATGGCCGGAACCACGGTGAACTGTCGGACGGAACGCATCCCGGGAAGGATAGTCGCGCGAATGGGTCGCGCCCGACCGAACACGGTGAATGACGCTGACCTCTGTGCCGACAGAGCCGCTGACCAGGCGCGATGTCAGCCGCGCAGCGCGGCGAGGTACACGTCGAGCGTGGTCTGGGCGATGGCGTCCCACGTGTAGGTGGACCGCAGCAGCGCATCGGCCGCCACTGCCAGCCCGGTGGCATCGACCGGATCGGACACGACCTCGGCGATGCGATCGGCGAGCTCGTGGTGGTTTCCCGGTTCGAACAGCACGCCTGCGCCGGTGCCCTCGACGATCTCGGCCAGCCCGCCGGTGCGAGCCACGATGGTGGGCGCGCCGGCGGCCATGCCCTCGAGCGCGACGATGCCGAACGGCTCGTACAGCGACGGGATCACCACGCACGCGGCCTCGCGCAACAGTGCGCGCAGGTCGGCGTCGGGCACGAACCCGGCGAGCTGCACGATGTCGCTGACGCCCTCCATGTCGATCTGCGTCTGCAGTTCGGGCAGGTAGGTGCCGCGCCCGGCGATGACGCAGTGGATGCCGGGCACCTCGTTGCGCAGCCGAGCGATGGCGCGCGCCAGTACCTGGAACCCCTTCTCGTACTGGATGCGTCCCCACGCGACGACCAGTGGGCCGTCGCCGTCGCCGCTCGCTCGCGCGGGTTCGAGCACACGTTGGGCCCATTGGCCGATGTCGATGCCGTTGGGCACCAGGTGCACCTTGCTCGACGGCAGTTCGAAGCCGTCGACCACCTCGCGCACCATGAAGCGTGAGCAGGCGATGATGACGCGCGCCTGGTACGTGAGCCACCACTCGACGGAGTTGATCTCGCCGGGCAGGCCGGGTGGGAGATGGCCGCCGTGCCGTCCGCGTTCGGTGGCATGGATGGTAGCCACGAGCGGCACGCCGAACAGTGCCTTGAGGGTGTCGCCCGCCCACGCCACCAGCCAGTCGTGTGCGTGCACGACCTCGGGACGCCAGTCGCCGAGTCGTGCGGTCAACTGGACGAGGTGGTGGTTGGCCGATGCCGTGCGCGCCACGAGGGCTTCGTCGGGCAGCCAGGGCAGGCCCACATCGGCGCGCAGCACGCGCACGCCGTCGACGACGGTGTCGTCGGGTTCGTCGGGGTGTTGCAGGCTGAGCACCACCACTTCGTGGCCGCCGCGGGCAAGTGCGCGCGACAGGCCGTCGACGTGTGCGGCGATACCCCCGACGACCAGAGGTGGGTACTCCACCGACAGCATCAGCACGCGCACGGCTGCGAACGTAGCAGCGCGACCGCGCCCCATTGCGATCACCACGCGACCGGCTGCGCGGATGACCTACGCTCGCGCCGTGATGTTGTCGGACCTCGATCTGTTCCTGTTCGGTGAGGGCACCCACCGGCGCCTGTGGTCGTTCCTGGGCGCGCACGTGATGCCCGAGGGCGGCGTGCGGTTCGCAGTGTGGGCGCCCAACGCATCGGCCGTGTTCGCCGTGGGCGACTGGAACGGCTGGGGCGACGGTGTGCAACTGCATCCTCAGGGTTCCTCGGGCATCTGGGCGGGTCTCGCTGCCGACGCCGCGGCGGGCCATCGCTACAAGTTCGCCGTCGTCGACCGTGCGGGCACCACGATGCTGAAGGCCGATCCGATGGCGCGCCAGACCGAGGTGCCACCCTCCAACGCCAGTGTGGTGGCGGCGCCCGACACGTTCGCGTGGACCGACGAGCCCTGGCTGCGCCAGCGCACACACCGCGTGGGCACGCCGTTGCGCATCTACGAGGTGCACATCGGGTCGTGGCGGCCGTGGCTCACCAACTACCGCGACATCGGCAACGAGCTCGCCGACCATGTGAGTGGCATGGGCTTCACGCACGTCGAACTGCTGCCCGTCGCCGAACATCCCTTCGGCGGTTCGTGGGGCTATCAGGTCACCGGGTACTACGCGCCCACTGCTCGCTTCGGTTCGCCCGACGACTTCCGGGCCATGGTCGACGCGCTGCACGCGCGTGGCATCGGCGTCATCGTCGACTGGGTGCCGGCGCACTTCCCCAAGGACGACTGGAGCCTCGCCCGATTCGACGGCACGGCGCTCTACGAACACGCCGACCCGCGCCTGGGCGAGCACCCCGACTGGGGTACCTACGTGTTCAACTACGGCCGTCACGAGGTTCGCAACTTCCTGGTGGCCAACGCCCTCTACTGGCTGCACGACTTCCACATCGACGGCCTGCGGGTCGACGCCGTGGCGAGCATGTTGTACCTCGACTACTCGCGCAAGCCCGGTGGCTGGATCCCCAATCGCGACGGCGGGCGAGAGAACCTCGATGCCATCGATTTCATGCGCCAGCTCAACAGCGCCATCGCCGAGGAAGTGCCCACGGCGATGATGATCGCCGAGGAGAGCACCGCCTGGCCGAAGGTCACCCATCCCGTCGAGTACGGCGGACTCGGCTTCACGTACAAGTGGAACATGGGCTGGATGCACGACACGCTCAGCTACGCGCACACCGATCCGGTGCATCGCAAGTGGCATCACAACGAGCTCACGTTCGGGTTGCTCTACGCGCACAGCGAACGCTTCGTGCTGCCGTTGAGCCACGACGAGGTGGTGCACGGCAAGGGCAGCCTGCTCGACAAGATGCCAGGCGACGACTGGCAGCGCTTCGCCAACCTGCGCGCGCTGTACGGCTGGATGTGGGCGATGCCGGGCGCGCCATTGTTGTTCATGGGTGCCGAGATGGCGCCGTTCACCGAGTGGAACGAATCCACCGGACTGCCGTGGCATCTGCTCGACCACGCGCGCCATCGCGGGATACGCGACCTGCTCACCAACCTCAACCACACCACGGTGCAGTGGCCCGCGATCTACGAGCGCGATCACGAACCGATGGGCTTTCAGTGGCTCGACGCCAACGACGCCGACGCATCGATCTACGGGTTCCTGCGGTGGGGCTATGCGGGCGGCGCGGCGGTGGCGTGCGTCGCCAACTTCACCCCGGTGCCCCGTGAGGGGTACCGGGTGGGTCTGCCGTGGGCCGGCCAGTGGGATCTGCTGGTCGACACCGATTCGCCCGCGTGGGGTGGTAGCGGCTTCAGCGGCTACTCGCTCGACGGCGCGCAGTTCACGGCCACCACCGACATGGCGTGGCAGGGGCAACCGGCATCCACCCTCGTGTCGTTGCCGCCGCTCTCGGTCGTCTGGTTGGGTGCCCGCCGCCCGTGATGTCGATGTGGCGCGACGAGCGCATGCGTCAGGTGCTCAGTGCCTGCGTCACGCTCGGTGTGGCGGTGGGTGTGTTCGGGGTGTCGTTCGGTGTCAGTGCGGTCAGCGCGGGCGCCACCGTTGCGCAGGCCTGCGCGATGTCGCTGTTCGTGTTCACCGGTGCATCGCAGTTCTCGGCGGTCAGCGTCATCGGATCAGGCGGTTCGGCCGCGGCCGCGTTCGGCGGTGCGGCCATCCTCGCTGCGCGCAACGGCGTGTACGGGCTCGCCATGGCGCCGCACCTCACGGGGCGTCTGCACACCCGAATGGCGGCGGCGCACATCACCATCGACGAGTCCACGGCGATGGCAGCCGCGCAGGACGACGAACGCCATCGACAGATGGCGTTCTGGGTGACCGGCCTCAGCGTGTTGCTGTTCTGGAACATCGGCACGCTGGCCGGGGCGCTGTTGGGCACGGCCATCGACCCCAAGGTGTGGGGCCTCGATGCCGCGTTCCCGGCAGCCTTCGTGGCGCTGCTGTTCCCACTGCTGCGCGAGCGTCGGTCGGCGAAGGCTGCGATCATCGGCGCCGTCACCTGTGTGGTGCTCATTCCGTTCACTCCGGTGGGCGTGCCCATCCTCTGCGCCACGGTGGGCATCCTCGTCGGCGTACCGGCTCCCGCGGGGGAACCGTCATGAGCTGGACCTTCGTCATCGTGCTGGCCGCCACCGCCTACGCGTTCAAGGTGCTCGGTCTCGTCGTCATCGGCGATCGGCAACTGCCGCCGATGCTCGACCGCTGTCTGGCACTCATCCCTGCGGCGCTCATCGCTGCCATCGTCGTGAAGGACACGTTCTCAGTGGGTCAGCACCTGCAGATCGACGCCCGCGCCGCCGGCGTGGGTGCGGCCGTCATCGCAGCGTGGCGCAAGGCCCCGCTCATCGTGGTCATCTTCATCGGCGCCGGCGTCACCGCTACCGTGCGCGCCGTGGCCTAACTCGGGCGAGTGCGGGCCATCCACACCGGTGCCTGGTCGCCGAGCGGTGTGTACCCGAAGCGTGCGTAGAGCGGCTGGGCAGTGGTGGAGATCAGCACTTGGCGACGCACGTCGACGACGTCGGGGTGCTCCACCGCGGATCGCACCATGAACGCACCCAGCCCGCGACCGCGGTGTGACTCGTCGACGAACACGTCGCAGAGCCAGGCGAACGTGGCGCGGTCGGTGACGAATCGACAGAACCCCGCCATCGTGCCGTCGGGCACGTAGAGCCCGATGTTGAGCGATCCGTCGATGGCGCGGTCCTGCACCTCACGGGGTCGGCCGATCGCCCAGTACGACTGGTTGGCGAGCCACTCGGCCACGTAGGTGCGATCGATGCGTTCGATGTCGTCGCTGACCACGTAGCCGTCGGGACCGATGCGTTCCACACCCACGACCCTAGAAGCTGGGTCAGGCGTGAGGAAGCGACTGTTCGACGATGCCGCGCAGATTGCGCAGGTTGCGTCGCCAGATGGGGCCGAGTGCCACCTTGCTGCCCACCCAGGCACCCAATGGGCCGGCCATCCACCACGGGAAGGTGAGCACCTCTTCCCACGCGAAGCGAGTGCGACGGCCGAGGTCGATGGGGGTGAGAGTGAACCGCCCGGTGCCGGTGACCATGCCGGTGTGGCGCACGCCCATCACCTCGCCGGGCACCCATTCGGTGATCTCCATGCGGTCGACGAGTCGGATCGGACCCACCTTCGTGTCGCACAGGAACTCGGTGCCCACGCCACGGTGCTGATCGGTGGTGAAGCGAATGGCCACCGCGTCGTGCATCCAGTCGATGTGGTGCTCGACGGGCTCGACGACCTGCCACACCGCGTCGGGAGTCGCGTCGATGTCGATCGACACGCGGATGCCCGACCGGAACGGCACGTGGGCCTCAGGCCGTGACGGTGACGTTGCGCAGCTCGTCGGCTGCGATCTCGGGCGGCACGATGTTGATCATGACGCCCGTGCCACGCTCGAACCCCGCCGTGGTGACGAGCTTCGGGAACAGGTGGACGTGCCAGTGGTAGGCGCCGTCGTAGTGGTGCGGTGCAGTGTGGAACACCAGGTTGTAGGCGACGTCGCCGTGCACCTCGCGCAGCGCCAGCACCGAATCGCGAATGGCCACGCCCATGCCCTGCAGCGTGGCGGGAGTGCTGTCGGTGAGGTGCAGGTCGTGGCTGCGCGGGATGATGAGCAGCTCGTAGGGCGCACCGGCCCAGTACGGGCTGACGCACACGACCTCGTCGTTGGCGAACAGCACACGACCGCCATCGACCAGTTCGGCCTCGATGGTGGCGCAGAGAATGCAGCCGCCCTCGAAGCGCGAGAACGCGCGCTGTTCTTCGAGGATCTCGCCCGGCACGAACGGCAGACCGAGCAACTGGCCGTGCGGGTGGGCCAACGACGCGCCGGCTTCGCGGCCGTGGTTGATGATGGCCTGTGTGTAGCGGACGTTCTCGGTGCCGGCGTGCTGCTCGAGTCGACGGCTGAGCATCGACATCATCTGCGCCGCATCGTCGTCGGTGAGCAGATGCGCGCCACCGTCGTGGTCGGGTGTGTAGACGAACACCTCGTGGATGCCGCTGGCCTCGGCCGACACGTGCACCGGGCCCTGGTGGTGCACCGCGAAGGAGGCATCGCCGTCGAACGCCGGATACAGGTTGGGGATGAGGCGCATGCGCCAGTGGCCGCCGGCATCGAGCGTTTCGAGCGCGGGCAGCGTGGCCTCTTCGTTGCCCGGGCAGAACGGGCACGGGCGACCGGTGTCGGCCTCGACCTGCGGCGTGCGCGGGGCGAAGTCGGTCGGGCGTTGCGCTCGGTCGGCCACGATGGTGACCCATCGTCCCGTGAGCGGGTTCAGACGAAGTTGACTCACAGCCCCCTCAGCCTACGACTGTTTGCGCGAGCAAGGGCGGATCGAACTCGATTTTGACCTTCGGCACACGTCACACGCGGTGGCGATCCTCGTGTTCACGCAGGCGACGGAGCCCCTCGGGAGGTCTAACATCTCGGCGAGGGGCGACAGGGGTGTCCCTCCGTGGCCGAGGGGGACCGTCATGCAGATGGAACGCAACATCGGGTCGAGTGCGCGTCGAGGGATCGCAGTGGTTGGGGCGATCGCCCTGCTGGCCATGGTGTCGGTCGTCGGTGTCGGCGGCGTCGCCGAGGCGTCCGGGACGTGGATCGACGCCACGTTCCACAGTCCGTTGGGCGCCGGCGATCAGGTGAACGTCGTGGTCGAAGCCTTCGACGGATCGGTGCTCGTCGGCGGATCCTTCACGGTTGGCGGTACCGGCGACCTGGTGAAACTCAATCGCGACGGCACGATCGACCAGGAGTTCAACGCGTCCGAAGGCGTGGGCTTCGACGGCTCTGTCACCACGATCGCCGTCGAGCCGGGCGGTGCGCTGCTGGTGGGCGGCTTCTTCACGCACTACGGCGCCACGGCCGTCGGTCACATCGCCGAGCTCACTCCCGACGGCCACCTCGCCGCGACGTTCGGGACGGGCGCGGACGCGGCCGTCAGGAAGATCATCTCGCTGGGGTACAACAAGTTCATCGCCGTCGGCGACTTCACTCACTTCGCAGGTGTGGCGCATGGCGCTGTCGTCCAGCTCGACAGTTATGTGTTCGACCCGCACTTCAGCGCGAACTTCGATGGGCCCGTGAACGACATCACGCGCCAAGCCAATGGCAGTTTCGTCGCGGTGGGCACCTTCACCACGGCAAATCTGGCGCCCCACCAGCGGATCGCTCGGATCACCGCCACGGGCGCGACCGACAGCTCGTTCGTCGCATCGATCTCGGCGCCAGCGCTTCCGCTGGCGGTGGCAGTGCTCAGCACCGGCCGCATTGCCGTCGCTGGTCAGTTCAGCACCGTCGACGGCGCCACGCGCAACAACTTCGTGTTTCTCAACCCCAACGGTTCACTCGCCACGGGCCTGGCAGTGGTCCCGAGCCCGACGTTGTTCGTGTGGTCGCTCACGCTGCTACCGGGCGACGTCCTGCTCGCCGGCGGCGGCTTCACATCCTTCCTGTTTCCGGGCGACGGATTGTCCGGAGCCGTCAAGGTGCTCTCGAACGGCAATGCCCGTGGGCCGTTCGACATCGGTCGTGGGCCGGTGGGTTATGTGCTCACCTCCGCCCGTCTCACCGACGGACGGCTCCTGCTGGGCGGCACCTTCACCGAGATCGGCAACGAACTGACCCACAGCCTCATCAGGCTGGGTGACGTGCCGGGTGTGGCTGGATCGTTGCTGG
>Ga0075026_100000986_pt1 | contig 11991 bp, 11 predicted proteins | sample Str012_2_FD_71392 | JGI IMG/M metagenome (GOLD analysis project Ga0075026, IMG submission 71392) | Freshwater sediment microbial communities in response to fracking from Pennsylvania, USA - Straight Creek_MetaG_SC_2012 | ecosystem: Environmental > Aquatic > Freshwater > Creek > Sediment...
GAGAGCAGCACCAGTTCCTCGGCCCAGGCCGAAGGGATCCTCACAGGGCTCGTGCTCCGTTGGGCGTTCCCGAGCGCCGCATCGTCTGCACCGGTGCCGCGCGCCGCGAATCGCGACGCGAGGTAGGGAAGCGTGACGACAGGTCAGGGCCTGGGTCCGTTGACTCCCTGACACTCGACACTACGCCCGCAGGCGAGCCGTAGCCAGCGTCGCAGGGACGCACTGCCGCGCCCTCGTCAGAAGTGCGATCAGGACTGAGCGTGGCGTGCTCGCGCCCGGCGCACTGCCTCGTCGACGATGCGTTGTGCGACGTCAACGAGCTTGACGTGGTCGGCCTGGCTCATCGCCCGCAGCTTGCCGAACGCTTCGTCGGAGGAACCGCCGCTGCGCCCGCGAAGGATCCCGATCGCCTGGTCGATGACGGGCCGGCTCGACAGCGCCGTCTGCAGCTGTGACGTCAATTCCTGTGCCTGGGAAAGGATGTAGGCGTTGTGCACCGCAACGGCTGCTGGCGTCGCAAACAGCTCACCGAGCTCTGCTGCGTGATCGTCGAAGGCATCCTTCTGGCGGGAGTACACGTTGATGGCGCCTACTGCCGTGTCGGACACCAGGAGCGGGAGCGAGAGAGCGCTGTGCACGCCGAGACGTCCTACCCGCGGTCCGAAACGCGGCCACATCTTCTCGCCACCGAGTGATCCAGACCGCACCGTGCGGCGCTCGAGCGCCGCCGTGATGCACGGCCCCTCGTTGAGCGCGGAGTACTGGATCTCGTCGATCTCGCTCACGAACGGGTGACTTGCCGCCAGGACCTGCACCTGATGACCCCCACGATCAGCGCCCAGCAAGGTGACGCCGACGCCGTCTGCACCGGGTATGGCACGGACAGCGAAGGTGGCCACGTGCCCGAGCACGTCGGCGAGTCCGAGACTCCCGGTGACGAGACCGGCGAGCTCACGCAAGCCGAGCTGCAGATCGGCGATATCCGACTCAGGCGTGCTGGGGGACGGTGAGGGTCCCATGTCGGGACCTACGCTGGATGAGTCCGTGCCGGTCATCGTGCGTCCCAGCTCGAGGCCGTGCCGAACGTGCTTCTCACCATGACTGTACGCGGTGCCACGGCAGCCGGCTCCGGCGCAACCATCGATCGCCGCGCGGTGCCCTCCACCTACTTCTGCATCTCTTGGGGTGTTGATGCCGCGACCTGTGGGTGCGGCGGACAGCCTCTGGAGTCAGAGGAGCAGTGCGGACGTCGAGAAGTCCGACGCGCGCCTTTCACGTACTCGGATGCCGTCGCTACGTGCGCACCCGTCGACAAAGTGGATCAGCCGGGAGGAGCGGCTCGGTGGTGCCAGCGATCGACTCGAGTCGACGACGACCAAGGTCGGGTCCTGCCAGCCGGCGACCGGCATTCCGGTGCGGGTCGACCACACCGTCGCTCCGAGCTCGCCCGAGGCGCGGGCGCACCCGAGCGGGCAGTCGTGACCGAGCGAGTGCAGGACGTCGGCGAGTTCTGGGGCATCGGAGGCGTAGGGGGACGCAGCGAAACGTGACACGGTCATGGGAACCCCGGACAAGGTGATTCGCCTGGGTGTGCGGAGCGAGCGAAGTGCTCATCGAGCCCGACAGCGGACAGTCGAACTGATCCGGACCGGCTGAGTTTCTCAACCATGTCGACGGTACACCCGAATGATGTCCGGCGCGTTCACGCGATCGCCGCTCCGAAGAAGTGCCCTACTCCGTAGGTGAAGCCGAGGCCCAACGCCCCACCGATGACGATCCGCAGAACTGCAGTCCGCGGTCGGCTCCCACCGATGCGAGCGCTGACTGCGCCGGCACAACCGAGCGCAACGAGCACCGAGACCACGGTCACCGGCACGCGCCACGACTCCGGTGACAGCATCATGGCCAGGAGCGGGAGCACCGCACCCACGGTGAATGCGAGCGCCGACGCGGCGGCCGCTTGGGTGGGGCTCGCTGTGTCGTCCGGGTCGAGGTGGAGCTCGGCGTCGAGATGGGCGGCCAGAGCGTCGTGGGCCATCAGCTCGGCCGCCACCGTCGCTGCCGTCGACGACGTGAGGCCCTTGGCTCGGTAGAGAGCCGCCAGCTCGATCTGCTCGTCCGCCGGAGACTCAGCGAGCTCCTGCTTCTCGAGGGCGACCATCGCGTGCTCGCTGTCACGCTGGCTGCTCACGGAGACATATTCGCCGAGAGCCATCGACACGGCCCCCGCTACGAGACCGGCCATTCCAGCGGTGAAGATCGCTCCGCGCGACGACGTCGCTCCTGCCACACCGACCACGATGCCGGCCACCGACACGATGCCGTCGTCTGCACCGAGGACTCCGGCGCGCAACCAGTTCATCCGCCCCGTGCGGCCCGGCGTGTGCGGCTCGCTCGTGATGCGTGCGCCTTGCTCGGCCATGTGAGTCCTCGCTGCTCGTGCGTTCAGTTGTGCAGGACCGCTGCGCCGCCGAAGCGACCGTGAGCAAGGTCGGCGAGCGCACGGGGTGCCTCCGCCATCGGGTAGGCCGTCGTCGTGGCGCGGATGCCGAAACGAGCGGCCAGTCGCAGGAACTCCTCGCCGTCCGCCCGTGTGTTCGCCGTGACGCTGCGGAGCTGGCGCTCGTGGAAGAGCTCCGCCTCGTAGTTGAGCGGGGGGATCTCGCTGAGCCAGATCCCGGCGACGGCCAGGGTGCCACCGGGTGACAGAGCGCGCAGCGCGACGGGGACGAGCTCACCTGCCGGGGCGAAGAGCACGGCACCATCGAGCGGTTCAGGTGGCGTGCCATCGGCCGGCCCCACGGAGTCGACGCCCAGTTCTCGGGCCAGTCGTTGGTTGGGCTCCCCCCGGGTGAGGACGTGCACCCTCATCCCCAGATGGAGGGCGAGCTGAGCGGTGAGGTGTGCGCTGCCACCGAAGCCGTACAGGCCCACTGCCCCGCCCGCCGGAACGTCGGCGCGCAGCAGCGAGCGATAGCCGATGATCCCTGCGCACAGCAGTGGCGCGGCCTGCTCGTCGGTGAGCGCGTCGTCCACGTGGTAGGCGTACGCCTGCTCGACGAGGCAGAAGTCGACGTAGCCACCGTCGACGTCCCATCCGGTGAACGTCGGTGCGACGCAGAGGTTCTCGGCGCCCCGCCGGCAGGCAGCACAGTGCCCGTCAGTGCTCGCGAGCCACGGAACACCGATCCGGTCGCCGATCGCGAACCGACCGCCTGGAGAGCCCAGCGCATCGACGACACCCACCACCTCGTGCCCTGGTGTCACCGAGGAACGACGAGGAGTCAGATCGCCTTCACACAGGTGCAGGTCGGTACGGCACACGCCGCAGCAGCTCACCCGTACCCGGACCTGGTCGGGGCCGGGAACGGGCAGATCGCGCTCGATCCGTCGCAGCGGACCGTCGTCGATCGGGGCGGGGTTGTCGACGACCCAGGCCTGCATGCTCTGCTCCTGTCGACGTCATCACGGGTGGACGAGGATCTTGACTTCGGTGTCCTTGTGGTGGATCAGTGCCTCGAAACCGTCGGCCACCAGACGGTCCAGAGTGATCTTCGCCGAGATGAACGGCGCGAGCGAGACCTTGCCCTCCTGGACCAGCTTGATGGTGGCGGGATGGTCGTTGACGTAGGCGATGGTGCCTCGCAGGTCGATCTCCTTGAGCACGATCGTGTGCATGTCGATCGACGCTCGAGCGCTCCAGATCGACACGTTCACGACCACACCGCCCGGCTTCACCACGACAAGGAGCTGGTCGAGCACGGCGTTGACGCTGGAGCACTCGAAGCAGACATCTGCGCCGCGGCCCTCTGTGATCTCGAGAACGCGAGCCTCGATGTCGTCCGTGCTCGGGTCGAGTACGAAGTCGGCCACACCGGTGGACAACGCCTTGGCCTTCCGCGCCGCGCTCAGCTCCGACACGATCACGGTCAGACCTTCGGCCTTGAGCACGGCGGAGAGCAACAGCCCGATCGGGCCGGCGCCACCGACGAAAGCGACGTCTCCTGCTGTCGCGCCGCTGCGTACAAAGGCGTGATGGCCCACCGAGAGTGGCTCGATGAGGGCAGCCTCGTCGAGCGGGATGTCACCGACGGGATGCACCCAGCGCCGGTCCACGACGATCTTCTCGCTGAGTCCCCCGCCACCGCCGGCGAGACCGATGAACCCCATCTTCGTGCACAGGTTGTAGCGCCCCTCCCGACACGGCACGCAGACGCCGCACACGACATAGGGCTCCACGACAACGTGCTCACCGACGGTCAGGTCGGTGACACCGTCGCCGAGTGCGGAGATCGTCCCGGAGAACTCGTGCCCCAGGGTCACCGGCATCTGCTCGTGCGTGAGGGGGTGCGGGTGCCCCGCGGCGGGGATGAAGATCGGACCCTCGAGGTACTCGTGCAGGTCGGTGCCGCAGATGCCGCACCACGCGATGTCGATCGCCACCGTCCCCGGCCGCAGCACCGGTGCGGGGATGTCGACGATCTCGATGTCCTTCGGACCGTTGAATCGTGCTGCCTTCATGACGTGCTCCCGTCTGACGAGTCGTTCTCCCGAGTCACGCGAAGAAGCCGAGCGGCTTCGGGTCGTGGTTGACCAGCACGTTCTTCACTTCCTGGTAGTTCCGCAGTGTCTGCTGGTCGGTCTCGCGCCCGTAGCCGGACTGCTTGTAGCCGCCGAAGCCCGCACCGGCGGGGTACTGGTGATAGGTGTTCACCCAGACGCGGCCGGCGCGGATGTCCTGTCCGGCACGGTAGGTGAGATCGGTGTCGCGGCTCCATACGCCCGACTCGAGACCGTAGATCGAGTCGTTGGCGATGGCGATCGCCTCCGCGTAGTCGGTGAACGTCGCGACCGTGACGACGGGTCCGAAGATCTCGTCCTGGAACACCGTCATGTCGTTGGTCCCTTGGAACACCGTGGGCTGGATGAAGTAGCCCCCCGAGAGGTCTCCGGGGAGCTCGGCGCGGGCTCCACCACACAGGACCTTCGCGCCTTCCTGCGGACCGAGCGTGAGGTAGCCACTGATCTTCTCCACCTGGTCGAGGCTGTTCTGCGGTCCCATCTCGGTCGCGGTGTCGAGCGGGTCACCGACCGTGATGCGCTCCACCCGCTTCACGGCATCCTCGAGGAACCCGGCGTCGATGAGGCCGTCCTGGAGCAACGCCCTCGACGGGCAGCTGCAGATCTCACCCTTGTTGAGAGCGAACATCGCGAAGCCTTCGATGGCCTTGACGTAGAAGTCGTCCCTGGTCCGGGCCACGTCGTCGAAGAAGACGTTCGGAGACTTCCCTCCGAGCTCCATCGTGCTCGGGATGATGTTCTTGATCGCGTACTGCATGATCTCGCGGCCGGTCGCGGTCGATCCCGTGAACGCGACCTTGCCGACTCCGTCGTGCTCGACCAGCGTTCGCCCCAGTGTGGCTCCACTGCCGTTGACGACGTTGATGACACCCGGCGGGAGGACGTCGGCGATCAGCTCCATCACGTAGAGGATCGAGATGGGTGTGGCGCTGGCCGGCTTGAGCACCACGGTGTTTCCGGCCGCGAGAGCGGGCGCGAGCTTCCACGTGGCCATGAGGATCGGGAAGTTCCACGGGATGATCTGGGCGACGACACCGATCGGCTCGAAGAAGTGGTACGACACCAGATCGTCCGTCAGCTTCTTGATGTTGCCTTCCTGCGTCCGGATCGCCGCCGCGAAGTAGCGGAAGTGGTCGATTGCGAGCGGGATGTCGGCGCCGAGGGTCTCGCGGACCGGCTTCCCGTTCTCCCACGACTCGAGCACGGCGATCTGCTCGAGGTGTGCCTGCAGGTGATCGGCGATGGCGATGAGCACGGCGGCACGGTCGGCGGTCGACGTCGCGGCCCACTGCGGGAAGGCGGCCTGAGCCGCTGCCACCGCAAGGTCGACATCCTCGACCGTCGAGCGGGGATACTCCGCCATCGGCAGTCCGGTCGCCGGGGCCAGGTCCTCGGCGTATCCGCCCTTCACCGGCTTCACCCAGTCACCACCGATGAAGTTCTCGTACCTGGTCTTGATGTCGACGATGCTGCCCGTCGTTCCGGGGCGCGCGTAGATGCTCATGAAGAGTTCTTCCTGTCGGTGCTGGATCCACGTGACGACACACGCGGACGCGTACTGCTCCGTCGAGGGACTGGCGTCGCGGAGGTCGCAGGCCGCAGGAGCGACGGGCAACCGAGTGGTCCACGACGACGCCGACGATGAGAGTGACGTGATCGACAGGCATGTGCCCACCAGGGGCGCCCGACAGGAGGAAGTCGCCCGACGTGCCCGGTCGTGAGCAGGATGCTCGTCCGAGTCGGCGTGCGGACGCGACGTCGGGATCCGGGCTGGCTGTGTACCCAACCGACTTCGAACGTACACCGCATATCGCCGACCTGCGACACCCGAAGCCGGACCAGGAGAGCCGGTGCAGGAGCCGGACGGTCTAGCTTCCGCGGCGCCGCGACAGTGGCACGGCGTCGTGGCTGCGCAACCCGTCACGTCCGACGTTCGCGCGGGAAGGGCAGCGCAGCCGACGACTCACCGCTGGTCGAGGTGCGGTCGGTGCGCCTGGAGAGCCAGCCAGAGGTCGACGCGATCTGGCGTGGAGTCGAGTCGACGTCCCGTGAGCGACTCGACGCGCTCCAACCGGTTGCGCAGGGTGTTGACGTGTACGTGCAGCACGTCCGCGCTCTCCTGCCAGCGACCTCCGGTCTCGAGGAACGAGCGCAGGGTGGCCACGAGCGAGGCGCCATGCGCCGCGTCGTAGTCCTCGATCGGCGCGAGCAGCGACTCACGGAAGGCATCGAGGACGTCCTGGTCCTGCAGGGCCAGGAGCAGCGCGTGGCTGCCGGTGAGCTCGTGCGACACGACAGCTCCCCCGCCGCGACGTCGTCCGAGCTCGCACGCCTGGCGCGCCTGCACCAGGCTGCGACGAAGGTCCGACACGTCGTCCGCCACCGAGCCGGTGCCCACGGCTATCGCGCCGACCGCGCGCCCGAGAGCCGTCGCGGCCGCGACGGCCGACGGTGCGTCACGCAGGGAGCGCCCATCGATCACCAGCATGAGCTCGTCACCACGCAGTGCGAGAACACCGTCGGTGCCGCTGCCGGCCAGCCACCGTTCCGCGGAATCGAGCGCATGCTCTCGGTCGGCTACGGCGCACACGAACGTGAGCAGCGCCGCCGCCGGATCCAGTCCGTAGTAGGGCATGCGTGCTGCAGCCGCCTCGACCTGGCGCCCGAGCACCATCGACACGACCTCGCCGGCGAGGCGACGCTCGGACTCGCGCACCGCGCGCTCACGTGCGAGCACCAGCCCGACCACAGGACGGGCGGCGTCGACACGCGACCGCACCTCGAGGTCATCCGCGTCGTCGGCCGCGACCGCGATGACTGCGTCGGGGGATGCCCCGGTCCCCACAGGTTCGACCGCCCATCCGTCGACGACTGCGCGTCCCGTCGCTGCGTGCTCGACCGCACGTGCCCGAACGTCAGGTCCTGGCGCGCCACCGGCATGTGCGAGGGGACGGCCCGCAGCATCGGCGATCCAGACGTCTCGGCCCGTAGAGCGTCGCAGGATTCTGGCCACGGCAGCGAGCGCAGCCGGCGCCGAGCTGTTCTCCGCCGCCGACAGCAGATCCGACGTGAGTGCCAGCGTCGCGCGCAACGCGCTCTCGCGGTCTGCCGCGAGTCGCTCGAAGAACCACTGCGAGATCGCGACGAACGGCGTCGCGAGCGGCACCACGAGCAGCGGTACGTCGTTCTCACGGCACGCCTTGACGACAGCGGGTGGTACGCCGGGGTCGCCCACCAGCAGGCCGTAGCCGATCCCGGCGACGTCACGGCTTCGCAGCGCGCGGACGAAGCCTTCGGCCGAGTGCCTCCTCCCCCTCCACACACCCGCGGTCAGCACGAACTCGTCACCGACGAGGTAGGGCGACGCGTCCGCCAGCTCGGTGACGTGGACCCAGCGGATCTCACGACCGAGGTCACCGTCGACCAGCAGCTCGAGGCCGAGCGTGGGCTCCTCGAGCAGGTCGTGGATCGTGGTGGGCATTGGAGGAACGTACAAGAGAAGTGGGAGAAGTAGCCAGGAATCTCCAACGCGCTCCCGGGCGCGGCTGCGTCAGCATCTCGGCCAGGAGCACGCCTGCGGCAGGCGTCACGAGTCGGGAGGCGGAATGGCTGAGATCGTGAACGAGCGGGGTACCGCAGTCGTCGGGGGGATCGAGGCCCGGTCGATCGACTGGGTCCCGGAGAACGAGCGGCACGGTCGCGTGTGGATGCAGGGCCCGTTCTGGTTCCTGGGCAACTTCCAGCCGTTCACGGTGGGCATCGGCATCCTCGGCCCGACGGTGTTCGGGCTCAGCCTCGCCCAGACCGCCGTCGCCGGCGTGCTCGGCATCTTGTTCGGCACGGTCTTCATGGCGTTCCACGCCTCGCAGGGTCCGACGTTCGGACTCCCGCAGATGGTGCAGTCGCGCGCGCAGCTCGGCTACCGCGGCGTCATCCTCGCGCTCATCGCGACGGCGTTCACGTTCGTGATGTTCAACGTCGTCGACACGGTGATCATCAAGCTCGGCCTCAACGGGATCTTCGGCTGGAACGCGACGTCGGTCGCCGTCGCGATCACGGTGATCGGCACGGTGCTCGCGATCTACGGCCACGACTGGCTGCACCGGGTCTTCCAGGTGCTGTTCTGGGTGTCGTTGCCGTTCTGGGTCGTGCTCACGATCGGCATCATCACCGGCCATGCCGGAGGTCAGGAAGCGGCGCCCGCAGACCTCACCGTCGCAGGCTTCCTCGGCATGTTCACCGTCGCCGCGTCCTACAACATCACCTACGCACCGTACGTGTCGGACTACTCGCGCTATCTCCCGCGGGACACACCCACGTCGAAGATCGTGCTCTCGGTCTTCGTCGGTGCGGCCGGGTCACCCATCTGGCTGATCCCGCTCGGTGCCTGGCTCGGCTCCGCCCTCGGCGTCTCCGACCCGCTGCTCGGCATCTACAACGCGGGGAACAACGTCGTCGGTGGCCTGGGCGGCATCCTCGCAGTGCTGTCGGTCCTGGCACTCGTCGCGACCATGGGGCTCAACGCCTACAGCGGCATGCTCACGATCGTCACGGGTATCGACTCGTTGCGCCCGGTGAACCCGACCCGTCGACTCCGGATCGTCGTGATCGTGCTGCTGGCGGTGATCTGGCTCGTGCTCGGCAACGTTCTCGAGAACGCGTCCAGCGCCCTGTCCAACAGCCTGCTCGTCATGCTCTACCTGCTGGCACCGTGGACCGCGATCAACCTGATGGACTACTTCTTCGTACGCCGAGGGCACTACGCCATCACCGACCTCTTCACTCCGCGCGGCATCTACGGGTCATGGTCATGGCGCGGCGTCACTGCCTACCTGGTGGGTGTCGCGGTCGAGATCCCGTTCATGGTCGTGGGCACGACGTTCGTAGGCTTCATCGCGAACGACTACCTGCAGCTCGTCGACATCTCCTGGATCGTCGGCATGCTGGTGGCCGGTGGCCTGTACTTCGCCTTCACGCGATCCCTCGACCTGCACGCCGAGGCCGCGGCGATCGAGACGAGCGAGCAGGTCCTCCGCGACACCGGCGCTGCCCGATGACCCACCACGAGTCTGATCTCGCGGAGGTGGCCGCATCGGCAGACCGATTGCTCACGGCGTTCGCCAGCCACGATCGCGACGGCTACTTCTCCTGCTTCGCCCCCGACGCGACCTTCCTGTTCCACACCAGTCCCGAGGTGCTCGGCTCGAGAGCGAGCTACGAGCAGGAGTGGGCGATGTGGGAGGCAGAGGGCTTCCATGTCGACGCATGCGACGCAAGGGACCGTCGCATCGACTTCCTGACTCCGGACGTCGCCGTGCTGACACATCGGGTGAGAACGCGACTGGCCGGGATCCCCGAGGTGCAGCGCGAACGCGAGACCATCGTCTTCCGGCGTACGTCGGACGACACGTGGCTGGCGGTGCACGAGCACCTCTCCGCGGACCCGCAGGAGGACGCATGACCGTCGACGAGCCGACCCGGGGCGCCCCGCTGCTCGGCCCGCCGAACGCTGCCGAGGTCCCGCGGTTCGTGGGGCCGGACACGTTCGCGCGGCTGCCACGGCTCGACCAGGTCGATCACGCCGGCGTCGCCGTGCTCGGGATCCCCTTCGACTCGGGCGTCTCGTATCGCCCTGGCGCACGGTTCGGTCCGCACGGCATCCGTGCCGGGTCGAAGCTGCTGCGGCCCTACCACCCTGGCCTCGACGTCAGTCCCTGGGACGCGCACCAGGTCGTCGACGCGGGGGATGTCGCAGTCAACCCTTTCGACCTCCTCGCGGCGGTCGACCAGGTGGAAGCGGCGGCCCGATCGCTCCTCACGCACGCCGACCGCATCGTCACGATCGGGGGCGACCACACCGTCGCCCTTCCCCTGCTGCGAGCGGTCGCGGCGCAGCACGGCCCGATCGCGCTCGTGCACTTCGATGCGCACCTCGACACCTGGGACACCTACTTCGGTGCGCCCTACACGCACGGCACCCCGTTCAGACGTGCTGTCGAGGAAGGCCTGCTCGACCTCGATGTCTCGGCGCACGTGGGCATCCGCGGACCTCTCTACTCCGCGCAGGACCTCATCGACGACCAGCAGCTCGGCTTCGCCATCGTCAGCACGATGGATGTGGCGCGCCACGGTGTCGACGAGGCCATCGACAAGGTGCGCACACGGGTCGGCGACCGACCGGTCTACGTGTCGATCGACATCGACGTGCTCGATCCCGCGCACGCCCCCGGCACAGGGACGCCAGAGCCTGGCGGTCTCACCACGCGCGAGCTCCAGATGATCCTGCGCGGCTTCACCGGTCTCAACCTCGTGGGTGGAGACGTCGTCGAGGTCGCGCCGGCCTACGACCACGCGGAGCTGACCACCATCGCCGCGGCGAACGTGGTGTACGAGCTCCTCGGACTCATGGCACTGGACACGACAGGTGGCCGCCGTCGCGGCGACCACGCCCTCAACCCGGACGGGATTGCGACATGAAGCTGGTGGTAGCCGTGGACGGCTCGGTGCACGCCATGAAGGCCGTCGAGGCAGCCGGGAGGTTGGCGGCGGCCTCGCACGCAGACGTGACAGTCGTGCACCAGCGATCCGACGGCGCGCTCGACCACGGACCTACGGCACCGTCGGACGAGGGAGCTGACCAGGCGCAGGCGATGGTCGACGTCGCCGTGGCTGCTCTGCTCGCGGCCGGGGCAGCATCGGCGCACGGCCGCGTGGTGCGTGGGCTCCGAGGGGAAGAGGCCCAGGCGATCATGGATGTCGCGCGCGAAGAGGACGCCGACATCGTCGTCGTCGGACCACGTGGTCTTGGTCGTCTCGCCGGCCTCCTCGTCGGCAGCGTCACCGATCGCCTCGTCCAGCTCTCGGACCGCCCCGTCCTCGTCGTCCGGTGACCTCGCCGGGCCCGATAGTCGCTACAGCACAAGCGATCACAGAAGGTCGGGCCTCCGCCGTCGGCGCGGTCGAGGAGTGCATCCGCAGGATCCGCGATCGCGACACCGCTATCGGCTCGGTCGTCGCCCTGCGCATCGACGAGGCACTGGAGGAGGCGGCAGATCTCGACGCCCGTCATGCCTCCGGTGCGGTGGTCGGCCCCCTGCACGGCGTACCCGTGCTGGTGAAGGACCTCGAGGACGTCGCCGGGATGCCGACACGTCGAGGGTCACGGATCTTCGCCGACGCGCCACCCGCCGCGGCTGACGAAGTGGTGCCCGCACTGCTGCGTCGCGCCGGGGCCGTGATCGTCGGGAAGACCAACCTGCCGGAGTTCGCGACCGAGGGGTTCACCGACAACCTTCTCGACGGCCTGACCCGCAACCCGTGGGACCTGTCCCAGACGCCTGGTGGCTCGAGCGGTGGATCCGGTGCCGCGCTGGCCGCCGGGCTCGTGCCGATCGCGACTGCCACCGACGG
>Ga0075026_100000988_pt1 | contig 11973 bp, 9 predicted proteins | sample Str012_2_FD_71392 | JGI IMG/M metagenome (GOLD analysis project Ga0075026, IMG submission 71392) | Freshwater sediment microbial communities in response to fracking from Pennsylvania, USA - Straight Creek_MetaG_SC_2012 | ecosystem: Environmental > Aquatic > Freshwater > Creek > Sediment...
CGCAGAAGGCGCGGCCGGCGCCGGTGACGATGCCGACCCACGCGTCCTCATCGGCGCGGAACCGTTCCCACGCGGCGTTGAGGTCCTGGCGGAGTTCGCCGTTGATCGCGTTCAGCGAGTCCGGGCGGTTGTAGGTGATCGTCGCGACGTGACCGTCGCGTTCGTAGAGGACGGTGTCGGCCATGGCCGGAGCTTCGCAGCTCCGCCCGCCGTCTGCATCGTCTCAGCCGACGGCTGCCACCGGCCGCGTCGTGGCGAACCATCCGACCGCCGCGTCGCGACGAGCACGCGCGGCTCGGGCGATGGCGGCGTCGAACGCGGGCCGCAATGCGTCCCCCAGGCAGCGGTGCCCGAGCGCGTTCGGGTGGAAGCGGTCGGCAGTGAAGAAGTCCTCGCCGCGCGCGCGGAACGCCTCGTTGACCCGCCGGCCCACGCCGACGTGTACCGCGCGCGCGGCCGACTGGGTGGCCCGCGCCTTGCGGCGTTCGACCGCGAGACCGCGACGCCCGAGCATCGAACGGAGGCCGATCGGCACCCGCGGGATCACCGCGAGGTCGATCAGTCCGCAGAGCACCACTTCGATGCCGGCCCGGTCGAGCGCCCCGAGCACCGCGCGCATGTCCCGTTCGAACTGCGGCAGCGGCGTGGAGTGCACTGCGTCGTTCGCGCCGACGGAGATGATCGCCAGGTCCGGGCGAGTGTCGAGCACGTTCGGAAGTTGCTGCCTCAGCACATCGCTGATGCGGGATCCACCGACGGCATGGCGGGTGAGGCGCACCGGGAGCCGGGAGTGATGCGCGGCCCGGGCCACGAAGACCTCGCGTCCGTGCTCGAGCCCCGGCCCGGTGACGGTGCTGTCGCCCAGAACCGCCACTGCCAACGGCTCCGTCCGTCCGTTGGGGGTGGGCCCGTAGTGACCGGTGAGGTCGAGATCCTCGAATTCGGGGAGGGGCGAGTGGGCGGCACGTTGTGCCTGATACCAGGCGCCTCCGACGACCGCCGGTAGCGCGAGAGCAGCCCCCCGAGCCCTCATAGGACCACGGATCGTGAACCTCCGACCGCCGAGGGTCAATAGGTCAGCAGTCCCGGGCACCCCACACCCGCCTCAAGACGTCCGTCGACCCTTGACCCACCCGCGTCCGGAGCGGAGCGGAGGACGCACAGTTCGGGAGCGTCCCGAGCCACTCCAACGTCCGGCAACCGAGCGGACGAGCAATTATGCAGGAGGCCAGTTGTATTCGGTCCAGCCGGTACCGATGGTGCCGTCGGCGCGCGTGTACCGACACATCGCGCGCGGAAAGCGCGTCTCGCGTCCGTCCGGTGCGACGAGCAGGATCGGCGCGTGGCCGACGGGTTCGGTGGTGAACGCACACTCGCCGATGGTTTGCGTCGCCGAGGTGGGGATCTGCTCGGCGTCGACCTCGACGGAGTTCTCGATGACCGTCGCCGGCGTGAGCGCGCCGGTCGGATCGACGGTGTAGCCGGTCGCGAACAGTTCGAGGCCGGGGATGATCGAACGCGCCGCGTGCATGAACGATCCGTCGGTGTAGTGACCCGACGTCCAGTTCCACGGAAAGAGCCACCAGTCGCGCAGGCCCCACGAGTGGTCGCGCTGGCCGGCGCAATCGACCGCGATGGTCTCGTCGCCGATGGTGACCGTGCCGGTGACCCACGACGAGATCTCGTAGCGGGTCGTCATCGCGTAAGGGAACACCTCGGCGCGCGACGACCACGTGAGGTCGAGAGTGACCGGGACCCGCTCACCCTCGAGGCCGTGGAACGCCTGCGCCGGGTCGGGCAGCACGACGCCGGTCGCGCGACTCGTGACGCGGAACTGGCGGAACGGTTCGGGCCACGAGAGCGAGTAGTCGGCATCGGGAGTGCTGACGTCGACCGCAGCCTCACCGTCCGGGCAGGGCATGTCGTGTTCGACGGTGAGCACCAGGGGACGGTCCTGGCCGACCAACGCGATCCACCACCAGGCCTTCCGCTGGTTCGGATAGAGCCCGAGGCGGACGTAGCCGCCGTAGGAGCAATCGGCCGCGGCCCAGTCGAGGTACCACGATTCGCCCCAGAACTCGCCGTCCTCGACGGGGTGGCGGCCCTCGTCGGCATCGGTCAGCACATACAGCGCGTCGGTCATGCGCGGGCCGTTCAGTCCGGCGCGGGCAGCGAGCTGCGCCCACCCGTCGACCAATACGAGGCGGTGAGCTGGAGCCCGGCACGGCCGGCTCGCGGCGAGAGTTCCTCCATCACGCGCTTGTACGCCGTGCGCAGGATCTTCCACTGCCCGTCGCGCCTCACGTAATCGTCCTCGTAGAACGCCGCGCCGCGGATGTCGAGTTCCCACTGGGTGTCGATGACCCAGTCCTCGAGGGCCCAGGTACCGGTCGCGGTATCGGGTCCGGTGAGGATGATCTCGGGGTGATGCGCCTTGTGGGAGGAGAGGAACGTCTCCCGCCCCATCGACTTGCGGAAGAACTCGACGATGTTGTCGCGCCCGGCGAACGAGTACGCACCCGCGCTGTACGCGCAGGTGGCCTCAGGGACGAACAACTCCGCGATGTCGTCCCACTGCTTGAGGTCGAGGAACCGGAAGTACCGGTACTTCACCTGCTTGATGGCTTCGATCTCGACGAGATCTTCAGGCGTCACGAGTACCGCACCTCCTTGCCGCGTGACGCACCGTGATGCGCGACGGCATCGGCGAGATCCGCGACCAGTTGATCGACGACATGGGCATGAGCGGGCGAGAGCATCATGTGCAGCCCGGGTGGATCGACATTGCGATTGATGTGCCACCCGCGGTCGTCCATGACGTCACCGACGGCGTAGAGGTCGACGGTATCGGACATCGTCGCCAGCACCGGACCGATCGGATCGCCGACCAATGACACGCCCTCGAGCGCGTCGATCGCGCCCCGGACGGTGCTCACCGTCTCGAGCAGCCCGCGCACGATGTCGAGGTAACCGGACCGTCCGAGTGTCTGCATGACGGCCCACGCGGTGGCGATCGGTGCGGCGGGCTTCGCGCCGGCAACGCCGGGCGAGCCGTACAGCCCCGACGGCCAGTCGCTGAACACGAAGTACTGGTGGCCGAACCAGTCGGCGTCGCGGTGCAGGATCGTGGACGCGCCCTTGGGTGCGTAGCCGTACTTGTGGACATCGGCGCTGATCTCGGTGACACCTTCCACCCGGAAGTCCCACGGCGGGATCTCGCGGCCGAGTTCTTCCATGAACGGGAGGACGAAGCCGCCGACGCAGGCGTCGACGTGGCATCCCACCCCGGCCGCCGCCGCGATCCCCGCGATCTCGGCGACGGGGTCCATCACGCCGTACGGGTAGTTGAAGGCCGACGCAACCACCACCGCGGTGCGGTCGGTCAACGCGGCGCGCACGGCGTCCACATCCGCGCGGTAGTGCGCGTCCAGCGGCACCCGCACGAGATCCATGTCGAAGTAGTGCGCGGCCTTGGCGTAGGCCGGGTGCGCAGAGATCGGCGCCACGATCTGGGGCCGCTCGACCCCTCTTGCCCGCGCCCGCTCGCGGTTGACGAGCATCGACATCAGGATCGACTCGGTGCCGCCCGAGGTCATCGACCCACCACCACCCTCGGGCAGGTGGAGCAGTCCGCCGGTCATGGCGATGACCTCGCCCTCGAAGCGCGCGATCTCGGGGAACTTGAACGGGTTCAGCGCATTCCCGAAGAGGTAGCGCTGGTTGACTGCGCCGATGAGCTCCTCGAGATCGTGACGACCGGTCGGATACACGAGTCCGAAGAGGCGCGCGCCGTGCACATCGGGCTCGCGGCCGCGACGGGCATCGACCTCGGCGAGCAGCTCGGCCGCCGGCACGCCGACCGTCGGGATACGGGTCGCAGTCGCGTCCGGGATGTCCACGGCGGGCACCCTACGAGGCGCGTCTGCGCACCGTCGACCGGCGCGCGCGGTGCTTCGTGGTCAGGCGGCGAGGCGGGCGGAGATGTCGGCGCACTCCTCGCATACCGATTCGGGGATGATCCCGAGCCGCATCAACCACGCGAACGCCTTGCACCCGAGGCAGAGCCCGGCGAACGCCTCGAGGCTCGCGGCCACGAGCAACATCGCCAGGACGACCAGCGCCGCGGTCGTGACCCCGGCGAGCACGAGTCCACTCGCGAGTACCGAGAAGGCCGCGCCGATCCCCTGCGCGAAGCGTTTCGGCGGACCGGGGACCGGACGCGCCGCAACATTCAGCCGCGGGCGTAACACCCTGGTCACGACCAGGCCGAGCGGGCTGAACCGGGGTCCGCTGCTCACTCGGGCGACGAAACCGAACGCGAGCGGCACCAACAACCACCACAGCCGCGTCGCCAACAGCGCCGTCGTGAGCACGACGACCCCCGTGGCGACCAGGCGCGCCGAAACCTCGTCCACCGGGTTCGGGAAGGTGAAGAAGCGACGCATGGTCAGAGCGTCCCACCCGAAACCCGACCCGTCAAGTCGGATTTCGATCTGCGGGTGGGAGCTGTCCACAGCTGCCTGGGGATGACCACCGAACGCCGAGCCGGAAACGGGCCTTCGTTTGCGATTGTCCGTATTTGCCCGGCAGAATGCCCCGATCTCCCACACCGGGAGTGGCGGAGTTATCCCCAGGGGTGGAGGCGGCGTGCGCACGTTCGCTCGCGAGCGGCACGGCGAAACGCAGCGGGGCCGATCGCACCGCGTCGTCGCGCCGTCCCCCGCGCCGGGCGGCCGGACCACGACCCCGGCCCCGCCCGGCGGCGGTCACCCATGCGCCGACTGAGCCTCCGCGGTGCCTTCGCGATCCTCACGGTGCTCGCCATCGCGGCGGTACTCGTCGTCGGTGCGCCCGAATGGCGCGACCGCTGGACGCGCTGGCGCGACCAAGGAGCGACGGCGCGCATCACGCTGGTGCGATCGCTCGACACGGCTGATCGCGCGTTGCAACGCGAGGCGCAGCAGTCCGTCGAGTTCCTCGCGACCGGCGACCAACAGACCCGGGTGCAACTCGCGGCCGATCGCATCACCACCGACCGCGCGGTCCGGGCCCTCGCCGCGACGGCCGCCCCCGCGGCGCCGGTGGTGCGCGGCGCCGCGGCCGAACTCATGCGCGACTGGAACGCCTTCCGCCACGACCGCATCGGTATCGATCAACGCACCGCCGCCGACACCACGACCCTCGACCGACTCCGCACGCTGACGGCGCGACCGATCGCAGTGTTCGATGCCGTCGCCGACGACGCACGGGACGGCGCGGACCTCCATGCGCTCGCGCGCGTGGCGGCCACCCGAGCGGCGACCGCGGACCAGAGCCGGTCGATGAGCCTCGTCATGCTCCGGGTCGAGATCGCAACTCCCGTACTGCGATCCCTGCGCGAGGTTCCCGGCACAGTCCACGCCACCATCACACCGGCGCGGCACCGGCTGACGCCGCGCGGCATCTCGTTCGACGCGTTCGACCATGCGACCGCGGCAACCGAACCGCTGGCCGCCATCGCGCGCGACGGGCTCGTCCCGTTCTGGCCCGCGGCCGACTGGATCACGCGCGCGGCGGCCGAACGCCACGCGCTCGACGAGATCATCGGGCGTACGACCGAACTCGCCGCCCAGGACGGAACGGCAGCCCACGCCCGGGCGGCGAACGACCTCCGGGACCTCGCGCTGCTGATCGGAGCGGTCGTCGTCGCGCTCGCCGTGGCCGGCTTCGTCCTGCAGCGGCGGGTGCGCAGCCCGGTCCGAGCGCTCACCCGGACACTCCAGGACAGCACCGCGGTCCGCGGCCCGTCCGCGTCGGCCCCCGTCCCCACCGAGTTGGTGCTCCCACCGGCGGCACGCCGTGCGCGGGGCGAGATCGGCGCACTGGCTGCGGCGATCGCGGCGCTCGATCAGACGTCGGTCCTGGCCGTCACGCAGGCCGGTCGCGGTCAACGCATCGACGGCGAGCTGTCGATCAAGTTGGCCCGGCGCAACCAACCGTTGCTCGCCCGCCAAATCGCGCTGCTCGACGAGCTGGAGGCGCGCGAAGCGGATCCGCATCGATTGCAGTCGTTGTTCCAACTCGATCGTCTCGCGACCCGGATGCGCCGAAACGGCGAGAGCTTGTTGGTTCTCGCCGGGATGGAGAACGAACGCGAACCGGCGCCGCCCATGTCGCTGCTCGACATCGTGCGGGGCGCGGTCGCCGAGATCGCCCACTTCGCGCGCATCGACGTGGTCGGTCTGCCCGCCGAGATCGGCGTCAACGGTCTCGCCGCCGGTGATCTCGTGCATGCGTTCGCCGAACTGTTGGAGAACGCGGCGACATTCTCGAAGCCGGACACCCGGGTGTTCGTCGGCACCCGTCGTCGACCGAACGGCCTCGAGATCACGATCGCCGACGAAGGCATCGGAATCCCCGTACCGCACCTCGACGCGTTCAACGAGTTGCTGTCCCACCCACCGATGCCCGGCCTCGATCTGTCGCGCGCGCTCGGACTCGTCGTGGTCGCTCGCCTCTGTGAGCGCGTCGGCGCGACGGTGACGCTGCGCAGCGCACCCGATGTCGGGACGAGTGCCGTCGTCCTCATTCCGAGTCGTGCGCTCGTCACGATCGGGGCGGAGCCGCCTGCCGCCGGACCCGTGCCCGTCGGCGCGATCACCGCCGGTGCGCCGCATCACGACGACGACCACGGCGGTGGCGCTGGCGGTGACGGTGACGGCGGCGGTGACGATTGGCTGCCCGCGCCGGACCCGGCGGCCGAGGTCCAACCCGTCGGGGTCCGATTCACCGCGGTGCCGAGCGGATATGTCGCCGACATGCTGCCGAACGGTGCACACCGACCCACCCGTCGGCGCGCGCGGCGCCGTCCGTCGACCGGGATGCTGCACCGCGCCCCGGTCGATCGAGCTGTCGCCGACCGCGACGACTGACCACCCGGAGCCGCGGTTCGCGCGCGAACTCCCCCCGTTTCTTGCGTTGACCCCGCCGAGGGGGCATTGTCTGGCAATCTGACGCCTCGTCAGATCGGAAAAGGGTCGCTGGCGCGACGTAGAGGGGGACTCGTGAAGCGCTTCCAGTGGATGGCATTGGTCTGTGTCGTGGCCGTGGCTGCCGTGGCATGTGGGCGGAGTGGGTCGGGCGCATCGCCGAACAACACCACGCCGCCCAGCTCGAACACCGCAGCCTCACCCACGTCGGGCTCGTTCGGCACGAGCGACGTGGTGTGCAAGAAGGGCAAGCCCTCGGGCTCGCCGGCGCAGGGCGTGAACGCGAGCGAGATCCACATCGGCACGATGGCCGACCCCGGGTTCGCCGGTCGCCCCGGACTCGACCAGGAACTGTTCGACACGGCCAAGGTCTTCGCCGACTGGTGCAACGCCGCCGGTGGGATCAACGGCCGCAAGATCGTGAACGACCTGCTCGACTCGGCCCTCACCAACGTCAAGGCCAAGATGGACCAGGCCTGCATCACCGACTTCATGCTCGTCGGCGGCGGCACGGTCTTCGACCAGGACGGCGTGAAGGACCGCCTCAGCTGCACGATGCCCGAGATCGCGGGCTACGCCGTGAGTGCAGAAGCACGCGGCGCCGACCTGCTGATCCAGCCGATTCCGAACGACGTGAAGACGCTGCCCATCGGCGACTACCAGTACCTCACCAAGAAATTCCCGAACGCGATCAAGGCGTACGGCGTGCTGACCGGGGATCTCTCGACCACCAAGATCGTGGCCCAGCAGGGCGACGAGGCGGCGAAGAGCCTGGGTTGGAACAAGGTCTATGACGACGCGTACCCGGCCGCCGGCGTCAGCGACTGGACCCCGGTCGCCCAGAAGATCAAGGACAACGGCGTCAAGGCCCTGCTCTGGACCGGCGAACCCGAGAACCTGGCCAAGCTCTTGCAGTCGCTCTCGGACATCGGATACCAGCTCGACTTCATCCGCACCGACGCGAACCACTACGACCAGAAGCTCATCGACACGGGCGGCGCGGCGGTCAAGAACGTGTACGTACGCGGCGCGTTCTCGCCCTTCGAACTCGCGAGCAGCAACCAGGCCACCAAGCAGTACCTCGACGCGTTCAAGCAGTACCTGCCCGGCGGCAAGTCCCACGCGTACCTCGGACTCCAGGCCTGGTCGGCGTGGTTGCTCTTCGCCCAGTCGGCGAACGAGTGCGGTGACAACCTCACCCGCAAGTGTGTCTACGACAACGCCAAGAAGGTCACCGCGTGGACCGGTGGTGGGCTTCACGCCGAGACCAACCTCAAGACCGGCGCGGCCCCCGAGTGCTTCGTCGACCTGATCGCGTCGGCGAGCGGTTTCAAACTCGCCGATGACATCAAGCCCAACAAGGGCATCTACCACTGCGACCCGAAGAGCGTGTACACGCTCACGGGCAACTACGGAAAAGGCGTGACGCTCGCCGACGTCGGCAAGAGCATCTCCGACTTCAAGTAGCCCGGCGCGGGGAGGGCCGGACCGGCCCTCCCCCGTCGACTTCCCGGGAGCCTCGTGGACAAGTTCCTCACCTTCTCGATCGTCGGGCTCAGCCTGGCCGCGATCTACGCCATCATCGCCAGCGGCCTGGTCCTCACCTACACGACGACGGGCATCTTCAACTTCGCCCACGGTGCCGCGGGGATGCTCGCCGCGTTCATGTACTGGGAGCTGCGGTTCAACCAGGGCTGGCCCACGCTGGTCGTCCTGGCCGTCATCCTCGGGATCATGGCGCCACTGTTCGGTGCCCTGCTCGAGATCGTGGTGATGCGCGGATTGCGCGACACCACCGACACCGTGAAGCTCGTCGTCTCCATCTCGCTCCTGCTCTTCATGATCGGCGTCTCGTACCTGATCTGGCCTCCGGGTATCAGCCGGCCGATGGAGAAGTTCTTCCAGTCGAGCACGCCGATCGACCTCGGGCCCACGACCATCACGTGGCACCAGGCGATCACGATCATCATCGCGATCGCCGTCGCCATCGCCCTGCGCATCTTCCTCACCCGGTTCCGGATCGGGATCGCGATGCGCGCGTCGGTCGATGACCCCGCGCTCGCCGCCCTCAACGGCGCCCGCACCAACCGCATCTCCATGGTGGCGTGGGGCCTCGGAACCGCGCTCGCCGCGCTCGGCGGCATTCTCATCGCCCCGAACGTCGTGCTCGACGCGCCGAGCTTGTCGCTCCTGATCATCAGCGCGTACGCCGCGGCGATCTTCGGGCGGTTGCGTAGTCTGCCGCTCACACTCCTCGGCGCGATCGTGCTCGGCCTCACCGAGGGCTACCTCACGGGCTATCTGCCGCAGAGCCCGTATCTCACGGGCATGCGCATCGCGAGCCCGGCACTGCTGCTCTTCGTGGTGCTCATCTTGCTGCCGAACCCTCGGCTGCGTGGTCGCATGACCCGCAGCCGCGAGTACTTCCCGCTCCCGAGCATCCGCGGTTCACTCATCTTCGCGGCGACGGTCGCGTTCGGTGGGGTGGTCCTCATGTCGACCCTGTCCCGGCCCGACCTCATCACCTACGGCAAGCTCTTCCCGATCGCGATCATCGCCCTCTCGCTCGTGCCGCTCGTCGGCTTCGGCGGGCAGATCTCGCTCTGCCAACTCAGCTTCGCCGGTATCGGCGGACTCGTGATGGCGCACCTGGGGCGCGGCGGCGATCCCCTCGCGCTCGTATGGGCCGTCCTGATCGCCGCGGCCGTCGGCGCGCTGATCTCGCTGCCGGCGCTGCGCCTCTCGGGCATCTACCTGGCGCTCGGCACCGCCGCGTTCGCCGTGATCCTCGACCGCTGGATCTTCACGATGCCGAAGCTCTCGGTGTTCCACCTCTTCGACGTCGACCTGTTCACGCAGGGCACGGTGGCGGTCGACCCACTCCGCATGTTCGGGACCACCTTCGACGATCCCGGCGCGCAGATCGTGATCAGCGCGATCGCGTTCGGACTGATGTCCCTGGTGGTCGTCGCGATCCGACGGGGTCGGCTCGGGCGACGGTTGATCGCCATGAAGGACAGTGAAGCCGCCTGTGCCACCCTCGGGATGAACCTGATCCGCACGAAGCTGCTCGTCTTCTCGATCTCGGCCGGCATCGCGGGTCTGGGCGGCGCGCTCTACGCCATCCAGCTGACGTCGATCCAGTCCGGCAACTTCGATCTGGTCAGCAGCCTGCAGGTGTTCGCGCTCTCGGTCGTCGGCGGCATCGGCGCGGTCGGCGGCGCACTGTTCGCCGGGATCTCGCTCTTCGCGGTCCTCCCGCTGATCAACTCCTTGTGGCCCGGGCTCGCGAAGTGGTTCGGCCTGCTGCCCGGCGCAACCGGTGTGGGACTCGGCCGCGACCCCAACGGCGCCGTGAGCCAGATGCGTGAAGGGTTCAGCGCGTTGGCCGGATCGCCGTCGTCGCTCCTCGTGATGACGCTCGCACTGCTGGCGGCATACGGCCTCCGCCTCGCCGACGCGATCGACAACTGGACATTCGTCGCCGCGCTGTTCGTGATCCCGCTGACCGCGGCCATCGTCGCCACGCTCTCCGCTGCGGCGACGCAACGGACCCGCGCCCGGGTCGACAGCGAACACGTCCGTACCCCGTTCGAATGGATCGGCATCGACCGCGACTGGACCGACGAGGACGTCCGCGAACTCGACGCCGTGCTCGGATCGACGGATTGGGAGCCCAGTGGCACTGCTTGAGGTCGCCGACGTCACGGTTCGCTTCGGTGGGAACGTGGCCCTCGACGGCGTGGAGTTCTCCGCCGAGCCCGGGATCGTGACCGGACTCATCGGACCCAACGGCGCCGGCAAGACGACGCTGTTCAACGTGATCACCGGACTGCTGCCGCCGAGTTCGGGACGGATCCGCATCGCGGACCGCGACGTCACCCGCCTCTCCCCCACCAAGCGGGCACGACGCGGGCTCGGCCGCACGTTCCAACGGCTCGAGCTGTTCAGCCTCTTGAGCGTCCGCGAGAACATCCGCGTCGCGGCCGATCTGCGCCGGGGTTGGGCCCGGGACAAGAGCGACCCCGCGGCCGTCGTCGAGGAGATCATCGAACGGGTCGGACTCGGTGCCGTCGCCGATGCCCGGGTGGATTCACTCCCCACGGGGCAGTGCCGCTTGGTGGAGCTGGGCCGATCGCTGGCCACCCGACCGCACGTCCTGCTCCTCGACGAGCCGGCGTCGGGCCAGGACGAGCACGAGACCTTCGAGTTCGCTGCGCTCCTCCGCACCCTCGCCGCCGAAGGCATGGCCGTGGTGCTGGTGGAACACGACGTCCACCTCGTCATGGAGGTGTGCAGCACCGTGCACGTGCTCGACTTCGGACGCATCATCGCGAACGGGACCCCGGCCGAGATCCAGTCCAACGAGGCCGTGCTGGCGGCCTACCTCGGCGGTGGCGCGTGAACCTCCTCGAGCTGCGCGGCATTCGCGCCGCCTACGAGACGATCGACGTCCTCTACGGCATCGACCTCGAGGTCCCGGCCGGTAGCGTCGTCGCGTTGCTGGGGCCGAACGGCGCGGGCAAGACCACCACCCTCCGCGTCGCAGCCGGACTCCATCCGCCCACCGCGGGCGACGTGATCGTGGCCGGACGCCGGGTCAACGGGACCGCACCCGAAGACCTGGCCCGCATGGGCATGTGTTTGATCCCAGAGGGCCGGGGCGTCTTCCCGAACCTCACCGTGCGCGAGAACCTGCGCATGATGACCTACTCGGGTACGTCGCTGGCCCGGGTCGAATCCGAGTCCTACGAGCGGTTCCCCCGACTGAAGGAACGGCGCAAGCAGCTCGCCGGAACCCTCTCCGGTGGTGAGCAGCAGATGCTGGCGATGGCGCGCGGTCTGGCCACCCACCCGGCCTTGCTCCTGCTCGACGAGCTCTCGATGGGTCTCGCACCCATCGTCGTGGAAGAGCTCTACGCGATCGTCGCCCAGATCGCGCGCGAGGGCGTCTCGATCCTCGTCGTGGAACAGTTCGCCAGCACCGTGCTCGGCGTCGCGGATC
>Ga0075026_100000989_pt1 | contig 11961 bp, 10 predicted proteins | sample Str012_2_FD_71392 | JGI IMG/M metagenome (GOLD analysis project Ga0075026, IMG submission 71392) | Freshwater sediment microbial communities in response to fracking from Pennsylvania, USA - Straight Creek_MetaG_SC_2012 | ecosystem: Environmental > Aquatic > Freshwater > Creek > Sediment...
TATATAAATGGAAAAAAAGACCTGAACTTTTCTATCAAAATTCAGGAGAAGTAATTATATTCGCACTGCATTAATTAGGTACATAATACCGATAAGCCCGTTGTTTCTACATCGGGCTTATTTTTTTGTAGCCATTCCGCCACAAGCACAGATCCCGCCCGTTTTGCTTGTTGTATAACCAAACTACAGCAACGCAGCAGGCTACAGTATCTACTCAAATTCTTCTGCAACATTTCCTTTGTTAACACGACTATAAGAGGGCAGCCACCAAATTTACCAGTACAGAAATGAGCAATCCACAAACGTGGAAAAAGAACTTTTCTCATTACGAAAATGATCGTATATTAGTGTCAAAGTTTTTTATATGTCAGCACCTAAATATGTAAAACCAACGGAAGGCGAACTGGAAATTCTGCGGGTTATCTGGGACAAGGGCCTGGCGAGTGTGAGGGATGTGCACGAAGAACTGGCCAAAACAAAGGATGTAGGCTATACCACTACCCTTAAGCTGATGCAGATCATGAACGACAAAGGCCTTGTAAAAAGGGATAAATCCAGCCGCGCACATTATTACACGGCGGCGGTAAGTAAAGAAAAAACACAGAAACACCTGGTGGGCAGAATGATTGACGGTTTGTTTGGAGGCTCACCCGGACAGCTGGTGATTCAGGCACTTGGAAACTACAAAGCCAGTGAAGCAGAAATTGAGGAGATTCAGCAACTACTCAATCATTTAAAAAACAGTTAGTATGTCTTTTTTTGCCGTTTCACCCTTTCTCACTGCATTGGGATGGGCCCTGCTAAACAGCCTTTGGCAGTTTGCCATCTGCTGGCTGATCTACCGCAGTTTTTCAGCGGGCATCAAAAAACTAAGCGCCCCGGCGAGGCATACCCTGGCCCTGCTGGTCTTGTTTGCCGGCACCCTTTCTTTCATCGCCGGTCTTTCCTGGAAATATTACGCCAATGCCGCGGCAATGCCCTTTCACAATCACGCAATACCGGTCTCCGGCACTTACTATTATACCATCTGGCATACGGCAGATTCAACGCTCAACAGCATTATGCCCTACTGGTCGCTGTTATACCTGCTTTGCATTGTTTTTCTTTTTCTTAAATTTTGTTTGTTTGTACAAAGGGCTGGCAGCCTGCAAAACAATGGAGTCAGCAAAATGACAGGCGCCTGGAGAATGTATGTAAACAACATTGCAGCACAACTGGGTATACAGCGTGAAGTAAAAGCCCTGCTTTCTGCCCACATTGATACCCCGCAGGTGATTGGCTTTCTAAAGCCCGTGATTCTGCTGCCTGCTGCCTGCCTGGTAAATTTAAGCACCGAACAACTGGAAGCGGTTTTACTGCATGAGCTGGTACACATCAAACGCAACGACTACATCGTAAACATATTTGTGACCAGCACAGAAATCCTTTTCTTTTTCAACCCCTTTGTAAAAGATCTGGCAGCCGCCATCCGCAAAGAACGCGAATACAGTTGCGACGATATGGTGATCCAGTTTCAATACCAGCCTCACAACTATGCCACCGCCCTGCTCACTCTTGAAAAAAGCAGGCTTTTGCCGGTTACCTATGGCATTGCTGCGGGCGGTAAGAACCAGCAGCAACTGCTCACCCGCATTGAACGCATTATGGGCATCGAAAACCGTAAAATTGGATTTTACAGGATGGGCGCATGTCTTATGGCACTGCTCCTGTTAGGTTTTATAGCGAGCATCAACCCGGCGAAAGTAGCGGCCGACAATTTTGGAGAAGTAAACCTGGCACTTGCTTTTACAGATAATAACTTTACCAGTCAACCTTACAATAATGAAGCGGGCAGCAGCTTTCAAAATATAGCACTGGCACCCGTTCAAAAAAGCAATGCTGTATTAGCGGCTCTGAAACCAGCGCCGGCTATTGCAAAAATTGAAAAAACAAGCAGCGATGCCTTGTTGTATGAATTGGTCAGTTCTGTTGAAACGGATGATGGGAACAATGGCATTCAATCAGCTGCACGTAAAGAAAAAATAGAGTTCTCCCTCTCCCAGAAAGAAAAGCCGGTTATACCGGATGCCGATGATGCAGACGACCCGGCAATTGCTGAGCCTTATGTTCCGGCCAGTAGTTTTTCTTTTCAGCTTACCCAGGATACAGCCCTGCCAAAACTGAAAAGCCTGACTTACAACGAGCGGATGGCCAAAGACGCCATGCTAAAAGCGCAGAAAGCCCTGGAACAGCTAAACTGGCAGAAGATTGAAAAAGAGCTAAAATACCACCGCAAAGACCTGGCAAAACTGAAAAACGAAATTGTGGTACAACTGCAAAAAATGAACTGGCAAAAAATCAATAGTGAAGTAAAAGAACAACTGAGCCAGGAACAAATGGAAAAAGTATCGGAAGCGATACAACAGGATCAAACCCTGAAACAATACCAGCAAATGGAAGCCTATAGCGAAGCCATGACACGACAGCTGGCGGCCCAGCAGCAACTTGGCCAGGAAGCCGCCCAGCGTGCGGAACGTGCCCGTAAAGCTGCCGAACAACAGCAAAAGAAAACCGAACTGGAACTGAAAAAAAGAAGAATCATCTATATTTAGGAAGATTCGCACCGAAATCATATAAAAATGCCTGCAATCGCGGGTTTTTTTATGCCCAAACACCAAATTGTTTCTGGCACGAATGTTAATATACAGTATTGTATTTATTCTCCTACATTCGTGCTAATTACAAGCTTGTATGAAATTAGAATTATTGGATTTTATAGAACTCGACAATTACCCCTCCGGCTCAGGAATTGAATTTTTTGACGACAAAATCTATATTGTTGGAGATGACTCCAGAGACCTGCTGGTGATGGGCAAAAAATGGAACAAGCCTACCCTTATAAACCTGTTTGATAGCAGCGATAAAAAAATACCCAAATCGGTAAAATCAGACCTGGAGGCAATGACGGTGTTGTCTGTAGATAAAAAGCCACACCTGCTGATCATTGGTTCGGGCTCAACCGAAAAAAGAAACCGCGCCCTGCTCATGAACCTCAAAAACAATGCAATAAAGGCGTTGGATCTGAGTGTTTTTTATAACCGCATTAAAGCGGCAGGCATTCCAGCATTGAATATTGAGGGCATTGCCGAAGTGTACGACTACCTGGTACTTGCAAACAGGGGCAATACATCTAACCCCACCAACCACCTCATCATTACCAAATCAGATTTCTGGAAAGACCAGGAAAAGGCGAGCCTGCAGACCATTGAGGTTGATTTTGAAAACGTAAACCTGGTTCCGGGTAAAGTGGGCATCTCCGGCTTAACCTATTCAGACAAACACGAGGATTTGTTTCTGACTATTTCTACAGAAGATACCGCCAATGCCGTTGACGATGGCAAAATTGGCCGTAGCTACCTGGCGGTTATTGAAAACCTGTACCGCAAAATCGGCCGCGAAAAAGGAAAAATAAAAATCAACCAGCTTATAGATTTACCCTCAGCGGATAAGCAATTCAAAGGCTATAAAATAGAATCTGTTTGCGTACAATCCTCCAAAGATCACAGCATCAAACTGCAACTGGTGGCAGATAACGATAACGGAAAGACTTTTTTGTTTAAAGTATTTTTAGGCTGGGAGAAGTAAGTGCAGCAAGTTTAGCGTTCCCCTGCCCGGTTCAATGGATCTTCTTTGCAGAGTGGCTTAGCCAATGGCAAAATGCTAACAGGGCTGTTTTCACGCCTCATCCAAAATAAAAAATTCCTGCTCCAGCGTAAGTGAATGGGTATAAAGCATGTCTATAAATTTAGCCCCCCATTTTGCATAGTAAGGCATAAAATTGTCAATTCTTTCCTGCAAACTATTCAATGGAAACAGGGCGTCTTTTACTGCCTGGATTTGCCCGAATTGATCTTTGTATTTTCTTTTCTCTGCCCGCAGCATTTTCTTTTCCAGTTCATACAATGGCCGGGTGGCTTTGGCACGCAAAGCCTCAATGTGCTGTTCCAGGGTGGTATCAATAGCACCTGCTTTTGTTTTTAGCCCGCCATAAAAAGTCTTTACCGCGTCCAGCTCGTTTTCCAGTTTCAATGCACCGGCTTTATTGTGTGTTGCCAGCGTGGTCAGCAATTCCTGTCCGGGCTTAAAAAAATCAGCTTCGCAAAAGCCCAGTCGTTTTATTTTATCCTGCCATTTCTTTTCAACTATTAAAAATGAATTGCGCAAGACCAGCACCGGGTACGGAACCTTATAGTGTTCAAAAATATTTTTCAGTTCCAGCCAGTAAGCCAGTTCACCGCCACCACCTACAAATAAAATATTGGGCAGGATGCTTTCCTGGAAAAGGCCGCGCAGGATGACATTGGGGCTGAACCTTTCCGGATGCTGCTGCATTTCCTGTTGCAGGGTTTCTTTTGTAAAACGGATGTCTTTGTCTACTACATGCCATGCTTCGCCCTCCTTTTCAATACGGTTGCGGATATCATCTTTTAAATAAAAAAGATTGATGGCCCTTGGATTGGCCTGTACTTTATAATGAACCGATAAAGCTTCAATGGTTTTCTCCGCTATGCCGGAAGCCGTTTGGTTGAAAAGATCGTCCTCAAATACCGGCAGCATCAATTTTTTAAATGCGGGATTGTCGGGTATCAGCACTACCAGCCCAAACTGATTAAACAATGCATCAATTAATTTGAAAGTGGCCGTTTGTATATCCGAACCCTGCAGGTAACAGTCTTTCAGTAATTGCACTAATTCTTTTCCGTAAGGCTGCACAGACAATTCTCCCTCTATACGGGCAATGATCTTATCGAGGCCCGTCGTTTTCATTCTGCCCACGGCGCCGGTTTGCGGCGTGTTCCAAACTATCTTTTCATTGTTCAGAAAAATACTGCCCAGCTCGTCCAAATCTGCATCTTCGCTGCCCATGTAAAAAACGGGCACAAAATTATAACCGGGCAGCAGCTCCTTAAAAGAAGCCGCCAGCTTTATAACGTGCAAAATTTTATACACAAAATAGAGCGTTCCAGTAAAAATAACAGGCTGATGGGCGGTGGTAATGGTAAATGTATTTTCATCTGCCAGCAATGCAATATTTTGTTGTACGGCACCGCTTGTTTGCAGCGTTGCATACTGCTGCCGGAGTGCTGCCACCAGGGTGTTGCGGTGATTGCCAAAGTTTTTTCTTGCTTCGATGGCCGCAATAGCACCAGCCATATCAGTGGCATGTTCGTAAAAAGGCCGGATTTCCTTTTTATGCTGCAGGTAATCTGTAATAATTTTTGAAAAATAGCCAGTCTCGCTGTATTTTATCCGGGAAGCAGTACAGTCCATAATCATTAAAAAATATACTACGCTTTACAAAAAAATCAACAGAAAGTTTAATTAAGGGCCAGGGAGCAACAAAGATATTTTATGCTATACGCATTTACTGTTTTTTTGCAATTCGGGCAGCCTTCTCTTTTTCTCTGTTAGCTTTGTACGACATTGCGCTTAGTCTTTATCTGCTTTCTCCTCTTTATTCTCTTAGCCCTTTATTTTAACTGATACGCCGTTACCGAATTTTTAAAAAAAGTGGGCACATACACGGTTTTTGTTTTTGGATCGTAGCCAATGTCGGCGGTATTGCTTTTCTGCTCGCGTGTGTCCAGCAGTACCTGTGGCTTATCGCCTGCTTTTACGTAATATACAATCCCGTTCCAGACAGAAACCAGGAATTCATTGTTGGCTACTTTTTCAATTCCATCGGTCGCTGGCTCCATGCCTTCGGCTATTTTGGTGCCTTTTTTATCAGCACCAATTTTCCACAAAGCACCTGCCGCCAGGGCATACACATCATTGTCTACGGCCAGCACACCATTGAGACCCTTGTAATCTTCTGCAAAGAGTACAAATTTATCCTGTTCAAGTGCGTATATTTTTCCGGCTTTTGAATCGGTTACATACAGCTTCCCTTTTTTATCAACGGAAATATCATTGAGGCCCTGTGCACCGTCGATGGGTATGCGCTTTGTGATGGCGCCTTTGGCAATATCAATCACCACTACATTATCAAGATCGGCTGCATAGAGGGTATTTTTATAGATGCCGAGTCCTTTGGGAGCATTTAATCCGGTTACCCAATCCACGCTGATTATTTTACCATCCAGTGCCAGTTTGCCAATGGAGCCTTTGCCATCTTTTTCCCAGGGCTGCCCATCGATATTGGATACATACAATACTTTTCCGCCGGCATCAAACAATACAGATTCCGGCACTTTCAACAAGGTATCGGTCTGCCAAATTTTTGTGAGCGAATGTTCCTGTGCAATTGAACGCTGAAAAGGAATGCCGCAAAAAAGCAGCAGCATGGCAGCCATTATTTTTTTCATGGTGGTTGTTTTTAAGATAATTGAGCGGAATAATTATTTTTTGTTGTCTCTACAAAGAACTAAAGCTTTCTAATTTAAAGTGCTGAATAATGATAACCGGTAAAAGTGAGTGACACAACGATGCGCCACAATGTGTCTGCCGCTGGTTCACAAAAAAAATGCTTTACTTATCCAAATCTTTCTACTGCAAACGGCGTCAAGTCCATACTCAGCGGTTGTTCATTGATGATTTCGTTGACCAGCTTGCCGGTGCCGGCGCCCAAACTTAAACCCAGCATAGAATGACCAGTAGCCACTACTACGTTTTTCCATTTTTTAGTTCGTCCAATATAAGGCAATCCGTCGGCAGAACAAGGGCGGTAACCGTACCAAATTTTACCCGGCTCCGGCATGGGTATATCGAAGTCTGGCAGAAAGCGTTTTACTGCATTCAATATGCCCTGCACACGGTTCATGCGTGGTGGCGTGCTGGTAGATGTAATTTCCATGGTGCCCCCAAACCTTATTTTGTTGCCATCCATGGGTGTAACCGCCGTTCTGCCTTCTACCAATATAGCGGGATGGTTAATTTTATACGGCGAATCTTCCAGCGTAATGGAATAACCCCTGCCTGGCATTAGCGGCACTTTGGTTTGCAGCAAGGCAGCCACTTCACGGCTCCAGGAACCGGTTGCTATCACCACGGTATCGGCTTCGTAAACGTTTTTGCGGGTCATCACTTTTTTAACCAGTCCCTCCTGTTTTTCAAAATTGATCACTTCTTCGCCGGTGATCAGTTGTACGCCGCGTTCCTTTAACAAGCGGATCAACCCTTTCATTAATTTATTGGGATAAAGATGTGCATCGCACCTGAAATAGATGGCGCCCATGCCATTGATTTTTACCTGTGGTTCCATTTTGCAGAGTTCTTCATAGCTCAGCAGATCCACGTCCAGCCCCAGTTCCTTGCCTTTTGCTACCGTATGGTGCGCATGTTCGGCCATTTGGGGGGTTTGAAAAATTTCGAGCAGGCCTTTGTGTTCGTATGAAAAATCAAATGAAGGAATTTTGGTCCACCGTTCGTATTCCCGCTGACTGATGACGGCAATGTCTTTCAGTGGAACGGCCGCGGCCTCCACTTTTTCGGGTGTGGCGCTGCGCATGAATTTCAAGCCCCAGTCTATCAATGCACCGTTTAAACGCGGCTGTACATAAAAAGGGCTTTTGGCATCCAGCATCCATTTTAGTCCCTGCTTTACGATACCCGGTGTAGCCATGGGAATAAAATGGCTGGGGCAAACATAACCTGCATTGCCGTAAGAACAGTTGTTGAGGAAATCTTCTTTGTCGAGTACGGTTACCTGCCAGCCAGCCTGGTTTAAATAATAGGCCGAGCTGAGCCCTACGATACCCCCGCCAATTACAATTGCTTTCATGCTGCAAATATAGTTATGGGCTGCGAGCTTTGAACCCCGGGCTGCAAAGCTGGCTGCCCCTTAAAAATGCAGAGATTACAAAAGGGCGGCCCGTCTCAATGCCCTTTTTTGCTAACTTTAATGCAAGATTGATTGCCACATGGAAGCCTACGGTAAAATACTATTGATTGCCATGCCCATTTTCCTGTTGCTCGTATTGTTTGAGAAATGGTGGGGCTGGCGCAACAACCAGGATACGGTCCGCAATATGGACATGATCAGCAGCCTGAGCTCTGGCGTTACCAATGTAACAAAGGATGTACTTGGGCTGAGCATTGTTATCATTTCTTATCCCTGGATGCTGGAAAAGCTGGCGCTGCTGCACATCCAGTCTTCTTTCTGGGTGTACTTGGTTGCTTTTATAGCGCTAGATTTTGCGGGGTACTGGACGCACCGCGTGCAACACGTTGTAAATTTTTTCTGGAATGGCCATATTGTGCACCACAGCAGCGAAGAATTTAACCTGGCCTGTGCATTGCGGCAAAGCATTTCTACTATCTCAAAAATATTCGTCATCTTTTTGCTGCCGGCTGCCCTGCTGGGTGTGCCCGCAAAAGTAATTGCCATTGTGGCGCCGCTGCATCTGTTTGCCCAGTTCTGGTATCATACGCAACATATCCGTAAAATGGGCTGGCTCGAAAAAATCATTGTAACGCCATCGCACCACCGCGTTCACCATGCCATTAACCCGGAATACATCGATAAGAACTATGGACAGATATTTATTTTCTGGGACAAACTATTTGGTTCTTACCAGCAAGAATTGCCGGACGTGAAACCAGTATACGGTATTACAAGGCCGGTTCACACCTGGAACCCGGTAAAAATAAATTTCGTGCACCTATGGCTGTTAATAAAAGATGCCTGGCGTACAAAAAACCTGAAAGACAAATGGCGCATCTGGTTTATGCCCACGGGCTGGCGGCCTGCAGACATGGCTTCCCGCTACCCGCTGTATAAAATTGACGATGTGTACCATTTTGAGAAATATGTAACCAGCAATGAAGCCGCAGGGTTTACGCTGTGGATTTGGGTACAGACGCTTTTGTTGTTATTGTTTGTAAGTTATCTGTTTGGCAATATTGCCAGCATTGGCAGCCCGGCTATGTTTGTGTATGGAGGCTTTATTTTTTTGTATGTTTATGCGCTCACCGAACTAATGGATGGAAACCGGTTTGCACCCGCCTGGGAAATGGCAAAGACGCTATTGGGGATTGGTATATTGTATAAAACCGGCGATTGGTTTGGTGCCGGCAACTGGCTGGTTTGGATCAAGTATGTTTTGCTGGCTTATTTTGTAGTGTCTCTTGTGGCAACCGCATGGTATTCACAAAGAGGCAGTACCGAAAAACCGGCAACAATTTCTGTGTAAAATTCCTGCAATGTTCTGTAGCGGAGCGTACCCGTAAATAATTATTCATCTGCTTCAATCGCCCCATAGTAAAAACGCTGGTACACTATCTTTTCATTTTTCCAATGCTGTACAAATGCTTCGTGGAATTTTTTTTTGCCGCCTTTTTTACTGTCAAAGCGTACAAACATTTCGCCCATCACTATTTGCTGTGCTTCATCCATCACCAGCGAATCAATTTGCAGGTTAAAACGATACAACCTTTCTATGCTGGCTTTTTCCAGGTCCAGTAGTTTATTTTTGCCCTGTACAGGCGCTTCGTTGTTTTCAATTTGAACAATGGCATCGTCATAAAAGCGGTTGATAACAGCGATGGAATCGCCCGTTTCAATTTGCCGTTTGTATTCGTGGATGATATCCGGAAATTTCATGCAGATTTTGCGTTTAATGACCTCCGTTAGGTTTGATCTTTTACCCGGAATGTTTATGCAGCCCTGTCAGGATTGTACCTGCACCACACCCTTTGTGACTTCATTGTTTACCGTTCTCCAGATGCCCAGCGGGTTTTCGTTTTTCAACTCATCGGGCAGCAGTGCATTGCCCCAGTTTTGAAAAGCCACTGGTCTTGCAAAACGTTTGATGCCATCTGCCCCAACTGAAGTAAACCTTCCGTCGGTGGTAGCCGGATAAGGGCCGCCGTGCTGCATACTGAGGCATACTTCAACACCGGTTGGCACATTGTTTAAAATAAAACGTCCGCAGATATTTTTCACTTCCTCTACCAGTTCAGGGTTTCCGGTAATGTCATTATCGGTAGCCATTAAGGTTGCCGTTAGCTGGCCTTCCAGGTGTTTTACCACTTCAATCATTTCCTGCATATTGCTGCAGCGGATTACGATTGAATAAGGGCCAAAAACTTCCTGGTGCAATACGGGATTGTTTAAAAAGGCCTGGCCTGTTGCAGATGCAATGGTAACAGCTCCTTCGTTTTCCTTTTCTTGTACCGCAGCTACTGCTACGGATATTACATCCTGCTGGGCCAATGCGGTGGTTTTCTTTTCTGCATAAGCTTTTGCAATTCCGGGGTGCAGCATCTTTGCCGGTGCAATGGGCGTTACCGCATTGCCCAATGCTGTAATAAAAGTTTGCAGCGATTCACCCTCGATGCCGATGATCAGCCCGGGGTTGGTGCAAAACTGTCCCACGCCCAATGTGATGGAACCTGCATACATGGTTGCTATTTCAGCGGCGGATTGTTTCAATTTTTCCGGCAGTAAAAATACCGGGTTGATGCTGCCCATTTCAGCAAAAACGGGTATGGGTTCTTTGCGGGTATTGCCCCATTCAAACAATTGTTTGCCGCCAGCGGTGGAACCGGTAAATCCAACGGCTTTTGTACAGGGATGGGTTACGAGTGCCTTGCCCACTTCAAACCCACTGCCATGCACATGCGCAAATATGCCATCGGGCATATTGCAGGCAACAGCGGCTTTTAGGATAGCGCTGGCAACAATTTCAGAAGTTTGTGCATGGGCAGGATGCGCTTTTACGATAACCGGACAACCCGCTGCAAAAGCACAGGCGGTATCGCCACCCGCGGTGGAATAGGCAAACGGAAAATTGCTGGCGCCAAAAACTACTACAGGCCCCAGCGGCAACAACATCTTGCGGATGTCTGGTTTGGGAGGCGTTTTATCGGGTATGGCCGTGTCAATCCTCGCTTCCAGCCACTCCCCTTTCTCACAGGCATCCGCATAACTATTCAGCTGAAAAATGGTACGGGCTCTTTCGCCACGCAACCGGGCTTCAGGCAAATTGGTTTCCTGCATGGCCGTTGTAATCAGGGCATCGCCTGTATTTTCCAGTTCCACGGCAATGGCATGCATAAATGCCGCTCTTTGTTTCAATGATAATTTCCGGTACTGGTGAAATGCTTTCCAGGCCTGTTGCATTACACCATCAATGGCTTCTTTGGTTGCGTCTTTAAACATCTATAATTTTTTTGAGTGAGCATAGTAACCCCTACTACCTGTAAAAAACAGGAAGTGTCAAAAATAACAAAGATTGATTGTAAAAAGTTGTTTAAAACCAGAAGCTGGCAGCAGGCAAATTGACGGATATATGGAAGCGGACATTTTACACAATCGTTTAAAATCGACCTGCAGATCTTAACCTGTAAAAGCCGTGTAATTTGCTATTTTTGTGGTTGCCGCAATACCAGTCGTATGAAACGCAGCCTCAAAATAATATTGATTTGCACACTTTCTATTGTATTAATTGGCTGCGACCAGGTAACCAAAGAACTGGCCAAAACACATCTGAAAGACAAACCTTCATTGTCTTTTTATCACGATACATTCCGCCTGGATTATGTAGAAAACACCGGCGCTTTTTTGAGCCTGGGCGATAACTTGCCACCGGCCATCAGCTTCTGGGTGATGAATGTAATTCCGTTGCTGTTCCTGATGGGGCTTTTTGTATATGCCATCCGTAAAACGGCCAGCAGCAGTTTCATGAATATTTTTCCGCTGTTGCTGATCTGCGCCGGTGGCTTCGGCAATATTATCGATCGCTTCTTATACGATCACCACGTTACCGATTTCATGAATATTGGTATCCTCAGCCTGCGTACCGGTATTTTTAACGTGGCCGATTTGTATGTAACAACAGGCGTCGTTGTATTGCTGGTAATGCAATGGAAGAAAAGCAGGGTTGAAGCCGCAACAAACCAGGCATCATCAGGCAATCAATAGTGTAATAAATTCTGAAAAAAGAATAGAAGAAGTTTTGCTGGAGAAACTGATCAGTG
>Ga0075026_100000990_pt1 | contig 11948 bp, 12 predicted proteins | sample Str012_2_FD_71392 | JGI IMG/M metagenome (GOLD analysis project Ga0075026, IMG submission 71392) | Freshwater sediment microbial communities in response to fracking from Pennsylvania, USA - Straight Creek_MetaG_SC_2012 | ecosystem: Environmental > Aquatic > Freshwater > Creek > Sediment...
GCGCCTCGTCGACGTCGGGCACCGTCTCGATCGCGAGCAGGTCCGGCGATGCGCCGACGAGCACGTCGAGCCGCTCGCGGTGGAACCCCACGAGATCGTCGTGCGCGACGCCGTAGCGACCGCGGTACTCCGAGCCGTCGTGCAGGGTCGCGCCGTACGGGCCGACGGATGCTGCCACGAGCATCGGGTGCGTCGCCCCCCGTTCGGCTGCGGCGACGCGCGCCTCCCGCACGAGGTCGACCGACAGCGCGAGCAGCCGATCGGCGTCCGCAGCCCTCAGCCCCTGTCGCTCGAAGCCCGAGCGCGACGCCTGGTACGACGCCGAGATGCCGACGCGCGCACCAGCGAGGAAGTACGTCGTGTGCACGTCTCGGATGGAGTCCGGGTCGTCGCGCAGCAGGCGCGCCGACCACAGGTCGCCGGACAGGTCGTGCCCTCGGGCCTCGAGCTCGGACGCGAGCCCGCCGTCGATCGCCGCCGGACCGGCGGACAGCAGCGCGCGCAGCGCGTCACCGCTCACGTCGCGAAGTCCGGGCGCAGGGTCTGCAGGTGCTGCGCCCGCGCACGGACGAACAGGTCGTCGTCCGGCGTCTCCTCGAACACCGGTGCCACGTCCCACCGGGTGAGCAGGACGATCGACTCGGGAGAGCCTTCGTGCACGAGGATCTCGGCCGCGAGGCAGCCCTCGGTCAGCAGCGCCCGGCGGACGAGGTCCTGACGCACCCACGTCAACGCGTCGTCGAAGCGGCCGGGGGCCACGACGGCCTCCCACATCCTCACGATCACGGCGACTCCTGAGCACTCACGAGGGTGACGGGCATCGACGAGTCTGCCGGGAGGCGCAGCGAGCTCGGCACCCGCCCCCGCGCGACCATCTCGGCGCCCAGCGCCGCGACCATGGCTCCGTTGTCCGTGCACAGCGCGGGTCGCGGGATCCTCAGCGTGACGCCCGCAGCGTCGCACCGCTCCTGCGCAAGGGCACGCAACCGCGAGTTCGCAGCGACACCACCGCCTATGACGAGGTGCTCGACACCGTTCTCGGCGCACGCGAGGAGCGCCTTGCGGGTGAGGACGTCGACCACGGCCTCCTGGAAGGACGCCGCGACATCGGCCACGGGCACCGGCTCCCCCGACGCCTCGCGCGCCTCCACCCAGCGCGCCACCGCGGTCTTGAGCCCGCTGAACGAGTAGTCGAAACGGTGCCGTTCCATGTCGCGACCCGACGTGAGTCCGCGTGGGAAGTCGATCGTGACCTCGCCCTCGGCCGCGGCGCGATCGACGTGCGGACCACCGGGGAACGGGAGCCCGAGCACGCGCGCGACCTTGTCGAAGGCCTCCCCCGCCGCGTCGTCGATGGTCGCGCCGAGCGGGCGGACGTCGTCCGTCACGTCCGGGACGAGCAGCAGCGACGAGTGCCCACCGCTGACCAGCAGCGCCATCGTCGGCTCGGGCAACGGCCCGTGCTGCAGCTGGTCGACTGCCACGTGCGCCGCGAGGTGGTTGACGCCGTAGATGGGCACACCCAGCGACAGCGCCAGCGCCTTGGCCGACGCGACACCGACGAGCAACGCACCGGCGAGACCTGGCCCTGCCGTCACCGCGATGGCGTCGACGTCGGCGAGCGTCACTCCAGCGGATGCGCAGGCGCGACGAAGCATCGGCACCATCGCGTCGACGTGCGCACGGCTGGCCACCTCGGGGACTACGCCGCCGAACCGCGCATGCTCGTCGACGCTGCTCGCCAGCGCGTCACCGACGAGCGTCGTGCCGCGCACGAGCCCCACCCCGGTCTCGTCGCACGAGGTCTCGATACCGAGGACGAGCGGCGCGTCGCGCGTCACGTCTCGCCTCCGACGCCGCTGAGCCGACGTCGTAGGACGACCGCATCGAGTCCTGGTCCGTAGTAGTCGCGTCGACGACCCTGCCGTTGGAAGCCGGCGGACGCGTACAGCGCGAGCGCGGGCGCGTTCCCGTCGAGCACCTCGAGGAACAGCGAGGTCACGCCGCGCCGCCGCGCCTCGTCGACGAGGGCATCGAGCAGCTCACGACCGAGACCGCCGCCCTGCGCGGCAGGCGCCACCGCGATGGTTGCGACGTCCCCGTCCGGCGGTACGGCGTAGAGGCCGACATAGCCGTCGACCCCGTCGTCCCCTTCGTGCACGGCGTACCACCGCGTCTCCGGGACGTGCGCGAGCTCGCCCCAGATCTGCTCGGCGCTCCACGGGTCGTGCGGGAACAGCACGGCGTCGAGCGCCGCGACGGCCTCGACGTCCCACCACCGCATCGTGCGCAGCGTCATGACGGCGTCACCCGCTTGCGGCGCACGTTCTCGACGGCGTCCGGCCGGCGCAGGTACAGGGGGCGAGGCGCGAGAGCCTCGAACTGCCCGGATCCCAAGGCCACCGCGCCGCTGACCGCAGCGAGGGCGGTCGCGTCGAGGGCCGCGGCGGAGCGGACGTCGGAGAACTGGTCCGCGTGGAGGAGCGCGCCCGCTCCCACGACGGGCGAGGTGCGGATCTCCGCATCCAGCTCGTGCGGGCGGCAGACGATCGGGGCAGTGAGGCGACGGCCCTCCGCGTCGTAGCGCGCGACGTAGACCTCCTTGCGACGGGCGTCGGTGATCACGCTGAAGCCGCTGACGAGACCGTCGTGGCCGGCACTCGCCAGGGCGACGACGTCGAGCGAGCACACACCGAGCACCGGCACGTCGAGGGCCGCACCCATGACGAGAGCGGTCACCACCCCGACCCGCAGCCCGGTGAACGGCCCGGGCCCCACGCCGACGACGACGTGGGTGAGGTCGCCGGGTCGTCGGCCCGCGTCCCGCAGCATCGTGTCGATCCCGGGTGCGAGCAGCTCCCCGTGAGCCTGGGTGCCCGGCTGCGTCGACGTCCCCACGACGTCCGCGCCGTCGAGCAGCGACGACACGACGACGTCGGACGCCGTGTCGATCCCGAGCACCAGCATCAGGCGCCCGCCGCGTCGAGCAGCTCGCCGAGGGCGACGCCGGACCACCGCTCACCGACGCCGCGCAGCGTGACGGTGCGCGGCTCGTCGGCGTCGTCGACACCGTCCCCACCGACCGGTCGCGCGAGCGTGACGACGAGGCGGTCGTCGGAAAGACCGTCGACCTTGTCCTCGCCCCACTCGACCACCGTGACCGACGACGTGAGCGACGTGTCGAGGTCGAGGTCGTCGACCTCGGCGAGCGAGCCGAGGCGGTAGGCGTCGACGTGCACCAGGGCGGGGCCACCGACGAGCGAGGGATGCACGCGCGCGATGACGAACGTCGGCGACGTGATGTCGCCGCGCACCGCGAGGCCGCGACCGATCCCCCGCGTCAGAGTGGTCTTGCCGGCACCGAGACCGCCGCTGAGGACGACGAGGTCGCCCGGACGCAGCATCGCGGCGAGCCGTGCACCGAGGTCCTGCATCGCGTCGCGCGTCGGCACGACGACCGACGTCACGCCGGCTCCTGCGCCTCGGCGCGCAGGACGTCGCGGACGCGGCCGACGAGGTCGCGCAGGTGCTGGTTGACCTCGGGGTACTTCTCGAGCATCACCATGTGGCCGCTGTTGGGGATCACGACGAGCTCGGCGCCGGGGACGTGGCGCACGATCTCGTCGCTGTGCCGGCTCGGCGTGAGGCGGTCGTCGTCGCCGACGATCACCAGGGTGTCGACGCGACCGATGGCCGCGAGCGCGGACGTCTTGTCGTGCGACTCCAGCGTGGGCAGGAACTCGGCGACGACGTCGATCGGCGTGGCCGACAGCATCTTGTGCACGAAGCCGGTCAGCGACGGCGGCACGTTGGAGCCGAACGAGTACACCTTGGTGAGCAGGTACGCCACGTCGCTGCCGGCCCGGCGTCCGCGCTCGACGAGGTCCTTGCGCGAGGCGAGGACTCCGGCGACACGAGGTGCCACCCCGTGGAACACCTTGGCCAGAGGCACGGGCAGCCCCAGCGGCACGTCGGCGAGACCACCGGACGTCGTGGCCAGCAGGGCGACGCCGCGCACCCGGTCGCCGAACGCCTCCGGGGTGTGCGCGGCGTACGACATCACCGTCATGCCGCCCATCGAGTGACCGACCAGGATGATCGGACCGGTGGTCGCCGTCGCCTCGATCACCGCGGCCAGGTCACGACCGAGCTGGTCGATCGTGGCGTTCTCGGCCGGGCCCCGCCCGCTGCGACCATGACTGCGCTGGTCCCAGAACACCAGGCGGCCCAGGGCGCGCAGGTCGCGACGCTGGTAGTGCCACGAGTCCTCCTCGAGCGCGTACCCGTGGCAGAAGATGATCGTGAGCCCGTCGTCCTCGCGGTCGGCGATCGACCCCTGCGGCGGGTCCTCGACCTCGACGTGCAGGGCCGTGCCATCGCTCGCCACCACGGGGACGACGCGCCCGCGCAGCTGACCGAAGGGTTCGTCGCGCTCGGCGTCGGGACGCAGCGCGCGCCGGACCAGGACGCGCTCGGTCGCCACACCGATCGCCGCGCCGACCGCGACGGCGGCACCGAGGGCACCGACGACGCCGGCGGCACGGCCCGGGTTGGTTGACGCCATGCGGGAGAGGTCGCTGCTGCTCACGCGTCGCCTCCCACCAGCACGCGCGGTACGCGCGGTCCGATGCGCGTGACGATCTCGTAGCCGATGGTGCCGCAGGCGGCCGCCCAGTCGTCGGCCGAGGGGCCGTCGGCACCGAACAGGACGACCTCCTCACCAGGAACCGCTGTGTCGTCGCCGAGGTCGAGCACCACCTGGTCCATGCACACGCGGCCGGCGACCGTTCGAACACGGCCGGCCGCGAGCACCGGACCCGCGTTGGCCGCCGCGCGCGGCAGTCCGTCGGCGTAACCCACCGGGACGAGGGCGAGCGTGGTCTCGGCGGCCGTCGTGTACTCGTGCCCGTACGAGACGCCGGAGCCCGCGCCCACGCGCTTCACCGAGGCGAGCCGCGCGCGCAGCGACATCACCGGCCGCAGACCGAGGTCGGCCGCGGAGCCGACGTCGTCGCCGGGTGTGAGGCCGTAGAGCGCGATGCCGGGTCGGACCAGGTCGTAGTGCGACGCCGGCAGGCTGAGCGTCGCTGCCGAGTTCGCGATGTGCCGCACCTCGGGACGAGCGCCTGCGTCGTGCGCGACCGCCAGCGCCTCGTCGAACACCGCCAGCTGCCGGGCGATGGTGGGATGGCCCGGTGCGTCGGCGATCGCGAGGTGCGACCACAGTCCGACCACCTGCACGAGCCCCTCGGCCTGCGCGTCGAGGGCTGCCCGCACCAGGGCCGGCCAGTCGTCGGCGGTCGCTCCGTTGCGCGAGAGTCCCGTGTCGGCCTTGAGGTGCACGCGCGCGACGGATCCGGTCGCCGCCGCCGCGGCACGTACCTCGTCGAGCGCCCAGGACGCCGACACCGACACGTCGACGTCGCGCGTGATGCACCCGGCCCAGTCGGCACCGGGCGTGGCGAGCCACGCGAGGATGCGGCCGTCGACTCCCGCGTCGCGCAGCGCCACGGCCTCCTGCAGCAGCGCGACCCCGAGCCAGCCGGCACCCCCCTCGCGCGCCGCGCGCCCGCACGCGACGAGACCGTGGCCGTAGGCGTCGGCCTTCACGACCGCCATGACGTCGGCTCCAGCGGCCGCCGACGCGCAGCGCGCCACGTTGGACCGCAGGGCGTCCAGGTCGATCCGCGCCACGGCCCCGCGCTCGAGAGCAGCAGCGGTCCACCCGTCACCGACGGGTGTCGCCACGTGGCTCGGAGCCGGCAGGACGCTCACCGCCACAGTCTCTCGCACGGACGCCTGCCGATCGACGCCGCCACGGCCGACGGGAGTGTCACACCACCCGTCGCACACGGGCCACGGCGTCCGGCAGCGCACGTGCGACGTCGGACGCCGTGATCGTCCGACCCTCGCCCACCGCTGTCGCACCGGCCAGACCGTGGACGTGGGCGGCCACGCCGAGCAGGCGCGCGGCGACCTCGTCATCGAGCCGGGCAACGGCGTGGTGGTGCGCGAGCAGCGATCCGGCGAAGCCGGCCAGCACGTCACCCGATCCCGCTGTCGCCAGCTCGGGGGGAGCTGCGAGCGCCACGTACGCCGCGCCGCTCGGCGACGCGACCACGGTCGACGAACCCTTGAGCAGCACGACGCAGCGCAGCGACGCCGCCGCCGCGCGCGCCGCCGCGAGCCGGTCCCCACCGACGGCATGACCGGTGATGCGCGCGAACTCGCCGTCGTGCGGCGTCAGCACGGTGACGGCGTCACGGGCGACGACGGCCGCGCGCACCTCGGCGTCGTCGGCGAGCACGGTGAGGGCGTCGGCGTCGAGGAGCAGCGGGACGTCGAGGGCCGCGGCGTCGAGGACGGCAAGGCGCGCGTCCTCGTCCGTGCCACGACCCGATCCCACCACCCAGCAGTGCGTGCGACCGGCGACACCGATGCGACCGGGTCCGGCGACGACGTCGGGCCACGACACGACCACGTCCCGGTAGGCCGGTCCGCTGAAGCGCACGTAGCCGGCGAGCCCGTGACGCGCGCCCGCTGTCGCCAGGACTCCGGCACCCGGGTATCGCTCGGAGCCTGCGCTCACCCCGACGACGCCACGCGTGTACTTGTCGTCGTCGGCCCCCGGTCGCCGCAGCGCTGCGGCGGCGGCCACGTCGCCGACGAAGGTCACGACGTCCGCCTCCGCGACGGACGGGAGATCGAGACCGATGTCGACGACAGCGAGATCACCGGATCGCGACGCGCCGGCACCCACGAGCAGGCCCGGCTTGAGCACGCCGAGCACCACCGTGCGGTCCGCGACGATCACGGCGTCGGCATCCGCGACGGCGCCGGTGTCGGCGTCGACCCCGCTGGGCAGGTCGACGGCCAGAACGGTCGCGTCGGTCTCCCGCGCCACCGCGGCGAGGGTGGCCGCCGGCTCGCGCAGGGCACCTCGTCCGCCGATGCCGAGGATGCCGTCGACCACGAGGTCGGCAGCGGCGACCAGCTCGGCAGCGGCCAGCAGGTCGCGCCCGTCGCTGATCCGGCCACCGGCACGTCGAAGTGCCGCGGCGCCGGCGTCGTGATGACGGTCGGCCACGAGGATCGCGTCGACGCGCGCACCGCGTGCGGCGAGGCGCGCTCCCGCGTACAGCGCGTCGCCGCCGTTGTCGCCGCTGCCGACCAGCAGCACGACACGGGAGCCGGTGACCTTGCCGAGCGCGTCACGCAGCATCGACTGCGCCACCACCGCGATCCCTGCCGCCGCACGCTGCATGAGCGTGCCTTCGGGCAGCTCCGCCATCGCCCGTGCCTCGACCTCGCGGATCACCGCCACCGGCAGCGCGACGTCGGCCGGCGCGCGTGTCACGGGTGCTCACCGCGAAGGGACTCGGCGACCACGTAGGCGAGCGCGACGTCGTGGTCGTGCGTGAGGCTCAGGTGCCAGCGGTCGACCCCCTGCTCGAGCGCCTGCGCCGCAACCGTGCCGTGCAGGCGCAGCCACGGCCGGCCGTCGGCGTCGCCGACGACCTCGCAGTCGTGCCACTCGAGACCGAGCGGAGCACCGAGCGCCTTGGCGACCGCCTCCTTGGCGGCGAACCGCGCGGCCAACGACGTCGGCGTGCGGGGGCGACCGTCCTCCGTGATGCGCTCGGCACCGGTGAAGAGCCGGTCGAGCATGGCCGGCGTCCGCTCGAGGGACTCGACGAAGCGCGGCACGCTCACGACGTCGACCCCGATGCCCACGATCACGGTGCCAGCCTGCCACCCGCGCCCCCGGCATGGGCGGTGCACGCTCGACGCGCCCGCGCGGTCGGCACGACACCGTTGCCCGATCCGTGGGACAGAGGCGCGCCCAGACGCGACGATGATGGGATGGACGACGTCCCCGTGCTCGTGTCGGCCCGCACCCGGTTGCGACCGGTCGATCGCGGGGACGAGGCGACGCTGCGCGCGATCGTGTCCACGCCGGCGGTGGCCAAGTGGTACCACCGACCGGGCGCGGACTTCCCCATGGACTTCGACCCCGACACGACGCGGTGGGTGATCGAGCTCGCGCACGCGCCAGACCTCGGGGCGGCCGGGTCCGTCGTCGGCATGATCCAGGGCTACGAGGGATCCGACCCCGACTACGACGAGAGCGGGATCGACGTGTTCCTCGCACCGTCGGTGCACCGGAACGGTCTCGGTGCCGAGGTCGTCACGATGGTGCGCGACTGGCTCGTCGACGTACGCGGTCACCACCTCGTGCAGATCGACCCGGCCGCGAGCAACGAGGCCGCCATCGCGTGCTACACGGCGTGCGGGTTCCGGCCCGTGGGCATCCTGCACGGACGTGAGCGCGACACGACCGGAAGCGGCTGGCACGACACCCTGCTCATGTCGTACTGCTCCTGGCTGTGACCGGCGGTCGACGTCGACCTGGTGCGACTACTCGACGGTGACGGACTTGGCGAGGTTGCGCGGCTGGTCGACGTCGTGGCCCTTGGCGGCGGCCATCGCGGCAGCGAACACCTGCAGCGGCACCGTCGCGACGAGCGGCTGCAGGAGCGTCGGGCAGGCGGGGATCCGCACTAGGTGGTCGGCATAGGGCACGACGGCCTCGTCGCCCTCCTCGGCGATGACGATCGTGCGCGCACCGCGGGCGCGCACCTCCTGGATGTTCGACACGATCTTCTCGTGCAGGACGCTGCGGCCCGAGGGCGGCGGCACGACGCAGATGACCGGGACGCCGTCCTCGAGCAGGGCGATCGGCCCGTGCTTGAGCTCCCCCGCCGCGAAGCCCTCGGCGTGCATGTAGGCGAGCTCCTTGAGCTTGAGCGCGCCCTCGAGGGCGACCGGGAAGCCCACGTGACGGCCGATGAACAGCACGGAGCGCGCGTCCTTGAGCTCGTTGGCGAGGGCCTTCATCGCCTCGGTGGTGTCGAGGACGAGGTCGATCTTCTGCGGCATGTCCGACAGGTCGCGGACGACCGCCTGGATCTCGTCGCCGAACTTGTTGCCCCGGACCTGCGCGACGTAGAGGGCGACGAGGTAGGTCGCGACGATCTGCGTGAGGAACGCCTTGGTGGACGCGACGGCGACCTCGGGGCCGGCGTGCGTGTAGAGCACGGCGTCGCTCTCGCGCGGGATCGTCGAGCCCTGGGTGTTGCAGATCGCCAGGACCTTGGCACCCTGCTCGCGGGCGTAGCGCAGCGCCATCAGCGTGTCCATCGTCTCGCCGCTCTGCGAGATCGCGACGACGAGGGTGCGGTGCCCGACGACGGGATCGCGGTAGCGGAACTCGCTCGCGAGCTCGACCTCGCACGGGATGCGCACCCAGTGCTCGAGCGCGTACTTCGCCACCATGCCCGCGTGGTACGCCGTGCCGCACGCGATCACGACGACCTTGTCGATCTCGCGCAGGTCGTTCTCGGTGAGCCGCATCTCGTCGAGCTTGAGGCGGCCGTTGGCGTCGACGCGGCCGAGCAGGGTGTCGGCGACCGCCTTGGGCTGCTCCGCGATCTCCTTGGCCATGAACGTCTCGTAGCCGCCCTTCTCGGCGGCGCTCGCGTCCCAGGTGACCTCGTACTCGTTGACCACGGCCGGCTCCCCGTGGAAGTCGGTGACGACGACCGACTCCCGGCGGAGCTCGACCACCTGGTCCTGTCCGAGCTCGACGGCGTTGCGCGTGTGCGCGACGAACGCCGACACGTCGGAGGCCAGGAAGTTCTCGCCCTCGCCCCGGCCGACGACCAGCGGACTGTTGCGCCGGGCACCCACGACGACGTCGGGCACGTCGGAGTCGACGGCGACGAGCGTGAACGCACCGGACAGCCGACGGCACACGCGACGCATCGCCTCGGCCAGGTCGTCATCGACGGTCGGCAGCGTCGCCGCGAGCAGGTGCGCGACGACCTCGGTGTCGGTCTCGCTCGTCAACGTCACGCCGGCGGCGGTCAGCTCGGCGCGCAGCTCGGCGAAGTTCTCGATGATCCCGTTGTGGATGACGGCGACCTTGCCGTCCTCGCTCACGTGCGGGTGGGCGTTGGCGTCCGTCGGTCCGCCGTGGGTGGCCCAGCGGGTGTGCCCGATGCCTATCGTCGACTGCGGCAGCGGGTCGTTGCCGAGGAGCGTCTCGAGGTTGGCCAGCTTGCCGGCCTTCTTGCGGGTGTCGAGCACGCCGTCGGAGACCACCGCGATGCCGGCGGAGTCGTAGCCCCGGTACTCCATCCGTCGTAGCCCGTCGACGACGACCTGCAGGGCCTGCTTCTCACCGACGTACCCGACGATTCCGCACATGCCACCCAGGGTATCCCGCCGCAGCACCCGCCCCGGCGCACCGGACGACCCCTCCAGCACACCCACGTGGCGAATCCCACCGCCGCCACCATCTGTCCCATAGGGACAACAAGTGGCACAAGAGTGCCCTCCCGCGCCCCCCACTCGTCATCGCGTGGGACGCCGTGCGGCGCACCTACCCCAGCGAGGTGCGCACGGCGTCCACGAGACGGTCGGCGACGTCCTGCGCCTGCGCCGCCGTCGCCGCCTCGACCATCACCCGTACGACCGGCTCGGTGCCCGACGGCCGCAGGAGGACGCGACCGGTGCGTCCTAGCTCTGACTCGGCCGCCGACACTGCCGCCTGCAGCGACTCGTCGCTGTCGACGCGGTCCTTGTCGACGTCCCTCACGTTGACGAGGACCTGCGGCAGCTTCTGCACGACAGCGGCGAGGTCTCCGAGCGAGCGGCCGGTCTGGGCGACCCGAGCCAGCAGGTGCAGTGCCGTGAGTACGCCGTCACCGGTCGTGGCGTGGTCCGCGAGGATCACGTGCCCGCTCTGCTCGCCACCGAGCACGAAGCCGCCGTCACGCATCGCCTCGAGCACGTAGCGGTCGCCCACGCCCGTCTCGACGACCGTGAGCGACTGCTCCTCGAGCGCGAGACGGAAGCCGAGGTTGGCCATCACGGTCGCGACCACGGTGTCGTGCGCGAGCACTCCCCGCTCGCGCATCGCGAGGCCGAGGATCGCGAGGACGTGGTCGCCGTCGACGACGTCGCCCTCGGCGTCCACGGCCAGGCAACGGTCGGCGTCACCGTCGAAGGCGACGCCGGCGTCGGCGCCCTGCGCACGTACCGCGGCGACGAGGTCGCCGAGATGCGTCGACCCGCACCCCTCGTTGATGTTGAGCCCGTCCGGCTCGGTGTGGATCTCGACGACGTCTGCGCCGGCACGGCGCAGCGCATCGGGGCCCACGAGCGAGGCGGCGCCGTTGGCGCCGTCGACGACGACGCGCAACCCGTCGAGCCGGTTCGGCAGCGTCGAGAGCAGGTGCGAGACGTAGAGCTCCGCCCCTTCTGCGTGGTAGCTCACGCGACCGACGTCCGAGCCGGTCGGGCGCGTCCACTCCTCGCGCAGGTGCGCCTCGATCGCATCCTCGACGTCGTCGGCCAGCTTGTGCCCGCCGCGCGCGAGGAACTTGATCCCGTTGTCGGGCATGGGGTTGTGCGACGCCGACAGCACGACGCCGAGGTCGGCATCGAGCTCGGCCGTGAGGAACGCGACCGCAGGAGTCGGGAGGACGCCGACCCGCCACACGTCGACGCCCGCGCTCGCCAGGCCGGCGACGACCGCAGCCTCCAGGAACTCGCCGCTGGCACGGGGGTCGCGCCCGACCACGGCGACCGGACGTCCCTCGTGGCCGGCGAACGCGCCCGCGTCTCCGAGCACGTGCGCCGCCGCGACGGCAAGGTCGAGGGCGAGCTCGGCGGTCAGGTCGGTGTTGGCCAGACCGCGTACGCCGTCGGTGCCGAACAGTCGCCCCACGTGTCGTCTCCTGTCCTCGCGGGCTCATCGAGCCCGAGTCGTGCATGACGGCCGGCACCGCGGCCCGAGGACCGCGACGGCGCGGACGTGACGATGCCCCGGAGCGTAGCCCCGGGGCATCGTCGAAGGTCCAGCGAGCGGTGCCCCGCTCGGG
>Ga0075026_100000991_pt1 | contig 11945 bp, 12 predicted proteins | sample Str012_2_FD_71392 | JGI IMG/M metagenome (GOLD analysis project Ga0075026, IMG submission 71392) | Freshwater sediment microbial communities in response to fracking from Pennsylvania, USA - Straight Creek_MetaG_SC_2012 | ecosystem: Environmental > Aquatic > Freshwater > Creek > Sediment...
CTAACGGTCCATCCACGCACGTAGCGCCACATGCGGGACGGTATCTCGAACCTCCACCTCCTGCCGCTGGATATCCCGGCCGTGAGCGATTCCGCTTAGCGGACCGTGAGGTTGCGGGTGATCGTGTTGAAGAGATCGCCAATCGTGCACGACACGGTGACTGGCCAACTCCCGGGAGTGGTCCGGCTTCCGACCGTCCACGTCCATGAGACAACGCCATTTGACGCCGCCGCCTTGTCTTCGAGACCGGCCGCCGTCGAGGGGCCGGACTTGTATTCGACGGTGATCGAGCATTGAGCTGCGCCGCCAGTCTTGACGGCTGCTGTCGCGTTCGCGCCTCTTGACACCGCAGAGGTGAACTTGGTGAACATGAGGGCGAGGACAGGCTCGGCAGTCGAAGCCGACTCCGCCGTTGGTTGCGACGTCGGCTCCGGCGTGCCTTCGGCCGTTGGTTCAGGTGTCGCCTCCAACGTCGGCTCCGGTGTCACGATCAGAAATGGGGTTGGAGTTGGTGCAAAGGCGACTGTCGGACTCGCCGTGAGGTCGGCGGCCCCCGTCGTCGAGTCCGGCGCGGACGTCCGTCCGCCGGCGAGCGACGACAATGCAAGCAGACTCACGATCAGGGCCCCGACGATCGCCCCCTTCTGGCGTCGCGATGCCGCCTTCCATGCTTCGCGGATCGCGGCCATCCAGGCCTCCTGACTATGAGCTGCCCCAGCGGTAGAGCGGGTGTAGTTCGGCCCAACCGCCGTGTTCGCGGTCGAACACGTAGCGGCCCTCCATCCAGATGTGCTCACCGACGACCGGGAACGGTCCGGGGAACGGGTTCGGGTCAGACGCGCAGATCGCGATCGCATCGGCCTGGCTGACAGAGCGCACGCAGACCGGCTCCACGACGAGATCGCCGAGCTCCTCGCCCTGGTTCGCGGGCGTGAGGACGTGGCGATAGGCGGGATCGAGCGCAAGGAGGATGTGAAGGTCGCCGTCGGCCTCGTGACGGATCGCCTGGACCGTGCCGGTCACCCGGATGCAGGCGACGGCGACCTCGAGTCGAGACGGGTTGTAGACGTAAAGGTCCTGGTCCGTCGGCTCGCAGCCGGCGGACGTGGCAGTCGGTCCAGTCGTCGGTCTGGTTGTCACCCGGGATCCGGGTCCCGCCGTATCGGACGTCGTCGGGCCGGAAGATTCGATGACTCCGATCGGCGAGTCGAGGAGCGATGGGGCGACATCGACCGGAGGCGGGGACCCAGGCTCCTGTGAGGCGACAGCCGAGGCGCCGCTCTGGGATGTCCGCAATGACCCGACGAACGCGAGGACGACGAATGCAAGGACAAGGACGGCCACGACGAGCCGGCTCGATGATGACAAGTGCCTCACAACGTTTCAGCTTTCCCCGATTGGTTGCACGACCGAACAGGTGGAACGGTAGCGGCCGGACCTGGCGAACATGAGACATGAAGGCGCTTCGTCGGTCCCGAGTTACCGCGTCAGCTCGCAGCGATCACCGCTAGAACCCTGATTCGCCTTCAGGTCACGACCGCCGCCCGCCCGGCCGACCAGGATGACCCGCGGGTGCCGCTCCCAATGGACCCGAGTGGTGGTGGCCCCTGCGATGCGGCGGCGTGGCGACCCGGCCAGTCGACCCACGTCCAGACCCGGCGCATCCCGAGGGTCGGGTCGTGGCGGAGGAAATGGGCGATGACCCGCTCGAACGCGTCGCCGCGGTGGCGCTCCTCGGGAAGAAGGGCTACAACCAGCGGCCGAGCTGGCTCGCCAACGCCCATGCGGATCTCGATTGAGCCGTCTTGGACGCGTACAGCTGGCCGGAGGACATCGGGGACGAGGCCATACTGGAGCGTTACTCGACCTCAACCTCTCGCGTCGGCCCGCCTGACCGAAACGCTCGTGCCGACCGACCATCATCCTTGGTGTCACTCGACCAGTTGCGGCCGTCGTCCCCGATTGGGATCACGGCTCTGGGGATCGACTACGTCGGATCGGGCCACGCCCGAGGACGGAGCCCGAGATCCAAGCCGAGCCATCGAATCGCTGCCGAACGTGCGCCCAGGGACCGTTCAGGCAGACCCGGCCCTCGCATCGGCTCCCGGGTCGCCTCTCACGAGCAGCTTGATGGCAACGTAGGCATCACGAAGAACTTCGCGGACTGCGACCGAGGCAGCGACCGGCCCTAACGGTCCATCCACGCACGTAGCGCCACATGCGGGACGGTATCTCGAACCTCCACCTCCTGCCGCTGGATATCCCGGCCGTGAGCGATTCCGCTTAGCGTAAGGCTGGAGGAAGCAGAACGATCTGGCTCGTTGACTTCCGAGGCAACGGGCCCCTGGCTGCGGTTGGCCAACCCCAAGAACCTCGCCAACTCGGGCCGGTATCTGCTCGAACTTGAAATCGGTGCCGACGGCTACGAGATTGATTGGTCCCGGGCCCCGAAGGCTGCATCCCATCCGTGGGGCTTGGCGTGGGCGGTCACGAATGCCTGCTCCGTCCGCCGCCCGATCGGGGCGCGGGGTGGCGGACGGAGCCCGTTCGGCTAGGTCAGATCCCGACGCACTGGCCGGTCACCTTGCGGCCGGCCGTGTTGTGCTCTGTCGGGCTGAACCCGCCGGAGACGCCTGGGACCAGCCCGGAGCAGTTCAGGTTCCAGCCGGCGTTGTTGGCGACGACGAAGACCTTCGCGAACGGATCACCGGGGTCGTTGGCGGCGATGTTCGTCAGCGTGATGTTCTTGCCGGTCTGATTGCGCATGACGCCGACCCAGTCCACGCTGATCCCGCTCAGGGACAGATTGCCACCCACCACGTTGGTCTTGATCGACCAGTCATCGGGGAGCCCGAAGGGCAGGTCGTGGGACCCGCTGCCGTCCAGGGCGACGTTCCCGTTCACCCTGATCCCGTCCAGGAGCACCAGCGAGGCGTTGGTCGTCGCGAGATTGCCCTTGACGAGGATCACCGAGTGCCCCGTTGGGTCGTTCTGGCACGGGTGTCCCGAGTTCGTCACTGGAGACCCGTCAGGATGGAACAGGGAGAACGGCTGGCACCCGAGGCCCATGATCGAGTCCTGGCCGGCCGTGACGTTCTTGCCGACGGTGATCGTCGACGGTGAGCTCTGCGCGTCGAAGATTGCGCCCGGGGCGACGGTCAGGTTCCTGACGACATCGATCACCGCGCCCGGCACCACGTCGCAGAAGCCCGTAATGGTCAGGCTGGCATAGGTGCCGCCGCCGACGGAACCGCCGCCACAGGTGTACGGCGCTGGACCCGGCGCCGCTGCCATGGCCGATCCGGTCGGGAGCGCCAGCGCTGCCGCGACGGCGAGCGATCCCAAAATCCTGAGACGTGTTGACCTCTGCATGAGCGATGACCCTCTCTCGCGGCCCTCGTGCGCCACGCGGCTCCACCCGGGCGCGCTCGCAACCGGATGGAACAGGGTCGGTCTCGCCATTGGCCCAGCGGACGGACTAGGCGACCGGGTTGGGGCGCCGCGCTGGTGGAACCCTTCCCCCGATGAGTTCAGCCACCCTGCCTCGACGGAGTGTGCATCGCGGCCGCGCACGCGTCCAGAGGGTGTCCAGCAACCCGCGGTGCCTCGGCGCACCGGGTCGGGTCGGCCGGGCGCGCGGTGGGGCCAGGTCGGGTGTCGCGCCGCGGGCCGCCGTTGCAGGAAGTAGGGCATGGTCGGTCGCGCGCTCGGGCGGCCAGGAACGGGGCCCGCCGTCACGCGCTTCGCAGCCGATCGCAGGGCTCGGGCGGCTCGGCGAGCCGCAACTCGACCGGAAGGTCGAGGTGGCGGGGCTATCCCCGTCGCCCCGATCAAGTGGGGTCAGCGGCAACTTCCGAGGCCTCTAACTACTACCCCGGCTCCCGATTGACGCTTCCCGCGCGCGCCGCTTAGACTCATATCCGACGAATTCACTCGGATATCGAGGACCTTCACCTGACCGCATCCGCGACGCCCGTCCAGGCTTCGACGACTGCCCGCCCGGCTTACCATGGCAGCGGCGCCATCGCCTTCTCGACCAAGGGCGAATACGGCGTCCGGCTGATGGTCCAGCTCGGGCGGCACCACGGCACGGGCCCTGCGTCCCTCGCCGAGATCGCCGCGGAGGAGGACCTCCCGCGCGCCTATCTCGAGCAGCTTGTCGTGAGCCTTCGCGAAGCAGGTCTCGTGACCAGCACGCGCGGCGCGCACGGCGGCTACGAACTCGCCCGACCGCCCGAGACCATCTCGATGGCCGAGGTCCTCCGCGCCCTCGAAGGCCCGATCGCCCCGATGCTGTGCGCCAGTGACGACCCGGAGCACGCGAACCTGTGCGACCGATCGTCACGCTGCACCGTCAACGTCCTGTGGGTCCGCGTTCGCGACGCCGTCACCGGCGCACTCGACTCGATGACCCTCGCCGACCTCGTCCCGCAGCGCGTCCCCGCCGCGACCCGGAGTGCCATCCAGCCCACCCCACGCCATGGAGCCCAGACGACCCCGTGACCGACCCCACGACCAGCGATACCGACCAGCATCTCGTCATCCGCGGCCTGCGCGTCGCGCCCGCCGCGGCGCCCGACCACGAGATCCTCCAGGGGATCGACCTGACCGTCGGCAAGGGCGAGGTCCACGCGATCATGGGCCCGAACGGCTCCGGCAAGACGACCCTCGCCTACGCCCTGATGGGCCACCCGGCCTACGTCGTCAAGGGTGGCGAGGTCCATTGGAAGGGCCGCGACATCCTGAAGCTCTCGCCCGACAAGCGCGCCCGGCTGGGCCTGTTCCTCGCCTTCCAGTACCCGACCGCGATCCCGGGCCTGTCCGTCGCGAGCTTCATCCGCTCCGCGCTCAACGCCAAGCTCCAGGGCATCGACAAGAACCCCGATATCGACCCGACCGACGCGGTCAAGGGCGGCGTATCGATGCGCGATTTCCGCAACAGGATGCGCGAGAAGATGGCGCTCCTGCGGATGGACGAGGGCTTCGCCAGCCGCTACGTCAACGACGGCTTCTCGGGCGGCGAGAAGAAGCGCCTCGAGATGCTCCAGATGGCCGTCCTCGAGCCGGAGATGGCGATCCTCGACGAGACCGACTCCGGGCTCGACATCGACGCCCTGCGGATCGTCGCCGAGGGCGTCAACGCGATGCTCAACCCGAACCTCGGCGTGCTGCTGATCACCCACTACCAGCGCCTCCTGAACTACATCACTCCGGATGTCGTCCACGTCCTGGCGCAGGGCAGGATCATCACGTCCGGCGGCAAGGACCTCGCCCTCCGCCTCGAAGAGGAGGGCTACGGCCCGGTCCTCCGCGAGAACGGCTACGAGACCGAGCTGCCCGATGAGGCGTTGCTGGTCCCGATCGCGCCCGCCGGCGCCGAGCTCGAAGCCGTGGAGTCCGCCCGCTAGCCGGGCGCCGACCGATGACGGTGACCTCCGAGCCGGTCCGCACGCTCGACGCGCAGGCGCTGCGTGCCGATTTCCCGATCCTCGCGCAGGAGATCAACGGCCACCCGTTCGTCTACCTGGACTCCGCGTCGTCGAGCCAGAAGCCGTCGGTCGTCATCGATGCCGTCGTCGACTACTACCGCGAGTACAACGCGAACGTCCACCGCGGCATCTACACCGTCGGCGAGAAGGCGACGGCCGCCTATGAGGAAGCGCGGGCCAAGGTCGCCCGCTTCATCAACGCGCCCGACAGCCACGAGGTCATCTTCACCCGCAACGCGACCGAGGCGATCAACCTCGTCGCCTACTCATGGGGCCGCCGGAACATCGACCGCGGCGACGCCATCGTCCTGACCGAGATGGAGCACCACGCCAACCTCGTCCCGTGGCAGCTCCTCGTCCAGGAGCGCGACGGCGACCTTGAGTTCATCCCGATCACCGACGACGGCATCCTCCGCCTCGACGTGCTCGAGGTGCTCCTCCGCCTCAAGCCGAAGCTGGTCGCGTTCACCCACGTCTCGAATACGCTCGGGACCATCAACCCGGTTCGCGAGATGGTCGAGATGGCCCACGCGGCCGGCGCGCTCGTGCTGGTCGATGGCGCCCAAGCCGTCCCGCATGTGCCGGTCGACGTCCAGGCGCTCGGCGCCGACTTCTACGCGTTCAGTGGCCACAAGATGCTGGCGCCGATGGGCTCCGGCGCGCTCTGGGCTCGACGGGAGCTGCTCGAGGCGATGCCGCCGTTCCTGTCGGGCGGCGAGATGATTCGTGAGGTCCACCTCCGGCGGAGCGACTTCAACGACATCCCCTGGAAGTTCGAGGCGGGCACACCGGCCGTCGGCGACGCCATCGGGCTAGGCGTGGCCGCGGACTACCTGTCAGCGCTCGGCATGGACGCCGTCCGTATCCACGAGATCGACCTCGTCTCGTACGCCCTCGAATCGCTTCCGCGCGAGATCCCCGACATCGAGCTGTACGGCCCGATGGACCCCGCCCTGCGCGGTGGCGTCATCCCGTTCAACCTGCCCGGCATCCACCCGCACGATGTCGCCCAGGTTCTGGATCGCTACGGGATCGCGGTCCGTGCCGGCCACCACTGCACGATGCCGCTCCACGAGCGACTGGATCTTGCCGCGACCGCCCGCGCTTCCTTCAACGTCTATTCGACCCGCGAGGACATCGACGCGCTAGCCGCCGGCCTCAAGGAAGTCCAGCGGGTCTTCAACGGCTGAGCGTCGCGGTCAGGCCAGGGGGTTCATCCAGCGCAGGCCGGGAAAGCGGCCGAAGTCGCGATCCGCGGAACACAACTCGGCGCCGTGCTCGACGGCCAGGGCTGCCAGATCACACCTCGCCGGGAGCGAGTCCGCGCATCGCCGCGGACACGCCGCGTTCACCAGTCGCCTCGAGACCGTCGATCGCGCCGGCGATGTCCGCGTCTGACCGGTTCTGGCTCAGCTTCCACTTGCCCTCGACCCGGTCGATGAGGATCTCGATGCCGACGATGGCGCGCAGCTGACCCTCGATGTACGGCTCCGGGGCGTCGTCCACCGACCACGGCTCAGCGCGAGCACCTTCGTGCAGCCCCGTCAGACGCCGAACGTTGGCCTCGACCCAGACCGGGTCGTCGTGGATGACCAGCCGACCATGGGCGTGGACGGTGATGTAGTTCCAGGTCGGGACCACGCGGCCGTGTTCGCGCTTGGTGGCGTACCACGTGGGTGAGATGTACGCGTCGGGTCCGGCGAGGATGACCAGGGCCTCGCCGACAGCGGGCGTCTTCCACTGGGCGTTGTTCCGCGCCACGTGCCCGAGCAACGCTCCCCACGGCCCGAGGTCCGACCGCCGCTCCGGACCGTCATGGACAAGTGGCAACATCGTGGCCATCAACCCGCCCTCGGTGGCCGTGATCAGATTCGCCGCGCGTCCCGACCCAAGGAGCGCCAGGACCTCGACATCATCGGGCTTGAAATGAGCGGGGACGTACATCAGCGGATTATCGCCCCGTCATCGGTCCCGGGATCAACCGGGCGCGAGCGACCGCCACATATCGAGCGCCCATTGCCAGTCGCCCGGATCGTCGAAGACGATCCTGATCGCGGCGCCGGAACCGACGACAGCCGAATAGCCGTCGAGGACGCCGACCTCGACCCCGGAGCTGGAGTCGGTCGATAGCCGGGCGCGACCGATCACCCCATTCGCGCGATGGTCGATGGCGTCGGGGCCGAGATCCCCGCCGAATTGGTCGACGAAGGCCTGGGCGCCCATCGCGCCACCCGCCGTCGCGGTCTGGACCGCGGCCAGCGTGATGTTCCGTCCGGCGCCGGCGCCCCACCACTCGTCGGACGAGCGTCGCTCGGCATACGACCCGGGGATCTCGAGCGCCCATCCCTCGTGACGGATGGTGACCGGCGAGCGGCGGTAGCCGATCGGTGGGCCATCGCCGTCGTTCCGCTCGGCCCTGGCCAGGACCTGGCGGGACATCGGATCGTCGATGCCGCGCAGCTCGATGAGTTCAGCCCACGCTCGCCAGGGGTAGGCGAGCGTCGGCTCCGTCGGATAGGCCCGGCTCAGGGTCCGGTGGACCTCGTCGAGGAGGTCGCCCTCTTCCCTGATCGCCGGTGTACGCCAGCGAACCTCCAGCCACATGAGCGTCAGTGCTCGGTTCAGGAGCGCCTGGCCGTGGGTCGCGTCCGCCCACCACGGGGTGATGTCGGTCGCGACACGCGTGTCGGCGATCGCCGATCCGAGCCAGGCGTCGTCGCGCGGGCCGAGGACCGTTGCGATCGCACCGTCGAAGGTGTAGCCGGTGCTCCCCGGGATACCGACCTGGAGTCGAGTCCCGCCGGCTGTCCGGCCGGAACGCGCGCCGATCAGGCTCTTGCCGAGCCAGCCGAGGTACCTGCTCTCCGTGGTGGTCCGGTCCGCGAACGTGGTTCCCGGATCGTCCGGCGACTCCTCCCGGTCGGCGCCGCCGCGATCCCAGGTGATCGAAAGGTCCACGCCGAGGCGTTCCACGAGCCGGCCGACGAACCGGTGATAGCCGGGGCCGACGGTCTCGGTCTCTGCGGTGACTGCCACGCGCCCGGACTCACCCGCGACCAGGACGAGGTCCGACGCTGCCGGATGGAGTGCGACGGACAACTCGATGTCGCCGCCATCCAGGGTACGCCGCGTGATCGACCGAACGGCATCGCCGTATCCGGTCACCAGCCAGGCTTCGACGCTCCCAAGCAGGCTGTCGGCCGATGGGACGCGCAGGATCATGCCTCGCCGGGAGGCCTGCCCGGCGACGTGGGCGCGGAGCGGGCTGACGGACATCGTTGCCATGACTCGAGTCGACGATAGCGTCGTGCGTCCCCGACGGACCACGCGGGTCGTACCAGCGGCTGAGGCCAAGAGTACGTCCACGGATCCATATCCGACCGATATGGTCGGGATTGGACAACGGCGCTACACTCCGGGGAGTATGGACGACCTCTACCGCGACTACATCCTCGAGCACTACCGGCGACCCCATAACTTCGGGGTCATCGACGACGCCGACGCCTCGTACGAGGGCGCCAACCCGCTGTGTGGCGACCGGATCACCCTGATGCTCGGGGTCACGGACGGCGTCGTCGACCGTGTCGCGTTCACCGGTCGCGGCTGCGCCATCAGCCAGGCGAGTGCTAGCCTCCTGACCGACGAGATCAAGGGCAAGACCGTCGATGAGGTCGCGGCCATCCGCGCGGACGATCTGCTCGACCTGCTCGGCATCGATATCAGCCCCGCGCGCCTCAAGTGCGCGATGCTCAGCCACGACAGCCTCCAGCACGTGCTGGGCGACCTCGGCGTCGCGCCGGCCGCGGAGGTCGAGGCATGACGACGAGCAGCCTGCGAGACGAGCGCCGCTGCAGGTGTCTGCCGCCGGCCTGACGCCGGCTCGCCCGTCGCGGACCATCCGCGGCCATCCACCGACCACCATCACCGCCCTGGCGCCGATCCGGCGACCAGCCCGTCGAACACCGGAGCCGATCCAGCCATGCCGAAGTCCTACGCCGAACTCCTTCGTGAGGCGCGCGCGCAGATCAGAGAAGTCAGCCCGCAGGAGGTCGACGCCCTCCCCGCGGGCGGCGCGACGATCGTCGACGTCCGCGAGGCGTCCGAGTGGGAGCAGGGCCACCTGCCCGGCGCCCGTCACGTGTCCAAGTCCTATATCGAGCAGCAGATCGAGGGCATCGCGCCCGACCGCGACGCGCCGGTGATCCTCTATTGCGCCGGAGGGGTCCGGTCGCTGTTCGCCGCCCAGACCCTCGCCGAGATGGGCTACACCGACGTCGCCTCGATGTCCGGAGGGTTCCAGAGCTGGAAGGGCGCGGGGCTCAGCTTCGAGATGCCGGTCGTCTTGACCGCGGACCAGAAGCAGCGCTACAGCCGTCACCTGCTCATCCCCGAGGTCGGGGCGGAGGGCCAGGCCAGGCTGCTCGGCTCGAAGGCGCTGCTCATCGGCGCGGGCGGCCTCGGTTCGCCGGCCTCGCTCTATCTCGCAGCTGCGGGCGTCGGGACCATCGGCATCGTCGACTTCGATGTCGTCGACGTCAGCAACCTGCAGCGCCAGATCGTCCACACAACCGACCGGGTGGGAGAGCGCAAGGTCGAATCGGCGAAGAAGTCGATCAATGCGCTCAACCCCGAGATCAAGGTCGTCGCCCACGAGGAGATGCTGGTCGCGGCCAACGTCGAGCGGATCATCGCCGGTTACGACGTCATCCTCGACGGCACCGACACGTTCGAGACCCGCTACATCCTCAACGACGCGGCCGTCGCGGCCGGTATCCCGGTCATGCACGCGTCCGTCTTCCGCTTCGAGGGCCAGCTGACAACGTTCATCCCGTACGAAGGGCCGTGCTACCGCTGCCTGTACCCGACCCCGCCGCCGCCGGAACTCGCGCCCGGCTGCTCGGTCGCCGGCGTGCTCGGTGTCGTACCGGGGATCCTTGGACTGCTCCAGGCGACCGAGGCGCTCAAGGTCCTGCTGGGGATCGGCGAGACACTGGCCGGCCGATTGCTCCTGTTCGATGCCCTCGAGATGGAGTTCACCGAGCTGAAGCTGCGGCGTGACCCCAACTGCCCGGTCTGCTCGGATGCGGCCGTCGCCGCCCGCAAGGCCGGCGTGCCGCTCCAGGTCGACGGCGTCAACGTCGAGGCGCCGTTCCTCATGACGGGCACCTTCGGGAGCGCGTCGTGAGCACGGTCTTCATCCCGTCGGTCCTTCGGTCCAATGTCGGCGGCGTCAAGTCGCTCGAGCTCGACGGCGATTCCATCCGCGACGTGGTCGGCGCGCTCATCGAGCAGCATCCGTCGCTCGGCACGCAACTGTTGACCGACGACGGCGACCTCAACCGGTTCGTCAACGTCTATGTCAACGGCCAGGACGTCCGCTACCTGTCCGGGCTGGACACCCCCGTGGCGCCTGCCGACGAGGTCCGCCTACTCCCGGCGATGGCCGGCGGCTGACCGATGGCCGTCCCGCGGCGGCTCCACGAGGCCGAAGTAGAGCGCGCACACGCCCATGCCCATGCCCACGAGGACGTCGTCCCGCACGGCGGTCGCTACGGCGACATCCTCGAGGCGATCGGGCATACGCCGCTGGTCGAGATCCCCCGGATGTCGCCCAAACCGACCGTCCGGATCTTCGCCAAACTGGAGATGCTCAACCCGACCGGGTCGGTGAAGGATCGAGTCGCCAAGTACCTGGTTGACGACCTCGAGGAGCGGGGGCTCCTCCACGACGACTCGATCATCCTCGAGCCGACGTCCGGGAACACCGGCATCGCGCTGGCCATGATCGGCCGGCGGAAGGGCTACCGGGTCGCGCTGGTGATGCCCGACAACGTCACCAACGAGCGACGTCAGATGGCGGCGTTGTTCGGAGCGGAGGTCATCGACTCCCCGGGCGCGCAGGGCAGCAACGGGGCGATCGCGCTGGCCAAGCACCTCGTCAGCATGGACGAGCGCTTCGTCATGCCGTACCAGTACGGCAACGAGGCGAACCCGCGCGCCCACTACGAGACGACCGGCCCGGAGATCCTGGCCGACTGCCCGGAGGTCGACGTCTTCGTGGCAGGCCTCGGGACCGGTGGCACACTCATGGGCGTGTCCCGTTACATGCGCGAGGCGAAGCCCGGTGTCCGGATCGTGGCCGCCGAGCCGCTGCCCGGTGAGTTGGTGTCCGGGTTGCGATCCCTCGACGACGGCTTCATCCCGGAGATCCTCGACCCGTCGCTCATCGACGCCAAGTACCTCGTCTCGAACCGCGACGCCATCGCCGCGCTACGCGAGCTCGTCTTCCGCGAGGGGATCTTCGCCGGGCCGTCGTGCGGTGCCGTCCTGGTCGCTGCCACCCGCGCCGCCAACGAGATGGCGTCCGGGACGATCGTCGCGCTCCTCCCCGACGGCGGCTGGAAGTACCTGTCGGCGGGCACGTTCTCGACCAACCTCGACGAGATGGAGGAGGCG
>Ga0075026_100000995_pt1 | contig 11924 bp, 8 predicted proteins | sample Str012_2_FD_71392 | JGI IMG/M metagenome (GOLD analysis project Ga0075026, IMG submission 71392) | Freshwater sediment microbial communities in response to fracking from Pennsylvania, USA - Straight Creek_MetaG_SC_2012 | ecosystem: Environmental > Aquatic > Freshwater > Creek > Sediment...
GAAATATCCCATTGCAGCCTGTAACGCCAGCCCGTGGCAAGATTCAGGTTTTGATCCTGGGAACTAAAATAACTTATTTCCGTCGTCAGTTTGTTCTTATGCCCATTGAAAAACCAGTTCAGGTCAAAGGATGTTTCCTGTTGCAGGTTATTGGCTTCTTTTTCGTTTGGTTTATATTCCGCATGTCTTGCCGCAACTTCCAATTGACTCGGGCACCAGTCAACAATTCCGTGAAAAAAATATCCTGCCTGAACATAAAACCCTCTCAACAGCGTGAGTTTATTACTATCGAGCGTATTGATGATATTTTTATGATGCCATTCACTTTGCCAGGAAAATCCCCGATACATCAGGGCGGTTTCAAGATTTGTTTGATTAACCCGGTACTGTCCGGGTAAACCATTCTCAAATCCTTCCAGTGATCCGCCCCCTGCCTGCGAGAACCTGGTATAGGGACTTCTATTGGTCACTGCAGCGAGTGCAATAATGGCCGCCGGCTTTTCATGATATTCCAGGTCACCACCTTCAAAAGGAACTGATCTCCCCAAAAAATTCCATTGAATCCTTCCAAAATACATCAGGCTGGCGTCATCATTTTTAGTATTTCCTCTACCCGTGCCCGTGAGTACAGCTGCCCAGTAATTAAAATCAAGCGGTCCCTGCCATTTTAGATGACCATACAATTCAATCCCCTGCTGACGGTCGAGTGTAAAAGGGCGATTGATCAAAGATCGTTCGATTAGTTGCTGTTCACCACTACTGATGAATCTTTCCCTGGTAAATTCCATTTTCCACTGCCCAACTTTCAAACTAAACGCTTTCCATTTCTCCACCATAATTCTAAAGTCGAGCAAATTACTCTGACTGAGTTCGTATTCCCAATAATAGGTCAGCCAGGTTTTGAATGCATATCCGCCTACTTTTAACCTTGCGCGGTTGATTTTAAAAACCGGATGGTTGCCTGCGTGGTAGTCATCGAAGTTGAGCGGGTCCTGGTCTCCGGGTGTAGCGAACCGGAATTGAAGCCTGCTTTGAATTTGAATGAGAAATTTGTCGTCACGAGTTTGCAATTGAAATCCTCTTTCTCCATAACTCGCCTTAACCTGGTGGGCTGTGTCGGAAAATGCCTGTGAAAAACAATAGTTCCTGCTGCAGGCAGTGATTATACAAACTAAGCGTAGTCGCCGGATAATTTTCCTGAAAAATAGATCCTTCATAATGTTAATCCCTTCTGCATCAAAGATCAGGAATTCTTTAATCTGCTGCATCATGTACATTATCAAATGTTTCCGCCGATTTTGGAACGACCGAGTATTGCCCGGATATGTAGAATTAATTCTATCGCCGCTTTTTTGTATCAACTTTTGGTGTGCAGTAGTATAGTTTTGGCGCGATTATCGAAATTTCACAATCAACAATTCACTTTGCCTGTTATAAAGATTCGATCTTCCCCTATCAGCACCCCCTGGAAATCTTTCAATTTTTTTTAATCATTTAACCTTCCTTAAAATGACAATCAAACACCAATTACTTTTACTGCTGATCATTATTTCGGCAATGGTAACCGTCAGCTGTAATCAACCAACACCCCAGGAGACTCCGGTTGAGACGAAGAAAACAGCGGAGGATTTTGACCGCACGGTACTGCCTATCTTACCACATCCATTTGCCGGAACGGTTGATACGAATGCCATGCAATCAAAACCTGATTTTCCGATTGAAGTATCAGCGCCAAAGGGGGCGCCTAATGTGTTGCTTATATTAACGGATGACGTTGGATATGGTGCCAGCAGTACTTTTGGCGGTCCTATTGCGACCCCCACGTTTGATAGTTTGGCGGCTAATGGTCTCCGCTATAATGAATTTCATACTACAGCTTTATGTTCGCCTACACGAGCCGCGCTGATCACCGGCCGCAATCACCACAATGTTGCCAGCGGCGTGATTACTGAAATGGCTACCGGGTTTGACGGATATAATAGTCTTGTTCCCAAATCGGCCGCCAGTGTAGGCGAAATATTAAAAGACAATGGCTGGAACACTGGTTGGTGGGGCAAAATGCATAATATTCCCGACTGGAAAAGCAGTACTTCCGGGCCGTTTGACCTTTGGCCTAACGGATTAGGATTTGAATATTTTTATGGATTCGTAGGTGGCGATGCCCACCAATGGAGACCTGCACTATACGAAAATACCAACCCTATTGAACCTTATCTTAATAACCCGAACTATATTTTGGATCAGGACCTTGCCGATAACTGTATTTCATACATCCGCAAGCACAATTCCATTTCTCCGCAAAAACCCTTCTTTGCATATTATTGCACAGGCACTGCACATGCGCCTCACCAGGCGCCGAAGGATTGGATAGAGAAATATAAAGGAAAATTCGACCAGGGATGGGATAAGGTTCGCGAAGAAACTTTGGAAAGGCAAAAAAAAGCTGGTGTTATTCCTGCCAATACAAAACTTACGGCCCGTAACCCCGGTGCTCCCGAATGGAATAGTCTCACTGCCGATCAGAAAAAATTGTATGCGCATGAAATGGAAGTATATGCCGGCGCATTGTCTTATGCCGATTACAATATTGGAAGAGTGATACAATCCGTAAAGGAAACCGGGCAATTAGACAATACAGTTATCATTTACATCATGGGCGACAATGGCGCCAGCGCTGAAGGAACCCAACAGGGAACTACCAACGAAGTGGGTACTGCAGCGAATGGTTTTGCAGAGGATATTCCCTTCCTGATGTCGCAATATGATAAACTGGGCTCCAAGTACACCTATAATCATTATTCATATGGATGGGCACTGGCGATGGACGCACCTTTTCAATGGACCAAACAGGTTGCCTCACACTTTGGTGGCACCAGGAATGGTTTGGTGATCAGTTATCCGAAAGCGATGAAACAAAGAGGCGAAGTACGGTCTCAGTTCCATCATGTGATTGACATTGTGCCGACCATTCTTGAATTATGCGGAGTCCCAGCTCCTACAAGAGTGAACGGGGTTGACCAGAAAGCTATTGATGGGGTTAGCATGGTATATTCATTTAACGATGCCGCGGCAAAATCCAAACGCAATACACAATATTTTGAGCTGGTGGGTAACCGTGCCATCTATAATGATGGATGGGTTGCTGCTACCACTCCTTTCCGTGTGCCCTGGCAAACCGTGGGCGGCGTAAGCCAATATCCCAGCCGCGATTTCAAATGGGAGCTCTACAATATTGCTGATGACTATAGTGAAGCAGATAATATCGCCGATAAAAATCCCGAAAAATTAAAAGAACTGCAAGCACTGTTTTATGCAGAAGCCAAAAAGAACAATGTGCTTCCGCTGGATGCATCCTTTGCAGAAAGAGCTGATCCTGCCATTCGTCCCAGTTTGACAACCGGCAGAACGCATTTTGAATATTATGAAGGAGCTGTGAGAATACCCGAAGGTTCTGCGCCCAATTTTAAGAATCAATCCTGGACTATCGTTGCAGATGTAAAAACCAATGCAAAATCACAGGGCGTACTGTCCACCATGGGTGGTTATTTCGGTGGATTTGTGCTCATGATAAAAGACAGTAAACCAATGTTTATGTATCGCGGAACCAACCAGCCACAATGGCTGGTAACTGTTCAGGGACCTCAACCGCTCAGTGCTGGCGAACATAAAATCTCCGTTGATTTTGTATATGACGGAGGAGGTGCGGGCAAAGGCGCTAACATGATTCTTTCGGTAGATGGCAAACAGGTTGCACAAAAACGAATTGAACGCACGATCGGTCTTCGTTTTTCGCTCGACGAAACATTTGATGTGGGTGAGGATACCGGGACACCGGTGGAGTTTAATGTATACGATGTGCCTTACAAATTCAATGGAGAACTGGTGAAAGTATCTGTTGATCTCAAAGGAACCAAATAATAAGCAAGCATAAAATTAAAATCGAATGGCCGATATATTGGCCATTCAATTTTTAAATTTGACAACAAAATCGATAAGATGGATTTTGGAAAGAAAATAATTTTTCTATCAGTTACTATCATACTATTGGGAGCAGGGATTTTGAATGCACAACAATCACCCTTCTCGCTAAACGATACCGCCACCATGAATGCCGACGAAGCGCCAGCGGATGCGGCACCCATCCTGGATAAGAAATGGAATCATATCCAGACTAAGTATTTCACGCTCAATTTCGGCATCGCCGTTTTCCTCGATCACAATACGGCTTCGCAGAACACAGAAAATCTGCAGCAGGTTGGAGATATCCCTGCCGCTACCGAATTCAGGGGCGAAAGGCTGATCTTTTCAGGTACTTTTTTCTCTAAGAATCCATGGAGATATATGATCAGTCTGAACTATAACGGCCTGGATACTGCCGATGGAAAAGATGCTTTTAGCGTGATTGATCTGAATCTTGAAATTCCTCTCAGCAAAACTGCTGGTTGGATAACATTCGGCAAGCAAAAAGAAGGCGTAGGGTATGAATATATTTTGCCGGGATCACAAAGTTTTTTTATGGAAAGAGGATCAGGCGTACCGGCATTCATCCGGCAAAGAAATATCGGTATTCGTTACAGCAACAGCATCCTAAACCAGCGAATGACTTATACTGCCGGTATATTCAACAGCTGGCTGGAACAAGGCAATAAAAATTCATTCTCCAACAATGGTATCCAGGTGACTTCAAGGGTTACCGGATTGCCGATGTATGAATCCGATAGGGGGTTCGTACATGTGGCTATTGGTTACCGTTATACGGATGCCACCAATGGAAAATTGAGTTACAAAGCAAAGCCTGAAGTCAATACGGCGCCGTCATTTATCAATACCGGGTCATTCGATGCACGCGCCGCACATACCCTGATGTTTGAATGGCTTGGTGTTAAGGGACCTGTGGCTTTGATGGCTGAATATATGATCGATTTTGTAAACAGCAGCGCCAGTCATAATCCGCATTTTAATTATTGGACAGTTGAAGGAAGCTGGTTCTTAACGGGCGAAAACAGGAAGTACAATAAGCAAATTGGTGTACTTGGTAAACTGATCCCCAAAAAGAACCTGACCTTTGAAAAAGGCGGAGGCATTGGCGCGCTTGAATTGGATGCCAGGTACACGAGCGCAAATTTCACGGATCAACTCATTTATGGCGGAAACCTGGGTCGTTTTACTGCTGGACTTGGCTGGTATCCCAATGCTCATTTTCGTTTTGAAGTGAACTATGGTCATGCAGTCCTGAACAAGGCTAATCTAAATGGGAAAGTTGATTTCTGGCAACTCCGGGCCCAATTTGAATTGTAGTCATAAATTGTAGCTTATTTCATTGCAAACCTACTCCAGGCAAGGCTTTCCAATTGGGCAGAACGCCAACCTTTGATTACACAGATATCCTAATCATCAGGGAAAAGATTTAATAAAAAATTTAGAATTCAGCCAGACAATAGTTATTTTAAGGTTTAAATGCACCTTATGAATGGCACCATTCTTTGTTTAGCCATCAGATTCCTTTGCTTCGGTCCGATTCCTGCTGTGGAAAAATATCCACTGAACTCATTGTATACTGGTGATACCGTAGTCTGGTCTCCAACCTATAAACTATCATTTGAGGATTTCAAAGGCGCACCTAAGGCCGAGGACACAACCAAAAGAATTGATACGAGCGCGGTCTCCTCAACCGGTATAAGATATCATATCAAACATGACCACAACAAAATGAAAATCGAGGCCTATGCGATTTTTTTGAAAAGACAGTCCTGGATCAGGAACAGAACAGAAGATGTGCTGGAACATGAACGGGGTCATTTTGATATCACGATGATCTACGCCCGGAAACTGGAGAACATGGTGAATAACCAGGAAATAGAAGTTGGGAAAAAGAAAACGTTCTATGATTTCCTCGATGCGAGTTATGAGAAACTGAGACTGGAGTGGAAAATAAAACAAGATGAATTTGACCGGGAGGCAACGACCAAGGAAGGTGAACAGGAAGGGTTTAAATGGATTAATGAACAGTTGAATTTGCTGATGCTCAAATAATCTCTTCGGGTTGGTGTCTCGGCTTTGTCACAATGGGGTATGCTGCCCAATATTAAAAAAGAGAAGCTCTTTTCGGGAATAACGGCAAATATTCTCAGTTTCCAATTGACTGAGAAGCGTTGTGACCGTTTGCCTGCTGGTGCCAATCAATTGAGCGATTTCCTCATGGGTGAGGTAATTGGGAATCCGAACCTGGTTGTCGATATACCTGACAGAATCCTTAGCGTCGCGCAATAACTGCTTGAGGAAAAGATTCAGTCTGGTTTTTATATCATTCCTCAGAATATTCTCGAGGCGGTTTTCGAAACGCCTGATCCTGAATCCGGAAATCTTACTGTAGCGCACCGCCAGTTGGGGTTTGTTCGTGAGCAACTGGTTAAAACTATCCAGTGTAAAAGAACAAAGACTAACATCATTTTTAACGGCCTGTGCAAATTCTCCATTGAGATTTTCTTTATTCAGGCTGATCTGACCAAAAAAATCGCCAGGGGCTAAAACATCTTTCACAATCCTGTTGCCGTCGGGATCGAGATGGCCCAACCTGATGTTCCCTGTCTTTAGAAAATAAATATTTTGATGCTGGTATGCCTCGAAATAAACGAATTCTCCCTTCTTTACTTCCTTGTAGTTATCTGCTACATCCAACTCTAAATATTCTTCATCGGAAAGATCTGAAAAAAGGGGATATTTCTTAAGGATGATAGATTGGTCATGTGTATTCATAATATGGTTTCTTATTCTTTGGGGCAGACTGGTTCTTACTGGCTTTTCTAAATAAGCAAATTGCCCTTTAACTGTTATTCCAAAAGGCTCGCGTTGCGAAGGTCGTTGATATAAGGTTGGCATTTGGTCGGCATTTTGACACTGCCGGCCAGGGAGGCGAAATGGCTGAATACATGAAGTTCTTTTTAGTTGCTATCAGATTAATTTTTCCCCGACCGTATCGGTGATTTACCCAAAACAGCCTTTATTTGTATCATGGCATCTTCCACGAGGGCAAACATTTATACAGGTGCGGCACTGGCATTGATCACTACCATGATCTGGTCGGGCAATTATGTAATAGCCAGGGGTATCAATAAACAGTTACCCCCTGTAAGTATTGGGTTTTATCGGTGGTCACTCGCAACGATTTGCCTGGCACCATTTGCGTTCATGAAATTTTTCAGAGAGAAGGAAACTATCCTGCAGCACAAACAATACATTTTTTGGACGGCACTCACAGGTGTTACCATTTTCAACACGTTCATCTATCTCGCCGGTCACTATGCTCCGGCGATTACCCTGGCATTGATTGGAACCACAGCAGCGCCGATCTTTGCAACCATCCTGGCAGCATTTTTCCTGAGAGAAAAAGTAAGTGTATTGCGTATCGGCGGAATGATTATTTGCTTTGTCGGAATTATATTTCTACTTTCTAAAGGAAGCTTTGAACAGCTCAGTCAATTTCAATTTGGGAAAGGAGAGGTGCTCGTACTCATCAGCGCTTTGTCATTCGCGGTTTATAATACACTTGTGAAAAAGAAACCGGTGTCCATTTCTCCGTTAGCATTTCTATTTGTTGTATTTGCACTGGGAACTATCTGCCTGGCTCCATTTTATTTATATGAGCTCATCCATGAACCGGCCGTTCGCTGGACGATGAATATGTTCTCCATTATTGTCTACCTCGGAATAGGCAATTCTATCATCGCATTTTTTTGCTGGAATACCGCCATTGCTAAAATGGGCGCATCCAACACGGCCCTGTTCAGCAATCTTATTCCTGTGTTCAGCACCATTGAAGCCATTTTGTTTTTGGGAGAAAAATTTGAGTTCATACATCTCGTCAGCGGTGTGCTGGTCGTAACTGGGTTGATCATCGCCAACCTGAAACAGGCAAGGTAAACCTGGAAATAGCGCTGGTGCTAAGCATTGGAATTAGTCGGGCCACGTTTAGATGCACGCCTTATGCGAAATGTGCTCGTAACATCCACGCAATTTTTTCATGCGTCTCCATTAAGGAAGTAATATAATCGCTGCTGCCTTCATCATGTAGCGAGTCTGCATAACCATCGATGTTTTCGCGCAGGTGGATCAAAATACTTTCATGATCTGCCAGTAAACCCTTGATATAACTCAAGCTGTCATTTTTTTGAGAGGTTTTCTCTGTAAGATGTGTGAGATCCAGGAATTCTTTCAATGTAGCAGGTGGAAAATGTCCCAATGTACGAATGCGCTCTGCCAGCCCGTCAATGATTTCCTGTGATTGTTTGTATAAATCCTCAAAGAACAAATGCTGACTATGAAAGTCGGGCCCGGTTACACACCAATGCGCCTTCAGCGTTTTGGTATAAAGTATAAATTCGTCTGCTAAGATTTGGCTAAGAGAAAGTGCAACCTTGGATAAGAAGTCTGGTTTGATACCGATGTTTGCTTTCATATCGAAAAATTTTTAGTGTGTGTGAAGTAGGACAGTGAATGTACGGGTTTTCGAATTCTCAAACCTGGATGGTTCTAGTTTTTCAAATGTGCATGTAAGAAGGAAAATAGTTTAGTCCTTATCCAATCTGCATCGAACATTACTCCATAATGTGGTGCATTGGGCACCAAGACCAATTCATTGGGAACACCTGACAGCGTTAGCCATGAACTAAGCATTCTTGACTGCGTGTTTGGAACCGATTCGTCTTTTTCTCCCTGCACGATGAAAAAAGGCGGATCGTTTTTGTCGACATAAGTAGCGGGGCTCGCCTTTTTCGCAATGTCTGGTCTGTCAACAGCCATCGCACCCAATAAAATGGAAACCGGGTTTCTCATATTGTTAATAACGGTATCAGGATTGTTCGCGACCATAACCAAATCGGAAGGGCCATAGAAATCCAATACACAACGGATGGAAAAATGTGGCCGACCAGTTGCCGGGTAAAAAGAACTCACATCATTGTTGCGGGAGAGTCCTAAAAGATTGGCGAGATGGCCTCCCGCAGAAAATCCGATAAGTGCAATCCTGTCCTTATCCAGGTGATATTTATCGGCATGCTGGTAAAGCCATTCCAATGCCTGGTAACAATCCTGTATCTGGGCAGGGAAAATTGCGTCTGTACTATACCGGTAGTTGATGGAAGCCAGGGCATAGCCACTATCAATAAAACCCGCGACTGTCTTTTTCATGTAACCCATATCGGCATATTTGTCGTTCATCATCCAGGCGCCTCCATGAATCCACACTACCAACGGAAGTTTGCCAATCTTTCCCGGAGGTAAGTAGATGTCTAGTTGGTGCTTGATAAGGGTGTCGTTGGCATAGGGGATATTGCCGTATACTATAGTGTTTTCCGGAAATATGTCTTTTACTTTGGAGGCGAGTTGATTCTGCGCCGGGCAAATAGTATAAGTGCCTAAGAAAGTAAAAAGGGGAAGAAGCAGTTTTAGGTTATTCATCTATTGATGGCGTTAGTAGCCGAAGTTAACTAAGAAACCATCAATAGTAAACTCGCAATCCCCGCATCCTAAAGGATTTTCAAATCTGGACATCATTTTAATGGGCGGGTTGAGAGGGTTTGCTTAACCTCTTGCCAACCCTCTTTCTGCAATTTTTGACATTTGCCGAAAGAATAGACCCGAGGCAATGCGAGATAGCCCATGGTCATTGATTTGAGATGAGGTTTAAATTCCCAGTGGATCCTGTGATGCGTTCGAGACATTTTTCGGTTGCGGAAACTTCCTCATTTAATTCCTTGAGCCATGCTTTGGCAATATCGAGCATAATAGTGTTTTCTGAAAGTGATGCAAATGTCTTGCCTTGCTGGGGAAAGGGTCTTGTTTTTGGCTGACCTCGCTGAAAGTTATTTTAATGTGGGTTTTAGCGAAAGTTAACCTGGGGAAACGCCAATTAATAGGGTAGTTGAATTTTTTTCAGGAGATTGATAAAGCGACTGTCTGATCGAATGGACTCCCAACGGGCATCGAGTTTGAGCCATACCAACCAGTGGGAACGGTCGATAAAAGCCTTTTCGAGATATTCAAATACTTTGTCTTTGTTGCCGAGACCAGCATAGACCAATGCCACACCATAAGGTGTCACATATTTGTGCGTTGCCAGTGTGTTCAGTCTCTCTAAAATTTTTTCAGCTTCCGCCTTTTTACCCGTAATTCCATATACATAGCCTTTGGCAGCAATTGTGGGAACAAAATCTTTGTTGAGCTGCTCTGCCGCGTCATATTCAAGGAGTGCTTCATCATACATTTTTTTTGCCTGGTAAGCGCGACCCAGCCAAAGATGTGCAAGGGGAAAGGAGGGATAGATTTCAAGGGTTGATTTCAAATACGTAATCGCTTTATCATATTCGTTACCATAGTACATACAAAAGCCCATGTCCGTAACGATGAATGCAGATAATGGATTTATTTGTCTGGCTTTTTCGATTACTTTTTTTGCCTCGTCGAATTTCTCCATTGCAGTCAAATAAACTCCATACCAGTCATAGGCAACGTCGTATTTTGGATTCAGTGAAATGGCTTTTTGAAATTCATGTTCGGCGCCCTGCCAATTCCAGGAATAATAAAAATTGATATACCCCAGCGATGCATGGGGTTCGGCAAGGTTTGGGTCCAGCTCAAGTGCCCGGGTAGCAGCCTCCTGTGCCTTGAGAAAAGTTTGGGCCGGTGCATCATAGCTTCCGTAGCCAAGCGCCGTAAGGCAATCTGCCCTGCCCGAAAAAGCATTTGGATATTGCGGATCGAGGCTGATGGCGGAATCGAAATACACGATTCCTTTCCGCAGAGCGGTTTCATTGCGTTGATTCCAAAATGCGCGGCCCTTCAAACACAAATCGTATGCCTGCGGGTTATTGGTGGGTTTTCTTTGAATTTCCTTTTTATCTGAACTCGAAATGCTTGTATTCAATTCTTCCGCTATTTGTAGGGCGACGTTGCTCTGTATGGATAAGATATCATTCTTATTCTTGTTATCATACTGTTCTGACCAGATCAGCTGCTGTGTTCCGGCATCAATCAGTCGCGCAGTAATCCTGATTTCGTCGCCAATCACCTGGATACTTCCTTCGAGAAGAGAGGATACGCCCATTTCTTCTGCAATTTGCTTCCGGTCTTTTTTGTAGTTTTTCGGAAGAATGGTCAATCCTGACACCACTTTCAAAGCTGGAATTTTCGATAGCTGAGTGGTGATATCTTCTGCAATACCTGCGCAGAGATAGTCATCTGTCTTATTGCCACTCATATTTGTAAATGGAACTACGATTACAGATTTATCCTGACCAGTAAATTTGCTTCCTTTCGCTCGACCGAAATATACAAAAGCTACGATGGCCGCCGTGAGTACCATCAATGATGTCAAAATTATTTTACGCCGGGAACGACGGTTGGCTTCCTTCAACTTTCCTTCCATCAGTTCCCTCTTCGGGATCGTCAGCCCTTCGTTGGCGAGTGCATACACTTCAACGGGTCTATCCACATTCTTAAATTCAAAAGCTCCCAGCGATTGAGATTTGAACTCAGGATTGTTTCTTATTTTATCATGGATCTCTGCAGAAAATAAGACAGCATTGGCTACTCCCAACGATTGAATTCGCGACGCAATGTTTACGCCATCGCCGAGAGCTTTCCCATCTTCAAAGAAAATTTCTCCAATATGTAATCCGATGCGAAGTGGCACTGCAGGATCCTCTTTCATGGCGAATTGTGCTTCCAACGCTGCCTGTATCGCTTCGGTCGCGCTATGGAAGATGGAGAGGCAGCCGTCGCCATAGTAGTTGATGATTTCTCCGTGATGAAGTTTATTAACGCTTTCGAGTATGGCATTGTGTTTTTTAATGGCTGTAACGGCCAAAGCTTCATTATGCTGCATCATTGCCGTAAATCCTACCACGTCGGTGAACACGATAGCAGCG
>Ga0075026_100000996_pt1 | contig 11917 bp, 10 predicted proteins | sample Str012_2_FD_71392 | JGI IMG/M metagenome (GOLD analysis project Ga0075026, IMG submission 71392) | Freshwater sediment microbial communities in response to fracking from Pennsylvania, USA - Straight Creek_MetaG_SC_2012 | ecosystem: Environmental > Aquatic > Freshwater > Creek > Sediment...
CCGACATCGCCGCGCACGCGGCGCTGATGGGCTTCTCGGTGCAACTCTTCGAGACTCTCGCGTGGGCGGAGGAGCTGCTCGAGCCTGCGGCCGAGGCCGACGTGCGCCGGCTCCCCCGCTTGTACACGGCGGCCGGCTACGCGTGCTTCGCGGGGAGGGCGGAGGTGGCGCGTGTGCACGCGCACCGGGCGACCGAGTTGGAGGGTGACGCGCGCTACGACGCGTGCGAACCCGGCTACGCGTCGTTCATCGAAGCATTAGCGAGCGTCTACTGCGGCGACCTCGACCGTTACGTCGAGCTCACCGGTGCGGTTGCGGACCGATACGGCCGCGACCGCGGCTACGGCATCGCGTCGTACGTCGACGGTCTCCAGTCGAGCGGCCGGATCGACGAGGCGCTCGCGCTCGCAGAGGAATCCATCGCCGCCGCACGATCGCTCGGCAACCCCTACTGGATCGCGTACGCGCTCTGGATCGCGGGAATGGCGTTCTCCAAAGCCGACGTGCGCCGCGCGTTCGCGGCGTGGGACGAGGGCGTCAGCTTCGTGCGCGAGCAACGCGTGCAGTTCTTCGAAGGGTTCCTCGCGCGCGACGCGGGGCGTCTGCACACCTCCGACGGCGAGGCCGGAGCCGCGCTGGTGCTGTTCGCCGAGGCCATCAGCGCGTTCCAGCGCGCTGGCAACGTGCCGCAGCTGATCATCACCCTGGCGAGCGTGCCGGCGTTGTTCGAACGGCTCGACCGTCTCGAACCGGCCATGACGCTCGTCGGCGCGCTGTTGCGCGAGCCGTCGAGCCTGCATCACGTGCCGGAGCTCGCCAAGATCGGCGATCGGGTCGGTCGCAAACTCGGCGCGACGCGCGCCGCGGAGCTCGAGTCGACCGGCGCCGCACTCGACCTCGGTGCGGCGGCGGCCTACGCGCTCCGGCAGATCGATCTGGCGCGCCGTGACCCCGACCCACGAGCCCGCGCGGCGCGCCCCGGCGGCCTGAGCCGGCGAGAGGTGGAAGTGCTGCGCCTCGTGGCCGACGGCCGGACCTCGGGCGAGATCGCCACGCAGCTCTTCATCTCACCGAGGACGGCGGAGCACCACGTGCAGAACATCTACACGAAGATCGGCGTCGGAAGCCGCGCCGCGGCAACCCGTTGGGCGGTCCAACACCAGGTGGTCGACGGAACGAAGGTCGACGGAAATAGGTAGGTCTACCGATGCCGGGGAGGTAGCCAATCCGGAGAATGCCCCTAGATGCCGACCGAACCCGGTCGGCGCGAGCGGATCCGCAGCGATCCACACCGAAAGGGGAACTCCATGATCCTGGCCACCACGACCGTCGAGAACGTCGACCGTTTCCTCGAGATCTTCGGCACCAAGGGTGCCGACAAGCGTGCGCTCCACGGCTCCAAGGGTGCGACCGTGTTCCGCGACCCCACCGAGGAGAACCGCGTGTGGGCGCTGTTCGACTGGAACGAGCAGGGGTGGGCCGAGTTCGTCTCCGACCCCGACGTGCCGCCGATCCTCCGCGAAGCCGGCCACCTGGGCAAGCCCGAGGCCGCGCTGCTGCTCGGTTCCTACGGGGCATGAGGGGGCGACGATGACCAGCGCAATCAACCGTTCGGCCCGGGTGGGGCTCGTCACCGATCAGACCGGTGCGCTCTCCTTCATGGGAATCGCCAACGTCAACGTCGCCAAGATGGTGATCGATGACATCAACGCCCGCGGCGGCGTGCTCGGCCGCCCGATCGAGCTGTTCGTCGAGGACAGCGCAACCGACGACGACGTCGCGGAAGCCGCGGCGGCGAAGCTCGTCGATGCCGACGTCGACGTCGTCGTGGGTGGCATCTACAGCTCCACTCGTCAAGCCATCAAGGGACCGGTCGTCGACGAGGCGGCGAAGCTCTACCTCTACCCGGAGCAGTACGAGGGTCAGGAGTGTCATCCCCTGATCTTCTGCACCGGTCCGGTGCCCGCGCAGCAGATCGACCCGTTCTTCCCGTGGCTCATGGAGGAGACGGGCGCGAAGACCTTCTACATGCCGTCGGCCGACTACATCTGGCCGCACACGCTCAACAAGAAGGTGCGTGAGGTCGTGGGCGCCCGGGGTGGCGAGATCGTCGGCGAGGAGTACTTCCCGCTCGATCACACCGACTACGAGCACGTCGTCGCCGACATCATGGCGACCGGCGCGGAGGTCGTGTTCAACACGATCGTCCCGCCGGGGCTGACACCGTTCCTCGAGCAGTTGCATCGTGCGGGGTTCACGCGTCGGGGTGGGACGATCGTCTGCACCTACTTCGACGAGAACTTCCTGAACCTCGTGCCGGCCGAGCAGGTCGAGGGGCTGTACGGGTGCCTCGACTACTACCGCGCCGTCGACGACCCGTTCAGCATCGAGCTCCTCAATCGGTACGAGGCGCGGTACCCCGGGAGCGCGATGTTCACCGCGGGGAGCGCGTGCACTGGTACCTACCGGGCGCTCAAGCTCTGGGAGGCCGCGGTCACCGAGGCCGGGTCACTCGATCAGGACGACGTGATCGCGGCACTCGACCACGCCCGGATCACGGAAGGTCCGGGAGGCCCCGCCGAGATGGTGCCGGGTCAGCACCACGTGCGGATGAACATGTACATCGCCCGGTCGGAGGGCGGCACGTTCAAGGTGGTGGAGAACCTCGGCCATATCGACCCGAACGAGGGCGAGGTGGGCGATACATCAAGCTAGTTTGATGCGATGGTCGGCTGCCGGGTACCCTCGGGCCCCGTGCAGCCGGCTGTCGCGTCAGACCGAACGCGGGGCGCCGCCACGTGAGCGAGTGGCAATCGAACGATTCGCGGTCACGCCCGACGTTGGTGACAGTCGCCCGGGAGTGGGGACGCGTCGGCTGCATCGGGTTCGGCGGTCCGCCCACGCACATCGCGCTCCTGCGCGAATTATGCGTCGAGAAGTATCGATGGCTCTCGGCGGGCGAGTTCGAGGACGGGATCGCGGCGTGCAACCTGCTGCCCGGACCGGCCTCGACCCAACTCGCGATCTTCTGTGCCTGGCGGGTCGCGGGTGCACCAGGCGCGCTGGTCGGTGGCGTGGCCTTCATCGTCCCCGGACTCGTCGCCATCTTGGGTCTGGCCCGCGTGTTCCTCGCGGCGTCACCTCCGACCTGGGTGCTGGGGGCCGCCGCGGGGGCTGGTGCCGCGGTGGCCGCGGTCGCGGTGAGCGCGGGAGTGGGATTGCTCCCGGCAAGTTGGCAGCGGTTCACGGAGCCGCGCTGGCGCTGGATCATGTACGCGGTGGCCGGCGCAACTGCCGCGGCGTCGGTCGGTCCCTGGCTGGTGGTCGTGCTCCTGGGTTGCGGCTTCGTCGAGATCGGATGGCGACGCTTCGGGCGTGACCAACATCTCGGCCTGCACCTCGGCCCGTTCGCGCTCGCCGCCGTCGTTCCCGCGACCGGCGGTCTCCTCTCGCTCGCGTGGGTGGCGTTCAAGGCCGGCGCATTGTCGTACGGCGGCGGGTTCGTGATCATTCCGATGATGCAAGGCGATGCCGTCGACCACTACCACTGGATGACCAACGCGCAGTTCCTCAGCGCAGTCGCGCTCGGACAAGTCACCCCCGGACCGGTCGTGCAAACCGTCGCGGTCGTCGGTTACGCCGCCGCCGGCATTGCCGGTGGGCTCCTCGCTGCGCTGATCGCCTTCGCGCCTTCCTTCGTCTTCGTGCTCGCGGGTGCCCGACACTTCGACTCCCTTCGACACAACGCGAGCGTCCGAGCATTTCTCGACGGAGCCGGACCCGCCGCGATCGGAGCGATCATCGGCGTGGCGATCCCCCTGGCGCTCGCGCTCGGCGAGGCATGGCAGTTCGGCGTGCTCGGGGCCGCAGCAGTCCTGCTCTTCGCGTTCCGGCGCGGCGTCGTCCTCACCCTGTTGCTCGCGGCCGCGGCCGGCCTCATCGCCGCGCAACTCGGCGCGCCGCTTCCGTAAGTTGTCACGGAACCGCGGCCTTCTCCTCGCTAGAGGTAGTCGCGCCGCATCAGGTCGCGCGTGGCGAACCAACCCGGGATCGCGGGGAGGTAGTAGAAGACGAGTTGGTTGGCGAGGACGGCGGCGACCGCGATGTCCTTGGGCACGCCGAACGAGACGAGCGCGGCGGAGAGTCCGACGGTGCCGACCGCGGTGCCGCCACCCGGTACCGGCACGATCGACGCGATGGTGACGACGCCGACGTTGGCCGCGAGCAATGCCCAGAACGACGCGTGCCCGCCAAACGCGACCAGGCAGGCAGCCAGGCACCACGTCGACATGAGCGTCGCGACGACGTTGCCACCGATCAGCAACGCGAGATGACGGGGTGAGCGCAGCGCGTCCGCCATGGTCGAGGTCGCGCGCGAGACCGGCGGCAACACCTTGGCCCGGACCTCGGGGAGCAACGCGACGAGCCCACTCACCAGCACGAAGAGCGTGGCCGCGATCACGAGGGCCAGGAACAGCCCGTTCGTCGGGATGAGGGAGAGGTCGATGGACGCCGGCTCGACGAGCAGCGCGACGCCGAAGCAGCCCAGCGCGGCGACCAGCGCCCCGAACGAGCTGAGGACACCACCAGCCGCCACCGCCGACGAGAGATCGACACCGAGCTTCTGCAGGAACCGCACCTGCATGCCCTGCCCGCCGATCCCCGGCACCGCGAGGTTGGAGAACGACATCCCGAGCTGCAGCTCGGTCGTGGGCACCACCGGGAGGCGGACCATCACCGTGCCCTGCAGCGCGATCGCGTACGCGACGTTGGCCGCGAGCGAGATGAACAGGGCGAACGCCAACCATCCCCAGTCGGCGTCGCGCATCGTCTCGACGACCTGGGTAGGGTCACCGACGTCGAGCAGCAACGCGCCCACCGCAACCAGGGCGCCGAGCGCCATGGCGGCGCCGGTCGCCGTGATGCGGCGCAACTGCACCGGCTGCGGCGGTTCGATCCCGATGGCCTCCGCGGCCACCGTCCGCAGGCGGTCGAGCCGCGCGCCGAAGGCACGGCGACGCTCACCGCTGAGCTTGCGCGTCGACGACGACAACGCCGCGGGCTGTAGGAACGGCAGCGCGAGCGCCACCGCCGGGCGTCCCATGACCGTGAGCGCGGCCCACACGGCGCGCTCCTCGCCCACGAGGGCCGCGGTCGACGCCAGCAACTGCGCGACGTCGGTCGCCGGGCGATGGGGGTCCCCGGTGACCTCGGCGTCGTCGAACCCGACGATCCACGACCGCTCACCAACGACCATCACGTGGTCGGCGTCGAGCTTGCCGTGCACGATGCGGCAACGACCGAGCGCGGCCACGTCGGTCCACAGGTTGACGAGCAGGGCGTCGCTCACCTCGCCGGGATCGAGCGACGCCAGAGGACGGCCGTCGACCGGCCGCAGCGCGAGCACCGCGGCGCGCGGGCCCGCGCTGCCGGCGACCACGACGACGGGCACATGGACACCGGATTGCGCCGCGACGAGCATGAGGTACGCCTCATGCTCGACCTGCTGGATCCTCGTCCACGCGAAGCGGGGGCCCGACCGCTTGTAGACGAGCGTGTACCAGACTTTCTCGAGCAGGAGCGCGTGCGCGTCGTCGCGCCCGACCATCCGGATGCGCAATGGTCCGTCGTCGTCATCTGCGAGCACCAGCGTCGACGAGCCGGCCGGCGCGGGCGCGAACTGCAGGTTCGTGGCGCGGACGCCGAGCTGCGCGAGCGCGTGGGTGATCTGCGGAATCGTCGGCCGGTTCCCGGGTGAACCGAACACGAGATGCACCAGACACGCGACCGTCCACCCCAGCACGACGCCGGCGAAGAGGTCGTTGGGGAAGGCGGTGCCGAGGTACAGGGCGGACGCCCCGAGCAGCGCGACCAGCGTCCATCCGAAGGCACGCGCCGGCCGGGTGACGTAGGGCGCCGACGCGCCGATCACCGCGACGATGATGGCGATGCGCACCGAGGGGTAGGCCGCGGGTGACCGCCCGAACCCGGCCGCGATCCGCAGCGTGTGGCTGATGTCCTCGTGCGCGTCGACCAACTCGCCGAGCGCACGCGCCGCCGCCCACGCGAGCAGCCCGGCCGCCACGAGGTCGCGCGCGAGGCGCCGGCGCCCGGCCACGAGCGCCGCCACCACAACGAGGCCGACGGCCCACAGCGCACCGAGGCGGTAAAGCGCGCGGAACAGGGCGGCGAGCCCGTTCGGCAGCGTGTTGAACAGGTCGAAGAACGCCCGTTCGCTGCGGGTCACGTCGCCGTGGTGCAGCGATGTCACCACCAGCACCGCGATGCCGAGCAACAGGCCGAACCAATCGCGGGTACGCCGGCGGAGGTCGCCTTCCCCCGCGGGCCGGAACATACGGACCCGCCACGACGAGCCGCCCCGCGGCGCCTGGTCGGGAATGGTCACCACCAGGACATGGTGCCCGATGGACGCCTCGAAGCGAACGGGGCAACGCAGACGCTTCCACCGGACGACACGGCGACTCGCCTCCGAACCGACGAACGGGCACGCGGCATTCGGGAGGAGCGGACCGACCGGCGCGCCGACGTGACCTGCGGAAACGAGCGGAGGTGATGCGACGGTATTCGAACCCGGACTGTGCTCGGACTCTGATTCGGGTCCTTGAAGGTCGTGCGGGACGCAGACCGCTCGTCCGGCGTCCGCCTCGGGCCACGAGACATCGACACTTGCCACACTCATAGAGCAGGCCGCAGTGCTACCTGACGACTCGCTCATGCTCAATAACGAGGTCTGGCACCGCACTCCGGCGCTCAGGCCGGACTCATCGAGCGACGGAGGCCGGTGACCTCGCCTAACTGGCTAGATCGTCTCGACCGCGGTTGGTATCAACTTCAAGTGAGTCAGACGGAACCGCCCCGGGAAAGCTGCAAGCTACTCCGGATGGGTGCTTGACTTCAAGTTTACTTGAGGTTATACGGTGCCGAGTATGAACCTCGAACACATCAACCTCACAGTGAGCGACCTTGACCGCTCGATCGCGTTCTACCGCGACCTGCTCGACCTACCGATCCGCTGGAAGGGACCGATCGACCATGAGCGCCTCGGCGCCCACATCGGTGACAGCCACAGCTACCTCGCCCTGTTCCAGGCGACCACCGGCGGCGCGGTTGCTCACGATTACCTCCGGCCGGGCTTCAACCACTTCGGCTTCGTCGTCGACGACCTCGACGATGTGCGCCGGCGTCTGGATCATCTCGGTGTCGTCGTACACCTCGAGGCCGACTACGAACCGGGACGACGGATCTATTTCTTCGATCCCGACGGACACGAAGTGGAACTCGTCGAGTACTGACAGTCATCGACCCGGCATGGAGTGACGTCCAGTGGACGACGGTCTCAGCATCGGCGAGGTTGCACACCGCGCTGACGTGGCGTGTTCGGCGTTGCGTTTCTATGAGGACCTCGGCCTCATCAGTTCCACGAGAACTCGGGGCAACCAACGCCGCTATGAACGCGACGTGCTGCGACGTCTGGCGTTCATTCGTGTCGCGCAACGGGTTGGACTCAACCTCGAGGAGATCGCCGACGCCTTCTCGTCCCTCCCCGACCACCGCACACCAAACGTCAAGGACTGGGAACAGTTCTCGCGGCGCTGGAGAGCCGGCCTCGACGAACGGATGCGCCTCCTCGCCGCATTGCGCGACGAGTTGACCTCCTGCATCGGCTGCGGGTGCCTCTCACTACAACGCTGCAAGCTCTACAACCCTGACGACATCGCCGCCGGCCTTGGCTCCGGGCCCCGCTACCTTCTCGGCGACTCGGCTACCGACGCGATCGGGAGTTGAAACCTCGCGACGCACAGCACGCTGGACGATCCTTGAAGTGCTGTCAGAGGACAGCGCAAACGTTGCCTGACGCGCACTAGTTTCGTTCCCGGTGTTTCTTGTCGTGTTCGTCATGCTCGCGTTCATCGGCGTCCCCGTGTTCATGTCGTGGCGACGCGGGCGCCGATAGCCGTCACACACCGACCCCCGAAGTGGAGCGGCGCGTTTCGGCTCGAAGTACTCAAAGACCTGGGTTCCAAGCCGCTCACACGCCTCGCACCCATCGTCCTCACGCGCCTCGCCACCGCCGGCGGAACCCACTAGTTGTTGCAGGAAAGCGCGCCGGGGAGTTCACCGGTGGTGGCACGGGCAAGTGCTCGGGCTTCGTGTTCCCAGGCGGCGTACGCGTGTGGTCGCGCGCTGTGTTGCACCTGCTGGGCTGCGTCGCTCACGGTCATAGCCGGCCAACCATCGATCTTCGCGAGGCGACGAAAGAACGCGGTCGCAGCGTAGTGAGGGTCGAGGATCTGCGCCGGGGTGCCCCATCCTTGCGACGGACGTTGTTGAAACAGCCCGAGCGAGTCCCGGTCCCCGTAGGCGAGATTGTGTAGACGCGATTCCTGTAGCGCCGCCGCGATCCCAATCGTCACCGCGTGGTGAGGAAGACCCAACGTCGCCGCTGCAGCGGCGATGACGCCTGCGTTCGCGGCTTGGGCCCGGTCCAATGCGTAACTCTTACCATCCGCGACGACTCGACACGCCACGCCGGGCATGGAAGTACCGCGCAGAGACAGGTAGACGCCGCCCACCACGCCGAGCAGAACCACACCAACGATCGCGACGGCAACGGCGACTCGGCTGTTCATGTCATGTCCGAAACTCTTGGAGCTGGCTGGGCTGGCTAGGTGCTCGAGTTGGGTTGCACCGTGATCCGGTGGAGCAGGCGGGGTTCGGTGTAGTCGTGGATCGCGTAGTGCAGTACGCAGCGGTTGTCCCAGACGAGGAGATCGCCGGGCGTCCACCGATGCCGGTACGTGACCTCAGGTCGCGTGGCCAAGCGATAGAGGTTCCAGAGCAGGCGACGACTCGCCGGTTCGTCCATGGCACAGATCCGTCGCGTGAACGCCGGGTTCACGAACAGGGCGCGCCGTCCCGTTTCGGGGATGCACCGCACCACCGGATGGATCGCGGTACCTGACGCGAAACGCCCCGGCGGGCTGGGGTGGTGGTGTTCCGCGGAGAGATCCGCGATCCGTTCGCGCAGATCGGCGGGCAGTCGCTCGTGGGCGGCACATTGGTTGGCAACGATGGTGTCGCCGCCGACCTTGGGGATCGTCAACGCGTAGAGGAACGTCGCGTAGGGCGTCTCGGACGCCCAGGACATATCCGAATGCCAGGCACCCCCTTGGGGTCGAGCACGTCGCGATTGTGTCGAGTCGAGCGCCACGATCGCGGAGCGACCACCGAGCCTGTTTGGGGTTCCCCATCGCGACGCGAAGGTTTCTTCGTCGTCCCGGGTGAGTTGCTGTCCGGGGAGAACTAGCGCTGCGTGTTGATCGACGAGGCGACGAAGCGTGCTGATCGTCTCGTCGTCGATCGTACGGACATCGAGGCCGCGGACTTCTACGCCACAGTGACCGGCAAGTAGTCGGACATCGACGTGCTCATCCATGGTTCTCACTCACCGATCTGTCCGGGCCGCCCCGACGAGACCATGGCGCGTCTCCTTCAGCACAGCATCCATTCCGACTGTCAAGCCGATGTGAACCCGACATGCAGGTCGCATGATCTGTACTCGAACCGTGTGCGAGTGATCCATCAGGGCAGAGATGCGCCAGTGAGAGCGGATCCGCTGAGCACTCTTCTTGATTTGGGATCGCGGGTTGTGGGTCGCGGCTGGTGCTACGTGACAGCGAGTCCGCCGAGCGGTCGAAGTCGCGCGTATTTCTCGCGACCATACGCTGATCGAAAGTGCGACCTGATCCTCGCGGACTGAAGTTGCGTGTCAGACCGAGGGGGCGCCCGTCGTCGGTGGCGCTCCCGTTCCTTGTCGGTTCGGGAGCAGCACACCGCAGGTTTGGTTCGCGACCTGGAAGACCGGGTCGTTTCGGTTCAGCGACCGCAGACTGCCGTTTGTCGGAACCTTGACGCCATGGTCTCGCAGGCAGCTCAAGTAGGCCTGGAACTGTGGCGTGTTCCGCTGACCGAACCCGAAGCCGCCGGCGGGCAACTTGCTGGCGCACGCCGTTCGCGCCGCGTTGTACTGCTTGAGCGAGACGCCCTTGGGGAGATTGCGAGGCACGAAGTTGCCGCCGCCTCCGGGCGCAGCGCGGCCACCTCCCGGGTTCCCGGAGGCACCGCCCGCAGAACTCCCCGCGCCGCCCCCTCCGGTGCCGCCGCCGGAGGGCCGTGTGCGCGGCGGCAGGTTGACGCCGTGCGCTTTCATGCATGATCGGTAGGCCGACAATGCCTTCGAACGTGGTGTCGTGGTCGTCGTACTCGCGGCGACGGCGGGGGTTGCCATCGCGAGGGAGCCAAACGCGACCGCGCACAACACTGCGGCGATCACGCGAAGCGTCTTGGACTTCATGGTGACAGGTTCCTCCTAGGGCCCGGTCTGAGCGCCGTTGTCAGTAAGTGATGTCGCTGTGACCGTGCCGTCGGCGCCGGTCGTGCCGCGCACCACGACGTTGTCGCCGAGTTTGAGCGCGGTGATCGTCGTAGGTTGCGCGGTGGAGATCGTGGAGCTGGGAGTGGTCGCGACCTTCACGGTGTTGCCTTGGGCGTCGACGACGTAGACATTCGTGCCGTCGATGAGCTTGATTTGGCCGGTCGTGGCACCGCCGAAACCGCCGCGACCGGCGGCTCCACCCGCCGCACCGGCCGCGCCCGTGGCCCCACCGAACTGCCGCGCCAGTGCGCCGAATCCTCCCGCGGTTGCCGCGGTGGATGCCGAGGTGCCCGCTTGCTTCTGGATCAACACTCCGCCTAGAAAACCGGCGGACACCGCAAGCATCACCAAGAGTCCGACGGTGAGTCGCGTCGCGCTCGGTGAGCGCCGGGCGATCGGCAACGACTCGCGCACCGCCAGCGGTTCCTGCTCGTCGAGAAGAGTGTTCGAAGAAGACATGCTCATCCTGGGTCCTCTCACTCGTGGCGCAGCGCGTCGATCGGCCTGAGCGACGCGGCGCGATTGGCGGGATAGATACCGAAAAAGAGGCCGACCGCGACGGCTACGCCGAAGGCAAGGAAGACCGAGTACGGCGCGACGACCGGGTCGATGCCCACAACTTGGAATCGGCTACCGATGACTCCGGCCACGACGCCCAGGATTCCGCCGACCATGGTGAGCAGCACCGCCTCGATGAGAAACTGTCCGAGGATGCTTCCGCGCTGCGCGCCGAGGGCTTTGCGGATGCCGATCTCGCGCGTTCGTTCCGTGACGGTGACGAGCATGATGTTCATGACGCCGATTCCTCCGACCAGCAGTGAGATCGCGGCGACAGCTCCGAGCAGCGTGGTGAAGACGCTGCTCGTGCTGTTCGACGTCTGAAGCAGCGCACCCTGGTTGAGCACGTTGATCCCGGCTGCTTGCTGCGCCGTCAGATGATGATCAGCGGTGATCGTGGACGTGACCTCCGTCGACGCGCTGTCCATCGCGTCGCGAGAGATGGCTTCGACCGCGATGCTCTGGAGGTTCGACGAGTTCCCGGTCAGCGTGTCCTGCACCGCGGTGTACGGCGCGAGGACGACATCGTCCTGATCCTGGGTACCGTTCGTGCCTTTGGCGTTGAGCACGCCGATGACGTTGAAGGTCGCGTTCCCGAACTTCACGTTCTGACCGATCGGGTTCTGGCTCCCGAACAGGTTCGCGACCACGGTCTGACCGAGCACCACCACGCGACGGTGATCGTTGACATCTTGTTGGGTGAAGAACGATCCCGCCGCCATCGACTCGTTGCGAATCTCCGCGAAGTCTGCGGTGGTGCCCTCGAACAACGCCGGGCTGTACGTGGCAGCCTGGAAGGCGCCGGTCACCGACAAGGCCGTCACGACCGGCGCGACCTTCTTGATATCGGGCGCGTTCTGGAGGTTCTGCAGCGCCTTCACATCGGCGAGGGTCAGGAGAGCT
>Ga0075026_100000997_pt1 | contig 11916 bp, 10 predicted proteins | sample Str012_2_FD_71392 | JGI IMG/M metagenome (GOLD analysis project Ga0075026, IMG submission 71392) | Freshwater sediment microbial communities in response to fracking from Pennsylvania, USA - Straight Creek_MetaG_SC_2012 | ecosystem: Environmental > Aquatic > Freshwater > Creek > Sediment...
CCGCATTCATTTGTTCATGAAGGGCAGCCTTGTATTGTTCGAGTTGGCTGGCATCCACTTTTATCTTTGCTATTCTGTACATCCTGTCAGATACTTGAGCATTTGCGATATACCCGAACTGCGTGAACAGTGCTCCCAGGAGCAGTGTTCGAAAGAGTGCTTTCTTCATGATTTGACCCATAAATAAAGGGTTACACTGTGTAAGTATAACCCTTCTACACTTATATCTGCTCCCCTCTCTGACGAAAGTTGCAGCCTTTTGGGAGACTTCCCTTCAAGTGACAGGAACTCTTGATCGAGAAAAATCGGTGGAGTCAGCTCCGATACGCTGACCCAATGCACCAAGTAAATTTACCATTTTGTAGCCCGATGGGACTCTGCCACTATTTTCCATCAAATGTAGATGGCTTGACAAAGAAGTATGAACTTACTGCCAGAAGTACGGTTGGATAGCGGGGGGATCAATTTCCAAAATCAAAATCGTATTTTAAATTAAGTCAACCATTTAGTGACCTATATACTATGAATACCTCTGCATATACCAGTATGCAATTCACTCTGTATTTTCTGAGGCTTGAGTTTATAGGTTTTAGCGGCCCTATCTTGTTCTATGTTAAAAGAATAAATGAACCTTAATTGATATTAGCGGCAGCAGTGATTGGATTGCTTATCAAACTGGGATTCCAATGAGGATACAGGCATTGACGATTTGTATTGTGCTTTGTGCCAATATATTTCCTTCTGGATATGCACAAGTCAACAATAGTGATACACTTCGCGTGGTGTTTACAAATCAGACGCCGACTTTGGATGGAATGCTAACTGAAGATATCTGGCAGTCAGCACCCTTTATTGACAAGTTCACACAACGTGAACTTGATTATGGGAAACCATCTACAGACATGACCCGGATTGCAGTCGTGTACGATAACCTGGCAATGTACATTGGGGTCTGGTGTTATCAAAAATCCCACATCCGCGCCAAATACATGCAAAGGGACTTCTTTTACAACGAGGATGATAATGTTCAGGTGGCATTGTCGCCTTTCAATGACAGAAGGAACGGTTATCTCTTCGTCATCAATCCCAATGGGGCACGTGCCGACCTCCTCATATCAGGTAATGAGGAGGCCAATATGGACTGGAACGCTGTATGGGATGCCCGGACGACGATCACCAAGGATGGTTGGTTCGGCGAGATCCGGATACCCTTCAATAGTCTCCAATTCAAGAAGGACTCAGCCTATAATTGGGCGATTAATTTTGAAAGGAATATTCGTGCCAGGAATGAACAGGTGTTATGGCAGGGCTGGACCAGGGATTGTTCCATATTTTGTCTCGTGAATGCAGGTCATTTGACGGGATTGACGGGTATCGGGTATGCCAAGCATTTTGAGCTGAAGCCCTTTGTGCTGGGCCGATACGAACACAGTTCAGGTAATGCCACCGAGGCAAAGGTCAAGATCGGCGGGGACTTGAATGTCAATATCACTCCTACCCTGAAGCTGAACCTGACGACGAACACGGATTTTGCCCAGGTGGAAGCGGATAGGATCGCGGTTAACATCAGTAGGTTCAACCTGTACTATCCGGAAAAACGGGAATTCTTTCTCGAGGGTTACCAGAATTACCAATTCAACATCGGCGGCAGCAATGAAATCTTCTATACCAGGAAAATAGGCATTGAAGACTTCCAACAAGTGCCTGTTGTCGTTGGCGGACGTCTCTTTGGGAAAGTGAAGGGTAGTAATATCGGCATACTGAATGTCCAGACCGCTGCGACGGGCAATGTACCCACCACCAATAATTCGGTCATTCGTTACAAACAGGATATCGGCCGACAGTCCTATATTGGAGCTATCTTCACATCTAAGGTCAGCAGTGTCCTGAGTAACCAGGTAGCCGGACTAGATGGAGGATATTCGACTGCGAAATTTCTGAAGAACAAGAATCTGGTTGTAGCAGCACTGCTCAGCAGATCATTCGACAAGGCAAAAACCGGCAAAGGCAGTTATGCCTGGAGATTTTATATCGACTATCCCAATGATTTCCTTGATAACTTCATTGCCCTCGGCAGCATTCAGGACAATTACAATCCTGAATTGGGATTCTTAAACCGAAAGAACTATACCAATTTCACCTGGAATTTCCGTTTCTACCCCCGTTGGTTCGCCAAATACGGGGTCAAAAGGATGTCCCTGAACCCATGGGTATTCAGTCTTTACCAGACTTTCACCACAGGCGAAATGGAATCTTTTTACAATGAAACAAGGCCGTTGGGCTTTTTCACAAAAAGAGGGGAGAGATTTGAGTACAACTTGCAACAGGAGTTCGAACGCCTGGATACTTCATTTGCATTGACTAATGACATAAAGATACCGGCAGGTAAATACTGGATGTACCGCCAGGAGATTCAATTGGGTACATTCAGGAGTAGGAAATTCTGGCTGGATGGGACTATCGGGTGGGGAGGGTACTATTCCGGATCCATCATCACTGTTTCAGGGTCACTTGGCATAAATGTCGATAAGCATTTCAACTTGAAGACCGATCTCACACAAAACAGCATAAAGTTGCCGAGTAGCCAACTGACCACCTATGAATTGGCGGAGTACCTGAATTATGCTTTCAATCCCCGGTTTGACTTGTCCTTTTTTGCACAGTGGAATTCCCTGGATGACCTTATTTTGGGAAATTTTCGAGTACATTGGATTCCGAATATAGGAAGCGATCTATATGTTGTATACAATAGGGGATATGACAACTTGAGGCATTTCGATTTTATGCGTCCAAGAACAACTGCAGGAGCCGCAAAATTGGTTTGGAGATTCACTTTTTAAAAAATCATCATGAATCGGAATGAATTCTTGAAGGCTGGGTGGATATTCCGCGTAAAGAGACCCCACTTCACCGCACTAAACTGACCCCTCTTTTTCAGGTCCCATTTTTAGTCGATCAGGTACTGTTACCATCGTGGTTTGGCTAAGTTATATTATTGGTCGTTTTCCTCTTCGTTTTGAAGTCCCCTTTTCTTACGCAGGGATTCACCCTTCATGTCGACCCGATGCGCGTCATGGACGATCCGGTCCAGGATGGCGTCAGCAATGGTCTGCTCACCGATGACATCATGCCAAAGGCTTACGGGCACCTGCGAAGTGATGATCGTTGAGGCCTTGCCATGCCGGTCCTCGATGATCTCCATCAGCGCCGAGCGGCTTTGGGCATCAAGCGGTTGTATGCCGAAGTCATCTATGATCAGCACGTGCTGGCGCTCAATGCGGGTCATTTCCCGCAGGTAGGATCCTTCCGCTTTGGCGATCTTCAGCCGGGCGAACAGCTTGGTGGTGTGCTGATACAGCACCCGGTATCCAAGGGAGCAAGCCTGATGCCCCAGGGCGGAAGCAAGGAAGCTCTTGCCGATACCCGTGCTGCCGGTGATGATGAGGTTCTCACCACGCTTGATAAACTCGCAGTCCGCAAGCCGCTGCACTTGGTTCCTGTCCAGCCTGTTGTTCGTGAAGTCCATCTCCTCGATGCTGGACTTGTACCGGAACCGGGCCGCGGTCACAGAACGCTCCAACTTCCGATTGTAACGTTCGTCCCATTCCGATTCCACCAGGTGGCCCACCATCTCATCCGGCGTGAACTGCTCGTTCTTCCCGGACTCCATGGTCAACTGGAAGGCCCGGGCCATGCCCAGCAGCCGCATCTGTCTCATTTTTGCCAGTGTCTCTGTCATGCTTTGTTTTTTTTGAGGTTATTGATAGTAGTTTCCTCCCCGGATGTTCTCATGGATGGGCATCCTGTCCGGCAGGGCGTCCTCTTCAATGGCGTCCAGGTTCTTCTTCAGGATGTCTTCGATGATGGGGTAGTTGTAGTAGCCGATCTCATGCGCCCGCCTGCAAGCTCTTATCAGCCTTTCCTTGCCCACACGGCTGGCGAAGGACAGGATGCCCTGGCAGGCTTTGTATGCCTGCTCCGGATGGGCCTTCTTCGCCAGCACCTGGCTGATATAATACTCTACGGAAGGGTCGATTTCCCGGGCCTTGGCCATGAAGAACGCGGGGTTCCATTCCGTGAGGAACTGGTGCTGTGGTGCCATATGGGTGGTCTCCGTGGTGTAGCTGTGCCGACTGCGCACCCGCCGATGCTGGGCTACCAGCTGGTATTTGTAATAGATGTCCACGATGGACCGGGAGTACTGCAGGACCAGCTTCTTGCCGATCAGCTCGTAAGGCACGCTATAGTAGTGCTGGTCCTCCACCAGGTATACATGTCCATTCTTCATCACCGTGACCTGTTTTACCGTACGCATCTCATAGCGATCGGCAGGGAGCTTCTGCAGCAGGGTCTTCTCCATCTGCCACTGCTGTTGACGGGAACAGTCCTTGCCTGTAAGCATTGCGGAGTTGAAGGCCTGCAGCAGTTTTCTGATGGCATGGTTGAGCTCATCCAGTGTCAGGACCTGGCGTTCAGGAAGCTTGGCATAGATGTTTTGGTAGGAGAGCTTGACCATGTTCTCCACCAGGGCCTTATCCTTGGGCTTGCGGGCACGGGTCGGCAGTACGGACGTTCCATAATGGTCAGCGAAGGCCTTGAAGTTCTCGTTGAGCAGCGGTTCATAGCGGCTGGCCTTGATCACCGCGCTCTTCAGGTTGTCCGGGACGATCCCCAAAGGGACGCCCTGGAAGAAGTGCAATGCATTTTCAGTGGCATGGATGAACTCCTCGACAGCCTGACTTGGGGTGGCCTCTACATAGGCGTATTGGCTCCAACCCAGCACCGCCACAAACACCTGGGCAGCCTTTACCTCCCCGGTATCCTTGTCGACATAGGGCAAGGTGGCTCCGGCATAGTCGATATAGACCTTGTCCCCGGCCTTGTGCTCAATGTGGAGGCTCGGGTTCACGCGCTTCTTCCACATGCCGTAGTATCGGTAGAACGTGGTCTCCCTAAAACATTCTGGGTGCTCCTCGCGGAACTTACGGTACAGCAACGCCGCCGTCATCCCCCGCCTTCGGAGCTGCCGCTCCATCTCCGGAAAGAAGTCGTAAAGCTGCTTCACCCTGGGGTCCACGACGGTCTCATAAGGCGGGTGGAAAGCCTTGTCAAGCTCATAGTCTGAGAGCCGGGAGAGCTCCTCCCACGGCGTCTTGAGCTTCAGATAGAGGTCCAGATAGTCCTTTACCGTATTCTTGGACATCCCCAGCCGGAGGGCGATCTTCCGCTTACCGATCCCCTGGGTGTGCAATTTCAGGATCTGTCGTACTTTGCTCATACTGATGGGATTATTCGCCATGTTCCGTCGTTTTCCCGCGTCGCTAACTTGCAACGGGTAAACAAAGAACCTACCTTGACGGTAGCAGTATGATCGGGCTAAAAGGTGGGGTCAGTTTGACGCGAAGAACTGGGGTCAGTTTGGCGCGGTGAAGTGGGGTCAATTTGACGCGGAGAACTGGGGTCTACTTCGGCGGAATTTCCACTATACATATTTCATCAATACACTCCAATAAGATAATCCCTGGATTACTAAATTTTACAGTCGTACGGTGAATTCAGTATACTCACCTTCTTTAGTCTCTACGCTTAGCGCTCCGCCATGTGCTTTGAAAATCTCATAGGCTAGTGACAGGCCCAGCCCGGTTCCCTGCCCTGTTGGCTTGGTCGTAAAAAATGGTTGAAACACTTTGTCAAGGATATTTGCCGGGATACCCGTTCCATTATCACGAACAGTGATCAGAATCCTTTGATTTGCTTCCGAAGTGCCTGGTAATAGTTTTGTGGTTACCAATACTTGGGGACCATTTTCTCGTCCAATGCTATTTTTATCACCTTGAGCTTTTATGGCATAATAAAATGCATTATTAAATATGTTTAACAAAGCCCTTCCAATATCCTGTGGTACTATTTTGATGGGCGTAATGGCGGGATCCAGTACTGTTTGAAATGTTGCATTAAACTTTTCGTCTTTTGCGTGAAGACCATGATAAGAAAGGCGGATATATTCGTCCACCAGGTTATTTATATCCGTTTGCTCCATAACGCCGGCGCTGGATCTGCTGTGCTGGAGCATCCCTTTGACAATCGCGTCAGCTCTTTTACCATGATAGTTTATTTTTTCCTGGATATCCATCACATCTTTTATTAAGGCTTTTGCCTCTTCAAAATGGCTCATATCCATTTCTTCCTTCATTTCCACCAGCAGCTCATTATTGACGTCTGAAAAATTATTTACAAAATTCAATGGATTCTGAATTTCATGGGCGATGCCTGCAGTGAGTTCTCCGAGGCTCGCCATTTTTTCGCGTTGAACTAACTGAGACTGGGTTTCCTTTAGCTCCTCCAAAGAATGCGACAGATCAATGGTTCGTTGCCTGACCTGTTTTTCCAGAGTTTCATTCTGTGATGACAGTATGATTTGTTTTTCTTTTTCCTTCTCTATGTTCTGTTCAGATAATACATGAACCTGTCTTAACTGCATTTGTAAATCCCGGTTCGAGGAGCCAAATTCCCAGGCTAGTTGAAGCGATAGCATCAGGGGATAACACAAATCACTGAAGATGCCCGCAATTTCCTGACTGACAGAAATGGAATTGCCTGGAAATATTCCAAAAGCGTTTGCGATTACAGATAAGAATAACAGCAATCCAATGCCTTGGCCAATGGCCAAAATCCAGAATCCTTTGCGTTGATGACGGATTCCGAGCACGATCATTCTGGTTATCTCGATGTAGAATAAAATGAAAAAAATGCCGGAGAATTTCATGAACTCGGGTACGGAGAAAACAATGACCAGGATTGATACCATCAACGCTACGACAATCCAACCCCGCCGTGGAATACGTCCATAATACAGGGCATAATAAAAAAGTACGATGAATCCATTGAGCAGAGATGTCGCAGCTTGCCAGCAAAGACTGAGCAACCTAAAAGCCTCGCCGTCTGTTGCTTGTTTGGCCAGCAGGTAAGAGAGGAATAGAAAGGAGAAGTCCAGCAGCCATAATGCTGCCATCAAACTTGCCAATCGTTTTGGATAGAATCCAAACACAAAGGAAAAGAACAGGAAGAAGGCTGCAATAAAACTCCAGGAAACCATATAATGGTTGTAGGATAATGCAGACTCCGGATGGGTAAGAACTGATGGTGCCATGGTCAACCAAAACCCCTTGATAAAGTCAACATCGCCAGGTTTAACCTGTAAACGGTTGGCAAAATGCACCCGCAGTGTATGGGTATTTCCTTCACCCGGAACTACAATGAACGGTTGCTTGGGCACAAAAGTTTTCAGTGTTGCAGGGTCACTGGATACCATTCCGTACCCTGCAATTTTCTTCCCGTCCAAATAGATCTCTGAGGCGCCGAAATGCCCCATTCGGAATGAAATGGCTTGCCCGCGCAATGAGTCTGGCAATACTATTATTTTCTGAAACCAGCCGGATCCATTCCAGGGAATCGGCTTTCCTTCGAGGTCCTGCAATGAAATAGTGACAACGTATGTGGGATTTGCGGTTAAGCCGACAGTATCTTTTGCGTAATTCCAAATGGAGTCTAGAGGCAGCTGCTTAAAATCCTTCAAGCCTGTTAAATAATCTTTCTCCTGAAAACCTTGTTGACCATTTGCAGCTCCCCATGATAAAGAAAAGAAGAGTGAAAATATCCAGATGAAGTATTTCATTGTTCCAGGTTACGCAATATGACTCGTTCAGCTTTTTCCTAATTAAATAGATCGGCTTTGATGAAGACTCCGAAATTATTGGTGTTGTCATGGTTTGGGCCATAGTAATCCACATTATCTCCGAGGCCAAAGGCAAATGTTTTGTATGACAATCCCAGTCTCAGATTGATAAAACTCCGTTCATGGAACCCTAATTTCGAATTGTAGTTGTATACAGTTTGAAGCCTGGTATAAAGTCCCCAGTTTCCTTTAATCGGTGGCTTGAATTCCAACAACGAAAATATTTCAAAATTGTAGGTTTCCGTTAGGTCTATGTGTGGAAACAGCACGAGAAGCAGTTTCCTGTTTGCAAGTGTATATTGCAAACCTGCATTAGGGCGGAATCCTGTCCTGGAATTCAACAAAGCGCCCGCATTTAAAGATATTCCTTTGAAGAGATCAAAAGTTAAAAAAGATTGGATGAGTGATTCATTTTTGAATTTATCATTGTTATAATCGGCATTAAATGTGGTTACATTGAAGAAGCCGAATTTGCTCGTTGGAGAGAAGTGCTTAATAATGATCATCTGGAAATTCAGATAAGTATTTCCTGCCATTACTTCAACGGGTACTGGTGGATTGCGGAAATCTTTCATAGCGCCCATGGCGCTATCCGTTTTCTGACCAAAAAGATCGAGAGAGATTGAAATTAATAGTAGCAGTGCCACTGTCGGCTTGGATCTGGTCATGTGGGGGTGTTGAGGTGTTTCTACTAACTTCTCAGATATTCACAACTGAAAATATGTTAGAACTTTGGTTTGCTACACAATGTAAGGATTCAGGTTGTTGATCCCTCTATAAATTAGACAAAAGATACTGGGTTATCGGGAAAGATTCCATGTCCTGATTATTCCGAGCGATGGTCAGTAAAACATCTATTTTAGAATATTTGCTGGACAAATGTGGGATTGCTCTACAAAGGCCGGGATTTTGTCCGAAGGCGTACACACATCTCACCGTCACCAAGAACTGTCCCATGTGCCGGGTGGTGTGTTCCACTGCAAATAAATGCAGGCTGATCAAATTGACTGGATTCTGTACCCTCGACAATCCAAGGGGTCGAAACATATGTTCGACGTAGTTTTTTTCCAGTTATTTGAGAACCCATTGACCAGTACTTATTCTTCCTGTTAATAACATTGGTCACATGATGAAAATTCCCCACTATGACCGGAGCCATGTTTGAAAAAATGGTCTTGTCTCTTCCCAACACCGGACTTAAACCCCATTTCGAAAGAATTGGATATTTTGTTGTTGGAAGGAGGATGTTCACGACCTATCTCGCTAAGGACAATACCGCCAATATTTTCCTGAGTCCCGAGGAGCAGGCCGTTTTTTGTAAAATGGACCCGAAGAACATTTATCCTGTTCCCAATAAATGGGGTGACAAGGGGATGACCATATTCAAGTTGAAGGATGTTGACCGGGATTTTGTCCAGGAAGCGCTCGTGTCGGCTTACCATGCAGTTGTAACAAAGAAGTAGGATCGATAATGACCCCTCTTTTTGTTCGGTCATAAAGCTGGGTTCATGGTGGAAATTGATTATTTTTCGTAACTTTTTTGGGATCAGAGTAGGGTTCAATCAATGAATATGCGGCAATTCCTGCTCACTTCGTTTTTCGTCTATTTGCTGTTGGCTTGCAGCAAGGGGCAGGGTCAGGTTGATCAAATGACAAAGGAGGCAAGCCAGCATATCGGGGACTTTTCTGCAATCAGGTTTTCCAGCAATTGCGATCCTGTTTGCGGGATGTCATTGACTCAGGGAGTAACTGATACAACGATGCTTGACGGGAAAACCTTCGGTTTCTGCACTGGTGAATGTAAAACCCGATTCCGGGCGCGACCGCAACTGTACTGTTTTTGATCCCGGCGATCTGGGACTGGCTTCAGGTTTAGTTTCTGGACTTACCCGAACGATAAACTCTTGGACAGACAAATTTGTCAATCATCATTTAAATCATGGTTTTTATGGCAAGTGCAATCAACTGGTTTGAGATCCCGGCGTCGAAATTTGAGCGGGCAAGAAAATTCTATGAATCTGTTTTAGATATTAAATTGTCCATTCCTTTTGAAGGAATGAAGTATGCCATGTTCCCGGCCGACATGCAGAATGGTGAAATTGGAGGGGGACTTGTAGAAGAAGAGGGATACGAGCCGTCTCAAACCGGCGCATTGATCTATCTCAACGGGGGCGAAGACTTGTCTGTACCCCTTTCAAGAGTCGAGGCTGCAGGTGGCTCAATAATCATCCCAAAGAAGTCTATTGGTTCAAATGGGTTCATGGCCATGTTCACTGATACCGAAGGGAACAGAGTGGCGTTTCATTCCATGAAGTAATGAAGAAATATGACGAGAATTTGGCCGCCCGGGTGCGGCAGCGATTTTCGAAACTCCAGAACATTTCGGAAAAGGAGATGATGGGTGGTCTCACATTCATGTTAAACGATAAAATGTGCGTGGGTATCATCAAAGATGAGCTGATGTGCCGTATTGATCCTGAATTGCATGAGCGTTGCGTTGAAATAAACGGGTGCCGTACCATGGATTTTACGAAGCGGCCAATGAGGGGTTATATCATGATCGACGGTTGTGCGATGAGCACTCAGAAAGATTTGGAAGACTGGATAGACCTCGCCATTGACTTTAATAAAAGGGCAAAGTCCAGCAGGAAGAAGAAGTGACCCTTACAGTGGTCAGGGGTTGGCAAGTTTTACCCACCTCGCCGTCACCAGCAACTGACCCGTATGCCGCATGGTATGCTCTGCGGCATGGAACAGCAGTCCCAGCACATTGGTTGGGATCTGTTTTCTCCCGATGCCCCGGGGCAGCAGGAGATCATCGGCAGTGGTTTGCTTCAGTTGCTCGATCGACCGGTCGACCTGTACATTAAATTCGCCTAGCAGGTCTGCAATTGTAGCATCCGAGGGCACTCCCTCGGCTTTTAGCTCCTTGAGTTTTGCATCCGTGAGGGATTCATTCCGGGCATAGGTGAAGAGCCTGTCCAGGACACCACGGAGGTGTTGCAAATGGAATCCCACGGATGCCATGTCGGCCGATTTGACCCATAGCTTGCTCTCCGGGAAGTCCTTCAGCATCTCGTTCACTTCTTCACGGGCTTGTAGCAGCGCATGGGCGACAGGTTGCAGCAACGGCTGTACGCCTTCCACGGGACCGCGCATCCAGAATTCGGGTGGTTGTTCAGGCATCCTCAAATATCGGTCAGCACATGGGTCTATAAAAATATTCTAGGATTTTAGTGCCGGCATCAAAATTGGGAAGGAGTTCACTCTTCAGGATTGTATATTTTCCTGATGCGATTGTTGAACGCATCGCAGATATATAGTTGCCCTCTTTCGTCAACAGCGAGGCCGTTGGGGTGAGACAGTAAAGCTTGTATGGCCAGTCCGCCATCGCCGGAGAATCCATTGGATCCCAGCCCGGCGATCCGGTGGAGGATGCCCGATCTTTTTTCCACCATATATACCTGGGACAAGGCTTCGTCAGCAATGAAGACATTGCCCGTGGCATCGACCGCAACGGCGGTGGGTTTTGATAGACTGGCTTGGGTTGCCGGTCCTTCGAGGCCACTGTTTCCGTCGATCCCGTTGCCTGCGAACGTTGTGATGACTCCGGTGCGGTTGTCGATCCTCCTGATCCTGTGGTTACTGGCATCTGTCACGTAGATATCCCCGGATTTCTTGTCAACGGCCAGGTTCCAGATGAAGTCGAACAAGGCCTGGGTGGCGGGACCTCCGTCACCGGCGAAACCCCTTGCGCTGGATCCGGCGATGGTCGTGACGATGCCCGTCCTCATGTTCAATTTTCTCAGGCGAAGGCCATCTTCGTCCACGAAAAGCAGGTTTCCCGAACGATCGAATGCAATGCCGAACGGTTCCGAGACGTTCGTGGCCAGAGCTGTCTTCCCATCGCCATCATAGCCTTTGATCCCGGTTCCAGCGATCGTATGGATGATCCCGGTCCTTGCATCCACCCTCCTGATCCGGTTGTTGACGAGATCGGAAATGTACAGGTTGCCAACCTCATCTGTGGTCGCATGGAATGGATAGGCGAAACTAGCGGATGTTGCCGGTCCTTCGTCACCTGAGAAACCCATGGTTCCATTACCGGCCACGGTCATGATCCTGCCGGTCCGGATGTCGATCCTGCGGATCACCGCATTGCCCAGATCGATGACATATGC
>Ga0075026_100000998_pt1 | contig 11905 bp, 10 predicted proteins | sample Str012_2_FD_71392 | JGI IMG/M metagenome (GOLD analysis project Ga0075026, IMG submission 71392) | Freshwater sediment microbial communities in response to fracking from Pennsylvania, USA - Straight Creek_MetaG_SC_2012 | ecosystem: Environmental > Aquatic > Freshwater > Creek > Sediment...
GCGCCGCCGGCCTCGAGCGACCGCCCCTTCCACCCACCACCGAGGGCGCGCCTCATGGTCGGCATCCTGAGGTCGAGGCCGCCACACTCAACTGGGTCGTCGTCGCAGCCCCCGCCGATCGCGCCGCTGCAGTCGTCCAAGGGCTCAGTGCGGCGCCCGACGACTTCGCCGTCGTACGTCAGTTGGCAGCTGCGCAGTACATCCCGTTCGACGAGATGGGCGAACTCGGATGGAGTCGCGGCACCTTGAGCCGCGGCGAGATGGAACTCGTGGCGGCACGGCTCTCGACCGCTCGCGAGTGTTTCTATTGAACGACGTCCCACCTGTTGATGCTCCGTGCGAGCATCCCCGCACACGAATCCGACAGCCGGCGGGAACTGCTGCGCGACTTCGTCGACGCTGTCGTCGGCGATGACCCCGACCGCGCTGAGGCCGCACGCGCTCTGGTCGTCGACCGCCTCGGCGCCGAATGGCTCGTCGACGCATCGGCCGTCGTCGCCAACTTCGAGATGATGACCCGCCTCGCCGATGGAACCGGCGCACGCCTGTTGCCCGAGCGCATCGAACAGGCCGCAGCCCTGCGCGCCGAGCTGGGCCTCGATTCGTTCCCGTCCGCACGCCGCTGAGGCAGCGCGCCCACGGGTCAACCCGCGGCGGGAACGGGGAGTTCGGCCACGTTGAGCCAACGCGCGCCGGTGGCGCGACGCATGACGAACATCGTGGCGAACGGAGCCGATGAACGCGACATCAGGTGGCCGCTGGCATCGTAGGTCTCCTTGGTGGCCGTGCCACGCGACTGCATGCCCAGGCTCAACCCGTCCTGACGACCGAACGGCACGAGCAGCGTGACGGTGACGTCGGTGATGCGATACCGCTGGATGGTCGTCGATCCGCTGGCCTGGGCCGTGCTGAGCCGCGAGCGCATCTGGTCGAGTCGGTCGCCGTGATCGACCGCCGTGAGGATGCTGGCGTCGTGACGCAACATCGCCTGGTTCTCCAGGTCGAGGTTCTCGGCCATGGTGAGCACGATCTGCTGCGCGCCAGTACCGGAGATCTCGTGGTTCCAGTCGAGCACACCCTGCTCCACGGTGATGGCGGGGAACGTGGCCGGGTTCACCGCGTGCGGCACCTTGCCGATGACGGCCTCCGACTCGGTGTCGATCACACCACGAGCCGATGTGCCGGCGGCGACGATGCCGACACCGATTCCGGTGACCACCACGGCGGCCACACCCACCCGAGCGACGCGGCGGATCGTCGATCGCGAGCCGTCACGTCCGCGGAGCAGCGCCAGGACGAAGGGCCGGATGCGATCGTCGGCCGACCCCGGCGCTGGCACCAGACGGTCGATGAGCGGCCGCGCGGCGCAGACGAGCACGAGCCCACTCAACAGCGCGATCTTCGTTCCGAACTCGGTGGTCTGCGGTGCCATCAGCAGCACCGACACCACCGACACCATGAGCCCGAACACCACGCGACCCACGCGCCCGGACGGGACCGTCTTCGGATCGGTGATCATGAAGAACAAGAAGATCATCAGCTCGGGCGACGTGACGATGATGCGCCAGAAGTCGAACCCGCAGACCGGAGCGAACGCCCAGCGTGCGGTGATGCAATGGCCGGACGCCGCCAGCACGGCGACACCGGACGAGAACGTGACCCAGAACGTCGCTGCCAACATCAGCAACCGCAGTCGCCGAGTGATGATGAGACCGCCGCCGATGATGACGACGTAGGCCGTGATCATCCACACGTTGGGCGGTGCCCACCAGAAGTCGAGCGGCTCGGCGCGAGTGCTGCCGAGCACGAGGAACGTGACGACCAGCGCGAGGTTCGAGGGATTGAACAGGTGCGATCCGCGGTAGCGGAAGAGCGACTTGGTGAGCAGGGCGAATGCGGCAACCCCGGCGAACATCCACCACTTGTAGAACGTCCAGTGATCGTTGGGTGTGCCCGGTACGCGCAGGATCAGTGCGATACCGCTGCCGGTGAGCATCGCACTCGCCGGCCACACGAGCGATCTGGTCTGCCGGAAGCTCACGATCACACCGATGATGGCGGTGGTGAGCACCGCAGCGAGGATCTGCGGGACCGACACCTGGAAGTGGAGGCCCACCTGGCCGAGTGTGTGGATGGTGATCACCACTGCCGCCACGTGCAACCGGGAGTCGCGCAACTTGGGCAGCACGATGGGGTAGGTGCGTTCGCCGATCCGTAGGGCGCGCGCCGGTGCCGGCGTCGAGGGTCCGGTCGACCCGATGCCCTCGACACTGTCGTCGGGCGCGGCGACCGAGGTGGTCGACGCGGTGCGTTGAACCCCGATCATCGAATCAGCCATCGAGTCGACACTAGTGCGACGGCAGCGGGCCGCGACCAGCGGCGATCAGGAGCAGTTGGGGCGCCCGCCCAGGGCGATCTTGTGCAGTGCCGAGATCTGCAGCCGGACGGTGCCCGGCGAGTCGGCGTGGATGCGGATCCACTGGTCGGGCGTGGCGGAGATGCACGCGCTGCCCTGGTCGACTTCGTACATGGCGGTGTAGCGGAAACGCACCACGGTGTCGCCCGCCTTGGCGACGGCCACGGTGAGCGACTCGGGCTCCACGTCGAGGAGTTGCGCACCGTGGTCGGCGAGCGGTTGGGCGTCGACCACTCGGTAGACCCGCCACTTGCTGTTGGACCACACGGGGTCGAGGTACTTCGGTGCGGCCTGCACGATGGCGGCCTCGTCCTGCGACTTGTCCTGCACGGCCGCGAGGGGCAGTGCCACGTACGCCACCGAATCGCGCAGCAACCAGGCGTGGAAGTTCTCCTGGGTGAGCTTGCCGTCGTAGAACTCGGGGTTCAGTTCACGGTCGACCTGGGTCTGCCAGCCGCGAGCGATGCCCACCTTCAGCGCGATGGTGTCGGCCTGCATGTAGTCGGGGGTGGGCACCACTTCCACCCGGAACACGCCGGGAAGCGAGCCGAGGTAGTCGTTGAGCGAGGTGTAGTACTCGGCGTGGGCCGTGGGAGCAGGCTGCTGGAACGCCATCAGTGCGTAGCTCCAACCCCAGATGACCGAGAAGACGGTGAACGCGAAGATGGCGGCCCGACCGTGTTCGCGGATGACGAGCGCGCCCATGGCACCCGCAGCCACCCAACCCAGCCGCACCACGTTGCCACCCAGCGGCGACTTCACCACGAACGCTGCGACCGCCACGACCATGTAGGCGATGACCGCCCAGCGCACCACGACGAGGTCGCGTCCGTACCAACCGACGATGCCCAGCGCCACGAGGAGCAGGGCGAAACTGCCACCGGTGAACGGATACCAGCCACCCTCGGGGAACAGGAGGAGCAGGACGCCGATGGGCACGGCCGTCGCCACACCGACGATGAAGATCCGACGGCGAGGCAGGCTCCCGGCAACCCAGATCGCCCCGAGCACCACCACGAGCGACAACGCGCCCACGGGCGAGGCGAGGCCGCAGAGCGCTGCGAAGACCGCCGCCCACACCGTGCGTCCGCGGAACACGGCGAGCAGCGCAGCGGCACCGAGGCCGATGGCCGGGGTGAAGGTGAGGCGACCGCTCCACAGGCTGCATGCACAACTGAGCGCGAAGAGCACGACGGCGAGTTCGGGCGACGACAGATCAGGTCGGGAGACGCGCCACCGCTCGACCAGCAAGATGAAGCACCACGTGCCGAGCAACACCGAAGCCACACCCGTGATCTGGATGCCGACGAGCGAGTTCAGCGCGGGCGACACGATGCCGTACCCGGGCAGGGGATGACCTCCGAACCAGCGGTTGTTCCAGAAGAACACCCCGTGGCGGAACAATTGCGAGCGGAACAGGCCGCTGGCGGTGTCGATCGAGTCGGGACGATAGACGAGATAGGCGATGCACAGCACCACGGCCACCGACATGCCCCAAAGGCGAATGCGCCAACGCACGTGCCAGGGCGTGTCACTCGTGACCGACGACGATTCGTCGCCATGGAACTCGGGGAGTTCTGCCTGTTGCACGTTGGTCATCGGTTCACCTCCCGCCGAGGTCTCGCAGGTCGCGGGCCGCGTCAAATCGTAGCGGCGAACGCCCCGGACAAGGGCTCATGGGCACCACGCGGGGCGTCAGGAGGGGGTGTCCGAACCCGATTCCGGGCCGTTCGACCGCTTCATCTGCGCGAGATCCATCAAGATCGGCGAGCCGTTGACGACGAGTGCGTTGCCGTGGCCGGTCTGGTGCACGTCGAACGCCGCCTGCACCGCCGTGTAGAAGCCCTGGATGTCGACGGTCTGGTTCACGGCCCGCTTCGCCTGCGCGAGCGCGAACGGGTGCATCTGGGCGATGCGGCGCGCCATGTCCATCGTGTACGGGCGGAGTTCGTCGAGCGGCACCACGTGGTTCACCATGCCGTAGCGCTCGGCCTCCTCGGCGGTGAAGGTGCTGGCCGTGAACAGCCATTCCTTCGCCTTGCGAGGCCCCACCTCCCACGTGTGCGCGTGGTACTCGACGCCGGCGATCCCCATCCGCACCACAGGGTCGGAGAACGTGGCGTTGTCGGCGGCGATGATGATGTCCATCGGCCAGCACAGCATCAGTCCGCCGGCGATGCACACGCCCTGCACCGCGGCGATCGTGGGTTTGCGGATGTCGCGCCACGCCCGGGCGTATCCGAGATAGCGCTTCGTCTCCCACTCGTAGATCGAGGCCAGGCCCTGGGTGGCCCAGTCGGTGGGGAAGGGTTCGGTGCCTTCCTCGCGACGGCCGATCGACAGGTCGTGCCCCGCCGAGAAGTGCTTGCCGTTGGCCTGCAGCACGATCACCCGAACCTCCGGGTCGGCCGCGGCGCGCGAGAACGCCGCATCGAGCAGGTCGAGCATGCGCGGCGTCTGCGCGTTGGCCTTCTCCTCGCGATCGAGCGTGATCACCGCGATGCGCTCGTCGACCACCTCGTACAACACCAGGTCATCACTCATCGGTGCCCCCTTCCACGTCGGGCGCGACAGTACCGGTGGGTGGGCGACGGGAGTGGGTCAGACGACCGCGGTGCGTCGGTCGTCGACGACCACCATCGTCTCGCTGTGCCGGAACGACGGCGACTGCCACAGCACCTTGGTGAGCAGTTCGTTGAGCTGCGCGGGATCGGCCACACGCCCCACCACCATCAGGTCCCATCGGCCGGTGACCACGAGCACCTCGTCGATCTCGGGAATGGCCACGAGTTCGTCGAGGATGCGGTCGAGTGGCGTGCCCTGTGCGATCTGCAGCCCCACCACGAATCCGAGCGGTCGCCCCACCAGCGCAGGTTCGACGATGGCCGTGTAACCCCGAATGACACCGGTGCGTTCCAGCCGGGCCACGCGCTGGCCGATGGTGCCGGCGGCCACGCCGAGGCGCCGGCCGATCGCTCGGGCCGACAGTCGAGCATCGCTGCGCAACACGTCGATGATCTGCAGGTCGAGGGTGTCGAGCGAGTCGGGGGGCGTGGACATGAGGGCACCTTCCAGTTGATCAGCGATCGGTCGTTCATCTGCGCAGATGCACGACGAATTCTGCGCAACTGCACCATTCGTCATCACTCTCGCGCATCACTTGATCGAATGTCGAACGATCCCTTGACAACGCGGCACCGTGCGGCCACATTCGCGCCATGGAGAGCGACGGCGAGCCGACCCTTCGACTGCGGATTCCCGAGCCGAATCGCAACTTCGATCCGGCCGAGCGAGTCCGCCGCCATCTCAGTCCGCCCGGTTCCATGCCCAAGCCCAAACTCGACGAGAAGGTCGAACGCTTGGCCATGATGCGCAAGCAGCTGGTGCGCGTGCTCGACGACGACGGGCGGGCGGTCGGTCCGTGGTGTCCCGACCTCGGTGTCGAGCGGCTGCAGCGGGGCCTGCGCGACATGATGACCGTGCGCACGTTCGACGCCCGAATGCTGCGCGCACACCGTCAGGGCAAGATCTCGTTCTACATGCAGTGCCTCGGCGAGGAAGCCATCGCCTGTGCACAGCAGCGTGCGCTTCGTCCCGGCGACATGCACTTCCCCACCTACCGGCAGCAGGGTCTGCTCGTGGCCGGCGAATATCCGCTCATCGACATGATGAACCAGATCCTCTCCAACGACCACGACCCCATCAAGGGTCGACAACTCCCGGTGCTGTACTCGTCGAAGGCGCACGGCTTCTTCTCCATCTCCGGCAACCTGGCGACGCAGTACGTGCACGCCGTTGGCTGGGCCATGGCATCCGCGCTGCGCGAGGGCACGGCCATCGCATCGGCCTGGATCGGCGAGGGCGCGAGCTCCGAGTCCGACTTCCACGCCGCACTCGTGTTCGCTTCCACCTATCAGGCGCCGGTGATCTTCAACATCGTCAACAACCACTGGGCCATCTCCACACCGGAGGACTTCGCCCGCGGCGCCTCGGCCACCTTCGCCGACCGTGGCTACGGTTTCAGCATCCCGGCGCTGCGCGTCGACGGCAACGACTATCTCGCCGTCCACGCGGTGTCGCAGTGGGCCGCCGAGCGAGCACGCACCAACCTCGGGCCCACGCTCATCGAGTGGGTCACGCTGCGCGTGGGTGCCCACTCCACCTCCGACGATCCCTCGGGATATCGCGGCGACGACGCCAAGCACTTCCCACTGGGCGACCCCATCGAACGGCTCGCGCATCATCTCCGCACCATCGGCGCGTGGGACGACCAGCGCCACGCCGCGCTGCAGGCCGAGATCGACGAGTTGATCGAGACCACCTTCCGCGAGGCCGATGCACACGGAGAAGCCAAGAACGGCTCCACCGGCAGTCCGAAGAGCATGTTCGACGACGTCTACGCGACGTTGCCTCGGCATCTGCTCGAACAGCGCGACCAGGTGGAGGGCTGACATGCCGAGCATGACCATGGTCGAGGCCATTCGAGATGCGCACGTCGTCTCGATGGAACGCGACGATCGCGTCGTGGTGTTCGGCGAAGACGTCGGACACTTCGGTGGTGTGTTCCGCTGCACCCAGGGCCTGCAGCAGCGCTTCGGTGCCACCCGATGCTTCGACACGCCGATCAGCGAGGTGGGTATCGTCGGCATCGCCGTCGGCATGGCCGCCTACGGGCTCAGGCCATGCGTGGAGATCCAGTTCGCCGACTACGTGTACCCCGCCTACGACCAGATCGTGTCGGAGGCCGCCAGGTTGCGCCATCGATCGGCCGGCGACTTCACCGCCCCGCTCGTCATCCGCATGCCCACCGGTGGGGGCATCTTCGGCGGCCAGACGCACTCGCAGAGTCCCGAGGCGTTGTTCACGCACGTCGCCGGTCTGAAGACCGTGGTGCCGTCGAACCCGTATGACGCCAAGGGTCTGCTCATCGCGGCCATCGAGGACGAGGATCCCATCATCTTCCTCGAACCCAAGCGCGTGTACAACGGACCCTTCGATGGTCATCACGACCGCCCGATCGTGCCGTGGTCGAAGCATCCGCTGGGTGAGGTGCCCGAAGGCCACTACCGAATCGAGCTGGGCACCGCCCGAGTGCATCGTGAGGGCAGCGAGCTCACGGTGCTCACCTACGGCACGTGCGTGCACGTCGCGCAGGCGGCCTCCGAGGAGTACGGCGTCGACGCCGAGATCATCGATCTACGCACGCTCGTTCCTCTCGACATCGACACCATCGTCGAGTCCGTGCGCAAGACGGGTCGCTGCCTGGTGCTGCACGAGGCCACGCTCACGTCGGGGTTCGGTGCCGAACTGGCCGCCAGCGTGCAAGAGCGCGTGTTCCACCACCTGGAAGCGCCGATCCGCAGGGTGTGCGGATGGGACACGCCGTACCCCCACGCGCACGAATGGTCCTACTTCCCCGGCCCCGACCGCGTCGGGCGGGCGATGCAAGAGGTGATGTCGGCATGAGCCGGTTCGGCGTGAAGCTGCCCGACGTCGGCGAAGGCGTGGCCGAGGCCGAACTGGTGTCGTGGTACGTCGCCGTGGGCGATCAGGTCACCACCGAGTCGGTGCTGGCAGAGGTGCTCACCGACAAGGCCACCGTCGAGGTGTCGTCGCCCGTCGCCGGCGTGGTGGTGGAGCTGTTGGGCGCGCCCGGCGACATCCTCGCCGTCGGCGGCGCGTTCGTGACGGTCGAGACCGACGCCGACGCGCCGGCCGAAGCGCCAACGCTCGCACCGGCCCCGACACCGGCCGCCGTCGCTCCCGCTCCTCCACCGGCCGCCGAGCCCGCGCCCGTGGGTCCTCACGGCCACGCCGTCGCCGCGCCTGCCGTTCGCGCCCGCGCTCGAGCACTTGGCATCGACCTCACCGACGTCGCCGGCTCCGGCCCCGACGGCCGGGTGCTGCACGGCGATCTCGATCGTCAGCTGCTGGCCGGCCGAGCCACCGCACCACGCACGGTCGACACGGCCACCGGCGCAGCGGGCGACGAGCCCCACGTCGAGTCGGTGCGCGGGGTGCGGCGACGCATCGCCGAACGGCTCACCGAGTCGAGTCGCATTCCCACCATCACGTACGTCGACGCCGTCGACGTCACCGAACTCGAGGCGTTGCGTGCCGCCCTCAACGAGCGCACGAGTCCCGGCGACGTACGGCTCACCCTGCTGCCGTTCCTCGCCCGCGCCATCGTCTTCGCCTGCGCCGACCAGCCCCGGCTCAACAGTCGCTACGACCACGAGTCGCTGTCGCTGTCGGTGTTCGAGCCGGTGCACATCGGCATCGCCACGCAGACCTCCGACGGACTGATGGTGCCCGTGGTGCGCCATGCCGAATCGCTCGAACTGCGAGCGCTCGCCGCCGAGATCGCACGCGTCAGCGGTGCGGCGCGCAACGGCACGGCAGTAGCGCGCGAACTCAGCGGCTCCACCATCTCCATCACGTCACTCGGTGCGATGGGTGGCCTGGTCACCACACCGTTGCTCAATCATCCTGAGGTGGCCATCATCGGGGTCAACAAGATCGAGGTGCGACCCGTGTGGCAGCAGGGCACGTTCGTGCCACGTTCGATGTGCAATCTGTCGTCGAGCTTCGACCACCGCATCGTCGACGGCCACGATGCCGCCACGTTCGTGCAGCGCATCAAGACCCTGCTCGAGACGCCCGCCCTGCTGTTCATCGACTGACGATTCTCGAGGGTTTTCGGGCACCCCGGGGGTGCCGAAAACCCTCGAGATGAAGAGGTCAGAGGCGTTCGATGATGATGGCCGGGGCCATGCCACCGGCCGCGCACATGGTGACGAGGCCGTAGCGGCCACCCGTGCGCTCGAGCTCGTCGAGTGCCGTGCCGATGAGCATCGCACCAGTGGCGCCGATGGGGTGACCCAGCGCCATGGCGCCGCCGTTCACGTTGACCTTGTCGCGGTCGAGGTCGAGGTCGCGGATGAACTTCTCGGCCACGACGGCGAACGCTTCGTTGATCTCCCAGATGTCGATGTCGTTCACCGACAGGCCGGCCTTGGCGAGTGCCTTGCGGGCAGCCGGAACCGGAGCGTTGAGCATCAAGGTGGGATCGTCGCCCACGTTCGACATCGCCACCAGACGAGCACGCGGCTTCCAGCCACGGGCCCGTGCGGCCTCGGGGCTGGCCCACAGCACCGCAGCGGCACCGTCGACCACACCCGAGCTGTTGCCGGCGTGGTGCACGTGCACCACCTCGAGGTCGGGGAACTTCTGCTCGACGAGCGACTTGAACGACGTACCTTCCGGCGTGAGCGGGTAGGCGTACATGCCCTCGAACGACGGGGCCAGCGACTGCAGGCTCTCGAGCGTGGTCTGCGGACGGGGGAATTCTTCGCGGTCGAGGATGACCGTGCCGTCGTCGGCGATCACCGGCACCAGGCTGCGGTCGAAGCGGCCCTCGGCGATGGCCCGGGCGGCACGCTGCTGCGACGAGAGCGCGAGCTCGTCGAGGGCCAGACGCGGGATGCCCTCCAGCGTGGCGATGACGTCGGCGCACACACCCTGGTGGGGCTGGGGGTGAATGGCGCGAAGGTGCTCGTTACCGGCGTCGAGGAACGGCGCCGAGTTGGGGTGACGGTTGGGACCGTAGGTCGACATCATGTCGGTGCCACCGGCGACGATGACATCCTCGAGCCCCGACAGGATCATGCCGGCGGCGAGGTTCGACGAGGTGATGCCGCCGCCGCAGAAACGGTCGAGCGTGACGCCACTGGCGCGCACGTCGTAGCCGGCGTCGAGGGCGGCCATACGACCGAGGTCGCTGCCCTGCGTGTTCGACTGGTTGCTGGTGCTCCAGATGATGTCGTCGACGGTGGAGGTGTCGAGTTCGTTGCGCTCGGCGATGGCAGCGAGCACGGTGGCGCCCACGCGCTGGGGGTGGAGGTGCGCGAGCGCACCCTTGCCGACCTTCCCGATGCCTCGGGGAGTACGGCAGGCATCGATGATCCAGGCCTCGGACATGGTGGAACCTTTCATGAGGGGAGACCGGATTGTCGCAGAGCGCGACCGCGTTCTTCCCATCGGCGCGACGGTGTCGCGGCACGGACGCGACGAGGCCCGGGCGGTGCGGCCCGGGCCTCGTCGCGATGCCATGGGGCATCGTCTGGCGGAAGGGGTGGGATTTGAACCCACGGAGGCTTTCACCTCGCACGCTTTCGAGGCGTGTCCCTTTGGCCACTCGGGCACCCTTCCGGGGCGGCAGGTTAGCGTCTGCAGCGCCCGGCGACACCGGGACCGCGACCACGCTGAGAGAGAGTCTCAAGGTTTGGTCTAGACGTGCCGACAATCTTTCCGTGGACGTCGACCTTTTCGCCCCCAACGCATCACCGACCGCACGCCCGGCGTGGCAGGTGATCGACGCGGCCCGACGTCAGTACGTCACCGGTGAGCTGTTGCTCGACACATCGCCACCCACCAGGGTCTACTTCCGCGACGGGCAGGTGTACTTCGCCGAACGCACCACCGACGGCGGACTCGGCGTGCGACTCCTGGTGGAAGGCGTGATCACTCGCGAGCAGATGCACAAGGGCACCCTGCACGTCAGCGGCGTCGAGCACCTCGGTCGCCTGTTCGAACGCGACACGACCATCGACCGCGATGCGGTGCAACTCTGCGTCGAGTTGATGACCGACGACGTGCTCACCTCGGTGGCCGACGAGATCGTGCACGACGTGCGCATGGTGATGTACAAGCGCCATGCCAGCGGCATCGACCGTTGGCTCCCCACGCGCGTGGAAGTGATCACCCACGTCGTGTCGGCCGTCGGCTACACCGACCCCGACCTCACGGTCACGCCCGGTCAACCGCCGCGACCAACCGCTCACCTCTCCCCCGGCCCGCTCGACGAACAGCCCGTCGTCACCTCCACGGCACCGGCCCGTCCGACCGCCGTCGACCCCCCTGTGGTGGTCACGGTCGTCGAACCCGCACCGGTCGCAGCCCCCGTGGCCGAGGTCGTCGCGCCGTCGGCGCAGGTCGTGGTGCCGCTCGCCGACCCGATCGTCGAGCCGACGTCGGCATCCGCCGACACCGACCACGCTCCGGCGCCTACTCCTGCACCCACAGCTGCGCCCACGCTCCACAGCGTCGTACCGCCCAGCGCCACCTACGCCTTCGCGCCGATGAGTGCGTCCGACATGCCCACCGGCATTCTGCCGATCATCGACCCGGTGCTCGACATCGACCATGGGGCACCGTCAGGGACCGTGCCGGTCGTGCACACCAGCCACATCGCCGACGACCCGACCGACGACGACTCGACCGACGACTCGATCTCGCTGGCGCCCGAGGCGATGCACGCCATCATGTCGACCGGCATCGCCGACGAAGTGGCCGAGGCCGTTCGTCGCGCCCTCGCTGCCATCGATTCGTCGCCCCTCTGAACCGTCGCCACTCGGACCCGTCGCCCCTCTGGCCCGACGGACCTACGTTCGGCGGGACGTGAAGAAGGCCTTCAGGAGGGCGCCACAC
>Ga0075026_100001000_pt1 | contig 11903 bp, 7 predicted proteins | sample Str012_2_FD_71392 | JGI IMG/M metagenome (GOLD analysis project Ga0075026, IMG submission 71392) | Freshwater sediment microbial communities in response to fracking from Pennsylvania, USA - Straight Creek_MetaG_SC_2012 | ecosystem: Environmental > Aquatic > Freshwater > Creek > Sediment...
CGCAGCATGCCCTGCGAGGCGCGCTTGGTGACGCGGTAGGCGGCGGTGAGGTTGGCGTCGATGACCGAGGTGAAGTCGAGTTCGCTCATGCGCAACAGCAGACCGTCGTTGGTGATGCCGGCGTTGGACACCAGCACCTCCACGGTGCCGAACTCTTCCTCAACGGCGGTGAACGCAGCGTCGACCGATGCAACCGAGGTGACGTCGCACTGCACGCCGAACAGGCCCTCGGGTGGCGGGGAGCTGTTGTAGGTGACGGCCACGTGATCGCCGAGTTCGGCGAACCGCCGCGCGACCGCGAGGCCGATGCCACGTGAACCGCCGGTGACGAGGACGACGCGGCTCATGCCAGCACCGGCGAGTCGGTGGCGCCGCCCCAGCGGAGAATGGCGCTGGCGGCGGTCATGCCGGCGCCGAATCCGACGAGCAGCACCAGGTCGCCCTGTTGCACTCGACCGTTGTCGAGGGCGTCGATGAGCGCGAGCGGAATGGATGCCGACGACGTGTTGCCCGTGCGATGCAGCACCGTGGCGGCCTTCTCCATCGAGATGCCGAGTCGCTCGCATGCGGCCTGGATGATGCGCACGTTGGCCTGGTGCGGCACCACGAGCGTGAGCTGGTCAGCGGTGACGCCGGCGTGGTGCATCGACTTGGTGGCGGAGTCGACCATGATGCGCACCGCGCGACGGAAGACCTCCTTGCCCTCCATCTTGATGGTGCCGCCGAGTTCGCTGTAGAGGAACCGCTCGGCGGTGCCGTCGGCATCGAGATCCCAGCCCAGCAACTGTCCGGGCCCCTCCACCGCTTCGAGCACCACGGCACCGCTGCCATCGGCGAACAGGATGGCCGTGTTGCGGTCGTTCCAGTCGGTGATGCGCGAGAGCGTGTCGGTGCCGATGACCAGCACCTTCTTGGCGCCCATCGCGATCATGCCGTGCGCTTGCACCATCGCGTAGACGAAGCCGCTGCACGCCGCGTTGACGTCGTAGGCGCCGCAACGCAGACCCAGTTCGGCCTGCACCGCTGCGGAACTGGCGGGCACCGTGCGGTCGGGGGTGGTGGTGGACAACACGAGCGCGTCGATGCTGAGCGGGTCGACGCCCGACATCTCGAGGGCTGTGCGACCGCTCTCGATCGACAGGCCCACCGTGCTGCCACCGATGTGGCGCGAGTGGATGCCGGTGCGCTCGACGATCCAGTCGTGACTGGTGTCGAGCGTTCGCTCGAGGTCGTGGTTGGTGAGCACCTTCGGCGGGAGCGCGGCGCCCCAGCCGGTGATGACGGCACCGCGTACGTTGGGCGGGATGGCGGGCATGTCAGACCGTCCTCAGCCAGGCGATGGGCTGACGGAGCGTGACCCGCTCGCCCTCCACCGCGATGTAGCTCTGCAACACGCCGGCGAACGCCGAGCGCACTTCGGTGTCGCCCACCGTGCCCACCACGGTGCCCACTTCGATGTGGCTGCCGTCGTTGATCCCGCCCGCGAGGCTGAACACTCCGGCGGCAGGGCTGACCACGAGTCGCTCGCTGGCGAAGAGGTGTTCGCCCTCGTGCTGCGACACCAGCGGTGAGCCGGCGTTGACCCACTCGAGCAGCTTGTCGAGTTCTTCGGGTGTGGCGATGGAGATGGTGCGAGCGCCGTCGACCGTGCGCTTGGCCATGCCGGTGAGCACCCCGCCGGGGCCGAGTTCGGCGAAGTCGGTGACGCCGAGTTCGCCGAGGGTGAGCAGACAGTGCTTCCAGCGCACCGGGCTGCTGAGCTGTGCCGACAGCAGGCTCGACCATTCCTGGCCTTCGGTGTGGGCCAAGGCATCGACGTTGGACACCACCGGCACCTCGCTGTCGCGCGGGTTGGCTTCGGCGATGGCCTTGCGCAGGCGATCGCGTGCGGGGCTCATGAAGGGCGTGTGGAAGGCGCCCGACACCTGCAGCGGCATCACCTTCTTCGCGCCGAGTTCCTTGGCCACTGCGCCGGCGGCGGCCACGCCCTCGGGCGACCCGGCGATGACCACCTGCCCGGGGGCGTTGAAGTTGGCCACCCACACATCGCTGTCGGCGCGGCGGCATGCCACCTCGACCTGGTCGTCGTCGAGACCGAGCACCGCGGCCATCGTGCCGGGGTGCTCGCTGCCGGCGTGGTGCATGGCCTCGGCGCGTTCGCACACCAACCGCACACCCTCGTCGAATCCCAGCACTCCGGTGGCGGCGAGGGCGGTGTATTCACCCAGGCTGTGACCGGCGCAGAAGCTCGGCTCGATGCCCAGACGTTCGACCGCGTCGAGCACCATCAGGCTCGACACGAACGTGGTGAGTTGGGCGTTGCGGGTGTCGCGCAGTTCGTCGGCATCGGCGTCGAGCAACAGATAGGCGACGTCGCGCTGGGCGACCTCTGAGGCTTCTTCGACCAACTCCCAGCTGTCGTGATCGGCCCAGGGGCGACCCATGCCCGGCCGCTGGGAGCCCTGGCCGGGGAAGGTGAACGCAAGCATGATTCGAGCAGCGTAGACGGTTACCGACGGGTACGGGATCTACCCGCCGGTAACCGGCTGTTCACTTCTTGACCCAGACGTTGGTGAGGTAGTGCTCACCATCGATGCCCAGAATGGTGGCGCCGTCGGGCGTGGTCATCGTCTGCAGGTTCATCACGGTGGGCTTGTGCGGGATGCCCGTCGGGCCCCACAGCAGCGGGATCTGGTAGCAGTGCTTGGCGAACGTGCGGTTGATGTCCTCCGCCGCTGCTTGACGCTTGGCGGGGTCGGGATCGCTGCGTGCGATCGACAGGTCGCTGTCGACTTGCGGGTCGTTGATGCGAGCGAAGTTCAGCGACAACGCTCCGTCCTGTGTGCCCGACGCACTGTTCCACCAGAAGTTCTGGCCGTCGGCCTTGAGGCCGCTGTGCTGCGCCCATGCGTACATGTAGAAGCTCTTGTCGCCCAGCAGCGCCAGGGTGATGAACTGGTCCTGGGGCACCGTGTCGACGGCGACCGTGATGCCGATCTTCGCCAGGTAGCCCTTGATGAGATCGGACAGTTGGGAGTTGACGCGATCGGCCGTGTGGCCGAGCCGCACGTTGATCGGGCCCGGGTGGTCCTTCAGATAGGACGCGATGAGCGCCTTGGCACCGTCGATGTCGAGGTCGGTGTTGAAGCCGTTGTCGTCGAGGTGGCCTTCCTGGCCGGGCGAGAACACTCCGTTGGCCGGGATCGGGATGCCGGCGTACACCAGCGAGGCGAGCTCACTGCGGTCGATCGCCTTGGCGATCGCGCAACGCACACGCTCGTCACCGGTGGGCGCCGTCTTCTTGGCCAGATCGACCAGCAGGTAGCCCGTCGACACGTACTTGTCCTGTTCGATCATCGGGAATTTGTCGGGGGTCTTGCGGAAGTCGGAGATCACCTGGGCGTTACCCGTGGAGAAGATGTCGATGTTGCCGTCCTGCAGTGCCTGTTCGGCGGTGGCGCTGTCCTCGATGACCTTGAAGGTGATCTTGTCGAGATAGGGGAGTTGGACCCCGTCCTTGTCCTTCTGCCAGTACTTCGGGTTCTTCGTCACGACCATCGAGTCGCGGGGTGCGTAGCTCTGCACGATGAACGGCCCCGAACCCACCGGCTTGGTCGCTGCGGTGGGATCCTTCTTCACCTTGTCGAGCCACGTCGGGCTGGCGATGAGACCCCACTGGCCGGTGAGGTAGAAGTCGAAGCCGGGCCACGACAGCGGCTTGGTGGGATCGCCGTTCTTGCCCATGTAGATGGTGAACGACATCGGATCGAGCGTCTTGGTCTTGAACGTGCCGTCCTTGTTGCGGGCCACGTCGACCAGTGCCTTGCTCACCAACAGACTCGAGCCGGTCTCGTTGAGGTTGCGGATGACGGCAGCCGCGTCGACGGGCGTGCCGTCGGTGAACGAGATGCCCGATCGGACCTTGATGGTCCATTCGGAGTAGTCGGTGTTGGGTGTGATGCTCTCGGCGAGCACGCCGTGCACCTTCAGGTCGGTGCCGGTCTCGGCGACCGGGTCGAAGAACGTCCACGCCCGCTGATAGCAGTAGGCGTCGCACTGCATGGCCGCGGGCGTCCACGGGTTCGCCACCTCGGAGCTGCCCGCCATCACCAGCGCGCCACCGGGCACGGCCGTCGCGGCCGGAGCGGTGGTGGTGGCCGCCGCCTCGGTGGTGGTGACGCCGCCGCCCGTCGTGGACGGAGCAGTCGTGGCCCCGGCGACGGTGGTGGGTGGCGCGGTACTGGCCGCACTCGAGCCGTCGCTCTTCTTGCTGCACGCGGCGGCGAGCAGACCGACCGTGATGACGACCGCCACGAGCCCGCGTCCGGCGCGCCCTGTACTACGTACCTGACCCATGATCCCCCCAGATCTTCGCGACGCATGTCGAACCGCGCGTCGTGTGCGCATCATGGCGCACATTCGAGGGCGAGTCGTGCACCGGACGGCCACGTCGGGCGGAGTGGCGTCAGCCGAGTGCCGCTACGATCGTCCCGTCACTCGCCCGAGTGGCGGAATGGCAGACGCGACGGACTCAAAATCCGTTGTCCGAAAGGGCGTGTGGGTTCGAGTCCCACCTCGGGCACCACGTCAGGGCGTTGCAACGTCGACGAGACGTCAGCGAAATGCGGTCAGGGGACCAACCGGGGGACCAACCCCACAGGAGCGGCCATCATGACCACCACCACCGCCACGCCGACGGATGCGTTCGAATCGTTCGTCAAGGCCCTGCGCGCCCACCATGGGCCTGCGGTCATCGCTGCCCTCGCCGCCGCCGCATCCGGCGACTTTGATCCTGTCGAGCGGGCTTTGCGTGATATTGATGAGACGGCGAGGAACATCGAAGCAATCGTGGCGCGCGACGCTCCGGACGTGGACCGCGTTGCCGTCAGCGACGCGATCGGAGACGTTGTCGCGCGTTGACCGGCTCGCCGGTACTAGCCGTGCTCGCCGACGTGGACGTCACCTGCCATTGCTGGGACACATCCGAATGTGTCGACCCGACAACGGCGGAACGACTGAACCGTCTCGCAGCGTCATCGTGAGAGGCTCCTCAACCGGCACGTAGCGTGCGAACATCGCTCGATCACCGGAATATCTACAGCTATGCGTGCGGATGCTTAGTCCCAACTGCCCAACTGACTGAACCAGAGTCCGCATCTCGCGTCATCCGACTCTGGTATGCGAATCTGGCTTCCATCGGAAAGCGTTACGTCGACTGCTAGCAAGGGCACTGCCGCAGATGGTTGGCATATGTTGGTCGTGGTGAGTACGAGTTCGACTCTGTCGCCCGCAACAACCGCTTCGGCGGCGGGACTTATCGGGAAGAATCCGCCTGGTATGCCCAACACCGTCCTGCCCCCCGACCGCTCGCCCACCACTTTGTCGACACGTGGCAGCGAACAGGTGACGCCGCCCACGTTCGTGAAACCCAGCACCGTCGCGTAGTGCTGACCCGCACCATCACCGTTCACCACAGCTCCGCGCCAGCTACACACCGACGACTTCGACGGAATCGTCGTCACCGGGGGCGCGGTCGTCGCGGCGGCGGTCGGCGTGGATTCGACGACAGGTGAGGTTGTCGAGGGACTCGCGCCATCGGTCACGGCCACTGAGGGCGCGGTCGTCGCAGCGGTGGTCGACGACGATTCGACGACAGGTGAGGTTGTCGAGGCATTCGCGCCATCGGTCACGGCTGCCATTCCGGTCTGCGCACCGCACGCTGTGAGCACCGCCAAGCAGGCCGTCACACCGAGGACTGCTCGTCGAGCCACGGCTACATCGTGCCTGAGCGCGACCAACTTGTCTACCGCCCTCGCGGCAGCCCTCCAGTTCGACAAGTAGCGCACTTTGCCCGATATGGCGCTAGCGCGCAAGGGATCGTGCCCGCGTCACCTGCCTGACGAGAGTTTGGTCTGGTCAGGCAGGTGACGCATCCCCACTCACCCGCCGGTGGCCGCAGCTGCTGGCGACAGGCCGCCTGCGGGAGACTTTGATCGGCGCCAGGATCGCCGCGTGTACGCGTACATGCCATACCGATAACCGGCCGGAGGCTCGCCGAAGAACATGATCCCTGTTCGGCCAGCGCCGTCGGGTCGGTCAACCGGGACAACGATGAGCGGCTGCCCGTCGTAGGCGGCGATCACAACGCCGCCGCGGCGACGCTTCACCGTGACAATCTCACGCTCCGCCATGCCGAGCATTGCGGCCGCTTGTTCGTGCGATGGGCATCGCCCTCGACCGATCAAGAGTTGCCTCGTTGGAAACCACGCCAGTCAGCAACGGCGAACCCATAAACGTGTCGACGTTTGATCGTGATCGCGTCGGCGTCGAACATGCTCCCGGTGGTGTTGTCTTGCTGAATCATGATGTCGGGGTCGGCGCTGGCCCCGTAGAACGAAATGTCGAACGTCGGGCATCCCGCCGGGTCGGCGACGAGGTATGAAGTGGCCCGGGTTTGATGCAGCGCGGGTTATGGGTTTCCTGGCGCGGCGAGGGGGTGAGTCCCGCCAAGTGGTGTAGGAGTCAGCGGCCATCGTCGGGGTGATGGTGGTCATCGTGCGATTCTCGTAAGCGACCAAGCCAACAAGAAGGCCGCACGATGACCACTCACGAGTTTGCCCTATCCGACCTTGCCGCGCGTCTGCTCGGCACCGATGCCAGTCTGTCGACGTCGCTGCGCGACATCCTCACCGTCGTGTTGCAGGAGTTGATCGAAGCCGAGCTGACCGCAGCTGCCGGGTCGATGACGACGCGGGCGCAGTACTTGCAGACGGTCGATCGCGTGGTCACCGAGTTGTACGAAGGTGTCGACGGCAGTCCGCAGTTTGTGCACACGCACGGCCAACCTTGGCGGCTCTTGCCGGGATACCGGGTGAGTGGCTCGAAGCCGGCGGCACGCATGGTCGCTTCCGCCTCTACCGGATCGACGACACGTTTGGAGCAGTAGACGCAGCCGTTCCGTCCGCTCTTCACGCTGCCATATGACGGGGTGACCTCGTGGCCGCATTTCAGACAGCGGCAGGGCCATGATGCATCCCACTCCTGATAGGGCGCGAGGGGTTCGAGGTTGGCGGCGCGCATCACCTGGGCGGCCTGTTCATCGGTGAGTTTCTCGTAGCCGCTGCATCGCCGGCAGCCGTCGCCTTGCCGGGCGTTGTCGTACTTGATTGCAGTCTCCAGATGGCATGTGACGCAGCGCGCCTTCCACGGCGCGCGACCTTTGCCGGATAGGGCTCGAGCGGCTCGTAGCCGACGCCGCGTACCACGGCCTCAGCCGCCTCAGGGTGACCTTGGCTGTCATGCCCAGACCCATAGGTTTGTGCTCTCACCGTTGAGCGGTCGTCCTTCGTTATCAACCATGAATATTCCGCATCGGATGTCAGGGCGGCCAGGGACCTTCCGCCCATTTGGAGTCGCCTCGGCAAGAGGTGGCCGCCCGGCACACGACCAATTGTTGGGTCTACAGGTGACACGAGGTGTATGCGGACGCAAGTTCTTGGTAAAGGGTGACGAGGTCGAGGACCTGTCTGCCGAACTCGAGCACGGCGTCGGCACCAGCAATGACAGGGCTCTCGGTGGTCTGCAGCCAACTTTGTGTCAGGTCGAGCACGGATCCGGTGACGGGCGGCGTCGCCGGGAGACCGGGGACCGTCACGTGGCTCCACGCTGTTTGTTGTGCAGCGGCGAGGCATTGCTGAGCGGTCTGGATCGCGGCGCAGGCGACGACGGAACCGCCAGTGCAATCAGTCTGCTTGGTAGCGAGCGCGCTGCTGTACGAGTCCTGGGCTTGGGTCAACTGCGTGTCGGGTGAGGGTGACCCATCGCAGTTCGTGGAACCGAAGAACTTCGATACGGTGCCACCTTCGCCGACCCACGGTTCGACCGTCACGGATCCGCACACGAGCGGCTTGCCATCGCCGTGAACCGGGCCAGCCGGTCCCCAATCTGTGTAGGCCGCGTCGACCAGGCACGTCTTTTCTGACCAGTTGCAGGCGCTGATGCCGAGTCCGGTGATGCTGCTCATGGAGCCTCTGTAGGCCGCTGTACCTGACGTCACGATGATGCCGGCAGCGCTGTTCGACACGGACACGTCAGAGAAGGTCGCCACCTTTCCTGAGAAATGTGCCGCCTCGCTCGACATGTGGTCGAACGTCGAAGCAGACACGTCGAGCGTGGAGTCAGCACCGGACACCGACAGTCCTGTGGCGAGGTTGACGAACGTCGATGACGCTGCGGTGACCGAGGTGGCGGAGGAGATACCAGTGGTGGCGTAGCGCACTTGCAGGTGTGTCAGCGTCAGCGGGAGTGCTCCCGGAGCGAGATTGATCGCGGTGGCGTAGTCCCCAATCGCTGGAGTGGTGAAGAAGTCGGTGCTGCCGCCGATCGTGGTGTCGCGGTTGCTGGTGATCGTCACGGGGGCCAGCGCAGTCCCGTCCGCCGACAGCGCGCCGCCCGGCTGCACAACGAATCCCTCCTTGCCTTGAGTCGAGCCCCACACTGGGCTCGCCACCTTCACGATCGCCCCGGCGGCCAGCGTGAGCGTTCCGTACACGTTGATCGAGTCCGGTCTCATGACGGCTCCGGTGTCGGAGCCGAAGGTCCACGATTTGCCGGCTGGCACTGTGACGCTTCTTAAGTCGAGGACACGGTAGTAGGGGGCGCCGACGAAGGAGTTGGAGTCGATGCCGCTGGTCACGAATCCGGTGATGTCCATGCCCGACAGGCTGACCGGCACCGTGAATGTGGATCTGCGCACATCGAGCATGATGCCCGGCCAGTCGAAGGACAGGCCGGGCCATTGGTGGTCGAACTCGCTGTCAGTGACCGTCACCCAGGCAGGCCCGCTCGCGCCCGGAGCGCCGTCGATCCCGTGGTGACCCCATCGGGACGTGAGGTGTGAGACGGTGACTGTTGCGCCCGGGGACACGTTGATTGCCGTGGAGTAGTAGTAGCTCCCGATCGCTGGTGCGGTCGTTGAACCGTCGCCGTTGGTGTCGCCGCCGACGGTGTCGTCGTTCGCGCTGGTGATCGTGACCGGTTCTTGTTCTGTCCCGGGGGCCAGCAGCGTGCCGCCCGACTGCACATCGAACCCGTCGGTCCCATCTACCTTGACATTTGAGCCGGCGGCCAGCGTGAGTGTTCCCTCGACGTAGACATTTCGGGCCACTACCACAGCGCCGGTGTCCGGACTGAAGGTGACGGACTTGCCCGCGGGCACTGTGACGCTCTCCAACATGAGACCGCGGTCGCTCGCGTAGCTGCCCGTGAAGGAGTTGACATCCGGACCGCTGGTCACGAATCCGGTGACGTCCAGAGCGAAGAGGCTGACCGGCACGGTGAATATGGACCGGCGCACGTCCAACACAGTGAGGGTAAGGGCGAGACCGGCGCCTTCATGGTCGAACTCGCTGTCAGCGATGGTCACCGAGGTGTTCCCGGTTCCGACGCCACCGCTGTAGATGCCGTAGCCGCTCCAGCGGGACATCAGGTGCGAAACGTTGGCGGTTGCCCCGCCGAACAGGTCGATCCCGTAGAAGTTGTCCCAGATCGCGGGTGCCGTCGTCGAACCGTCGCCATTGGTGTCACCGCCGATGGTGTCGTCTCTGATGCTGGTGACCGTCACCGGTGCCTGTGCGGTCCCGTTGACCAGCAACGTGCCACTCGGTCCCACGCCGATCCCGCCGTTCGCATACAGCTTCAGCACTGAGCCGGCGGCCAGAGTGAGTGTTCCCTGAACGCTGAGCGACGTCGTTGTGATCACGGCTCCGGTGTCGGGACTGAATGTCCATGATTTGCCTGTGGGCACGGCCACGTCTGTCAGGTCGAGGACACGGTCAGCGGCAGAGGTTCCCGTGAAAGCGTTCGCATCCGCGCCACTGGTCGCGAATCCGGTGATGTCCGTGTTCGACCAGAAACGTACCGGCATGGTGAAGATGGAACGGCGTACGTCGAGCACGATGTCCGACCCGACGAAGAAGAGGCCGAGGGACTGATGGTCGAACTCGCTGTCAGCGATCGTCACCCACGCCGTTCCACTCCAGCTCTGAATCCAGGTGACCATCCCGTTGTTACCCCAGCGGGACATCAGATGCGACACGTTGACCGTTGCTCCGCCGGACACGTTGATTGCGGCGTCGTAGTCGCCGATTGCGGGTGTGGTGGAGGCGCCGTCGCCGTTGGTGTCGCCGCCGATGGTGTCGTCGGCGGTGCTGGTGATCGTCACCGGCGACGGTGCGGTTCCGGTCACCGACAACGTGCCACCTGACGACACGTCGAACCCGTCGTTGCCGGGCACCTTCACGACGACTCCTGGCTCCAACGTCAGTGTCTTGCCGTTCGGAATGGTGACGGTGCAGGTGAGGACGTGGACGGTGTTGGTGGTCCAGGTTTCGTTCGAGCTGAGTGGTCCGCAGGTCGTGGGCTCCGCTGGAGTGGTGTACGTGTAGCGAGCCGTGATGCTGGGAGCACTGGTGTCGGCGGGCGTAGTGACGCTGATGTCGACTTGGCCGATCGGGTGTGATGGTGCGTCAGCGGTGAGCTGGCCGTCGGAGACGATGTGGACGTTGGTGGCGGCGGTGGGGCCGAAGTGGACGGCGGTGGCGCCGGCGAACCCGGTGCCGGTGATCGTGACGCTGGTGCCGCCGAGTGTGCTGCCGGTCTTGGGTGCGATGTCAGTGATGGTGAGCGCGGGTGGTGCGACGGGTGTGCCATGGACGATGGTGGACCAGGGCCCTTGTCCCGTCCTGTTTCGGGCAGCGATGCGGAACTGGTAGGCGGTTCCGTTGGTGAGTTCGGTGATCGTTGCTGTTCGGGTGGGGGTGATCGGGTCGACGACGGTGGTCCAGCTGTTGCCGTTGGCGGAGAGCTGGATCACATAGTCGGTGACCGCCGCCCCACCTGTCGACGCGGGAGGTCCCCATGTGAGCGCGATCGCGGAGTTCTTGCCGGTGGCAACCGCGGTGGTGGGTGCGCTGGGGGTGGTGGCGGGCGCCGCTGCGACGGTGGTGGACCAGGCGCCGTGTCCGAGCTTGTTCTTGGCGGCGATGCGGAACTTGTAGGTGATTCCGTTGGTGAGTCCGCTGACGCTGGCCGTTCGGCGGGTGGTGATCGGGTCGGTCGTGGTGGTCCAAGTGATGGCGTCACGGGATCGCTGGATCACGTAGTCGGTGATCGCCGCCCCACCTGTCGACGCGGGAAGTCCCCATGTGAGCGCGACGGACGAGTTCTTGCCGGTCGCACCCGGAGATCGCGGGGCAGAGGGAACCGTCGCTGGGGTGGCGGTCGCCGTCACTGACCAGGAGCCTCGACCGAACTTGAATTTTGCGGCGACACGGAACTTGTACGCGATCCCGTTGGTGAGCCCGGTGACCGTCGCGGCTCGTGCGGTGGTGATCGGGTCGGCGAACGTGGTCCAGGTGATGGCGTCACGGGATCGCTGGATCACGTAGTCGGTGATGGCCGCTCCGCCTGTAGATACCGGGAGCCCCCAGGTGAGTGCAACCGAGGCGTTCTTGCCGACGGCGAGGAGGGCGGTGGGCGCCGATGGATCTGTCATCGCGGCGCTGACGGAGATCGGGTTGGTCGAGAGCGCACCGGCGGTCGAAAACAGACACGCCACCGTCATCAGCCCGACTCGCCAACGCGTGTACGCCATGATCGACGCCTCCCGAAGCACCAGATCGATCAGTGAAATCCTCCCACAGTGTCGGCATGAACAACACCATGCTGAACAACACCGTCTACACCGAGGCGTCGGGCGCGGTAGGTTCACGAGAATGAACACTGAACCCAGAAATGGGGTTCAGGGAGTGGAAAGGCCCGAACTTGGACCACAGTCCAACAAGCGGGGTTCGAGTCCCACCTCGGGCACTGGAAGGGCATGCTCGTCGTGGTGGGACGGCGTC